>Ga0179593_1298130_pt1 | contig 17239 bp, 29 predicted proteins | sample CZODoug2_1_08_16_FD_185931 | JGI IMG/M metagenome (GOLD analysis project Ga0179593, IMG submission 185931) | Vadose zone soil fungal communities from Angelo Coast Range Reserve, California, USA - CZODoug2_1_08_16fungal (PacBio error correction) | ecosystem: Environmental > Terrestrial > Soil >... | reverse complement strand
CCCCCTGGAGGCGTGTCCTTGCGGTAGGCCATGGTTTGGTTTTCGCTTTTGGCCTCTTTTTTTTTCGTTTAGTCCCGTTTGTTCAACTGTTTTTTCCAGGAGACTTTTTCGCTAGTTCCCTCTTTCGGCCCGTGAAGCCCCCTTTCTTCTTGGTTTTGGTGTTCCCCACCTCCGGTGGCCCCAAGAAGAGGACTTTTTTCAACAGTCTACTTGAGATACATGCCTCGGTATTTCCCCTGAGAAGAAAGTATAAGTTCTCCTCGGTTTTTTTTCCCTCGCGCAGTCTAAACCCCCGTCTATGATTCTTTCCCTTTCAATGGGCGGAACGTGTCCTTCTTTCCGGTTGGAGCTTCCCCAAACGCACGGTGTCCATGTGAACCCCCCTTTTTTTCTTCGCGTTTAGTTGAACAAGAATTCTCTTTCTTTTCGGAATCATACTCTTACGCGTCCTACTGGGAACCAAGGATTTTCGATTTTCTCCAAAGCTGTCGGTTTTTTCCCTTTCCCTCTGCTCTCTTTTGCCCCGTTGGCAGTCAAGGTGGTTGCCATGTAGAGGCCCCAGCCCCCAATTCTTTCTTTGCATGTGTGTGCTGTGCCCTGTCCTTTTTTGTGTTTAAGTCCCCTTTGAAACCCCTCCTTCCTGGCTAATCCTTTCGGTTACTATCGGTTCGTGATTTCCGTTTTTCTATCAGAAATCCCGTCACCCCCCTCCCTTTTGGTCGATTCCCCCCTTTTGGACCCCCAGTGTTTCGCCCTTAACGTTCTGGGCCCTTCATGTTCCCAGTTCATTCCTTCCTCGACCCCTCCCCAACCACCAAAAAAACTTAAACAAAACCACCAACCCCCCCCCACCAAAAGGCGTCTCAGCCCCAAGTAACTCCCTGTGAATTCCTGTTGACTTGTTTTTTGAGTTTCGCCTGCCTTAGAAACCTTTTACCCCCCATGTGCACTAGGTTGGGTTATGCTTTACTGCGGATATTTCGTGTGTTTCCTTTTGATGCCGTTTTTTCAGGAAGTTAGCGTTTCATCCCTGATTAACCTTTTTTTTAGGAAAGTTATTGTTTTTACTGTCTCCCACACCTTTTCGCCCCCTCTTTCAAAATGTTCCCCTCTGCCCCCCGATCTGGGCTCCTCCCCCGATCTTCGGCTCCCCCTGGTTCGTTACTTTAACGCTTAGTGTTTTTCCACTCCGTTCGCACCCCCTTTGACTTCTTTCCCTTTTCGAAGGGAGCCCTTCTTTGACCACGCAAAAACCCCCCCCCCTTCTCGTTCGGCCGCTGCGTAACCCTCGTTCCGTTCTGTCGGTCAAAAGGCTTTTCGAGTTTTTCCTTCCCCCGAAGCCAGTCGACACCCCTCCGCTTTCCCCCCTCCTTCGTGCGTCTCCCGGTTGATGTCCGCAACCGAAGTTTTTCCTCCCTGATGTAGGTGTGGGCTCCGTTTCCTAACTACTGATTCTTGTTTCAAAGTTTTTGTGCTCTGCTGTTTTCTTGCGCTTTTTTTTGTTTTTCGTTTTGTTTTCTCCCTCTTGGTGAATCCAGCAGCTTGCTGCCCTCTCGCTTTCTTCTAACTGTTGCAATTTTCTTTTTTTGTGTGTCTTTTTTTCGGCTTTGCACAAACACGGGCTTCCGGATTCCCCCCCCTCCCGGTCCGTTCAGTTTTAGGGGCCCTTTTTTTTCTTTGTCAGCCTCCAACAGTGTTCCTTTTCCTTGAAATTTCGCGGGTTCGTACCCTCTTTTTTCTTCCCTCTCCAAGACTTAGTTTTCCTGTTGTTTAGTTTTGAGGGAACTACTTTTTCTGACTTCCAACAGGTACCAATTCAACCCGAGGTTTCTTTTTGGCTTTTTTTTTTTTTTTTTTTTCATTTTGACTTTTTCCTTATTGTCTTGGGCTCTCTGATAAGTCGTTAAGGGGACTTTTCCTTCTGTTGACCTAGTCTTCCCCTCTTCTTTTTTACGACTCGTGAGATTTCCTGAACCCCTTCATGGGTACTGGCTTTAGTCAGTTTACCTTTCTTTCTCAAACTTCGTTTTGATTTTTACCTCCTTGGGTGGGTCCATTGCCAGAGTCGGGCTCTCGTATTTGACTGGGGTCCGATTTGACATGTTTTTGGGTTTTTTCTTTCGGAGGTGGTGCTTTTCTGATCGTCAGTAACCTTTTCCCCCCCCTTCCTTACGTCAGCATTTGGCAAGTTTTCCCTGGACCCTGGTTCCACCAACTATTTCTTCCTGCAGTTCATGCCATCCGACCCCCGGTTCTCCTTTGTACCCTCCCCTGGTTGGAAACACACCACCCCACCCCTTGGTGCAAAACGGCTTGGCTCCTTCCCCTCCTATTGGCACTGATCTCCGTTTTATCTTTCCATTCCAAAGACTGTCCCTCCTCTTCCTTTTTTTGGCACCCCGTAGGTTCTTTTTTTTTCTTTTCGGTGATTCCTTGCTACTAGTTTTTTTCTTATTTCCCTCCAAGTGACCAAGTCCACCCTCTTTTTTTTTCCAATCCCCAAGCAAGTTTTTTTTCCAGTCCAAAATCGTTTTGTCCAGGGGTGCTTATTTTTTTTCTTGTTTCAGGGAACCCCCCCCCTACATCTGGAAGTTTTCAACGTCTCCCCTCCTATTGCCTCTCCCCATGTTTTACCAATTCGGCTTCGACTTTCCCCCTTGGGGTTTGACTCTTTCGCCCCTTCCGGTACGCTACTGTTTTTTCGTGACCATGTCTGTGGCTTTTTCCCGTTTTGGCACCCCCCCTTTTCGCACGTTTTTTCCCCCCCCTGATGATGAGCTCTTTTTCCCCACCCTGTTTGCCAATTTGCTTTTTTTCGTACTTCCCACTGCTCTTTCCCCTTTGCAGGACTTTTACTGATTTCACCGTGTCCCTCCGTCAACTTCTACTTTTTCACTGGGTCAAGGTTTCTTCGTTTTTTATTCTCTACTTCCTCCCCAGGGTTTTCCCATCTCGTGATTGCTTTCAATACTTTTTCTTTCCATGTCAGACATGATTCCTCCACCCCTCTTACCAGTGGGGTCCTCCCCTCCCTTCCTTTGTGATATTGATTGTTTTTTTTGGTTGTAAGGTGGAATCCCAATCCGTGCCTTTTGTCCTTTGTCTTGAACCTCCCCTTGCGTTGTAATTTGTCAGCCCATCTCTTTTTTTACTTGATTTCCTGGACTTTTTTGGGATTTCCCTTTGATTCCATTTTGACCCAGGCCGGCCCTCTTTTTTTCCCCCCTTTTGTTGGCCTTACTAACTCTTCCCCTGCCACAAGGTTTTTTAGTGCAATTTCCATTTCTTGTCAAGTCCCACCCTGCTCTCTGTCTTACAGCGTTTTTTTTTGCTCAAGTTATTCCCCCCTGCATTGTGTCGTTGCTTTCCTCTAAATACCGGCCCTTTTACCTCGATGGCTCCTTGCTTTGTTTTCTTTCACCCAGAGGCGGTTGAGTTGACTTTTTTTTTTTGTGAGGTCGTTGTCGCCAACTTGAACCTTTTTTTTTCGTTCGGGGCTTTTTCTTGTGACATTATGATCCCACTTTTTCCTTCCCGTTGGAACTGCCCTTTTTTTGTTGTACCTTCCAGTTTTTTCGTTAGACCACAAGACTTGCCCTTCGAGGTGCCTCTTTTTTTTCGCCTTTGGTGAATTAAAACGCCTCCGCTGTACTAGGGGGTCTCCTCCGAACCCCTATTCGCCATTCTTTTTTTTCCGAGCGGGGCACATTGTCAGCTTGATTCCGCGGTCTTTTTCATCACTTGTAGCCTTCTTTTCCAACCGTCCCCCCACATCTTTTTTCCCCCCAGAGTCCGGGTGTTGTATTCTTTCTCTTTGGGTAATTATTATTTTCGGTTCCCCCCATGAGTATCCTCTGATATTTTGTTACGTCTCATGTTTCTTGCCCTGGACATTTTTTTTCCTTTCCAAAATGCTGGTTTTACACTTCCATCTGATTAAGGGGCTGTCCTCAGTCTTCATTACTGGTTTACACCCCTTCCTAACCCGTTTCCCTCTTTTGATTTTGCGGCTTTGACTAGTTTTTTTTGATAGTCGAATTCTCCTTTTTTTTGTTTACGAGATTCCTCCTTCTAATTTGTCTTTCCATTCTCCCCCTTTCTTTTTTTTGACCCCCTCCCTATGCTTTTGGATCTGGCTTGGTTCTCTGGAGGCGGGTTTCATCAGATCCCAACTTCTTGTGTCGTCCCCGTGCCGCGTTTTTTCCAGCCGTTCAATCGTCCTTTTTCTACTTGGTTGTATTGGCTCCTACTCGTGTCCACCCGTTTTTCCCCCCTTGGTTTCCTATACTTTTTTCCTCCTTTTTGTTTTTTTTTGAACCTCCCCTTGATTTTGGATTTGCGATGATCTTGGGTTTCACTTCCCTTGCTTAACCGTTTTTTTTTTTTTTTGCCCGAGGTCGAGTTTCCGGGCCCCTCCCTCTTTCGTTGCACGCCCCCCCCACTACCTTTCCCTTAGTGGGCTTGGTTTGCACTTTTATGTGCAGCAAAAATGTCCTCTTTCCTCTTGTGTTTCTCCCACCTAGTCTCTTGGTAACCCGTCCCCCCTTGCTCTAATGGCTGACTCAGTAAACCTTTCTTTTGCCCGCCCCCTCAGCGGCTGCTACGTTGGGGCTTCCTTTTCTGGATAGATACCCTTATTTTTCGCACGTTTTCCCACTGTTTTGTACTTTCATCGTCCTGGCCCTGAATTTGGACCATTCTTTAATACTTTCTCTTTTCTTGTACTTGTTCGGAAAAACTATACCTCTTCCCAAGGCGCATTAATGATTTTTCGTTTTTCTCCTTGGATTTCTGTAATCCCCTCCCTTGCATTGCTTCCCCCTGGTTCTCCCTTGGTTTGAGGGCGAATATTTGTTTTTCAATTATGACTTTTTTGTTTGGCAGGTTTTTTTTCATGAGTCTTTTGATCGGATTTTCGGATTTTCGACCCTTTTTGAAGGTCCCGCCTTTTACCCTTGTTTTTTTCCCCTTCTTTCGCGTTGGAGCAAGTGGTACCCTCCTATGCCACAACTTTGGACACTGTGTCGACCTCCCCCCTAGTCCCCGGTCCCCCATTTTTTAAGCTCGTGTTCCTCAGTTGTTTCTTCCTTTTCCATCTTATAATTGTCCGCCGCCCTTTCTTGGGCGCGATCATATTGCTTTTCCATTCTTCCGGTCTATTTTCTTTCCTTTCTCCTCTTTTGGATGGATATACTTTAATTAGAACGGTTTCAACTTTTCTTTTGGATATGTTTTTTTCATCGTGTTCCTCTCCCTCTTTTTTTGTACAGTTTGTTGCGTCTTCCACTGTCATCGCCCCTCTGAGTCATGGACCATGATTTGGCCGCCACCCCTTACTTTTATCGTTTTGACCCGTTGCCAACAAGTGCCCCAAGTCTCTTCCCCCCTCCCCCAAGGTTGGTCAGCTGGGATTTAGGCACCCCCTATCCATCCCCTTGAATTCTTCTTTTGATTTTTTTTTATGTTTTTTCTTTGGATGCTTGAACTTTCTTCCCCTTCCCGCACCCCTATGGGTGCAGCATCGTTTTTTGGCAAAAACCCTCCCTCAATTTTGTTTATCCCCCTGGGCCTGCTTTTCACCGAGGACCCCCCTTTTTTTGGTATCGTCAGGATCCCTGTTAATTTCCTTTGTACTTTACTTATTCCCCCAGTCCCGGGCTTTTTGTCCACTCTTCCCTTGCCACCAAGGTTTTTTTCCTCCTGGCATCCCCCTCTTTCATTTTTTGTTGCAAGCCCTCGTCCTACAGTTTTGTCATTTTTGGATTAGTGCCCCTGTTTACCCCAGTCCTACCTCCGTGTCCTTAATTTTTGTGGTCTTTCCCTTTTTTTTCCCATTTCAATTTTACTCCTTTGCGTGCCATATTTTTTCCTTTCTATGTCCGTCTCCTGTTCCCAAGCCCGGTCGTTTCCCCTAAGCCCCCTTCCCCCTCTCGGGTTCCCACGAGTTTCCCGACCGCAGGTTTTTTATCTCTTATTTCTATGTGAGGCCCCCTATGCATGGGCTGGCCTGTTCTTACGAACGTTTGATCCTTTCAACGAGATTGAATTGTCCAGTCGTTTTCCCCTGGGTTGTTCCGTGCTATTTCCTTTCCTTTTTTGTGCGCGCCGAGGCTGTACCCCTTTTTTTTTTTTTTTCTGTTTTACCCTTTTCCGAACGTGCCTTCTTTATGTTCGATTGTCGTCGCATCGTTTTCTCTTGTCCTGTTTTTTTTTTGTGAATGTTTAATGGTTTTTTACTGCCCCCTTTCTTCCCCTCTTTTTTTTTTTTTGGGGGTGGGTTTTTTGGTTGTCCTCCTATCACCCTCCCCACTTTTTCGCTTTCAGCGATTTTTGCCTACGGTGCCCCCATTCCCCCCATGGCGTATACTTTATTTTGCGAAGCGGAGGTTTCCTTTCGCCTTACGTTCCCTTGAGTTCCAAAAAGCAGTTTTTTCCCTCGTTGTTTTTTTCCCCCTTTTCAGAGGTGTCCAGGTTTTTCTCCTGCACTTTTTGTCTCCCTCCCTTTCGTCATTTATGCTCTGGGCCCTCCGAAACAAAGATGATCCCTGACGTTTTTTCTTGGATTTGAAGTTTTTTTTTTTTCTCTTTTCCCCCCCCTTTTCACCCATTCGGTCCTTTTCCTGTTACTCATATATTCCCTTGCATTTCAACCTTTTCTTTTTCCTGTGAGTGTCTCCCCCCATGCAATAACTCAAAACAACTTCCTCCCCTTTATGTCGGTTCCGGTTTTGGTTGTTTTTTTTTCTCCCGTTCTACCAACCCTCCTTTCGAGTACAGCCCCAACGGCCTGCCTTTAGAACGATTATCCTAAGTTCTTCGTCTTTTTTCCCTCTTCGGCCCCGCACCACCCTTCCCCCTACCGTCCTTCTCCTTGAGCGGATAAGCATCCTTTGAAATTCTGCCGACCGGTTTTTCACGGAGCAGGAGTTTCCTTCTTTTGCTCCACCTTTCTTTTGATTCCTTTGTACTGAATATTTTTCGATTCTCCTCTTGATTTGTTTAGACTTTTTTATCAACTACCGGACTTCCCTTCCCCCCGCAAGGCGTTTTTTTGTTCTCCTTTTTTCCTAGTGGTCCTGGATTTGTTTTGTTTTCATCGCTCGACTTCCCCGCTCCCTTTTTTCTTTGTGGGCAACCTTTCCTCTTAATTTGAAGACTTGTGTAGATTTAGCGGTGCTCATTTCTCTTGGAGCCCTTTTTTTTGGCATTGGCGACCATGTTCTACTTTCCCTTCTGAGGGGGATGTTTCTTACCTTTCTTCGCGAAATTTATGTCCACCTTTACTTAGGTCCGAAACCTTATTTTTTTCCTTCTCTCTATAGTCTTCCCTCCCGATGTCCACTCGATTTTCTTGGTTGGTTAGGTTTGAATTCACTTTCAACATGATCCCTTCTTTCACTTTTAGCGCTCCGCGCCCTCCCTTTCGCCTTTCACCTCGATGGTATTGTTCATTCCTAACTGGTAGATGCCCTCCCTCGCATTCACCCCCCTCTTGGGCTTTCCCGACTGGATGCCGTCTTCCCCCTCCCTAGTGTGGTAATGAAGGAATTTTACTTTTCCACAAGGGACGCTTTTCGTGCTGTTTTTTTACTTGGGTTTACCCCCGCCTGTTCCCCCCCAACTTTGCCTTCCTCTAGGATGAACACTTCTATTTTGCGAGTCCTTTGCCCAATATTTTTTCCTCGGTGGCCACTCTTTTTTTTTTCCTCCCCAGTAGCTGATGGGACGTGTTCCTCCTCCCCCTAGGTTTTTCCGGGCTTCGGTTTTTTGGTCAGGGAGGGACCGTTCCACTTGTTTCTTTCTTTTTTTTTTTTTTTTTAGAATCTCGTGGTTTCTCTCTTTTCTGGTTTTTTGGACTCTTCCTTGCTGCTTCCTTGCTTCTTTTTCACTGCCCCCCTTTTTGATCAATTAACTCTTGACCTCTTCTTTTTCCCAGTGATTTCCATTTGATTTTTCCTTTCGGGGGAGGCGGCAGGTGAGCCTCCGTTTTTTCTTTTCAGCGCCGCCTGATACCTCGGTCCTGTTCTCCCTTGAAAAACCCCCCAAAAATTCCCGTTTCCCCCCTTCCCGCAGGCCACATTTGTTTTTGCCCCGTCTGGTCACCAAACTTCCTGCGGACCCAGACTTCTGGAGGCCTTTTGTTTTTTTCTGGCCCACAGCGGGTCTGCGTTTTCCTTGTTGGAACGCTAGTGTTTTCCGGAACTTGCCGCCCCGCTGCTGGAAAATCTCCTTCCAATTTCCCCTGGCTTCCCTTTTCTTCCCTCACGCTACTTGTTATTGACTCTTTTTCCTGTAGGTGGTTTTTCGTTTTTCGCTTCCCTTCCCTTATTTTTCAGGAGCTGTCTTCCCTCTTATGTCGCAGTGACTTTCTTCCCGATCTTTTGGAATGCTCCGCCTTGTGTGTATACTCCCACCCACTCTTGACCCATTTTCCTGTCCCCCTCTCCGTTAACTCCTGGAGGCCTTCTTTTCCAAGTCTCGCTTTCACTTCGGCGCGGAAACCTGTCTAACGGACGCGCTCAGCCGTGGTTTTTTTTTTTTATGTTTTTTTTTTTGAACACAGGGGTTAATTCGGTCCTTCTTTTGATTCTAACCTTCCCCTACCCGGGCAATCCCCCATGTTGTTGATCGGAGCTTCTATTTCTTTTTTTTTCTTCAGCTTCTTTTTTGCTTTTAGTGGATTTCTTTTTTAAGTTTCGTTGCAAGTTCTTTTCCCCCTTCAGTCGTTTTAAGATTTGCCCCATTGTGGGGCCTCACCTTTTCCCCAATAGTGGAAGCGACCACCTTCTTTTTTCTCACATTTCTCTCTGCCTGGCTTTTAGCCCTCCCTTTGGGTCCGCGCCTACCCTGTGGTCGCTTCCTCGCTCTTTTTCCAAAATCCCTCGTTGGCCCCCAGGGAACCTTCTTTGTCGAAATCCTTTTTTCTTTTCTGTCAACCAGGCCCTTCCATCCCCGGCTTTTGTCCCATCCGTACTTTTTCCTCTCCTTTTTTTTCGATATCTCTTTCTTTTTTCACCTTTCTTTTTTTTGTTGAGAGATGGGCGAGATCTCAATCTCTAGGGGATGATTAACCCCCTAGCTCCTTTTCCTTGGCAGTATCGGTGGTTCAAGAAATCTTTTTTTCGCTTCCCTTATTGACCTTTGTTTAGATTCTGTGTTCTTTTTTTTCCACGAGTTTTGGTTTTTTCTTGTCTTTTCGCCAACTTTTTTTTTTTTCTGGCAGTAGTGTTCTATGGGCGCCAAGATTTACTTTCAGGATATCTTCGCTCTCTTTTTGATGTAGGCGGGTTTTATCCCTGGTGACTCTTCTCGCCCACCACCTTTTCCTTCTTTTTTCCTTAACCTATTCTTTTGCCGGATTTTTTTGCATTCCTGGACTTTCCCCCTCAAAAATGGCTGCCCTTGGCCTGAAACCACCGGCCTTTTTTCTCCATTGACCCATCGTCTCTTTTAGCGTCCCGTAGCCCTTTTTTTCCCCCGGCCCTTTGTACGTTCTCCTGGGTTTTACACTATCCTTTTTTGGCCTTTTTCCCGGTCCCCATTTCTATGCCCGTCTCCTGCCCCTCAGCGGCGGATTCTCCCTGTGTCATTTTTCGTCTTTCCTTTTTCCGTTTTTTTTTTGGACCAGGCAGGCCCTTGTCTGGGCGGGCGGGCCTTTCCTTCGGGAGGGCGTGACGGGAAAGTTTTTTCTTAATTTTTTTGGGTGCCACTCTTTTTAGTTTTTTTTTGCTGTCGAAACAAATTCTCTCCCTTCCTTCTTGACGGAGTTCTTCCCCTAGACTGGGTCTTTTGGGTTTTTTCCCATCAGCACTCCTTCTCCTACAACAGGAGTCCCGCTCCCCCCCCTTCTCTTCAGGCGGTTCTATTTTGTCCTTTTGTACATTGAAGGTGCTTTGTGCATTTTCGCCGGAGGTCCCGGAACTAACCCGATCCCTGCTTTTTGAGTCCTTTTTCTTGGTTTTATACATCCCTGATTCACGGTTCCCTTCTTCTTAGGGTTTTCTTCTCTGTCACCCGTTTCCGACTACCTAGTGTTTTTTTGGGTCTTCCCCCGTTTTTCCTGTTTTCTGCAGGGTTTTTTTTGCTTTTTTCTTTTGCGGACCGATTTTTGCAAACGAGCGCTAGACGCAGCTTCCCGTAGGCCTTGCGGTTTTTCTTCCCTGTTCCCCTTTTGGACAAAATGTTTAAATTTGACTCCCCCCCCTTCTCCACTTTGACCCCTCTGAGTCCGGTGAATGAGCACGGTTCATCATCCGCTCTCCGCCCCCTAGTTTCTAGAGTACCTCCCCCCCCCGTTTTATTTTGCCCACCAAAATGTAGGCCTTCGCTTTTGTTCCCCCGAGGGAATAACTGACCCCCGCAAAAAACTTTCTCTTTTCCGCGCTGCCAATGTCCCTCGGTTTATTCGGGCGTTTTCAGATATTGAGTTCGTTTTAAGTAAGGGGGTCTCCCTAGCGAGCGCCACCCCCCTCAGGTTATGTGTTCTCTTTCCCTGCTGGGTTGTACCCAATGAAACCATTTTGCCTTTTGGGGCGCCTTGAGAGACCATCTTCACGTTTCCCTGTTTTTATTTCGTTGGGTTTTTTTTTCCCGCTTTTCTGCCAACGGCCTTAATTCATCTTTCTTTTTTGAGTTTAGTGCTTTTTTTTCATTGTGTAGCCCTTTCCCTCGAATCTTATTGTTTTTTATTTCCCTGGCCCGACCCCAACGCAACCGTTTTTCTTTTTTGGGCAAAGGTTTGGTTTCTGTCCGCACCCGTACTCAGCCCTTTGACCCATTGGGCTCCTTGCAGGCAGTTTTGAAAGTAGCCCAGCCGCGGTTTTTCCTCCCCCCCTAGAGTGGCTCGGGGTTCTGCCTTTACGTGGTTCGCGTTGCCTTTTGTGCCTCTGATGGACCCCCCGAACGAAATTTTTGATCCCCCTTCGCTCGTTGTCCATTTTTTTCTCTCTTATTCGTCCCTTTTCCGAGACCAGCGACGAGTCCCCCAAATCCGTTTTGACTTTTTTTGGAACATTTCCCTCGACGCTTTTGCATTCCCCCCAGTTGTACATTGGACGGTTTTTTGGTGGCCCCACCGCACACCTTTCCTTTCCCCTTCTAGCGCCGGTCCCTTTTTTCCCAACGGAACTCCTCGCGCATTCCCCATTCGACACCGGCTGCTTGTAACGTTGGGTATCTTTGCCCGGCTTCTTCCTCCCTCAGTGAAATTCCCCCTGCTTAAAGACTACGGCTTTCTTTCTGCATTCGTCCCCCTGCACGCCCTGTGTACGTTGGGTCGTCACGTTCTCTCGTTTTGGTACCCGTTTCCCCTCCCTTGTTGGACTGTCGAACCACTTCGGTTTTGTCTTCTTAATTTCTCGCTTTCCTGTGGGCTCCAGCTTTTTTTTTCCCTGCTCTTTGAAGTCTCCCCAACCACTTTCCGTTTTTTTTAACTCATTTGCTCTTTTCCCCTTCGCGCCCTGAGTTTCGGTTTTTTCGGCTCCCGGAGTATGCCCATTCTTTTTTGGATTATGTTGGTTTTTCCCCCAGTGCCATCAATGGAAACCTCCTGGGTTCACGACTTCCTGTTTTCTGGTGCCCCGCTCATCACTTTCCCTGTACTTGTTTTGACTTTGTCAAGTTTTTATCCCCCCACTGTTGACCTTGCTCTGGCACCAAGTTCCGAGGGTTTCTTTTCCGTCTAAAGGGTTTTCATTTTTGTTTTTTCATTTCTGGTACCTTAAGTTCATTAGCGTAGAGTCGGTTATTTTCCCTTTCCCCCCCCTCACTCTTGATTTCCGGTCCCCTTCTGTAGTGCTTTTTATTTCGACCGCTTGTGGACGGAGTCGTCCTTTCCCCTTCCTATTCGACCTCTTTTCTTTTTTCGGGCTTTTGGTGCCCTTTAACGGAGGCCTTCGTTTTCGGGCTGGTTGCTTTGGACCTGGGTGCTTTTGGTCTTTTTTGCATATTGTTTTCATTTTTTTCTCACTTTTTCCACAGGAGAGAACCGATTTGAGTACGTCCCGTTACCCCCAGGCTACCTTTCGGTTCGCAACTGTGGTCAAACAAACCCCCATTTTTTTTACACCTTTTTCGTCCTGTTTTCCCAGGCCCCCTGTCAATTTTTTCTTAGGCCCCTCTTTCCCTTAACAACTGGTAAGTCCCCTACTTGCACTTCCGTTGTGGTTTTTTTGGGGTCCTCTCAAAAAGGTTGTTTCTCTTCGTGTGATTCCCCATCTGGTTTTTTTTTCCCCCTCTTTCAACCCCCGCCACCTTGCCGGTTTGTTTCCCTTTTTCACCCCCCCCATCGTGTTGGACCGTGGGACGGTTTATTTTTTCTTGGGCGGACACGCCTTTTGGTTCGCTTAACCTTCTTGCGACAGAACAAGACCTGTTTGTCTACCTAGATTGATGGACGTTTTCTGGTCTCTTTTACCCCGGTGGGTCTGGCACCGTCACTTTTTGACATGTAGGGGTTTTCCCTTCGTCTTTGTTTTCGACCCCTTTTCTTTTTGTTCCGGTCCCCCGTTTTAAATTTTTCCCCCATTCTACTTGTGCACCCGTTTGATCCCCTTTGATTTTTCACACCAGGTTTCCCACTTTCAGGCGTTTTTCCTTTGCCCAAATGCAAGTCTGACCCTGTCAGACTTCCAGATTCCCCCGTGCATCCCTGTCCCGGTCGCGTGAATAATCCCCCCAGGATTTGGTTTCTAACACGTTGTCTTTTGGGTTTTAGCCATCTTTCTTGCTGCCATTACAAGTTCTTCCCCGGGGTCAGGCAGTTTTGCCCCCCCTCAAGTACACCAGGTGGACCTGACCACGGTTTTGACTCATCGGTGTGTTCCTTGCGTCCTTCCAGTTCGTAATTTTTTTTGGATCCCCGGGGGCCAACCAACTGTCTTTTTTTTTTGCCCTTTTTTTTCGCATGATAAATCATCGTTTTCTTTTTCCCATTGTCAATTTTTTTTTCATCGGTACTGGACACAGGATTGGATGGCCATCAAGACCCCCACTGTCTTTTCAACACCTCTTTGCTCTGATTTTGACCCCCCTCCCCCTCCTTTTTCCTGTGGAGAGTTTTCGGTAAAGGCCCGACCTTCGCCCGTCAGGGCGTATGCCCCGTGATGTTTCATTCCCCTCTTTGTACCCTTTTTCCCCTCTTTCTGCCCCCCCCCACGCCCGCCGCACATTCCTTTTGGATTTAACACGAGCGTTTTCATCTTTTTGGTGTTGTGACTTTTTTTTTTTTTCTTTTTCGAGCACCGGGGGAGGATTGGGCTTTTCACCTTTGTTTGACCCCCAGTGTCGCAAGTTTTTTCCCCCCGTTTTGTGGGCCTTTTTTTTTCGGGTGACCCCTCCAGGTCGACGAACCACCTGGCCCCTTCTCCCAGTTTGTGGGCTTTTTTGTGTTCTCCCCCAAGGACCCGCCAGCACCCCCCTTCCTCCTTCCTACCTTTTTTCTTTTCACTTTTCCCGAGGGGGCTGTTGTTTTTTTTGCGCAGGTACCCAAAGGCGTTGATTCAGCGGGCGTATTTCCATACAATCCAGGCGGTGTTTTGTCCTCTTTCCCCCAATCTTCGCCGGTTCTCTGTCCTTCGGGGTGTACCTGTTCTCGGTTCATAAACAAATCCCGTAGGACTTGTTTCACGTTCTCTATTGCTCTTTTTTGCACGAGGGCAGCTGTTTTTAAATGACACACGGTTTGACCTCTGGGTTTTTGCTTAGCCCCGGGCAAATGCGAAATGGTAAGTCCCTAATTTTTTTCCTGCCTATGGGGCGGCGCGCCGTTTTTTTTTTCCTCGAACCGGACCACTGGTTTTTCGTCTTTATTTGGTTTTTCCCTGAAGTTCCCGATTTCCTCCTTTGTTTTCCCTGAGGCAGGTTGGAACCACAACCCTCTAATTTCCCCCCCCCTGTGCGTACGCGCTCCTCCGTTTTGCGTCTCTTTCCTTTCTTGGCGGGTCCCCCCCTTGTTGCGAAAACGCGACCCTGGGGGTTCAACCCCCGTGTTTTTAGAACCAGAACGTTTTGTCCAGGCGGTTTTCCATCCTGTTTTCCCCCACCGGTACATTTCTCCCCTTTGACTTACTCCTTCCTTTTTTTGTCTCGAGACAACCCCAAATTTGTGGCCACCCGATTGTTTTTTGGCTCTTCCATCCCCAGTTCAAGCTTTTTTCGATAACCCGGGTCGCGGGCGGCTCCCCGTTTCTGGTCGAGGAGGAACCCCGGCCTCTCGCACAACTTGACCCATGAGCATTATGTCTTTGTACCCGCTGGAAGCGCCTTCACTCCCGGATTTCCTCTTATCAAAATCTATCCTTTTTTTCCACCCCTCCTTCTGGGGGTTGGCGGCCATAATCTAGTTTCCCCCTTCTCCCTGGTCCTGAGTTTTTTCGTACATTTCGCATGGCCGCACGGGATAGCTCCTTCGCATTTCTTCTTTACTTTTTCTCCAATTTACCAGCTCGCTTTTTTCCTTTGGACGATGACTGTCGTATCCTTTTTTTTCCTGCTTGAACCGATCTTTCGATCTCACTACAACCGCGCATTCATTTTGGGGTCGATTTAGTTCCCTCCCTTTGCCTTTTTTGAAAATTCTTTTGACTCTGTTTGCTTCGGTTCGATTGGTTTTTCTCGTTCCGTTGTCTTCTTTTGATTTGCCGGAGGGCGACTCCCTCCGACGGTTCTCTTGGACAGTTCTCGTTTTCTTTTTCACCGTTGACCGTTCCGTTCCTTTCCCCGCAAGCCTCGGATTTTCCTTTGGGGAATTTTATCCCTGACTCCCCCGTCTCCGTCTGTGTTCTCCAGGTTTCTCGGCGGGGCATAGATTCGGGTTTTTTCTTTCTCGTGGCTCTTCCCTTGGTTTTGCCCCAGCCACGGCGGTTTGCCCTCTTCCGGCGAAACGGTACGCTTGCTGGCCCGTTTTACCTGAGCCTCACCACACCCCTTTTTTATCTGCTCCTCGCCTTTTCCAAAGGGCCGTGGGTAGGTCCTTTCCCTTCCCTTTCTGTGCCCTTTCTTTTCTTTTTTTTCACCCGTATGTTGACAAAAAACTCCTTCCCATCATCGTTTTTTTTTTCGTCACCCACTTTCCCACCCGTGCTTACCAATTCCCCCCCAAAGTCACAAACCAAACGGCGCCGGTTTAGGGTTTACCCGGGCCCTCCCCTACCCCGGTTGTTTTTCCGGAACCCTTTGGATTTCTTTATCGGTGGAAGCCTTCTGACCGAAGCAAATTTGGCCTTCCCTCTTTTCTCTTTTTTGCTGGCACCTTCCGTGTCCAAAATTTTCCTGGCCCTTTGCTTTTCGACGTTTTTGACGGAGTTGTTTCCCCCTGTTGTACATTTTCGTTTCCCGTTTTTCTCACCTTGTCATTGGGCCTTTTTTTTTCTTGTGCACCCCTTGCCCCCCTTGTGTGTGACCTCGGATCTGGCTCGATGTATTTTAGCGTGCGCACTCTTTTTTTTTTTGCCCTTTTTAGTCTCCTTCGTCCCCACTTCGACGGGCACATTTTTTTCTCCCGGGGTCCTAACTCGTTTTTCCTTTGGTCACACGTCATTTTGTTCCCCTCTTTGGCTACGAAACCGGACCCTTCACGGGTGTCCCCCCACCGATTTGATAAACCCTTTTCCGCTTGGCGACTTGACCCCCACCGTAATGCTGTTCTTGGCGGTGCTGGACCTTACGTTTTCACCCCCCTAAATTTGCAAGTTTTTTCTTCATGGGTACGTATTTCTTCTGGTTCTGCTGCTGCTCTCCGCCTCTGTGGCCAAACTTTTTGTTGGTTCCCACACTTTTTTTCTACCGGAAGTGTTTCCCCATTCTGATTCTATCCTTTTTCGTTCTGATCGTTCTGGGGGTGTCTTCACTGGGCATTGACTTATGTCGTTTTCTCTCCTTCCCTCTTATCGCCCCCTGTTCCCCCTGTTCCCAGTTTTCTGTTTCTCTTCCGGTGTCCCCAACGCCCCAGGGGTTTGGAGTGTGTACAGGGTCTTTCCTCCCGTTAAGGATTAGATCCTTTCCCCGTGGGTTTTCGATATCAAGCAGTGCTTCAACCCCCCGATTTCTGTCGGCAGATTTTTGAGTGACGGGAGGCGAGTTCAGAAACCCTTCCTTTCCTCCTTTTTTTCCTGACTTTCTGGATACCTTCTATACCACGTAAAATCTTCTCCTTTACCTGTTCCCAGCCCCCGCCTTTTATTTCCCTGCTCCCCTGTTACATATTCCCTCCCCCCACTGACGCGGGGAAATTGATCTGGGACATCCAAACCATTTTCCCTGACCCGCGGATTTCTTTTTATTTCCTTGTGGTCTGCGCCCCCTGCCTTCGCTTTCGTATTTGGGACGCAGTGAGTTTTTATGTTCGGTATGTCTGTTCTGCAGTCCAACACTCCGCGATGCCCTTCCGTTAATGAGCTTTAGCAGATTCTGGAGTTCGATTTTTCGTTACCGCGGAGTCCTCCTTTTGACCCCGGCCAGGGTCTACGCCTTTTAGCTACTCGTGTTCCTCTTTTTTATCCTTCTGCATAGTTGTTCTTCTTTCTTTCGAAAGGCATACCGATGCCTTCTTCTTTTCTGTAGCGGATTTCGGATGCGTATTCTCTGTGCAACGTACCCCTTTACACACCTTCCTCCTGTCTAGCCAGGTTGGGTGTTTTTTGCTTGGTATTTTAGCCGCGTGAAGCCTATTTCAGGGACTTCCTCCTCCCTACAATCCTCTGGTTGGTTTCCCTAAGATGGGTCTTCATCTTTTTTCCTGAACTCTTCCCCTTTCGTCGACACTTTTTTTTCCTTACTCGTTTCGTCCGGACCTTTTTTTCTTTTTTCCTTGACTGATGGCTGATGTAGCTGTGAGGGCCCCCGAGACCAGCTTTCAGGTGTAGCGCGTCTCTTCCCTCTTTCAGTCTTCCTGATGACTTTGGACCACGAGCCACTCCTTTCTTTTTTTTTATTTTCCGGAGTTGGTGGACTCAACCCCATGTGACAGTCCTTCTTCTGAATTTTGTTCTGGAGTTTTGGCGCTTTCTTTTTTTCCCGTTTACCCCAATTTTTCAGCGTTCACTTCACACCCCCCGTACACAGTTCTTCTGTGTTTCGTTGCGCCCCCCAATTTTCCCAATTAACCAGTTTTTCTTGGGCTATTTGCGGCTTTACCGTGGAGCGGGTTTTTCCCCTGACACTCGGACCCGTTTTGGGGGGTTCACTTAGTAATTTGCTGGGCAAGGACGCTGGCTACCCCTCGGGCCCGCTCATCTCTTTT
>Ga0179593_1618969_pt1 | contig 17241 bp, 23 predicted proteins | sample CZODoug2_1_08_16_FD_185931 | JGI IMG/M metagenome (GOLD analysis project Ga0179593, IMG submission 185931) | Vadose zone soil fungal communities from Angelo Coast Range Reserve, California, USA - CZODoug2_1_08_16fungal (PacBio error correction) | ecosystem: Environmental > Terrestrial > Soil >... | reverse complement strand
TCCTCCCCTTTTCCCCACGTTTTTGGCGCTCTTTTCCTCCCTTTCTTGCCGATCCCAAGGGCTCATACAAACAGCTCTTTTTTTACTTTATTCTTTTGATGAACCCCCCTACTTTTGGGGTTTGCGTTGCTATTTTCCCAGCACTTTCCCCCCATCAAATGGTCATTTAGTCCCGTTGCTTCTATCAGCCACTTTGTTTTCTTCTGTCCCCCCTTGGTCCCCAGGCCATAATAGTACCACCTGCTTTGTTTCCACCCATTTTTCTTCGGTTTTGATGTGGAAGTTAATTGTTTTAATACTTCTGGTTGACAGTATCCCCAGTTCTTACGCCATTTTGTCCAGTTTCCCTCAAGTGGCATGGATTTACGATCCAATGTGGGTTTTTGCCCGTACCAGTGCTCAAGCCCCTCCCTTCTTACCCCTTGCCATCCCCGTCTTCCCTCTCCCTCACCAACTTGTCCCACACTTCCCCCTTGCTCATCTTCCGCTTGCTTCACTTTCCATCCCCTAATCTCCCCGCCCCCCTCCCACTTTAATCCCCCCCCTCTCCTAACTTTCTTACGTTACCCCTCTTTTCACCTCACCGTCCACACTATAGGATAAAATGGCTCTCAATGTTCCCTTTTCCTATCATTTGCCTGATTTGTCAACACTTCCAAGACTCTTTTTGTCATCCCCACGTGCGGCCCGGTTTTCCCTTCTTGCAGCGGTTTTGCTGTAACAAAACCCGTCCTTGGACACATATGTTCTAATAGACTCAGTCCCAACTGCCTCCCCGTGTTTGGACAATTTCAACCAAACTTTGTCCTGTAACCACTCCTGTTGTCCAGACCCCCATTTGGTGCCGATAACCAAAACCAACTTCTACTTGAAGGCTTCCGCTTGATACCACATCTTATGGTACCCGAGTTTGACTGTAACTTTGGTTGCTTTGCCCCCACTGTCATCCCCCGTTTTTTTTTGGTAAATCCAAGTTCTCCTTCTCTTTGAGCGTTTCTTTCGTTTTTATCTGGTTTATTAAAATCTTTTTATTACGCCCAAAACAACCTGGGAGAATTCCTTTTCACCTTAATGGATTGTCTCAGTGGACAGCTCTCAAATTTACCTCTGCTGGAACATTTTTCTCCCTTAACCTCCATCACATTTCCTTCACGATTTCTTACTCCTGTTTTGTTGTAGTCCTTGCCTACGTCCCGCGAATTTTTTTTTTTTCGTCAAGGTTTTGGTTGGGGAACCCCTACTACTTTTTCTTTCGTGTGCCCCCACCCAACCAAGGGGTGGGGTTGGGGGTTCTCGTATTGAAGCATTGTTTTTTTCCTTACTAGTCTTTTTTCGGAGCCACGTTATTTATTTTTGTTTTAAGTTCTTCAAGGTGGTTTTTTACTTCCGGCTGTATATTTTGTTACCCAAGTCCCGATGCCGGCGCTCCCCTAATATCCACTGCCGGTCCCAGGGCGAACGTTCCTCAAGTGACCCACCGAACAATCAAACCAAGACGGAGTCCCCCAGAATGGCGAGGACGTTTTTAGACCGGACCGTGTTATCTTTGGTACACTTTTCCAGGGAAAATCTGCCTTCCAATGACACATCTTTCACCCAATCTTTTCCAACCCCCCCGTTTTTCTTTCGATTACTGACCACTTTTTCCCACCTTTAATGTGACTTTTTTTTTACCCAGTGGTACCCTAAAACTTTTTCCACGTATTCGCAATATAGTGTAACAATTTTCTCCCGAATGAGGTCCCACTTTTTCCCCCCACCCCTCTGCTGACGATTTTCCCCACCAAGAATCACCTGCCAACCCCTTCAAACCAAGCCAATGATGTTTCGGGCAGTCGCCCCCCTGAGGGGAACCCCGCCTTTCCCCGTAAGAGTACGAACGATTCCAGTCGCCATTTATGTTACTAGTTTATTTTTTGCCCTCACAGCTTCGATTACTATTTGTCCCCGCCTTTGGTATTATTTGGCTGCCACCAGGACCACAAGCCCCTCCTTAGCTCCCTTTTCCCAGTCTCCTTTTTTGGGTCTCGGTGAATTAATTGTCACTGTTAGTAATCTGATGGTTGGGATTCCCCCCCTTACTTTTCAAGCTTTTCTTCCCACTTGTTCTCTCTGTTTTTTTTCCCTGTCCCACGACCTCCATTGTAAGAATTTCTGCTCTCGCTCCGGCCCGCCCCCATTTGTACTTCCTTGTCTTTTTCTATATACTTAGAATTTTTCGATTTTTTTTTCGCAAATTATTGGAGCCCCTGGATATTTTACCGGAATAGTTTGTCTTTTTTGATTTTCGAATCTATACTTCCCTATTTTTTTTCTGGTTTCCAGGGCTCTCTTTTCGGGAAGATGAACCCAGAGCGTTTTACCCCCCTTGTTGTTTTGCCTGGTCGTGTCCCCCACGTCCTTTGGCAAAGCTTTGCATAAGCTATTCCCTCTGAGTTGTTTTGACTCTTTTTTTCTCGACGGGGCACGTCGACCCTCCCCCCTCTCACCCCCAATCAACATCCCTACGACCCCGGACATTTCTCCTGGACTTTGCCCCATCAAGGAGGAAGTTTCAACTTTGCCCCCCCGTCTTTTTTCTAATCCCGGGACTTAATGTTCCCCCCCCTTCTCATATCTTGTCCCTTTGATTCTCTTTGGAGAGTTAGTTTTTAAGTCCGTAAGTGCTTCCCCGTGCCGTCCAGTAAACTTTTCTTTGGGCTACCACAGTCTTAGCAGATTTCCCTCTGTATCTATGGCTGTTCGTTGCCCTGTTGGTCCCCCTTCGTTCGTCATTCGTTTCGGCAAGCCCCCGATTGTTGCCCACTTCATCCGCACTTTGAGAGGCCCCAGTGCCATTTCCGGTTCCGCCGGCTTTCCCTCATCCCCCCACGCTCTCGTTACGCGTCCGTGTCATCTCGGTCCGCCCCTCAACCCCCCAAACCCCAGTTCTTTGAGGCAGTCTCCACCCCTGCAAAACCAAAGTAATTTTTGGTTCCCGTGAAAATCCCCCATTTGGAAAAGGGATGTTTTCCGTCTTCCCCCCATGCAAATTTTTTCAAATGTCCCCCCCCGGAGCTTCCCGGAGCAATCCTGCCTTTTTTTGTGTGCCGGCGATCTCCTGTAGTGCTCGTTCCCATGTAAAAGAGTACTTTTTTTTTTATGACAATGGAACCCGAGACCAAGTCCAGCTCTTGGTGTTAACCCGTAGTATGAAAATCCGATAGCCTTACTAACGCCTGTAAAATTATTTCACCCAGCTCTCCAGATTTTAAATTGATTTGTTAGCTTAATTTTTTCCTTTACTGCATTGTGACCCTCCCCTTTATTTTTTAACAAGGATGCTCCCCCCCCCTCTATCGACACGCCGTTACTGGTCAACTCTGAAACCGGTTCCCACCTGAGGGTTTCTCTCTCCTCTTCACTTCTTTCTTTTTCATTTGTGACTGGTCTTCCCTTTCCACATCGCCCTTTGTTTGCATTGTGTTTTTGGGACTGGTTTTTGTCTTTCTTTTTTTTCCCTTGGTTCCCATGATTGTCCCCTCTTCACAACGAGGTGATGCAGTTTGGTGATCCGTGAAAGTTTCTCTCACTTGAAACGCCCCAACTCCTCGGTCCGATCTTACTTTCAGTTGCGATCCCTATTACTTTGGCCGATTGGTCAAGGGTGTGGCAGGTTTCTTCAGTGGCCGTTTCCCCCCCCTTGTCAAATGAAACCTTGCCTACACCCCCACCCCTGTTTGGTGGTTCTTCCTCTGTGCCCAAACTTCTTTGCTCTTCCCTGACCTTCTGCCTGTTTTCTGTCCCCGGCTCGTTTGTCCCCGTTCCCTTCCCGTGCAAGCTTACCACCATTTATCCATCCTGTTTCTTCCTGTGAAGTGCTCAAACAAACTTGGTTTCCCCCTAGAATTTATTTGATAGCCCCCCATTGCGTCCCTTAAGGCTATCTTTTTGTCCTCATGAGGGCTTTTACTCGGAACCAGTTGCGACCACCCCATGCCGGTTGAAGTTCTCCTCCACACCGTCGTAAAGCCCCTGTCGTGGACGTCCCCCTTGAGAATGTCCACACGAGCGGCCCAGCATTTTACGTTTCCCAATACGGATTTCCCCAGGCTAATTTTTCCCCTTGCTGTACCGGTATGCCCCGCTCCATGGTGGTTTGGCTTTGTCGTTATCCCCAAAACCTCAACCCCAAAAGCGTTCTTTACCTTCGGCTTTGTAACCCCCCCCCCAATATTGGGTCCCCCGCTCAGGATGAGTTCCCAACTCCACGGATGACCCCCTACCCTGGAGAGCGGGTTTACCGACCCAACGCCCCATCACAATGAAGGAACCCCTGGTCAGGATGCAATTTTATAAGCTACCACATTCGTCACAACTTCCCGTGACGTTTCTTTTTTCTTTAGTTTGCGGTTGTCCTCTCCACCGGCTTTTTAGTCAATGTGACCCCCAACTCCTTGTCCTATTTTTCTCACTCACTTTTTTGTTCCCGGTCCGGTTGTTCCAAAGGTTCCCTTATGGCACACTGTACTTTTGGGTTATTTTCCCCCCCCCATGTTGAGGGTTTTTCTGGATTATCCGTCTTTCAGACATCTTCCACTTCTGCCAAGGGATCATCAGGCACCACTTTTAATCCGGCTTCCCTCCAACCGCCCTTTCCTGCTTGCCTTTTTTGGACTTCGTCCCTTCCAGTGGACTTTACCCGCTAGTAGCGACAGTTTCCTCAACGGAAGTTTTCTTGCCTTTTGTCACGTGGGGTACGAGTAAGGAGTCATTTTTCTTTTTCGACTAGTTCCCTTCGACCGGTCCCCCTTACTTTGAGCTTGGTTTGGAAGGGATCCCTTGGGACCCCGTTTTGAATCCAATAGCCGTTTACCCCCTATTCTTGGTTCTTCCCTGCAACCTTTTGGATTTTGCCCGGAAATTCACTTCTGCCCTTTTATGGGAGGAGTAATCCTCTTTCTCCTGTTCTTTTTATGCTTCAAATCCTCCCCTTTGCGGACGCCTTTTCAGACCTTTTGCCTTGACCCTCTTCTAAAGAACCCGTGGTCCCCCGTTTTTTTTTTATCTTTTTTCCTGCCATTTCTGGGGCCTTTCTTGTCTTTCAATTTTAGAATGACCCACAGCCTAGAGATGTATAAATTAGCCTATTCCCCCCCCTGGACTTCCCCGCATTGTGGATTTTCGTACCAAAGTTTTTTTCCAAAGAAAAGAACTAATTCTCCGACGGGGACCCCACAAAAGGTTCTGCCTCAACTCATATATGTAAATTTATGTCCCCCTGTGTTTTGTTTAATTCTCCTTTACCAGGCTACTACCATTTTCTTCTTCTTCAAGGGTAACTCTTGCTGTTTCATGGCATTTTCCAAAAAATGGTAGTCCAGTGCGCTGGAACCGTTTCGCCGACTGGATGCTCTTCCCATCCTTCCACCTCCCTCCCCATACCCTCTTCTGCTAGTCCTTCCCCCCTCCGCTATTACTGCCCCTCCCCTCCGCTCTCATCTTCCTCTCAACCCCCATTGTTCTGCCCATCCCCGCACCTCCCCGCTCCCTTTATCAAACCTGATTATTGGAAACCTCCCCTATCCCAATTAATGCTCTAGAATTACAACATTTTGCTGCCTGTGACACTCTATGTCCTTCGTGGACTGTCAATACCACTTTCCGTTTCGCGAACCCCCCATTGTGGAGGCCCTTGAGGACACAGGGCGCTGCAAAGGCCGGTGTGTCCCTATCACACTTCCGTGCTTCCCCAATGTCTTTCCCTATAAGTTTCTCAACTGTACACGATCCAATTCCCCCCGTTTCTATGGCTTGGAAACAGGTTCTTGAGACTTCGTGATCCTTTCGGAGTTCCGTCCTGGATGTTTGTTTTTTTGGTCCCCAACTATACAGGTTTTTGGTCTCCCGGCTTTTTTATTTTCCTGTTTTTGAACCGGTTACGGCTTGTTTTTTGCACCAAACCACCCTCTATTCGTTTCACGTCAACTTTTTTTCACCCCCCCCCTGGTGAGCTTCATTTTGTTTTCAAGTTGGTCATTCTTCCTGTCTTTTGGAAGCTCTTTTTTTCCCGTACTGGAGCCATAAGTTTGATTCCCCAGGTCCTCACCTTCCCAGTTTTGCTTTTACCCGCTCTTGTGGTAGTTTCTACGACAGGGACTCTGGAATATTTTCCCGTTTGTTTTGAGTGTGTTTGGAATTTTTCCCCCCCCCAAAGGGCCTCTACTTTCCCCAAATTTAATCGTCGTTGCTTTTATTCCAGTTGACCTTCGCTAAACACCCCCGCTGTGCTTCCTGTGCACCATTCACGAAGTAGGCCATGTTCCAAGTTAGTTTAGATTTTCTTGTATTGGATAGGGTTGTGAAATTAAAGATCCCCCCCATCTCAATTGTGTCCATGGCTCTTTTTTTTGTCTTGGGGTTTGAGTACGAAAGGAGACCATCCTCTCCCATTTTTTGAGGAGGGTGCTGCTGGGTCCGTGAACGCTCCAGAGTTTTCGTTAGGACCCGGGGGGCAAAAGGTTTTATTCCCCCCCCCGGGCCAAGAACTGTGACTCAACCCACATGACCCCCCACCACTCGGCTCCAAACCGCACGGAATTAGGTTTTTCCGTTTTTTTAGTACTTGCAGCGGCTGACTAGGGTGGGGGGGTTCCCCCCCACTATATCGAACCATTGTCCCCCCCCGGCGACAAACGCTGTTTAGCCTTCTTGTTTCGGCCTACCGGGTAACCAGTCAGGGACAAAAACACTGCTTTTGGGACGCCAATTAGGCAACCCTTCCAATGATCAGAACCCACCCCCGTAAAATTAAAAAAAAGTGATGTTCATGGAACCTTTGGAGTATACCCCCCCCCCCCCCGCTCCATCGATGGTATCTGCAGAGGCCCGGGGCACCCTCCCCAAGTTTGAACCTCCTGCAATGGTGAAAAATGGACTGTTAGGCCCCTGGATTTTTTGCCGGTTTGTATCCCCTTTTGGACTCTTGAACACTGCAACATAAGGCTCCCCACCGACTTATCCGCATTCAAGTTTCATGTGGGCCGAGGACGTGTTAAAATAATCAATGGGTTTTTGTTACCGAGAGCTTTGACACTTTGCAATGCCTCTACCTGCTGTTTGCCTTTAATTGCCCCACCTTACTATCTCAGACACGTGCTTTAAGCGCCCCACGGCTCCCCCCCCAAACCTCCTTTGCCTGCTCTATAAGATCCCCTTCGATTTTTCTTCAGCCCTTTCACTTATTTGAGCAATTTTTATTTTTTTACCCCCATTTCTTTTTTCCCTTTGGCAACTGACCCCCTTCCATTGTTTTTTTTCTCTTTTTTTGGAGGTCGCGGGGAAGACCATTGTATCGTTTGCAAACATCCTATCCCCCACCTCCGCGTCCCACCTGGGGTTCGCTTTGCAGACTTTTTGATGGCCCCCCATTGTCATGGAAGGAAAAGACAACACCCTCTCACCCAAGGGTAAACGTTGGGTAGACCGTTTCGTTTGCCCCGACGAGTTTTTCTTAGGCGGGGGGTTTTCTTTCCGGCCCCGATCCCTTCCGCCTTTGCACCAGGTGACATTTATCGACGAAACCTGGTGTGAAATGTCGTTTCCCCCTTTTTGTTACGCCAACACCCGGCGTCCCGTTCCCCAGGCGGGCCCCTTTTTGCCGCCCCTATGACTTAAATTTGTCTTTTTTTTTTATTCCTTCCTTCCCCCCCCTCCGTTTTGTGTGAGTCTCAGTGATAGCTAGTTTTTTTCAAGCGGAGAAGTCGATTCTTTCGGGCTTTTTGCTTTCCAGCCTTTTCCCCCCCCCAACCTGACCGCTTTGGGCTTTAGGCAGCTAGTCACGGACGATTCCCCCTTTTCAAATTGGAGATTTTGCTTCTTTTGCCATTGTTTTCCCAAGTGGCGGGCCTCCATAGTCACTAAACCCCCCTTATTGCCTTTTGGCCCCCTCTCCCGACACCCCCGCACCGGCTATTGCTGGTGGCTTTTTCCCTTCATGGGCAAGTCCTGCCGCGGACGTGCCCCCCCAACCCCCCCGCAGGCGGGTGAGTTCCCTCCCGCTGTCCGAAACCCCCCACCAAACCAATTCCAACACAAAGGAAGTTTAATGAGGCAGATTTTCGAGTGCCCCAAAGTTCCCCCCCCCAAAGAACATGTCCTTTTGCTTGGAACCCCACAAAGAGCCCCGCCCCTTTCGCGCAACAAAGTTTCCCCACAGTTGACCCCCAAGCCCCTTTGCACAGCCAAACCTTCTTTCGTCAAGTAGCAAGAGTCCCAAGGCCTCCCTTTTTCCTTGGGGTGGCCTTTTCCTTGGTGGCTCGATCAAGAGCAGTTTCTGGACCAATTCAATTGAAGATGACTCCACATTTTGAGTCCTTTCCCCACAGGTCATTTTGGCCTTTCCCCGTTTCAGGCTCCTTCGCTGACCTCCGGGCAAGCCAGGTATCTTTTGTGCATGTACTTGGTGTGGTCCATTTGGTACCCGGCTCTCCCCCCCCCGTTCGTGTTGAACACTCCTTTATGTTTTTCCCCCCATTCGAAAACTAGTCCTCCCCGGAACTTCCTCGTTCTCTCCCTTGACCTCTTTTCAGCGGGCATGGAGGTCTAATGACAACCCTTTCCATAGAACATTTTTCCTTCTTTTTTTTTTGTTAGGTATCACACCCTCATTACACTCTTTTTGGACCCCCTCATTTTCCCGTCTACTACCCAGTAAGGTCTTGAGTGTTCAGTCCACCGTCCTTCCCTAACCCTTTACCGTTGACTTTTTTTACGTTTGCCCAAATGCCCAAGTTCGCCATAATATTTACAAGGGGCTATCCTACATCCATTAACAAGGGGACTTTTTTCCTTGCTTTTCCATTGATTTTTTGACTTTGTTCTTACACCCTTTCCACCCCGAAAACTGATGTTAGAACCCCCATCCCGGCGTGTTATGGTTTTTTTCCCCCTTTCCTTTTATGTCCTTAACTGGAAAGCCCTACCCCGTTGTCCGGACTTTCTTTGCCCCGATCACCATTCCTTCTAAACCAAATTCTCCCATTCGTGGGGTGAAGGTGTAAATTCGTTGGGGCTCGTTAACTTAGGACTTTCTCGCTGCGTTGTTTCCGGCCTGCGTGTAGACACGTCCACCCCTTTTACTGCATTCTCTTTTTTTTCTTAACACACCGGGAGTACCAAATTGCTTACCGGTTTCGTTGTTCCTTACCCCAGAAAACTTTTTCTACCCAGAACGATGGGGGGTATTCCTTCCAATAACCCCCCGCCCAAGTTTACCGTTTTTCAAAGGGCTTTTCCTTTCCCTTCTCCCCCCCACCTCCCTTTTCACCTTGATTGGGCCCGTATTCGCCAGGTCCTTTGTATAAATCGGTCCCACCCCAACCAACTTTTTTCCCCCCCCCCCTCTTTGTAAAACAGCTGTCCACTTTCAATAGGAAACTAAATGGTTCCCCTCGCTGTATTATTTCTTTCGGACAACCCCACCCCTCATGCCCCACGGTCCCTTGGATGGATTCTCACTGCGTCAACCCTTCCCTCTCATTAGGACGTTGTTGATCTTTTGGGTGAATAATCTGGTTCAAAGTTTTTATGTTCCCTTTACCTTTTTCTAGTGACGTTCGCCATTTTACTTTTCACAATTTTTTCCCGGGGTGTAATTTTCCCCCCTTCTGTTGCTATGTGCCCCACTGTTTTTATGCTGATGCAAAGTTTGTATTTTCCCGAACTTTTATAGTTCCCCACTGTCGGCTTCACCTTGGGCCCGCCTCCAAATCTACACCCCCTTCCCCCCAACACCGCCATTATTTTTCCGCCCCTGAAAGTTACGCCTGGGATTTTTTTGCTTTTCTTTTTGACGGTCCAGGTTTTTTACCAATCTGGGGATGTGCCGAACACTTTTTTTCCCCCCCCCCATCATTTCTTTTTCTTTAGCCACTGTTTACCTCCAGAGGGAACCGGGCCCCCCCATCTACCATTGTGTCATCTCACAGTTCGAATTGGACCGTCTTTTTCCTCTCAAGGAGTCTCATGCCACTGCCACTGGTTTGGTCCATAGGCCGTACCCCCCCGTCTTTTCTATTATATCCCTGGTGGTTTTTCTGCAAAGGAAATTCCTTCCAATTTGGATTGGTGGCCTCTCTTTCCCCATTTCTCCGTGTTTGTTTTATTGATGTTTCTCTTCCATCCCCCGCTGTTGCCAATACCTTTCTTCCCTTATCAACCAGGTAGAAGAAGAACCCACCTTAAGGTTTCACCCCTGTGGTGGCCGCTGGTTATAGTGCGCCCCAGGAGAATCGGTACTTCTTCCTGTTAGATGGCAGCCCCCCTTTTTTTCGTTTAGTACGCCCCCCCCCCGAAGAGCCTACACTTTCGGTTGGTTACCAAAGGGTTTGCCCCTCGTCTTTTTCTCTGTATCCTGTTCCCTTTTTTGGCGAATCCCGCTCCCCCCCCCCCCAGGATCCCCCCCTTTGGGGCCGTCTTTCCCCCTTTGCTTGTGATTCACTGGAGGCCGTTTTTTAATTAGGGTTTCGAAACGACCTCTTTTGCACCTACAACCTTGTAGTGCCCCCAAAATGCGGCAGTTCATCTACTGGGCCCCCATGGCCTTGGTTAACTGTCCTGGGTTCCCCCCATGTGTATTTCATATGTAACCATGTAAGGTTCGTTTCTTTTTCAGCAACGGCCTGTTCCTGGGACATCAATCGCGTTCCATGAGCCAACAAGGCTCCTTTATTGCTGAAGGTTCACGTGCGATAAAATTCCGCCCGGTTCTTGGCCGTTCACCTTTTGTGTTTGCTTGTCGTTGCACGCTGCCGGTTCGGGGAAATCATGTTTTTTTCAGCTGGCCCGTGGAAGTGTACAGGTGGTTATGACCCCACGCTTTTTTACTTTTCCTGACGACAAAATTTTTTCTCCCCAACTTGCGCTACGTGGTGTACAAGTTTTATGTTTTCGAGGGACCCTCCTCTTGTGAAACGGCAACTTTTTTGCGCATGTTGTTTCCTGTATTTCCTCATTGCTCCAAGACTCGTTCTTCCTTGGCTGGAGTAAGTTTTTCAAGGAATTTTTTTCCCCAGGAAGTTGTCGCAACCTTGTTCCTTTTTTTTTTGAGCCCCTTCTGTTTTTTACCCAACTCATCGCCCGTTTTTCCCGGTGCCTCATCTCCCATCGCTTTTTTTTCACAGGAGCACCCATCGGCATATCCTCCTCGCCTCTGGATTCCCTGTTTTCCTTTCGTGATGGATATTGTTTGTACGAGGGCCTCCCAGAAATATGCATTGTTGGGTCCATGACGCGTTTTCAAAAACAAAACGGAGTGAACATCCTTTGCCCAGGGGAGTGGTTTTTGGTTTTGAGGCAATTTAGTGGGGCCCCCCAAGTTTTGTCGGCACCAAGTTCCTACCCTCACCCCCCCAAAGTGGAACACTCTCTGTCACAACTTTAACTTTCTTCTCGCTTTTGATATCTTCCGTCTTGGGCTGTTTCACTGATCGCACCACTCACTTTGTGCTCGACTTTCTGAAAACCCCCCAGGCACTTTCCAATTGGTCCCCGCTAAGCCAATAGGAAACAGTTCCCCCCACACCAACCCCCCTTCAATCCACCGGTCGCTGTTTTAGGCAGTATTCTCCCCCACGATGGCACCGTTTGAAGTTCGAGTTTCGGGCACTCGACCTTGCCATTATTTAACCGTCATGGGTGAACCATCACGTTGTCTTTGACCGGGTCGCTTCTCCAGTTTTCCCATGGTTCCCCCTGTAACAAAGTGGCCGACATCTTTATTTTCCCCCCCTTACACCAGCGTTGCTTTCATCGGCATCCTTGCCAGTTTTCTATCCCCCTCGTTGTTATTTTTCTTGTTTTTTTTTACTTCCCCCCCTTTGCACCTTTTTTCACCTTGGATCTCGTTTCCCTGTTGGCCCGCTTCCCGCAGGGATATTTTCGCCCACGCCCTCCCACGTTTTTTTTTCTCCTTCCTTTGTTCTTTCCAGATTTTGCTTCAGATTGGGCTGTGCTTTCGTTTGCTGCCAATTTTTTGGGTATTTCGTATTGTTCCCAGTTGTTGGCCCTTTTGGCCTCCTAGTTCATTTGGCTTTTGTCTTGCTGGCTGCAGATCCTACAGGTCTTCCCCTCTTCTCCTTTTTATTGTTCTGCTGCCTGGCTCCTCGAAAAGATGCCTTTCTCTTTTTGGACCCCTTTCCTTGGGGAACACGCATTTCTGTTTCCGGCAGGTCTTGCCCTGTGTGTATGCAACTGTTTCCCCCATCCCTGACCCCCTTACAGTGATCGTCTCCGGCACTGGTTTTCCCCCTTCCTGACGTTAAGGGGCCTTTTCTTCCCAATCTGATCACGCCTCTTTACCCTTCCGATTCCCCCCCTCTTTTCCTCCTTCCCTTTATTTTTGCTTCCTGTAGAGATCTTCTTTGAGTTGCTTGTTAAGTGTTTCCTTGATGCCGCCATTCACCCCCCTTCGTGTATTTTGGGCCCTTTTGAAAGGACGCCCTCGCTAGGATTTTTTTACGGTCTTTCCCTCGGGTCGTCTCATGAACGTATCCTTAAAGTAGTCGTCCTTCCTAGAACCCCACGAGGAGAGGCCCCCAGCCGTTGAAATTCCCCTGTTCCCCTGCCTCCCCGGCCGGCCCCCCTCCAAGCTACTTTGACCCGCCGACGGGTTCCTTCTCGTTTGGTTTACGCCCGTCTAAAACAACCCCCCCACCACACAAACCAGTAAAGGGGGGCATTTCTAGGGGGTCTCCCCTTTCCCAAGTGTGCACCCCACCCACCTGCCTTTCCCACAACACTCATTTCCCACCCTTCGACGTCCCCCCCCATTTCCAATTTCACCCCAGAAGTTTGTCCCTTGCAATCATCTTTCCTTCCCCTTCATTAGAGACTTTCCGATTCGAGCCCAGTTCTTTTTTGGTCCGTTCGCGTTGCGCTACCAATCTACCTTCGACAAGATTTAAGACGGTTTACATCCAAATTGTCAGTTCGATCCCCCCACCTGCCAAGTCATCTTAACCTTCATTGGTTTTTTCCTCATTCCCCCCCGCTTCACTCCTGTCAATTATTCCGATTTTTTCCCCACCCCGGCGCCCATCTCTTAAGGTTCTCCCTTCCCCCCTTCTTGCCCCCTGTGTTTGTTTTGCCAAGCCCGTTCTACCGTCTTTTTTTTTTGGAGTCTTTTCTTAGCACGCGGGGTCCAACCTGCCTATTTCCTAGTTGATGTTAGTTTGCCTCTTCCCTTTTTGCTCTTGTCTCTTGAATGTACTGCTAATTCCCCTTTTTTTTTTTTATGGTAATGGTTTGCCTTGTTCATCCTGCTTCATTTTTTCTCTTGTTTGAATGGATTGTCACATGTTCAACCTTTGTTCAGATCCCCTTTTTTCTCCGAGTTCCCTGTGACCTTTGGTGCGCCGTCAAAACACCCCCATCCCCATATTTTCTTCCTCAGACCTAATTGACAGACCTTTTTGTCTCCATCGTTCCTTGGTTGTCCAGCTTTGTCCCTTTTCTGTCAGGGCGTGGCCCCCCCTGCCCACTTTTTCCCCAAAGAACCCTCCAGTACGTTTTTTTTCCCCCCCCCCCCCCCTCCCGCCCCTTTTCCTTGCTGTTCTTTCGTCCACCTCCTCGTATTACTTTTTGCCGGACGCCGTGAATATCCTTGATCCGTCTGTCAACTTTTTTCCTTCCGCCGACACCTTTCCACCATCACTTGACCATCTTTAGTGAGTCCCATGACAATAAAAGACGGTTGTCTCCTTTATATCTCTTGACTTTGATAGAACTCGGGACACTCGCTTCGGTGGTTTCACACCGTAACCAGTATGAGGGGTCTCTAACAAACGTTAGACAGGTTCATTGAACTTGACTCCTTTCCTTATTACCTCCATAAACCAACTTTTTTTCCTACAAAACGATTGGTCCCCTCTGTTCCACCCCGGGAGCCACCAGGCATGGAACTTGGCCGTTCCCGTTTTCCCCCTTTCTATGGCCCTGATCCCCTCCAACCTCCCCCCTTGATGGCCACGTTCCTTTTCGCCCCACCTTTTTTTCTTTGGGCCTTTGGTTTTCCTCTTTTTTTCCCCAAAAAAAACGCCTCATTTCTCCCCGGATGGAAAAACCATTTTCATCTTTCCCAACTCCGTTTCAAAAAGACCCCTTGTCTTCTGGCCGTTTTGCTTTGTATTTGCTTCGACCCTTTTCCATCATTGATTGAAACCTTTTATGGATTTTTTTTTTTTTTTTCACCGCTTTCACCCCCCATTCCCGTTTCCCCACTACATTCCCCCCTCTTTTAAATTGATTGGCTATCTACGGTTTTGGCCATTCATGGATTGGAACCCTCTTGGACCCCCTCCTAGTTCTTGTTCCACAGGCACGTTTCGCCCATTTTCTCTGCTTCCTAATTTTTTTTCCCCTTGTCCTTTGTCTTCATTCCACGTTTATGATGTTCCCATCGCACTTTGGGCTTCCAACAAGTTTTTTAGTGCTGTTTGCTTACGATCTTTCCTCCTCAATTTTCTCCCCACCCGTCTTTTTCCACTTTTACTCCCCCTGTGTTCCTCAATTTCCCCGTCCTGGCCCTTCCCCCTTGAACTGGGGAGTCCTTTTTGATGTATCGCCGAAGGCCTGTTTACTGTATAAAACCCCGTTTTGTGCTGCCCCCTGTTGTTGCCAGAACACCCCCTCTGTCCCCCCCCCCCGACCGTCGTATCACTTCTCTTTGTGCTTCCCGTTCCCCGAGCTTTTCCCCCCATGGAGTCTTTTCTTCCAAACTTCCTGTGATACCCCAATTTTCTATCTGTAGTTCTGTAATTCCCCAATCAGTCACTTCATTTGCCCGCCTAGGCCCCTTCATTTCCCCAGAAGCTGTTTTCTTTCTAACTTTTTTATTCCCCCTCCCCCCATGAACACCCATGCTGAGGTATTTTGTCTTCTTTTCCCCCCCCTGTTTTTGTGTTTTATTTCTGATCTTTTCCTTCCCCCTCCCCCCTCTTTTCCCCCTTCGGAATTTCCTTGGTCAGATCCCCCCCCAACCCGTCACATTTTCAACGGATATGTTGCTGTTTCCCCACTCCGTGCGGTTCGGCTTTTCTTTATCTTCCCCCCTACACCTCTCCCCTTTTCTTTAACCCGCTGTAGATGTGCTGGGCTTCTTTGTTCCATGTGGACGCCCCCCCCCCCTCCCCATACCCTCTCTTTTTTTCCCCAACAAGTTTTCTTTGGCAGTCATCTTTTTGCCTTTCCGATTTTTACGCTACAATAAGTGCTTTTTTCCCCTGTCAAGGCTTTTGTCCCGTTCCTCAGGTTGGTTTCCTTGCTTATTTCCAACTTTGTGCGTCACAGTTTCCCTTGACCCCCTCCTCCTGGTGTCGAAAATTCTTGATTTTTTTTTTTTCCTTCGTGGCGGCCCCCTCCAGATCTTTTCTAATCCCCTTGGTTTTGCTCATGCCCTCTTCAGACTTGACATCATTTCATAAACCCTTTTTTCCCAAACTGTAGGTGAATATACAATGCGTTCCCGTCGTTTTTTTTCCCCTTAACCAGCCCCCCCCTGGTTCAGGCCTCTCCTCACCCCTTGTCGATATCCCCTCTAATCCTTTGGACGGCGTGCTTTTGCACGTGTTGTTACATAGCCCCCCTTTTTCCCTCTTTGCCCGTCAATCATGGTGTGCTGTAATCGAATTACAGCTGCTTTGACGTGGCTTCCTTTCTTGATCGTTTTCTCCTACAGGTTTTTTCAATTCTTTCAGATGTACCCCCCCAACCCCCCCCCCTTTTCAATATTTTTCAACTTACCGTGTCCGTTCCTGGCCCAGCAGATCCCCTCCCAAAGTTTTTACCCCTGATTTCTCCCCGGAATCCCCCTTTTCTCCACTGCTCCACTCTTTTTCTTCCTTTTGCTGGAGTTTTCCTCACGAACTGCCTTCTCTCCCTTAAGTTGTTCCGAGGTTTTCCCAATTTTTCCCCCCCCCCCAGAAAATTTGTTCTAGGTTGCTATCCCCTTTCTTTTTCCTTCCAACCTTCTGTCAACCTGGTTCACATAGTGATTTCTCTCCGTGGTTTTTCCTCTTAGTTCTCTTGTCTAGGTGAACTCCGGCCTTTTTTCCATAATACTGTGGTCCCTTTGTGAAGTGGAGTACTCATCCCCCTTCTTGAAATAGCTTCACCAAATGTGGGGCGGGGTGTTTGGCTTTGTGGGGTGTGGAGTGGGTTTTCTTGACTTGGCGTCAGGTCTTTTAATTTGTACCGGACATGACGTTTAACTTCACCACTTCCCCCCCCCCCACCCTGTTTCCAGTACTTTCTTTCCTCTGTTATTATCCGTGGTGCTCCCCATTTTGTCTCACTTTCTTAGCCCTTCCTTCCTTTCGACACACTGTCGTTTTACTTTTTTTAGGGCCCGGACATGTTTCATTGGCACCAAGGCTGAAGGCCCAATACACCCCTTTTCCTCACAAAAAACCCCTTTTACCCCACCACCCCACCTTTGCTCTGTCGTCCCTTTTTTTCCCTTGACTTCCCCCCCCCCCCCCCTTATTGGCAACAGATGTCCCGTCTTTTTATTCCCCCCTAAATCGGAAAAATTACCTAGTTGGTTTTACTCTTGTTTTTTCTCCATTTTTGAACCGCGTTAATACATTGTCGGTCACACGTACTTCCTTTCCTCCCCTTAAATCTTCTTTTTTTTTCAATGGGAATACTTACAGTTCTTTTAAGGCTGATTGTAATAATTTTCTTAACTTTTCCCCTTGACTTGCGGATCTTCGTTACATTCAATTTTTTTTACTTTTCATTACGTGTGTTCGATCCAGCGCCCAAACGCTGCACACAACCCTCCTTCACCCTCTTTTCTATATATTTGATTTTTGCTTTGGAGCACTTCCCCTTTTTTGTTTCCATGGGATTTTTCCTTTTTTCCAATGCATCATTTGTGTTTTTCCCACCTTTCTTTTTTTTTCTTTTTTTTTCGGCACGGTAGAGTGCCTGCTCTTTTTTTGGATTTCGTTTTTGTTTCGCGGAGTGCAGTTGTTGGAGCTCCGTTGATGTCCCGCATGCATACGATTTTTCACATGGTTTTTGGCAGTGGCGGGATGCGGTAGCTTTACATTTCTTGGTTCTCTCTCCGTTTTTTTGTTTTCACGGCCGGGAATTGTTTTCCCATCCATAGACCCTTTTTGAATATTCTCCTTCCTTGACTCCCCCCTGGGGACAAGGGTCTAGTTTTTCCCGGCGGCATTCAGTTCCTGGTCCTTCCAG
>Ga0179593_1402197_pt1 | contig 17242 bp, 21 predicted proteins | sample CZODoug2_1_08_16_FD_185931 | JGI IMG/M metagenome (GOLD analysis project Ga0179593, IMG submission 185931) | Vadose zone soil fungal communities from Angelo Coast Range Reserve, California, USA - CZODoug2_1_08_16fungal (PacBio error correction) | ecosystem: Environmental > Terrestrial > Soil >... | reverse complement strand
GCACGTCCCCCCAAGCAGAATTCCTCTTTCTTTTTTCCCCTCGAGAACTAAAGCTGGCCACGGGCTTGCCATTTTGCCCCCGGGACTTTCCCATGATGAGTCCCTTTTCCTGTATGTCAGGTGATGCGCGTTTCTTCCCGCTTTTTTTTTGCGTTGGCAAGAGTTTTTTTACAACACTTTATTAGAGCTCTTACGTTCTTATGCCTTTCTTGTCGGTGTCCCGCTTGCTGGTGAGGGCAGCCTCACCCCTATGGGTTCGATTACTTTCCCCCTCCCCATGGGATCTTCGTTTTTTTGAAGGGTGCCCTCCCCCCATCTGTACGTCGAACGTGGATGCCCGACCCGTTTGATGTTAATAGTTCCGCTCTTGATACCTGCTTCCCTTTCCTGGCTGGAGATATACCGGTGTTTTTGTTCTGTTACGGTCACCATCCGTTTCCGCCTCAATGGTTCGTGTCTCGCTCCCGAGTTCTTACTCCTTTTCCCCCATTTCCTCACGGCTTTATGATGGACCTCATAAGATCTCGTTCTATTGTCCTCTCCGGTGGGACAAAGATCTCCTTGCGAGGCTGCATTTTCCCTGGCCCCCCTCCCTCGTTACGATGCGTGGAAACGCATTTCAGAGACAAAACTTCTCCAATGAGTAGTCTTTTTTCCGTCCATCTCTGTTCGTCCTCCCACGACCATTGACCCCTTTTTTCCCTCCCCCCCGCCTTCTTAACTGCCTGCCCCCAGGCGACCTAGAGTGCGTTGACTTGAAAGCCAATGGGCGTAAACCCTTCTCTTCATTATAGGCCCGCAGCCTACTTTTTTTGGTCCTCTCCCTCTCTCTCATAGTAAAATTGCCCGACGGACCTCAGGTGTCCTTACTACACAGTGCGGTTTGCCCCCCTTCACACAATAGACAAGACGATAAACAGTAGTTTCTGAAGTTCCGGGTTCCTCTGAATCTTTTAGACTTTCCCTCTTTAACCCTTTCCCTTTTTTTTTTTCCCTATTTGCGCTCTTCCTTTTTTTCCCCTGCCGAGCCCCAACCTGACCGTCACGTTTTTTTTTCGATAAGCACGGCTTAGTGGAGTCAAATTTCCTTCCTCGGGATGCGAAACAACGCCATTTTTCTTTCCCCCGGCTTTCCTCCGATTTCCCAACGGATTGTTGGTAAGCTTGACTCCCGACTTTTTTTTTTTCACTTATTCAATTTTCAGGGGCCCATGGAGTTTTTTTTGTGATTTTCACGGCGAACGCATGGCTTCTGTCGTTTGATACCAGCCACGTGGACCAACGAAAGATATTTGTTTCAGTCAAGCTCATCCCCGTCTCGATTTTCAGATCTCTGGATTACGCCCGATGGTTCCCCCTTGGAGTTCCCATTTACCCCCGAATTTGAAATTCTGATGCGTATTTTTTTCGTTTAACCCGGCAAGTTGGATTTCTCATTAGAACTTGATCACGTTGAAGTCCTCCCTCTCCTTCCTTTATTTTCTCGCTCTTGTCCCTTTTTCCATTTTCCCATTCCTCCCATCCCCGACTTTCTCCTATTGTCGACAGGCACCGGGTTCGAAATGAGCTACGTTGATTACGAGAGTGGATGCTTTTTCAAACCCCCTTTTCGTGCAAGATTACTTTCGTTTTGCTCCACAGTCTGATAACGAACTCATGGGCGTGGGCCCTATCGCCCCCTCCGATGATCCGATGCTTTGTTTCTGGTCTCTTTGAATGTTTCCCAACGAAGATGGTGAGCAGTTTTTAATGATTCACACTTTTACCCCCCCCCATCCAGGTGGTGGTCCCGGCTCCCTGTTTTTCTTTACCTCTACCGCCCCTCGATTCGATGCGACCCTTTCCTCCCTTTTCTTTTTCCTCTCTCTTTATCATTTCCTCCGTGTTTTTCTTTTCTATGCCCTCCCAACTTTGTCTCCGATCGATCGATGGTGTCGAGTATGGTAACCGGCAAGTTGCTTCCTGCTTCCCATTTTCCACTTTGTGCACCTGCCCCTTTCTCTGCTTCCTTTTCTTCCTTTCGTCTTTTCTGAGACCCCCCCTTTTTTCTCATAATCCGATTGAATGTTGACTTCGTTTCTCTACATGAGTTAGTTTATTTTTTTTTTACTCCAGTCCTATTGGTCTGAGCTTCCCTCCACACGGTGTTGATGATCCCTTTCGTCAACCTTAGTTTTTTAGTGCATCGTTTTTCCCCCTGTGCATTAAATTAGTTTGACCACCTTCTTCTTTTCTTTGAATTCTTTAACCCGGGGCAAATTCCTAGTTCATCAAAAGTCTTCTCCATCTTTCTTCTTTCCCCCTTCTTCCGTTCTCTGCCTTTCCGTTCGCCAAACGCGATTTAGAATCTGACCCTTCTCAACCTGTAGTGTTCCGTTTCCCAATTTCACCCTGCGTTATAAGTCGCTTCACCACCTCGTTCCGGCTTTCTTTGAGAAAACTGTTTTTTTACGACCTCCCCTCACATCTCTTCTGTCCAGATTCTTTCACAGCATCCTTCCGCCAACAGTGCCTGAGCGTCTTTCACCACACTCATTTCACCTTTTTCCCCCTCATATTCTCCTTTTCACCAACTGTCTTGAGCATTTTACCAACCCTTTTTTGTCCTCTTTTGCTTCTGGACACAGACCGCGCAGTGGAGTTTCTCTAATCTTGGACCGCGGGCGGGAATTCGCCGCAAGGCCAGACCATTCCTCAGAAAATGTTTTTTTTTTTTTTTTCCATTCCGTTTTATGTCCGCTGCCCTTCAGCAGGCCCTCCCCTTGTCCTCCCCCTACTGCGTTCTTTTCCATCTTACAGTGTTAGTGAGACAATACTCATTGCTTTATTGATGCCGGATGGCTGTGTTCTCCTTTGGATTTTGGTCTCTTGTTGTCCGCAATTGTTCCCTGGGTCCCCCTTTTTTAACACCTGCTTGTGCTGGCCCTCTTTTCCTCATGTTTCTAGTCTTGTTAGCGAGCTAGTAATTTGGGCCCTTATCCCCTATTTTTTCTCCCCCTTCCTCTGTCACTCGACAGCTTCCTTTTTTCGCGGCTACTTCTTCTCCTTTTCCCTATTTCTTTCTTACGGGAATCAGGTGTTGGATATGCCCGTGAGGAAATTCCTTGTTGCTATCGGAACTCATTCCTCCTTCAGTTCCGTTGGCGTCCCGCGCCCTGTTTTTTCGTAACAGAGCGCCGATTCCCTCTTCCCCTCTCTTTCCTACCGGAGCTTTTTACAATCTCTGCTCTTTTTAGCGAACGCTTGGCTGTCGTCCCCGGTTCCCCACCGATTATAGCGTTTTAGTTTTCGCCGTTCCTCTCTTAAATCCCCGCAACTCGGGCGCGCTCCCCACTAACCCCCCTGTCTTCCCCCCTGCCTTACGTTTTAGCGACATTTTGATCCTCCGAGGCAGTTAATTAAATACCTAGGTCCCCTTCTGTAACAGTCCTTTTTTCGTGCATCCTCCCCTAGTTCGACTTTACGGAATGTTTTTACGCCTCCCGCCCCCCTTTCCGAAAAGCAGTCGAGAGATAATATCCTCCTCCCCCTTTCGATTTTCTCCACCAGCATCTTCCCCTCCCTCGCTACGAATGATTCTTACTCCTCTTTCCCTTCCCTCTGCTAGATTTGGACCTGGTTTCCATCACCATTTCAGCAGTACGCTTCTTCCCCCCCCTGGATCCTCCCCAGTCTACTTTGTGAACGTTTAACGGCTTTTCCCCTTTCCCCTTTTTTATTCTAATTTTCATTCCGTGTGCCGGGGTTCTTCCCTAGCTGATTTCCACAATTCCCCCTCGAACGAAAAGCACCAAGCTACCAGCTACTTGATATATACTGCGAAAGTACTCGAAACCACTAAAACCAATATAACCCCCAAAAACAAGACCCCAACGACGGACCGCAACACAGCGAGCACACAAAAAACACAAGTCCAACAACAAGAGAAACGAACAAAAAAAAAACCAACGCCCACCCACCTCATTTTAAAACATACACACAAAACCTCACATTCCTATTTAAACACCTTTGACTCCCCCCCACTTTTCCTTTGTCGCTCCCCGACAGGGCTCCCCAAGTTTTCTCCATGATACGCGCAGGTCCCTTTGAGCCATTCCTTTTCTAACTTGATTATAGGTCGCGGCGGTTGCGTACATATTTTCGAGCGTTTGTGTGTACGGGCCTTTCTCCCTACCGGTCCCCACCTCTTTTTTTTTCCCTTGCCAGTTCTGTCCCCTCCCCGAATCGATCGATGGTTGGACCGGTCTTTATTTGAGGTATTGCCCCCTGCTATCACCTACCTAGCCTGGTCTGTTTTGATAACGATTTTTTTTCACCCGGTTCTTCTGCCCCTTCGGTCTACGCTTTTTTCCACTTTTTCGAGAATACCGAGGCCCCTTTTTCACGGTGGACGATTGTCCCCGACGGCAAACGACACAACCTTGTGAATCGGTGTCACCACCTCCTCTCCTTCGGGGATTCCCAAGGCAAAAAGATCAACTTGTCTCCCTTCTTCTTATCTCTTATTTCCTCTTGTTTTTTCCTGAACCGCCGGAATCTTTAGTCAAGTTGATTGATCCTTTGGTTCTCACGGATTTTTCTTTAATAGTGTGGTCACCGAGTCCGGGACTTGTGAGGGTTATGGTTGAAGCAGTTTTTCTTCTCCCCCCCAGACACCGTTGACACGTTGGCGTTTTGAGAGAGTGGAAGTTGGACAGCTTTGTTTCTATTCTTTCTTAAAACCCACGGTTCTCCCGCCGGTCTTGGTGTGACTTTTCTCAGATCTCTTGACTAGACACCCCGGCCGTGCCAAACTTTGATTGAAGGCTGTCTGGTTACGAACAAACACGAGGTTTTTTTCCCCCGAGTCCCTAGAGTCCAGTACACACAAACGCTCCGCGCCCACGAGACTCCTTTTTCCCGTTCTCTCCCTCCAGTTCAGGAAAGATAGGTAGTTTTTTTTTTTTTCTTTTTTTTATTTTTTTTTTTCTTTTTTTTTTTTTTTTTCTTTCTTTTTTTTTTTTTTTTTTTTTTTTTTTTAGAAATGCGCCCTCTTAGCAGTCTTTCGCCCCTTGTCGCCCATTTCCCATCCAATATTCTTTACATCAGATTGGTAAGATTGCGATCCATTGCCTTGCTTTGATCCTAAATCCGGCATGTTCGCTTGTCCAAGATGCACCCCCGCGTCAGCTTTCTTTTTTTTTTGTTACTTTCAGAATTTTTTTTTGCAACGTTTGCAGTTCCCTTTGACTTTGCCCCCTTTTAACTTCCGTAACCCGTCCCAGTTCCAGTAGACTGAGGCATTCATTGGCTTCGATTTTGTCGCTGTTTTTTCTTTTTCCTGTTGTGGACCCGATAGGTCCCCTTACACCATTTTCTTATTCGCGACGAGCGTAGTCCTCGTATTCGTCTTCTGGGTGGTTTCCCAGAGTGTTCTTTCAGGGCGTTTTCGATTGCTTGAGTTGTAAAGCGGTGACCTTTCCTTTTGTTCCCTTTTGCTCTTTTGAACGGTTCGCTCCCGTCCCGCTTCCGGCCGTCGCCCTGGCTTGGTTTTTTCTTCAAACGACCCACTTTGGTTTTCATCAGTTCCGCGTATTTGAAGGGACACTGCTTGCGTTGGCTTTTCTCCCTTTTTGTTTCTGCCCTCAACTGCAATCCCGTCAGCCCTCTTTTTGTGAGCTAGCCCGATTTTAGTATTACGAGGCGTTCGCTGATCCGCTTTAGACGAGTTGGAAATCTCATCCAGCTATTCGACGTTCTCTATCCTTCGGTCTGATGGTGGTTAAAAGCTCCCAATCGTTCTTCAGAAGCGATTTACTCAGTCGTCTACGCTTATTTCCGTGAGCATTTTCGAACTTCCGCAATTTGAGCTTTTCCAGGGGTCCCCGCGTCTCACAGATCTCGACTTTGTCGTCATACACCCTACCATGCCGTCCGTCTGTCCTCAGATTTTTGTTCCCCTGAAGGCCTTTTTCTTTACTACGTCTATCTTTCTGTCTTTCCCTTGAAATAATTGGAAAAATAGAGTTTGATCTCTGATGGCCCCTCCCTCTCATTTCTTCTGTGGCTCGTTCAAGCGTCCTTTAACACTGCCCGACGACACGCAGGGGCCGATCTGAAGGTCTGTCCACGCACTCTAGCCCCATCTAAAAGCGTCCTCCCACAGCCATCTTTTCGAGTCTCCTGTTCGCTCTCCCTCGTTTCCCCACTGAGCCCCTTTCTTGGCAACCGTGCCCGTGTTTTTTTCAGCTTTGCATTTCAATTTCTCGTGGATCAAGCCACTGTCACAGTTTGGCGCCCCTTTTTCTGCGATCCATTTTTTGGATTAGGGAGTTTCAATCCTTTCCCGCCTCTCCCTAGTTTTGATTCCCCAATCCTGCTCGCTTCGATGTCATAAGGCAGGTGCCCCTCCTTTTCCACGGAGGGTTGGTAAGCGACTCCCGTTCAACGTATGAAATAGTTAGGGCCCCCTTTGAGGTTTTTCTTGGAGTAGATTTCCCGCGCGCAAGTTCACCGTCTGTCTGGTGTGATACGTCACCCTGCTTGATGATTGGTACAGCAAGTCCCTCTGGACCAAAGACAACCCTCCCTCGTGCTTGCTTCTACAACAGTTTTCCAGCTCCAGCCGTGATTTTCCTCCTGACTGGTAAGAAAGCTGGTAACATGGCTGTGTTCGGAAACTGGGACACTACTTGTTGTTCCCCGTCTTTCTCTTCGTATCCGGTAGTTTGTTACTCTTGGTAAGAACGATCGACAGAGATGACCTTCTTGTGCCATTTTTGCTGTGATTTTTTCTGTGTCCATGTGCTGCCCGAAAGACCGGCTTCTGCGACTCTTGTGCTTACAGTTCCTTTTGTTTTTCGAACGCTGCTAAACGGTTGTCGCTCGTTGATGCCTCCCAAAACTGGTACCTGCCATTTGTTTCTTGCTCAGTTTGACCAAATCTCCGAACTGCTCATTTCTTGGATTCCATACCTGAACCCCTTCTCGATGAGTTGCCAGCCGCGGGTTGATTTTTGGTTAGAGAAATGGAATCCTCCCGAGGCTTGCATGTTACAGGTTCATTTTATGAACCCCTCAGTTTTGCGGCTGACGGAATTGCTGTGTTCTTCCATCTCCCGATCGCTGACCCGGGCCCTCCCCTGCGTCCTCTTGTCGCTCTCTCCCTCCTCTCCGTTGTTTTTTTTCTGAGATCAGAGGACCCTCCCGGCGTGCCCGGTCGCCCGATCGTTTGCTGGAGTTTACTTCCTTCAAGTCCTTAAAACCTGTTGGTTTTCAAAAATTGGGACCACTTTCCCATCGTTGCTCCTTGTCGTCTTTCTCTCCAGCACTTGTCTTCAACTCCTTTTTCAATCGAAGAGACTTCGTTCTGGTCCTCCAGCATGTGTTTGTTCTTCTGAACTGTTGTCGCTCACGTACGCAGGCGTTTGCGCCACCCGTTTGTTTGCGCCTCCCTTTCTTACCCGTTTAGCATCTTGATACCACCCAAGCGGTGCTGTCGCTGCCCAGAGTAGACACAGATTGGCCTGCGGGATTTCAATGGCACCAGGGTTCCTCGCATCCCCAAAGATTCTAGAGTTCTTGTCGCGGTGTCATCTTTTTCCGCGCGATTAGTCCCTGCGGAGGCGCCTCGCATCGCGACTTCCCTTTTTGTCCCGTTTCCTAAAACCCTCCTGTGGCCCGATTGCGTCTTCTCCACGATGCCTCTTTGCCAACTGGTAGCCCTCTAACATTCTTCTTTCGGTGTTTTCCCTCTTTTTGTTTCCCTCACTGTCAGTCTTTCACACCAGCAGACGCTGGCGTGCTCGCGTGAAAAGCTGAACCAACTCCAATGTTGCTCCTATTCATCTTTTTACCGTCGCAAGCTTCCCCCGTGCGAGGAGGCAACTGCCTGATGACCCATACTCTCTCCTTTTTCTTTTTTTCGCCATCCCTCCCCCGGGTCCCCTCCTTTCCCTGAATTTAGACCTCAGGCCGTGCCCAGAAACCTTTGCCGCAGAAAAAAGAAAGTTCCTCCAATGTGACAGTCGTGCAGGCATCGGACGAGCATTGTAGCAGGCAAAGGTTAAGAACCAACTCCCTTTGACCCAAGGTTCCCGCTGTGTTTTTTTTTCTCCATTTTGTGTGTTTCTCTCTCTGCTTTTCTCGGCTAGGCTTATGTCGTGGGACGACTCTTTTTCCCGATTGGTTCTATTTGATTTTCTCCACTGGTCAGTCACCTTTCCAACAGTTTTTTTGCTGGCAGCTTTTTCTCCCTCTTGTAGCTTGTCTCCAATGTATCCTTGTTGATATAGATAAGCAGTATTTTTAGCCCTTTCTTTCCAATTCCCCGTCCGCCGTTCTGTTTATTAGAGGTGAGTTCTTCCAGTGTTTCAACTTTTTAGGTATTTTCCGGTCCCACGGGTCGGGTTTCCATCATGCTCGTCGGGAATCTTGCGCGCTGGACTATTGCATCTTCCCCCCATTGCAGTCCTTTTCTCTTCATTCTCCTGGTATGTTCGTACCTGCTTCTAGAGCTTCTTCAATCTTTTTCCACAGTTTTCTCTTTTTTTCCCCCTCTCTTTCTTTTTCAAAGTTTTAGCGAACGTATTCTTTGCTATTCCAACGCCGCATCTAGTCCAGGCCTCTGTCGTCACGTTCCGTTAAATGCCCCCTGGACATCTCTCAACGTTTTTTTTTTTTTTTTTAAAGACCGTTCTCCATTTCGTTTTAGGACCTCCCACCAAGTGAGCTCAGCTTTTCAGTTTTTAACCAACCTTGGTTCCATGCTTTAACTCCCCCCCCCCTGTGTATTTATACGAACCGACCCTTTTCTTCCTCTTTTGGCGTTTCCTCACAGCTTTATGAAAAAGCCCGTTAGTCTCACCGTCTCTATCGACAAGATTTTTCTCTCACCAGCTAGTGACCCCCTGCAAACAGAGTTACTCCTCCTATTCCTTCCCTCTCTTTTCCTCCCCTTTACGACACCTCAAGATTTGTTCTGAAGATCGGGTCCCCACAAGGTCCTCAGAAGTCTCAATCCCCTTCTCTTCCTTTTTTCTTTGATTAACGCACGCTCCAGGTCTCCCTGTCTTGTCACCTGTTCATTGACCGTGTCAGCGGTTTCTTCTTTTCTAGGGAAAACCCAGGACTTCCTCCTTTTTTGTCCGGTCTTTTCCTCTGACCCCTCCTGGCTTTTTCCCCTCCTTATCCTCTGACCTGCATCACTCCATTCGGTTTGACCCCATATATTGATTCACTTTCCTTCGCTTACTACTCGTTGAAAGTCCTTCTTTTCAGTTGATCCTTCTCCTGTCTTTTTCTCTCATTGTTCTGGTTTCTTCTTCTTTTTCTTTTTTTCATCTTTGGTTGTCTTACACTTCTTGTCTCGGTAATGGTTTTGTTGCCAGACGGGTTCTCTTTCCCCGATCGATTTGTTTCCCGTTCCCTTTTCTGTCCCCCGGATTTCCTACATTCCAAATACAGTTGACGGCGTTTTTGTACTCTCTTTGTTTGAATGTTCTTTTTCTTTTTCACTCTTTCCCTCGTGCGCGCCTCACCTATTCCCCCGTGTAACGGTTTATGTTTTCGACGGGCACCCCACTAGACGTTCCCCCCCACGAAACCCAATCCTTCCGGTGACTCGTCCCCACATATTCCGTTATTCGTTTCTTCCCCAATCCCCCCCCCGCTCACTGGTCTCCCCTCCGGTTTCTCTCTCTAGTTTCATCCTCCCCTTTTTTTTTTTTTTTGAGGATCTCCGCGGTTGAGTCCCTTTAGATGGGGCTTTTTTATCCACGGAGAACCTGTTTCAGTCTTTTGGTCCACCTTCGTCAACGTGTCCCGTGATTTTTTTTTTTGCCTTCGTTGTTCCCCCGTTCTCCAGAACACCTTGTAACTTTTTTCCCTTTTCTTTGTCTGGCCCGCTTTGTGTGTGACCTCCTTTTGACTGTTGGTCGTTGCCCAAAAACCTACGTTTCTCTTTTCCCTTTGGATTTTTGAGGTATGTTCGGAGGTCTCCGCTTTCCTCCCCTCGTAAGGGCCAACAGCCCCCTGACGATTATTCTGACTTGATACTTATTTCCTGACACAAATAGTTTTTGACTCTCATCTCTCCCGTAACAAACCGCCCCCTCTCTCCCCCGCGCCCGGCAGCTTTCTCTCAACTTCTGAAAATAATTGCTACTGCTTATTTCACTGTAGAATCAAGTGAGCCGTCTTCCTGGTCCTCCCCTCCCCCATCTTGTCCCCCATATATGGCAACTCCTTTATGATGCATTTCCTTGCGGTTTTGGGATCAATATCAATTGTGTGACCGCGCGAAACAATAGTCAGTTGTTCCTTTTTTTTTTTTCCTCATCGCTCTCTACCCGCTTTTTCAGTCCCCCTTTCCCCCTTGGCCCATCCAGGGACTTCGCGTTACCCGTTCAGCAACTTTATGATCTATTTTTTTTTTCAGGGCAGAGGTGACGATTGTTCTTTTTTATGTGGACCTATTCTTCCTGACAGTCTTTTTTCTTCTTCGGTTTTTCATCTCTTTTCCTTTCGTCGCTTGGGTGCAGGTGCCAAGCGTTTTGCTGGGTGCTGCATATCTAAAACTTGTTGCTGGCTATTATTTAGAAGCTGTGCTTTACTGCTTTCGTTTTCAGCTGTTCGTCCCCTCCCCGATTTTTCTTCAGTCCCTGAACTGATTGTGAGTCATGCACTCCCTTTGTGTTCTTCAGTTTTCGTCACGTATTCTGACTTCCCCATCCTGCGGAGGATCTCACCATTTTTTTCTATTTCCCCCTCACTTCTTTACGCGCGACTGGTTGTTGCTTCGAGCGCTTTCTTTCCTTGGCGGCATTCCCTTTTCCTTCGCTATTCGAGTTGGAACTCGATTAATCGAACGTTCTCTTTCCCTCTTTGATTCCAGGAGGTGGACCGCTCAAAGTGCGACCTGCTGGTCCGGAAGCTCGTTCCGACCGCTACCATCTCTTCGCCCTGTTCATCGCCACCCTTTACTTGTCTTTCAAGTTTCTTTCCGCGCGACAGACTTTTTTTTGCTTTGCGTCCATACCACCTTGCGATAAGTCTTTTCAAATCAGGAAATTTTTCCACATCTTTCATCAGCTTCGTCCCTCAATCCTTCGCGCTTCTCCGTGTTGAAGACCTGGTCGAAAAACCAAAACAATAGCGCCTATATCTATCTTCGCAAGATCTACGTTTTGTGGGCGGCCCGCGTCGCTCTCTTCTTTAAAATCTGCTCCTAACCTCTGTGTGACGCTCCGGGAACCAGTTTTCCCCCCGGCCCTCTAGCTCACAATTCCAAGGCCCCCAAGACAATCAGGAGATAGACTAGTTTTTTTTTTTTATCTCAGCACCCTGTAGACCCTTGGCACTTTCCCGGCTGTTTTTTCTCTTGCCTTCATAGTGCGCGGCCGCTTCCGCACTTTAATCTTGGTCCTTTTTTTCTGCGATCCATTTTTTTATGGGAAACGTTGAGTCGTTCAAATACTGAGCCCGATTTCGTATGCGGGATTGCGAACAGCCCCGCGCGGCTTCTTATTCATAATGTCCCTTCCCCCCCCTCCGATGTTCCACGTTAGGGTTGTAAGTTGCTTTTCACGACCGTGTCAATTATTCCTTTCTTGTTGGGCCCTGGAGTGTTTTTTTCTTGGAGATTCCCGGAACGCAGAACGTTTTTGGTGTTCTTTTTTTTCTCGATTTTTGACCGCACAACGAACGCTGGACCACCAGACCTCTCCTTTTTCCCTTTTCTACCAACAGTTTCGCTCCTCTCTCTTATTTTCTTCTTCCTACGCCCGCTGTTCCACCGGCTGGTGGCTGGAAAGGGAAACTAATTCAGTTGTCTTCGTTTGAATCGGTAGTTTATATTAGGTCCTTGCATAACTCCTCCGGCTCTACTCTTGCCTGATTTTTCTTTTGATGCGAGGTCGAATTTTCCCTTCTGTGCCGTCCGCCCATCCATAGTCAATATTGACTCACCGGGCGTTTGTTTTTTCTAATGCTCGAAACCTTTTACTTGGCTTGCTTCCCGTTGTTGCGTCCCGCCTCTCCATGCAACTGCTTCCTTTTTTTTCCGTTAGCCGTTTTGAAAACTGCACACTCCTTGCGTGGAGAAATTTTTGAATCTGTCGATGCTGATGTGCCATTTGACGCGGGATGCGGTTCCTAAAATGAACTCGTTTGCAGACGATGGTCCTGCTCGTCCTTTTTGCACCCCCGTTGCTGCTCCTTGCCTTGTTTTTGTTTTCATACGCTTCCATACTTCTCTTCCTCGGTCCGCTTTAGGAACGATTTTGTTTTGACTCTCTCTTGTCCTACGTTTTTGATTTCTCTATATCACTCTGCCCCGTCACACTTTTTTTTTTTTTGTCCTCCTCGAGAGGTGGCTGTATGAACCCCCCACGGCAATCGTCTGCCAACCCCTGGGGTTTCAAAAGTTACTGTAAATTTCCTTTCCCAATATTTCGGAGTACTAGAACCGATCCGTCTTCCTCATACTTCCTCTAATTGTTCTCTTTTTTTCTCCACGCCCCTTCTTGTCGTTCTCTATCTAGCGAAAACAAGGGACCGCATTTTCGAGAGGTTCAACACGGTTGTGACTTATCACGGATTTCCACCCTTTCGGATCCTCTTCTTATTTACCCCCCCCCATCTGGCTGCCTCTTCAAGATTTCCTGCAAGATTCCGTTTGGCTTATTTTTTCTCCAATTTTTTTCACATATCCACGCGCATAAATCTCAAGTTCCCTTAGGAGGAGAGATTTATGATCCCTTAGCAAATGCGGATGCGAGCATCCCTCCTTTCTTTCTTTCACCAGCGTTTTTTTCCCAGCGGGCGTATCCTTCGCCTTCCAAATCGTGATTACGGGTTGGCTTGAAATGGTGTGCCACTTCGCACATCTCTTTTTTGGTTCCCCTCTTTTCTTGTTACCCTCCTCAGCCGATCCCCATGCTTCGCGTGCGCGCCTTTTTTTCACAATTCCTCCGAACCAAAAACCTTACATGGGCCCCCTCCCATTCCGTTGAACTTATTCAGTTTTTTTACCAAACCCTCCGTGAACTCGTTCGCACCTGGCCGATGACATCAGAGGCTGTGCCGTTTTTTTTCCGCTTCCCGATCCTTTCTCGGGTCCCTGAATTCCTCCCGCCGAAGTTTTCAAATCTCGCCTGAAACAACGAGTCAGGAACTTTTTCAATGGCAGTTCCGTCGGTGCTATGAGCACTAGGATCCCCCCTCCCTCGTGCCTTTGCCGAGGTCTCCGTGGTGCTCGCTTCCGATCCTTTAACTTCGCCGGCATAGCTAGGTTTATGTGGGCCACTCCCGTTCGATTGTGGCTATAGTTTCTTGAACTTGCCGGAGCGGTCACACTGGTTTGTTCTTTCTTTCCTCTTCTTTCGACGATTTGTCTCTCTTTAGTCCCCCCCCCCCATGCCGTATACCGGCATCTAGATACTTGACCTTTTTAGACCGTTCTGTTCAGTCAGCGACTTACTGTCTTAGGTTTTTTTATTGATTCATTCCTTTTTACACATTTTCTTCTTACAGACGGGATAGGCATTACGCATGCGTCGATAAGTGAGCGCGGCCCACGACTCCCTCTGCAGTCTTTCTGGTGACATGCGCGGTCGTACCCCCCCCCCCCTTTTTTTTTTTTTCCCCCCACCCTCTCCCCCCATGACGCGTAGACCTAGCGTATTTCAATTTGTTAGCTTTTCCACCATCCTGTCTGTCCCCTCTTTTCTCTCCCGTTTTTCTTTTGTCCCCCTATCTCTTGCCTTTATTCTCCTCCTTAAAACTCGGGAGCCTTCATCCCAGTCGCGCTCTTGATCACATAACCCCCACCGTGAGATCTCAAGGCCTTTTTTCCTCACATACTCTTTCAATGAATTCCCCTGCTTTTCCGCCAGCGTTTCCGGAAGGAATCGTTGTTGTACCACGCTTTTCAGCCTAATTTGTATCACCGCTTCTTGAGTACCGCGCCCACGTGTGTGACTGCTTCCCGCACCCGCCGCGTACAAGAGTAAAGAAGAGGCTACGATCTACTCTCTCATACATAAGCTTGGTCATGGCTCGGAGTCCCCCCACCTTCCCCTCTCCTCAGTTATAACCTTAATCACCTGATCTTCTAGTCTACTTTTCCTCAACGCCCAAGTGTACCTTTCGTGAAATTTGCACCTTTGCCGCCAGCGGTTTGTGGGTTGTTCTCCCCCCCCTAATGAACGCTTTTTGCGGTGTTTCCCCTCCTGACAAGCATGGCTCATTTTTTTCCCTCAGGAGCTCCATGCCACGCTTTCTCCCTTCGTTTACACTTCTGAATCTTGTTCTGTCTTCCCTGGTTCCAACGGCTCCATCTAGCTTTTTACCTCTGAGCCTGAATTTTTCAATTTCGGAGTCGTTCGGGCGGTCGTTTCGCGTCGTTTGTTGTCTTTTGCCTGGGTTCTAGTTGTTTCCGGACGATGCGCAATCGACGGGATTTTTGGCTTCCCCTCTTGCGCGAGTCTCCGCATACCATTCACCGCCCCGAGACCGTTTTCCCGATGTTTTTTCCAACTGTATGAAGCCTTACCCCCTGCTCCCCTTTTGCGATATTAGGACGTGTCAACGTATGGTCCGGACGGGAACTCCCGCCTCCCCCCACATAACCCTCAACACTCCTTTGACTCGCTTGACAGATTCGGTCTTTTTTTCCAAAGGCAAAGCTACTTCCTCAACCCTTTTTTTTTTATCTTCCTCTTTTCCCCCGCATCCTTTGTTTTTTTTTCTCGTCGCTCCTTCCTGGTTTCGTCCAATTGGCTCTGTTGAATTTTTCTCCCCCCCGTGTTTCCCGTAACGTATTATTTCGGTTCCCCACAGTCTCCCCGGGAAATTTTGGTTTTCGTGGCCCCTCCATCCCCCCTTTGAAACTTTTGTTGATTCGCTCACGTCTTTGTTCACTCTTTCCTTTACTGACCCGTTGCAAAAACCTCTTATATTCTGTATCAATTTGAGGTGAAGTATGCCTGCGTTGACTTCAGCTTCCGCGAGCCCTCGATAGTCATTCCTTGAAGGCCTGGTTGGCCTTGACCCAACTGTCCCGCTCTGCAAGTCCCCTTTCCCCCCCCAACGGCTGAACTTTACCTCCGAGCCTTTATTACGTAAATTTATTTCCGATTTGTAGCATGCGTCTCCCTTGTGATGCCTTTTGCCCGTGTGTACCCCGCTTACTCCCCCAATCTTTTCCACGAGGTCAATCCTTTGATTTGTGTATGTTTCCTGAGATGACCCAATCCCGGATCGGCCTTTTCCCGCCTTGACAACCCAGAATCTCCTTTCTTCTTTTTTTCATCTTTCTGAAGAAAAAGTTTTTCCTTTCATTGTGATGCCAAAGTATTTCGCGATTAAGCCCCGTAGAATTAGGTCATCTCTTGATTCCGAGTGGAGAATTTGTGTGCCTTTTTTATGTGGACCCGTCGTACGGCAGACCCAAAGTTTACTTTTTTTGAGTACCCTGATCTAGTCAGCTTTTTCTATGGTGCCAGGGCCTTCTTTGTGCTGGTCATCTACACACCTGCGTTCCACTAGTCTCGTCTGATCTGCTTTTCTTTTTTGAAGCCGGTTATTTACCCCATTTGCACGTCAACTGGCTGTGAGCGCTTAACCTGAACCTGTTGTTCTAATTCATTCCGTGATTTCTTTTGAATTTTACACCTGCTGTTCGGACCAACGTTTTGTACATAAAGTCCCTTCTCCAGCGTCCTGCGTCGTGCCTCCCTCTTTTTGTCTCTCTCCGGCCCTTAGACTCAGAATTTGTTTTTTTTCGGGTGTCTATGTTCTCTTTTTTCCTTCCTCCTGATCTACCCAGTTTCCAGCTTTTGCATCTTCTTTTTGAAAAAGCTCCCCAAGTGAGGGAGCTTGGTCCATTTCCGCTCCTTCGCCTCTGATACGAGGAACATCCCCTTGAGCCTTCCCCTTCTGCCCCCATTTATCTTTTTTGATAGCTTTTGCGCTTATAGACGCTCCCTCCCACCCATGACGATCCCGTCTGTAATTCTTGGTCCCCCTGTCCTTACTCTTCGTATCAGCCCTTCTCCGCTTACTTCGTGACCCTTTCAAGTACTGTGCGACCAAAAATAGTGGGATAGATATATTTGTTTTTGTGCCCCCTGACTCCGTTTTTTTTTTTTTCTTCTCGTCCCCCGCTCCATCGTGCCTCGACCTTAGCTGATCCCCGCCCTTTGTTTCCCCGATCGGACATTGCTTCATCTACACTCTCCTCCATTCCCCACCTCCCTTCGCTAGCCGTGAATTTCCTCTCGTCATCGAGCCACCTTGTTCGCCTCTGGCCACCGTGGCACGGATGTCTTTTTTCTTTTCCTCGTTGTCCCTTTCCCTTTTCGTGCTGTGATCCCGCAACGATGCACCTTCCTTTTTTGTCTTTTTTTTCCAGTTTTTCTGTGAACGGATTCGGGCCCGACCACTGCTTTCTTGTGTATGCTTTATGCGAAAAAAGCACTTGTGCTTCGATGTCTATACGGTCTTTTCCTCATTTCTTAGGGGGGACTGCTGTCACACGTAGTCATTTGATTCCATTTAGGGCCATTAGTTTGCTGGGTAGTATCACTAGCGCACGCCTCGTCTGCTGGTGTGTTATACGGCGGACTTTGGTACCTCAACGAACGCTGGACCCGAACCAGAAGATGTGCGTGCTTTTACCCCCTCTCCTCCAGGCCTATATCTTTTTTTGTTTCAAGAGCTACTGGCTCGCGCTGGTTCCACCGGCTTTGGTTTCTGGAAATGTCATACTTGACTTCGGCCGAGGAGCTTCTAACTCCTTCAGGTTTCTCAATTTTGAAGGCGCCGTTACGTACGCCATCTTGCTAATTTTTTCTGAGCTATTTTTTCATTTTCCAGTCCCCTCCAGGAACTTTCTTCGACTTTTCCCCTCCCCTCCGTTGGGTATAGAAAAGCTTTTTTCTCCTTTTTACTGTGATTCCCATTGTCACCTCTCCCCTTTGGAGCTTTGGGCCCCCCCACAGTTAGAAGCACTGCAACTATGTCGTGGACCCTCCCTCTTCCCCCCTCGATTTGACTCGATGAGTTGAAGACGCGGTCTCTGTTGTTCCTCCCCCGGACCTCTCAGAGGCTTTCCATGGCAGTGTCAAGTTTTCAACACATCGGTCGGGGGTGCTGACGCAATTGCGTGTTTTCTGCTACAAGCCCATCTCGATTACGACGTCAATCGTTGTTCGCTATTTCTCTTTCGCATACCTATTGTTTGTTTTCCTGAAGTTGCACA
>Ga0179593_1412535_pt1 | contig 17244 bp, 28 predicted proteins | sample CZODoug2_1_08_16_FD_185931 | JGI IMG/M metagenome (GOLD analysis project Ga0179593, IMG submission 185931) | Vadose zone soil fungal communities from Angelo Coast Range Reserve, California, USA - CZODoug2_1_08_16fungal (PacBio error correction) | ecosystem: Environmental > Terrestrial > Soil >... | reverse complement strand
TCACGCGGTCCTTTTCTCTTATAAACTTTTTTTTTTTTTTTTTTCCACGCTTCTTCCCACCGGTTTGCAAAAGCTCTGGTCAATGCGGCCAAACGCCACCCTCCATGGCCCCCTCAGACGTACCGCGTTCTCCTTTTTTTTTTCTGTTCGAATATTAATGAGTTTGCCGGGAAGGGTCCGCGCCCCTGATGCCATTTTTTCGCCTATTTTCTGCGCTTGCAATCCTGTCCCAGCTGCGCACCGCTTCTTAATGCGATTCTGGATGGAACGCCCATAGCATCTCGGCATTAAGCGTCTCTCAACCTATTACTTCTGGGGTTTTGGAAAGCCTGTCATGGTTTGTTTGGAGTCTTGGTGCCGTCCAGCGGGCGCTTTTCTGGTTTCTGGATTTCCGATAATGTTTTCCCTATTTTGCCGTCATGGGTTTAGCGATTCGGGTGCAATGTGGTGCCCTTTCCCTGAATTCCGAAGTCACCTCCTCCCCTGTTTCTCAGCTTGGGGCAAGTCGACGGTACGGAAGTTTGACCGGTTTTATGTTTCGCTGATCGAGCCTTTCCCCCGGTGCAGCTTTTGCCAAGAAATGTACTTTATGTTTACTCTCGCAGCTTTGGTTGCGGCGCTCGCCCAAGTGTTCCTTCGTTTTTACAAGCGCGCGTGTGGCGAGGATTTTTGGGCAAGACACGCACCTCGATTTGTGGGACGGTCGATTCGTTCCGCCAATACGTTTTTCTTCATGAGATCGGCTTTTTTTCGCAGGATTATACTTTCGAGGGTCCACTGTCTTTTTGGCGCCCCCCCCTCCCTTTTACTCGACTACGGTGGCACGCCAAACCAAGGCCTTTTGCCCAAAACCCCTCTTTCCTTTTTCTTGTTATTCGGAGGCGATGTTCGACGGCAGCCACCCTTTGTCCTTTGCAACCCTCGCGGGCCCCATGTCCCTTGCGTCTTTCCTCTGATTGGTTTTCACGTTGCCCTTTTGGTTACGTCCTCTTGCCGCCTCGACTCATTCACCCTTCGCCTTTTCCCCGAAAAATCGTCCCACTGAACGCGAGAAAAGTTGGCCGGCAATTTGGCCTGGAGCGCCCCTTATTTCTTTTTTTTTTTTTGCCTGGCATCTTCCCTTATCTTGTGCGCTCAGATGACCTTTGTTGCTTTCTTGCCCCTCCCTCCTTCCCTTCGTGGCTCTTCCGCGAAGTGAAGGACTTTGATAATAGAAAGCGCGATTTTTTTGCACTCCCGTTTTCCGAATTTCCTTTTCTTTTGCCTGACGCGACAACAACTGAGGGCCATCAGTAAACTTTGATTTCTCTTCCGCGCGTCCCGCAGAATCCGAACATTTCGGTTTGTTTCGCGAACTTTTCCGATCCTTCCCATCTTCTATTTCCTCCCCCTTTCCTTTTTTGTTTTTTCTTCTCTTGATGCTGCGACCGATGTTCTGCTTCTGAGGCCTTCCCTGCACCACGAAATTGAAACCTCTCTCTAGTCCCGCACGTAGTTTTTATTCGATCCGGCATGAATCTGACTCGACGTACTTCCCCCTATGTCTCTTTGGCTGTTTCCCATATTCACTCCTGTCACTTTTCGTTCCTCCCCCCCTTTATTTCGCCCCCGAGAATTTTTACGTTATTCAGCTTCTTTCAGTCACTTGATCCTGGATTACACTTGCTGACCTCCTGCATTTCCATTCTCTGTGATGACCAAAGCTGTTTTTTTCTCTCTGTCAGTGACCTCTTTTCGTCCCACGTCGGACATGGTGGATTACAGTCACTATTCGCGATGACCGTTCGTAACGGTTCATCCTTCCCCCCCCCCCATTTTTTCCGGTGACTTGCCCCCCATCGTCTCGAACCCTCCCCCCGTACCTTTGCGCGGGTTGCGCCCATTAACCCCGTTGTGCTCGCCTCTCCACCTCGTCCCCAAGTGTTTTGTGGTTCCTTGCAGAACCCAATTGCCAGTCACAGATTGTTCAGCCGCTTTTTGCTTGCCTGCCCTTCCGGTGAGTATTCTCGAAATGCGTCCCCTACGCTCTCCCTCCCCTTCTTCAATCCTTGCTTGTCCCCTTCTCTTTTCCTCTTGAAAGAATAAAAAGTTGTTCTTTTTTCCCTCTTCCTTAACCCCCATCGCGTTTTGCCAACCGCAATCCTGGCAAACTCCACTGCGTCTTTGCTCCCCCTTCTTTTCCCCTCCCTCTTAACATTTCTGCGGAAATCGCGTTCGTATGTCGCGGGTTTTCTCGGGTATTTTTCCCGGCCCCTTTTCCCTCTCTCCGTCCTGCTACTCCCCACATTTCAACTTGCGCCTTGATCCTCTTGCAAACGTCCTCCCGCCCCCTCATTGCTTTTCTGGAGCCTTGATAGACGTCACCCGGGACGCCGGACTTCCACCTCGACGGCCACACAATAGTCTCCCCTTTATTCTCCGTCGGTCCTCCAGACCAGCAAAAGTCCGTGCTCCCCTTCCTCAAGTTAATCAGCACCCCCTCCTTCCTTCTTTCTTCCCATTCACGAAAGGGACTTTTTGATCAGACATTCTCATTGACCTAAGAGGCCTTTCTCTTTTTCCACTTCCCATTTTCTCGCGTCCCCCCTTCCCCCTTGATCGGTGCTTCACCTTGACTTTAAACTACGTAGTATATTCCTCCTTCCCCCCCTCGTCTTAGAACTTTGCATTCTTCCTTTCAAAATTATATGCGAAAACCGCCCTCCGCGATCTCCGTTACTTTCCTCCTTTTTCCTTTTACTATTGCGTTTCCACCTTATTTTTGACCATGCTCTGAGTGTGTCGTGAAGAGATTTACCCCCCCCTCTTACTTCCCGGTTCCCTAATTTTTTTACGTTTGGCGTCTAGTGGTTGCCCCCGTCCCTCTTTTTTTAGACTTCAAACCATTGAAACTTTCTTCCCTAGACGTGTTTTTCCCCCCCCCCCGCCTACCTCCTTTTTCCTCTCCTGTCAAGCCCCCCCTCGGCGGTCTTCCTGACCCCCGCTGAAGTTCGCCACCGACATTCGTTTTTTTTTTCCTCTTTTGAAGCTCTTGAAGCATCGACCTGGTCTCCCCCCTTTTTTTTCAGTTTACAATCGATCCATTTGCCGTAAGCGCCCCCTTTATCTTTCTTCCCCTTTCGTCTTTTTTCTACCTTCCCCCCATTTCCTCTCCAAATACTGCTTTCTCCTACTGAAGCGCGTGCCGCCTGAATAGCGACGCGCAACTTTTTTAGTTCCCTGATCGAATAACCAGCTTACAATCCGACTCCTCTTCCTTTGCCCCCGCTTCATTTTCGCATTCATAGGACGATGTGGAACGAACGTCAGTCAGATTTTTGGAGATTTGCAATTAACATGCTTCATCTCGTCCTTTTTGGGCCAACCCTTTCCTACCCCCATACGGTATACCCAACGGCCTCCCTATTTCGCCGCCGTTCTCTGAATTCCTTTCCAGTGAACGTTACATTGAGGCCTGTTCAGGCTCGCGTATGAAAGTTCTCTCCCTTAATACCCCCCTTGCCTTTCCCTGTGCGACTGTTTACGAGGACCCCCCCGGCAGCGACCTCCTAGAACTTCTCGAAAACGGATTCCTCTCTTCCCCTTTTTCTTTGTCGTCGCACCGCCTTAGGCTGGATTATGCTCTCTCACCATTTTCGGAGATCCGATCTTTTCCTCTCTTTGTTGTTTTTGTCTGAGCTCTTTCATCTTCCTCACTTCGGGTCTGCCCTCCACCTTTTTGCCGCCAGGCGAGAGTGCCCTGACAGGCATGTTCGTCCCCCTGTCAGCGATTCTCGAATAATTTTCGCGCGTCTCCCCTTCTTCCGATTTTCTCGTCGAAGTCCCCCACATGCAAGAAGTAGGCTGAAGCTTGTATTTCGTTGCTGAGCTCGTGCAGCTCCTCACAAGTTCCCTTAAGATTCCATAAAGCCTGTTTTAGAAGGATTGCCGCCCCGTCACTGCATCTGGGCGTCTTGTTCTTTGTTATTCTCTTAGTTGGCCCCAGGCTGAAGTTGGCCTCCTCTCTTTGTGAGGTTTTAGGGTGACTAATCTCTCTCCACGATGTTTTTTCTGTTTTCCCCCCCGAGCGATGCCTATCCATCTTCGTTCTCTGACCCGCTGACCTCCACGATCTGCTTGTTTCAGGGCTGTGTGCGCAACCTGTGCAGCGTCGCCGATTGACTCTGAGGGGTTTTTTTCTGAGGTCCCTGAATTTTCTTTTTTTCGGGTTTACTTTCCCATGGTGCAAGACATTTTCCACTTTCAAAAGTGGAGAGCAATCTACCCTTTCGTTTGATTTCTTCCCCTCGCGCTGACCTAATTTGCTCCCCCCTTCTCTCTGCTTCCCCGAACTAGAAGCAAGACCGTAATCTTTCTTTCCCCGTCCATCTTTAAGGTCCCTACCTCTCATGGGCTTGGACTTCCGGACCTTCGTCTTTTTCTTTGGCGGAACCAAAATTCGTCCTTCTCCTCCTTTTTCTTTGTTTATACTCTTATTACTGGGCACCCTCATCCAGGCCCCGGTAGTCCAGAATTCCTATTTCTTTCCATTGGTTTGACTTAAGAATGGTGTTGTCTCTTTCCAATCTACTTGTGAAAAAGCTTGGTTTCCCCCTCTTGCTTTTTTCACACCTATCAATGCCGAAACTGTTAACTCTTATCCTTTGAGGGCTTTGTTTCGCATATAATAGAGCCGGGTTTTTTTCCTTTCCCTGCGCAGCGAGGTCTCTTTCGCAATTTCGCTCGAATTCGATGTGGTCAGAAATGTATTGTCGCACCTCTCTCCCCATTTTCCTTTTTACTCTTTCTGGAAGTGTCCCGAGTCTTTAAATAAGCCTGTCTCCTCTCAACGAGTACTATTTAGGAGGCCTGTTTTTCCTTCTGTCATGCGGGGTGTGTCCCTTGACGAAGAAGGGCGTTCTTTTATGTTGCGGGTCGTCCCTCTCGGCTCGCCTATATATGGTGATTTTCCGTCGTTTTGGGTCGACCGGAGTCCGTTGTGCCCTCGACCTCGCATAATTCCACGTATCGGGAGCCCGTGCTCTTGCCCTCTTTCCGTCCCCCCCTTGCGATCCACATAAGGGCAGGATTCGTCTTTTTCATCTCTCTTTCAACGATTGTCCTTCCGAAGAACCCGTGAAGCAGACTTCTGCTGTGTTGCTTTCTGACGGGGAGTAAATCGGCGTTTCCTATTTGGTTGCGAGGAAGTGGATTTCAATGCTTTTTTTTTTTCCCCGCCACTTGTGGGGTGTCCCCGTGAAGGTCGGAAAAGAACATACGTTTTCTGTTCAGCCTTCCTGAGGGTCCCGAGGTTCGGGGTGCTCCTGCGTGGTTCTGTCACGACCCATTTTTCCGATTACCGTAGCCTTGGCACTTCCCAAACTGCGGCGGGAACACCCACTGGGTGTCTGTTTTCTGTTCGTACTCCCCTTTGTCCCCTCTTCCGTACGCCCGTAACCTGAATACCCCCCCGCGGGGTCCCATGTCACGGTGGAGGATTTTTTTTCCGCTTTGTCTCTTTTTCCCCGTCACCATTCGTTATCGTTACGCGCCCTTTCTCTCATTCTCCTGGTATCCCAGGATGCCTGCGTTTTCGAAAATCGTCAGAATCCCCTCTCCCTCCCAATCTTTTCCTCCCAATGCACGTCTGGAGCGAACACTTCCCTTCGACGTGGCGTTGAGGCCTTTGAGTGTGCTCTTTTCGTTTTTTATCGTTGAGTTCTACGCTTACTCACTTTCCCCTTCCTAACTCAGCAATCGTGGGAGATTCGACGTCCGTGCTTTGACCTTGAATCATTGTCTTCCCGCGCCGAGCTCTCCTTCTATTCTGATGTCTGTTTAGCTCCCTTACCCCCCGTCCTTCTTTTCCTCACCCCCCTGCAGGAATTTGGTCTTTCCGTTTTGGTTCTGTTTTACCCTTACTCCTTCAGCAAGGGCATTTTTCGACATGGACGGTCTCTTTGACGAAGAATCGCCATCTCTCTCTTCATCCTTTTGTGTTGATTCTAGATTGTCGATGCCCCAATAAACGCTCAGATTCATTTGTTTTTTCGTGCGCTCCACGCCCCCAAGTCCCCCTTCCCTCGCCGTTTCTTCTCTGAGTCCCCTGTTGTTTTTCTCTTATGCCACCTTTTTTCCATCATTCACCCTCTGCCGCGCTCGTCTCTTTCCCCCCCTATCCTGATCCATCCTCGTCGGGACTCACAGAGATTCCCTTCTTTAACCCATGATTTTTTTTCTGCGACGAGCAAACCGCCGGCTGCAATGTTTGTCCCACGCTCCCCCGGCGCACCCTCCTTGTCTTCATTTTTCATTTCCATTCTTGCCAAAGCTTCGTTTCCAGGTCGCTTTTGGAAAAAGGTTCCCTCCTTGTTACAGTCTTCTTGCTATGTGATCCCCGGCAAAATTGGTTCCCCCTTGTGAAACTCGTGTCGCTCACTCATTCTCTTGAGGGTTTCTCCATTGTTTTTCTGTTTTTTACTCATCGTTCGCCCACTGCCCCCCTTTTTTTCGGACCAGAATGAATTTTTAAACAGATGTTTTCCCCCTCCCTCCTTTTTCCCCTGGTCTATTGAAGCTTCCTTGGTTTCCAAATTGCCGTTCCCCCCCCGCCACCCTTCCCCGTGAGCTCCTTCAATTGATTGGCCCCCCTATGACTCGCTCCTCCAACCCCTTTTTCTCATTAGACGGCAACCCATCGCGTTGCGTGCCCAAATCTTCTTTTCCCCTTACAATTTCTCGTAACGATGCGCCCATTTTTTATCCCCTCTCCCTGCTTTTCCTCTTCCCACCCAGCTTGCGATGAATTCGTGTTCCATCCCGGTTTTCGTCTAGGTTCTCCTCTTTTTTCCTTTCCCATTCACCCGCAGCCCAAGTTCCGTTTTTTTCCCCTCTCCTGTCTCCAGCTTGCAAACTTTTCCCCCGGCGCCTTTTTGAGACGGCTTCCGCAATGTCTCTCCTTCCCCCCCCTTGACGCCGGTTTCGCCCATCGACGTTAACAAACCCGAGCCTTTATTTAGCGCTTTGAACATCAGCCCACCCTCCCCCTTTCCGGCATCAGAACACCCCCCCTTCCTTACCTTTCTTTCCGTGGAACCTGCCTTAGTAGTTTTTCCCCTTTGATCGACCCTTACTGGCTCCGCTCCTTTTTCTTCGTACTTCCCTAACGCGTTTCACCCATTCAAATGTCTGCGTTCGGAAGCAGTTTCTGTAATCCACTGAACGTCCTTTTTCCTCCCCCGTTTCCGATGCTTTGAGCTGGCCCTCCCCCGTTCCAAACTTTCTAAATCTGCGAGTCTCGATCGCTTAACGTATCTGTTTTTGTCCTGTTATTTACATTTGCACTTTTAGTTACCCCCCCCTTCTTTTTTTTTCCCCTGTGAGGCGTTTGATGAGAGGTGACCTAATCCCATGGGAATACCTCCCCCCTGTTCTCCTTCTGCTACCGGAGCCTTCTGATGATGGTCCTACCCGATAGCATCAACTGAAAAACTAGCACTCTTCTACGTTCTTGTCACAGAAATCCGAATTTCCCGCGCCCCTCCGGCGTTTCTTTTGACAACTTGTCCCTTTTCTCCCCCCCTCCAGCTGGCGGTCTGGATTCAGTTTTTTTAGATGAGCATTCTCATTGGATACCCATTTGGGCCCGCGCTTTCCCAGGAATCTCCAGGGCAGTAATTCACACGAAGTCCGTTCTATTTCCTTTTCTCCACTTTTCGCCTTCCCGGAATCGATTTAAAAATCCCCAGAATGCTTGAGCCCTGAATCCTGCCTGCCGCAAGATGTCCTTCCGATGCCCCCGGTTCTTATGTTCTTCTCACAACACCTGCCTTCTTTTCTTCCTCTGTTCATCGCGTTGTATGCGCTTGTGTGGAGCAAAAGTTTTGTGGAGATCTTCTTTCGATCAAGCGTCCCCCCAAATATCGCCCTGAGGTCCCAATTTTTCGATACTTGTAAAAAAAAGGACCTCCCCCCGATACCTACTCTCGTCCAGGTCCTTTTTCCCATCCCCTTTGACTTCCTTCCTTCATTTATTCCCCCTTTCTCGCTGCAGACTTCCTCCCCCCCTTCCCTTCACGCCTCAACTCGTTTCTGTGGCATTTCCCTGAGGTTAAATTTCCGGCACCGAATCCTCCCGTGAAAATGACAGGATTCGTCCCCTCCTCCCGATGACTTTTTGAACATTCATTCGGCCGCTTTTTTGGCTCTTTGAAACTGCCACCTTTTTCGGCTAGCTATGCTTCATGTCTCTCTCTAGGTTTTGTTTGTCTCTTTTTTTTTCCTGACATTCTTGTGCCGCATTGAGCCCCCGTTTCCAGCAGGCCGCTCGAAGAAGTTAGACGACTAAGGCATATCTTCCCCCCTTCCTCTTATGTTTTAAGCTTGTCCCCCCCCCTGTTTACTTTTTCCGTCAGTATTCTCGAGGGCGTTTCCCCCGATGCTTTCCGAGTGCGCAAGCGCTGCGCGAGTAAACGTCCCTTTCCCTCTTCCCTTGCTCCTTTCCGTTACTTTTGCCCAAGGTCTGGTTTCCGGTGGGGTAGGACCCTAGTAGTGGCCCTGTCTTCCTAAGTTTTTTCAGTTTCCTTTTTTTTTTTTGCGTCGTTGAGTGATATGAAGGAAGCTCCCGGGAGATTTTTCATTTGTTTGAGAGAGGTGTTGGTGCTGAGGGTTGTTCTGGGGGGGTTGGGGGTTTTTGTTTATTTTTTTTTTTTTTTTTTCTCTCTCAAGCAACTGAATATTCATCTTCCTGACGCAGTTGACGGTTTCTTTTTTTCCCCTTCTGGTTCTTGCTCGAGCACTCTGCCTCTTCGCGCTTCAGGATGGCGCAAGCATTCTTTTTTCGTCGTTCTCAGCCGACATGTAACAACCCCCCCAAAGTGGAGCATCTAGTTGTTTGCTATTCAGGCCATGGATAGATTCCTCCTGCTTTTTGCAGAATTTTGGATGACCCTCTCTTCCTCATAGCTTTCCCCCCCCCGATCCCCTTCCTCTCCCTCTGTTTTTTTAAGATGATGGCGTGGGCTTTACATCCCTCCCTTTTTCGTTTTTTGCCCCTCAAAACCATCTTTCTCTTTCCTTGAGATATCGTAGTAGTTCACCCCCTTCCTCATGCCTCGGTGTCAGTCCCTTTTTTTTTTTCGATTCCACCCATGGGAGCTTAACCTTGTGTGCCGGCTTCCACCCCCCCTTTCTCCCCTCTCTTTTTCCCCCAATGTGTTCAAAACGACGAAACCTTGCCCCAGAATGGCACGCTTATATGCGTTTTTTTTCCTACTATGTCGGGAATGGACAGGCGGCCGTCATTACTGGGTCCGGCCTCCGGTTCTTTCATGAAGACCCTTTCGTTTCCCCAGCAGCTCACTTATTCCCTTCTCTGGAATTTAATCAGAGCATCTTTAAGAATGTCTCTCCCCCTAGTATATTTTCAGGGGCATTTCCCTGACCTCCTGTCATTCTTCTGGAGGCTTTTGAAGTCCCGGGCTTATTTCACGATCGACTCATTCACTTCTCCTTTGTTTTTTACTTCTTCCGGGATGTTTAGCATCGAGTCCCGTCCCTGCTTTTGACTTTGTTCAGGAGTTGATCCCCTTGCTGCGCTACTTTGATGTTTTGGAGATCTTTCCTCTTCTCTTCCCCTCCTTCGGTCCAAGAACCGCCGTAACTGATGGAATTCTCCGCAGGGTGGTGTCGGGCGAGTCTCAACGTTTTCGAGGGAGAAAACCTGGCGTCTTTTTCGAGGAAGTGGATGGCAATGGTCGTTTTTTAAAGCCGAGGTCGTTAATGTCGCGCCCCTCCCCCACTCCTTTTTCTTCAGATGATCTGGGGACCCGCAGGATTTACTGGTCGCGCATTAGGCTGGTTTTTCTGCTCCCGGCCACTTTTCCTTAATACGTTCATCCTGCCTTCAAACAGGCGGGTCACACATATGGGTGAATTTTCACTTTTATCTGCCCAATTGTGCACGATGCCTCCCCCTTCCTCCCCCATGTTAAATGGGCACCTTCGGGACCTGTCAAGGTGGAGGTCGCGTACGATTGGTTTTCACGTTTTCCCCCCCCAACTTTGCCGTTCTCGTTCCGGTACATCGGCATCGTCTTTAATCACTTATTTCCCCCTCTTTTTTTCTCACGTGCTCGACGAAAAGGCTGATGTGCAATTGGCTTTTCGCACCTTGATTTTCGCCGGAGCGTTTTCTTTCCATGAAGGTTCCCTCGTGCGCGAGAAGCTTGACCTTCAGTTGTCCCCATCGGCCATCTCTTTTATCTTTCCGCTCCGTTAGCCTTTTATTTTAAGCGCCGAGAGGGTCTTTTTCCGTAACCTCTTCCTTGCTGATTTCCTGGATCTAAACACGGACTTTTGGGTCCTCCTTCCTCCCCGGGAACCCGGGGACTTTTCGTGGGGTGCGGACGGCCCCCTCTTTCCTGCCTTGAGTTTTTTGACGCTGTCAAGGAGATGCATCGCTCTCCCCTCCTAAGTTGTGTTGTTGCGTCGTATTCGACTGCCTTCAGCGCCCCCTCCCCTCCCTGTCGTATTCCTGGGCGCTGCTCCAGCCAGACCCCCGTACATCGCCCTGTTTACTTGCTTCTTCCCCAGCCTTTTCGTGTCGTTTTTCCGCGTTGGAATCACAGCCCTAGTTACTTCCCCCTCTCCCCGCGCTCGGAGTTTCGTATAACCCCCCTTGATCATTATGAAAGTAGGTGAATATCCCCAAGGATTTCCACAGCTCCTTCTCCTTTTATTCAGCCCTTTCGCGGCGTCGTATTCACGATAGGAACCTATGACCATTCCCTTTGCAAACCGATCCATAGCCGTCCCTAACCTTTTCGAGCATTGCTGAACAAAGCTTTTCTTCTTAGGGTTATGGACGATTTTTTCCCCTGCCACATGCTTATCTGGAGTGATTACAAGTTCGTATGATGTCGAACTTCTTCTTCCTCCAACGGTGCACCTGGTGAACCTCGCCAACTGTCGAGACCCTTCCACGTGACTTACCAGTGAGGGTTTTCTACAAACTTTTTTCTGGTCCGACGTGCATTTGCACAAGAGCATTCCCAATCCGTCAACAAAGATTGTGTTTTCCCTCCCCCTTTTTTTGCGTTGTTCTCTTCCTTGACCTTTTTCTCCCTTAAAATGTTCCTTTCGCCCCAAGCTGAGTCACATGGACCGGTCTTCCTTTTCATGCGGGTTCCCCCGCCCTCTCTAGTGACGAATACCTCTGTTCGTCCGCATTTTTGGTTCCCCAAGTTTTTTCACCAGCGCCATTTGCCAACCCATCCACCCTTCGCTCCCTCTTTTTTTTTTACTCCCAACTCTCAAGCTTTGCGATCGCCGGCAACAGATCTTTCCTTGTTTCATTCGCGCGGTTTCTTTCTCCTTTTTCCCGGCTTTTACGCCATCCCCGTGCATTTGGATTAAGTGCCGTTTCCCGTTCTCTATCCAGTTTTCCACTTTCTCAGACGTTTCCCTTTTGACTTTATTATTTTTTTCTTTTTTCAGAGCACGTGGCCTCCCTCCCTCTCCAACATCGACCCGCAGTAGCGATAGGGAATTCCCTCACCCCCTGCACAGCCGCCGTCTGCGCCAGGCCAATCAGTTTCCGCTTTCGAAAGCCCCTGAAATCTCTTTTTGATTTTATTTATCCACGATTCCCCTCTTTCTTCTTTCCCCTTCCAGACCCTTCCAGGGCTAGCGTTTCAGTTTCTGCATTTCCCCCCCCTCAGTCCCCCAGTCTCGTTCCGCTCCCGTAGTCCGACCCTTAAGAGGATTCTTCGTAAGGTCAAACTTCCTATATGCCCTGAACCCCTCCCCCTTCCCTCGATAACTTGGGTGATGATATGGAGTTGACGGCTTGGACCGAGCCTTTTTTTTTCCCCCCTTTTAGTTCTGGTTTTAGAAGCGGTTCAGGAAACCCACACCCCCTTCATTCAACCATGTGAATCGATCTGTTCTTCTTTCCCTTCTTCCTGCGGATGTGGTTGAACCGTACCCCCCCTCTCTTCTTCCTTCAAAAAGGAACCTCTCAGAGGTTAGACTTCGCTTTTTTCGCCAATTCTCCCTAACTATATCTTGAGGGCCATCGGTGGCGTTGTTCCAAATCGACGTTCTAACCCGACCTTGCGGTCTTGGTCGTTGCTAGGGAATCCTCCGCATTTATCCCCCCACCTTCGGGGCCCTCGCTTTGTTTCCAAGAAATCTATCAGGCATAGTGTCAAAGAAGTGAAGTTTACCTCCGATGCATCGGACGTCCCTCCCTTTTTACCCCTCCCCGAAGTTTCCGTGCAGTTGTAGGACTCGCGACGGTTCGTTGTGTTGAATCACCAGCCTGGTCCTGAAACCAAAGCCGGCCGAGATCGTTTCTTTTTCTTCTCGACCGTACTTTTCAATGGAAATAGGAATTTCTTTTGGTGTTACTGTCAGCCTCGGTTTGGAGATCTTTTGCATCCCCTCCCTCCTCACACCATTTTGCCAAAATTCGATTCCGCAATCGATACGTTCCTACCCCAAATGTCACCCCTTTCTCCCAAGTCTTTGAGATAAAACATTCTGGCCCGAACCTTGATGTCCGAGCTTTAGGCTTTTTTCTCCTTTCCTGCGCTTTCATCACGCTTCTCAAACTCCCCCCCCCCCTTTATTACTTTTCTTTCTGACGTGCACTCGGACGATTCTTCTCCAATCTCGGTCAGCGCGCTCCTCCCCCCCCCTCTCCCGTTTTCGTCGTCTAACCCTTACTAGGCCATGAGGACTGAGGAAATCCGCGACCTAGTTGTTGTTTCTGCCGAATTGTAGCTGTATATCTCATTTCTAATTGTGGTTTTCGAGCGATTTCCTTCACCACCTCCCCCCGTGCTTTTCGCCCTCCCCCTTTGGAGACGCTTTATAGGTCCTATCCGGGAGATGGACCTTCATTTCCGACTCCACCGTGTAGTCTCCCTTTCGAAGTCCTTTTTTCTAGAGTGAGGATTCGGCCATTGGAAGAAGTGTGAAGACTTCGTCCTAATCGTTCTTTCCTCTTTCTTTCCAGCGAAAGGCCCTGATCCTTCCGGTCGGCGAAGGCTTTCGCTTCAGTTCCGGTCTCGTCCCGTGGGGGACGTTCTTTCTTCCTTCTTTCCTCTTTTCCGTTTTTTAGATTTGTTTCTTTGCGGCGCTGGTCTTGCCTCCGGATCTCCCGATTCTTTTCTTTCGTCGATTCGTTCCCGCGCCCATCCCATTTAGGAGTCCGCTGTACTATGCGTGCCGCTTTTTTTCCCTCTGGGTGACCCAACGGTGCCTGCGCGCGCATCTGCGGGCCTTGGCTTCATTTGTCATTCTTTTTTGGGAGTTTCCCTTCCATTTTTTCCGCCCTTCCCCCCCTCAAAATGAGAGAGAAACTTCTTTCTGAACTGCCCTGGATCGATTTTCCCCCCTTGCTGGGCCCAGAATTGGTCTTTGCCATATTTGCAATAACAACCCTGACCGCCTCTGTCGGTTGCGAACAGTAAAGGCTTTTTCTCCCCTCCTCTTTTTTGACCTCCTTTTCCTAGTTGTATCTTGGGAAAAAGAAGTCTCTTCTTTTTTTCATTTTCCAGTACGCTATTCTGTAAGGTAAACTCTTCTTTTCCGTCCTTCCGGTGCGGTTTCCCAATGGAATAATGGTTTGTCCTCCCTTTCTCTCCTGTCCGCGTACCCTCCTCCACCCTTTGTAAAATTTCCCTGCGGTTCAAAAATTTCTAACATTTCCCACCTACGTCTCCCTCTTCTTTCGGTGGTTCTGCAATATTAGATTCCGGAATTTTCAGAGGGTCTCTCGACTTTCGCTCGCCTTTGTCTCCTTTGACGTCTTTTAAACTCCCTGCTGCCCTGCATTATCCCATTTTTTCCCCGATTGACTGGGAACGCTCTCTTCTCGTCGCATACGAATGTCGATCAACTCTTTCACTTTCTTTGCCCCCATTCTCCATTTTTTCTGATTATTGAGGTGGTGCCGCCGCTTTTCCTTTTTTCTTTCTGCTTTTTTGGAGTTACCTCCCGCCTTCTGTTGGCTTCGTGGCTCTATTCGAGTCCCGTGGTCCCCCCCCCTTCTCTGCGAGTCCGTACTCTCGGCTGACTTTGTTTCAAAGCTGAAGTCACCTCCTCCGTGTCCACTGCCACACTTGCTGCGTCTCTGGCACGGTGATGTGCACCGATTCGTCCAACAGCCGGGTCCCTGATAAGTCCACTGACGATGCGCAATAATGCAGTTCTGTGGTTGAGGCGAACGCAAAGTCTTTTCTATTTGAGTCCCAAGCGCGTCCCTCCCTTGGTTGGGCTTTGGATGTCATTTTGCAATGGTTTCCCCTCCCCGCGGGTTTCTTCGACGTCCCTCCCCTCCTTCTTTCTTTTTACAAAAAATTTGGGCCACACGCGGACGTTTCTCCTGGATTATACCTTCTCTTTGATCACTGCTTGTTTTCGGTCTCCACATTTTTCAGCTAATACGTTCATTGTCCGTCCCACCACGGTCTTCCTTCAACCATGTGTGACGGTTCTTTTTTTCTTCGCATTTTGGTCCACTCTTGCTCGATCCTTCAAAAAGTCCACATTTTGGTGTTTTGCAACACATTGTCCACTTTCTTATTTCGCTTTGTTGTCAGGGGACACCTTTTGTCCCGGATCTGTCCCTTTTCCGGTACATTTTGCATCGACTGTACCTCACCCTTGCCGTTTTGAAAAATCCATGGCGAGACGACCCAATTCTTTTCATTTTGCAATTGGCCTGGAGTTCGCAAATGCTTTTTCGCTGCTCTTTTCCCGTTCTTTCTGTCCCTCGTTTGCTCGTCCGAATTAATTTGGCAGGCTTGTAGAAATCCGTCCCCATTCTAGGAATTCGCCGATGTGTTTTAATTGATCATTTCGACCTTTTGAGAGATTTCCTCCTTTTTTAACTTTCCTTTTTCTGATTGCCCTGCTTACTCAATACGCCCAGCTTCTACTAATCGAGGAGGGTGTTTCTTTTTGGCCGCTGGCGCCTCCCAAGGAATCTACCTTTCGTTATTGCGCTGTTTGATGAAATCTATTTTTCCTTGTTGTTTTTTCTCTAGTGGAGATCTTCTGAGATTGCTCCCTTCCCCTCCCCCCTCCAACTCCCCATTCTGATTCCTTGCCTGTCGCTCCGCCTAAGACATACCGGACCCCGAAATAAGCGAGAGTCCCCCCCATCTTTTTGTTGTTCTTCTGTTACTCGTCAGAAGTTAATTCATCCCTCTCTCTTCGCTTTTTTTTCAAACTCGCACGTCAGGAGTGTTTGACAGATCCCCAGCCTTCGGACCCCAGTCGCCCGCCTTCTTCGCTTTCTCCGTCACAAGCAAGGCCCCGCTCCAATGCCTCCCCCTTTCTGGCGCAACATCTTTTGAGATCCCATTGCCACATTACTCTTTTTTTGTCCTCGTGAATTTGATTTCCGCGGTCACCTTTTTTTATTTCCAGTCTTATTTACGAGTACCTGACGATAAGGCACCATTTTTGTGGCCACCCCCGGTGAAAACTCCCCCCTCAACCACTCCACAGTTCTTTTGCGCGCCAGACAACCGTTTGCTTCCTTCTAGTCCAATCGTGCCACCCTTGTGAGTACCGAAAGAAGAAATTGCAGCCCCCCCTATTGTTTCCGTGCCGCCTTTTGCGTTGCCCTTTTTTTATAAAACTTCACTTTCATTCCCGAACCAGCTCCAGTGCGCTCGCCTTCTAACGGAATCCTGCTTAAAACGATCGCGCGAACCACTTATTTTTTTTTTTCCTCCTTCGTACGGTACCCCCCCCATCGCTTGGGAGTGTCCCCTTTGCATGCCCATTACCTCCTCTCCCCCCTGAGTTAGTCTCATCAAGTTGCCTTGCTCCCCCACATCCTGAGTCTGAATTCGACCTTCCTGCGGGCCGTTTGCCCTTTTTCCATCTCATCATTTGCCACTCATGCATCCTCTACAGTTGTTTTAGTCCCCCAGTTGCAAAAGTCCCTTTTTCCGTGATTCGATGCCGCCAGTTGATCTCCGGGAACCATGCGAAGGTCTTTATCGTCCCCCGTCTTCCCCCCCCAATAGCTTTTTCTGTCCCCTCCCCCATCCAAAGCCTCCCCCTTCTGCGCCACAATCAACACCTCTCCCGGTTTCGGTCTTCAAGGTACTGTTTTCTCCTTCTTCTTCCCTTGACGATGCGCTGAGGCGTTCCACGAATCGCGTCCAACATTAAAGTTATGGTCTGCCTCAGTTTTTCCTTTCACGACGTCCACTCCCCCCCCCCCCCCCCCCCCCCCCCCCCCCCCCCCGCTCCCCCCCCACCCCCCCCCCGCGTCGCGAGAACTTCATTCTCTCTGGCCCTTTCCCTGGCCAACTTCTAAGTTATCTACCACCAGCGCGATCGAGTCTTCTTTGGGTTCGGTTGTCCTTCCCCTCTTCCCGAGCTTTCTTTTTTTCCGATTGTGAGACGAAGAAACACCAATTCTTTTCAACTCCCCATTTTTCATACGAACTCTTAATTCTGCTCTTGATGATTCTTCTGTTTCCCTTCCTCGATATTGTTACAACAGTGCAAAGCGCAGCGGTAGACTTCGCTTTTTGTCGAGGATAGCCATTTTATTGCCAATGCCAATCGTCTAGTTTGTTATAAAATCCTGTGAAGTCACCTACGGTTTTGCTTCTCGTGTCCAAGTCTGTCAATCATCGAATGGTCTCCCCTTATCAGTCGAAGATGAATAAAGTCCCTATCCCACCACGAGAGTCAGTGAGATGCTCTTTTCCTCTTGTTCGCATGTCTGCCATGTCTACCTCATAACTTTTTGCTCCTCTGCCTCAGGCCCTGGCCGCATCTGCTCTGAGACTACCCCTTCTGTTCGCGTAATCCCCCCCACCCGCCTTTGCATGAAACCCCTGATCGGTGCCTCCTCTCCTCTGGAATAGCGTTGAGACGAATACGCTCCTCCCCTCATCGTGTCGATTTGATCACTCGCAGCCAATCTCGCCCTTTTTTCCCCCATTTGCTCTTTCCACTCCCCCTCGGTCCTGACTCGCAAAGATCTCCGCTTCGGCGGAGTTTCCCACGCCCCCCCCTTCCCCCTTTGACCCAATGTTACAGGAATTGCGCTGCAAGCGCTTCAGAAATCGGAACGTTGGCCTCAACGCCCTCTTCCTTCCTGTGGACTTTCTGTGCCCTCGAAATCTGAACGAAATTCCTATAGAAATTCTCTCAACGGATCCGCTCTGCATTCTTCCCCCCCCCCTTCGGCCGCGCTTTTGGCGTCGAGCAAATTGTGCCGCCTTG
>Ga0179593_1318833_pt1 | contig 17244 bp, 23 predicted proteins | sample CZODoug2_1_08_16_FD_185931 | JGI IMG/M metagenome (GOLD analysis project Ga0179593, IMG submission 185931) | Vadose zone soil fungal communities from Angelo Coast Range Reserve, California, USA - CZODoug2_1_08_16fungal (PacBio error correction) | ecosystem: Environmental > Terrestrial > Soil >... | reverse complement strand
CTATCTTTTTCCTTTGCTCTTTTGGGCGCCTCCTTTCTTGTTCCGCCTCGATACGCCCTCCAACCCCCCTTGCATACGTCGGGTCTGAGACCGGGACACCGTATCCCTGGTTCCCTTCAAGGAGGTCCCTTTCTCTTTCTTCTCCCCCTTGGGACAAATTCCTTCTTCCTTTTGAGCCTCCCCTTTCTAGGGTACCTTGAGGATTTTCCTTTCTTGGTAACGTCTTCTTTTTTCATAGCCTTTACCGGAATAAGACCCCCCCCCACTTCTTTCCCTGCAAAGTTCAGGACGTCTTCTCCTTTCCTGGTGGTTTGGTTCCAAACTTCCCTGAAGGGCGTTAGGGTAAAGTTTAACTCTTCAATGTTGGTCGATATTTCCGTCTGGTGAGCCCTTATTGCATTCCCGCGGTTTTTCTTTTTTCCCATTCGACGAAATTTTGCTCTCAAGTCCCGGTAGTCGCGTTAGGAGAGCTTTCGAATTCTCCCCCTACTTGAATACCCCACCCCTCCCTCAAGCCAATTCTTCCTTCGGCCTCTTTTCAAGTGTATTTGTGTTTCCGAATCCTCCTTGTCGAGAGGGTAACCCGCCGCTGCAAGATTTATCCTGGCTCAATTTCTGACAAGTTTTTCTTTTATTTTGAAAACTTTATTTCGCCTCTATTTTCATTTCCAACATTCTTCAGAGTTTCCCGGTGGATCCTTCCCCCTTTAGCTTCTCTTCCGTGTTTTTCGAAAGCGTATTACGTTCTGGATGGCTCGCTGGTTCCGGAGAAACAGTCTTGTTGCCCTCCACCTGGCTTTTTGCCCTTTCATTGAGTCTCTTTTCATAGGTAATACCTTTCAGTCCGTCTCTGCTTCGTCATCCATCAGTCGTAGATACAAACTCATCTCGGCCTCTTTTCAGCGCTTCTTTTAAACAACTTCTTTGTTTTCTCCCCCAATTGCCCCTATCTTTCTACCCAACACCCCCTCTTTTGACCCATTACTGATCCAGTGATAGTATCCAGATCTAACTTTTCTTTTTTCTCCCTTTCCTTTTCTATCTCCTCCCTCCACTTTAATTACCAAACGCCATTTGGAACCTCCGGCTTGGCGTCCCCCGGTCAGCATTTCCTCTGTTTTTTCGTTTTTCAATCTCCAGGCTCTTTTTCTCCCCCTTTTATCGTGGACCTCATTTCTTTTCCATTTCTCTTTGATGTTCGATTTTTTTTTTTTTTTTCTTCTTTTTGCGTATGCCTGCAGGGCAAGATGTTGTATGAACCCCCGTCTAGGCTTAAGTCTTCTCGACCGGTCTTCCTTCGGTTACGTCCTCCCGTGACGAAGTCGATGAACGCTTCCTTCCTTGCAGTCGCTCGCAGTTGCTTCAAGTTTCTTTACATTTTAAGGTCTTCCGCTTTTTTCGCGGTATTTTTTTCCGCGTGTTGGTTTTAAGATCGCCCCTTTTGTTCCTCCCGAACACATGCACAAGTTTATGCGTATCCTACGATGAAAACTGATTGCCCTGAAGCCCTCTGACTCCTTCTTTCTTTGATGCCCCTCTTTCGTCACGTTTTTTTCCTGGGGGTCTAGTTTGAGCGCTCCCCAGATTTCCCTTCTTTTTCAGGAAGACCACCGTCCAGCTGTCCCCCCCCCCCACGTTCCTTTCCTGCAGACCCCGGCCTTGTTCGCGAATAGTCTTCTTTTTCCACAAAAATGGCGTGATTTCAACGTGCCCAAGAAGGTGTCGCATACCCTTCCCCATCCCGCCTACCAGGTATCTTTCCCCGCCTCCCCTTTGAAACCCCACCGCCCCCTCCTTTTCTTTCCCGCATCACTTTTTTGTTTGAAGGCCCCAACCCCACGATAGATTTTTCATCGCAATGCTCTGCCAAACTCTCGCTGCTCCTGCCTGACGTTCCTTTCCAGGCTCCCTTTTACAAGCCCTCGCTTTCCCAAACAGGAGCTTTATCCATTTTTTTTCTTTCCTCTCGTTTTTTTGTCTTTCCCGAGCCTCTCATGCCGATCCGGGTTTTGAGTTGTTCAGGTCGAGGCCCCGTCCCGCGCCTGCCCTCCATCTACTTTTGTAAGTCTTTATTTTCTTCGCCTTTTTTCTGCTTAAATGAGAGCTTCTGTTCCTTGTTTATTTATTGCCTCTCCAAACTATTATCAGATGAAGAGTTTTTTTCCCCCTCTCAGTAAAAGCTTTTCCCCTCTCCCCCCTCTCGTGTGGTGTTTTTTGTTTGTCCCCTTCCTTCCTTGCATGTACCGCGGTAAGCGCCTTACTCTTTGTCGTAGGGACGCCGCTTGTCAGGAACACCCCCCTCCCTATACTTTTACCTCCCCTTTTCTTGTGGATCGCTTTTTCCCCTTCTTTGTGCTCCTTCCCCCTTCCCTTCCTCCTTTATGATTTGTTATGTTTTTTTGTTGACGTGTCATGACAGTAGCAGTTTTTATCTTAGCTACACCAGCAGTTGTCCTTCTTTTTCTTCCCTTTCCCTTCTTCCTTTTTTTTTGTCGCAGTCCCTTTTCCTTTTCCCCACAGAAGTTTCCCCTAGGCCTAATCCTTTACCACCACTTTTCTATGTCTCCCGATTCTCTTTCCTGAAAATGCCCGTTGATGAAACTGATTCCTTTCCCTCGCCTCCTTCCTGTTCCGACCCTCCCCTTTCCTGCTTAGAAGAAAGACTCTGCCTAAAACCCCGCCTCCCGATAACAACGAGGCTCTCAATCTCTTTTTTTTCTCCTTTCTCTGATTTCTCCCTGATGACGAATCCCTCTATCCCTCCCTAGGAGATTTGGTCTTTCCTGCGCTGATCTTTATTGAATTCAGAAAACATTTCTTTGACCCCAGCCTTAGGCAGTTCTTTTTTTCCTTTCTAGGCCCCGTATGTTTTTCTTTTATTTCCTTGAGCTAACTGCTTGGTGTCCCCCCTTTGTCCTCCAAAGCAATCCTGTTGAACGGAACTATTTTTTCTTTTTTTTTTCCGGTTTTCCCCGTGTTGATCCAATCTGCCTTTCCATAGCTGAGTTTTTCTTCCTGGCTGTGTTTTTTTTAGGACTGTCTCTTCTTCCTCTAGTGTTTTCTTTTATGTTTCTCTCTCTTTCCGCCACGAATTAGGCCTTTCTCAAGCCCCCCTTTCCCCCATATCTGGTCTCCCCTCAGTTTTTCCCTCTCTAGTCATTAACTGTTCATGTGGTCTCTTTTTTTTTTATGACAATCTTTTCTTTTTTCTTTTTTGATAGATTCTCACCCCCTTTTTATCGCACCTTTTCCCTTTTCCCGCTTTTGAATTTTTACCTAACCGTGACCGAAATTTTTTCCCTCCTCCTCACTGTCAGCCTTCCCGGAATGGGTCTTCACTTTTTGAGACCCCCTTTTTCAATCTTTTCCCTTGAGAGTAATTTTTTTCTTAAACTTCCCCTTTCCCGATCTGCTACACGCGAGAAGTTAATACCACTTTTCACCGTGAAATGCTGAATACTCCTTCCTCCCCTTTTTCTTTTTCTTTCCCCTCTTCATACTTCCTTGTGCTGTGATTTGTTTTTTTTCTTTCAATTCCTTCTGCAAAGTCACGTGCAAGGCCAGTGGATTTTGGTGTTTTGATTCTTCTTCCTTCCTCTTGAGCATTTCCTTCAGGTCCAAACTCAAGTGCTTTTTTTTTTCTGTAGCTACCCCCCCTTAGGACCTCACACCTAGGTGGTTGGGTTTCCTTCCCTCTTTTTTTTTTTTTCCCTCTGTAGCTTCTTTCTTTGCCCCAACTATTTTTTTAGCTCCCCAGGGTTTCTAGGTTGTTATCTGACTCAAGTATGTTGCATGTATCTCTTCGCGATATAATCTTCCTTATGTTTCTCTTGCTCTCCACCCTCTTCTTTGCTGCCCAATGACGCTTGAAAGCAAGCCTCGCCTTGAGAAAAGTTTCCGCAAGCAGTTCTCACGATTCGCTCTCGCTGCCTCTCCCTATTTTTAGTGGGAAACCCGGATAGTTATTGTCGCAGTCCTAGTTCCAATGATGGTTCCTGGCTCTCTTTATTCTTGCCTCGCATCTCCCCCATAGACCTAGCTGCTTAAACCAGTTAAAAGTTAGAGTTCGCGCCTAATTGCTTTTTTTCTTTTTTTATTTAGTGGGATTCAAGTTTTTTGATTCTATTTCCTCTATCATCGCGTTCCTTTCCTTATGCTTCAAACGAGAGATTATTGGCGACTTTTTTTAGCCTTTTTGAATCCTCAGGCGCCTTACTTCTTCCCCCCTCTTGTTTACTTCCATCGTTTTTTTTCCTCCTGGCCGTTTTTCTCCTTCCTGAAAGCCCCATTCCAGGGTAATTACGGGCACCTTTTTTCTCCGGCCGTCGTGAGTTCTAGAAATTTTGCCATTACTCTTTTCTTGCTCACAGGTCCGCTGTTTACTTTCCTTTTTTTCCCCCTTCCTTCCCTCTCGAGTCTTTTAGCTTTTCTTATTTTGCTATTATACCCAGATCAATGTAGCGACCATGGCTTTTCGCCCGATTAACAGTCCCCTGCCCCCAATTTTTTTGTTAAGCTCTTTTAGTCTATCGTTTCACTTCCCTCTCCCCTACTCTTTGACCCCCTTTGTACTCTTTATCTTCTGAGAGTTCCTATCCCGCCTCCTTGCTTATCGCCACAAACCCTCTTTTGCCTCCCCCCCAAATAATCTCTTTCCTCCTTTTTTTTTAGAGATCTTCTAAATCGTTTTTTTTGGGCATATGGAGGTTTGTTTTAAGATAGCGACCGATTTTTTTCTTTATTCTCATGTACTCGGTTGGTTTTTTTTAGTTTTTTATGGTTTTTTTCACGCCTTCTTCCCTTCTGCTCTAAAAATTTTTGTGGATCGGTCGCCATGGCCGTCCCCCCCTTTTTTCTTTCTTTATAATGCGAGAAAGTATTTGCTTTCCGCTCCATTTTTTTTTGAGAAGGAGTTTTGGTTCATACTCTTTCCGCGTTCCCTTTTTTCCCGTCCTGCCCCCATTTTGCAAAAGTTTCCTGTCCCCTCCGATCTTCGTCATTACCCCTGACTTTCTGTTCGGGTCCCCACTTACCATCACCCGACATTGTCTGATTTGATTTTTTTATCCCTCAATAATGATTCATTCAAGACCCCTTCACAGATCCCTTCTAAGATGCTTGAGCAGGAGGCGGTCGGTCCGCGATTTCCCGCGAGATTTCCATTTTCGCTTACTACAATTGAATAAACCCTGACCTAAACCCCATCCCTTTTTGTACATTCCGTTCCCTCGCTCCTCTTGTGAAAGCTTCCTTTGTCTTGCAACATCTCCCTGGTCTCTCTTTTCATCTTCCACCCTGAATCCCCTCCCCCTTACCGAATGTTTCACTTTCCTATGGACGCGCCCCTCTCCTTTTGTTTGCTCAAACCATTTTTTTTTGCAGCGGGATGCGCCCGCTACTTGGTTTGTCTGCTTATTCTTTTTTGTCGTTTTTTTTTTCCCATGCGGTGAATTCCCTATTACCTTTTTTTAGGAGGAATTTGGGAATGAGCGCGATTTTTTCCTATCTGGTTCCCCTTTCCCAATTTGGATTCGTACCTTTTTTCCTTTTTCACGTGTCGATCCCACCTATTCATCTGAGCACTTTTTTTTGTCCTGCTTTTGTTACCATCCCCCCGCCTCTACCGAGACTGTCCACCCCCCCCCCTCCCTGAGGGGTGCCCTTTTCCTTTTCCTCCGTGGTCTATCTATACCCCCGAAAGGGTGTTTTCAAGGGCCTATCCGGCGCTCCTCAACCCACGAGGTTTTTCCCCCTCCTTTGTTTTCCTTGGTCCTTCTCTTTTGCTCTTGTCAATTCATTCAGTCTCCGACTTTTCCTTTGTACGTTAAGATTTTTGTTCCCTGATGTTGCTTTTTTTCTTTCCCTTTTGATTATCTTGTCACCTGTTTTTTTTTGGACTGACCCTTCGCGTCGCCAGGGAGATCTCTACGGGTTTTTTTCGGTGACGTCTCCTGTATTCTATTATACGACCCCCCTTATTGTGTCTCCCCATTACTTTTTTGTTTCGCTCGCCGTTTCTTTTTTCACTGTTCACTCTGTTTTATATGGTTCTTTTCCGGATTGATCCCCGGTCGCTGGCCAGTTTTTTTTTTTTTTGTTTTCTCATTTCTATCCTAGCTTTTTTTTGCAGAACGTGACCCCACATTCTACCAGTTGCATTGCCGATCGAATGCATTGGTTAACCTGATGGCGATAATCACTAGATCTCCCCCCCTTTCTCTTGACTTGCGACCGAATCATCGTGTGTTCGAGATCCCGCTAAGCTAGAGGCAGGAAGACTCAACGCTTTCTAAGAATTTCCAACGTTGCCCGAGCTCATCATTTCTTGGCGTTTAAGCGACCCCTTCCTTTTTTTTTGTTTTTTGGGGTGGGTTGTGGTGTTTGGTGTGTTTGGGGGGGTGTGTTTGGTGGTTTTTTTCTGGTCTAGTCCCCCTTTTTCCACGACCCACACTCCCGTGTTCTTTTTACCCCTTTACACAAGAAGGTTTTCGCGAAATCCAGCTCCCCCCTTGACGAGCGGTCCTCCCCTACCCCCATGCCGAAGGTAAAAGCCTACCTGCCTGTGTTCTGACCGAACTCCCTTCTTTCGGCAATGCGCTTTTTCCCTCCCAGAATTGATTAGGACTGACCCTTAATACATGAGACGACATATTATAGAGAGACTTTATTCAGACCTTTTGTCTTCCTCCTGTTTTTTCTGCCTATTTTGGCTTTTCTGAAAAAGCTTTTCTTCCGGCGCGGCGATAAGCAGCATGTCTCCTGGCATGGGCTTGAAGCCTCTCACCTGACTTTCCCCTTCCTGGAGATGCCTGTAGGCCTTCCTTTTTGTCTCCTTCCTTTGATTCTTTTCGCGACAAACTTCCTCGCTGCTTTTCTTTTAAGTCCAAACTTTCAAAAAGTAAACGGCTTTTCGCCTCCTATAGCTCTACCCTCCGTCATGCATGGTTCTTATCTTGCTCCTACCGTCCCTCTTTTTTCCTAGGGTTAATGTTCTTTCTCCTTCGGTTAAACAATACAACTTCTCTCCTTCAATAATACCCTTTGTGTCCCGAGATGAGGCCTTTTTTCCTGTGTGGCCCTTTCCCCTTTTTAGTCCTTTCTCTCAGAAGATGCAGTAAGGCTTTTGCCCCGGTAATGCCGTATTCTCTATCATGATCTTTGAAGTCGTTGAGTTTCTTTTTTCTCTTTCTTAGATTCTATTGTCTATTTCCCCCCCACCTTCCCCTTTCATAGTACCCTCCTTCATTCCAATGTATCCTTTTCGTCGATATTCCGCAATTCCTCTTTTCTACCTGCGTCGGATCGCCGAGCCTTTTTTTTCCCTATCCACTTAAGGCCTACTAACGACTTACCCCTACCCGCGCAATCTGCTACACAGCTTTCTGTTGTTTTTTTTGCCCCCATCTTTTTTCGCGTTGTCTTTGTCGATCCCTGCTTTTTTTTACGGAAGACTCAGCCCGTGGATGAGTGTTGGTGTCTTCGCATTCCTCGCTTCCTTGCTTTTCTTTCCCTTGAACACAGGCTTTGATTTTATTTCTCCTCCCTCGCAGTTTTCTGTGCGCTGCCCTCGTCCCTTGAGCTGTGTTTGTCGTTAGCAAATTGTTTTTTTTTTCCCCCTTTCCCTCCCCAGCCCTGTTCTGAACGGAACTTGATTCTCGTTCTCTTTCTTTGACTTTATTTACCCTCCTGCCTTTCGCATGTTTTTTGTCCGCTGTCTGCTGCAGTTATTCTGCTTGGCATTTCCGCTTGACTGTCTTTTTCTTGCGCTCGCTGTGTAAATCTTTTTTTCTTCTCCGATTCTTTTCTCACTTCGTTCCCCCCTGTTCTTCCAGTCCTTAGACTCTCTGTCTATTCGGGGCTTTTCATGCTAAGTTAATTCGATTCTTATGCCTTCCTTTTTGTTCATTGTCCTTTTTTTTGCACAAGGCTTTTTCTCTTTTTTCTCATACCCCGCCTTTCCCATACCTTCTCAACGCTGTCCTGTCTTACCGCAAGTGCCGTTCGCACTGCCCTGTCCATTCTTTTTTCTTTTGCCCGGCCTGACTTTTTTCCCTTTGCTCTCTTTGTATTTAGGCGACATCGTTCCACCCGGCACTTATCCCTTTGGCTTTCCTAGCGTCCAGAACTTTTTCGCGCTCCGTTTACTCAACCATTTTTCCCTTTTTTTTTTGAATCGCCTGCATGCAACTCCAAACCTCCTTTTTCACTTCTTACCTTTCCCCGGCATAGATCCTTTCGCTCCTTTTGACCTCTTTTCCTGCATGACTTTTTCCTTTTGGGCCCTTGCCCCTTTTTTTGACTTCCTCCTTTTTCTTGAGAGACCCCGCGATAGCCTCTTTTCCCACTAAAGTGAGGTTTTTTGATCTTCCCCTGATTCCATGTCCTTCCTTCTATTGTCTCCATCTTTTTTCAGGCCAGAGGTCTTTTTCGCTTCTTGGTTTTTCTTGTCCTCTCAAATTCATTCTTCCCGTCTTGTCCTCGTCATTCTTTGCTTAGTGGATTCTTTCCCTGAAATTTTTTTCTGATTTTTCTTACTTACTTCGCCGATCTGCTTTTTGACTTTTTTTCCTTCCCATGTTTTTTCATTTTTAATCGTAGCTCATGCATCCCTTTCCCTCCGTAATTTTCGCACGCTGTTCTTCCGTCCCTTTCTACCCTCGAGCATCTTTGATCGCCTGTCTTTTTTCTTTTTTCCTCTGCGTTCGTTTTTTTTTTTTTTAGCATACCTCTGTTTCGTTCTCTGGTTTCCTTTGCGTAAAGCAACTTTTTTTTTGGGTCTGGTCCTTCTTCGTCTCTATTTTCCTTTTTTCCGTCTGCAAATTTTTCGCCCTTTGGCTTTTGTTTCTCACACCTGCTTTTTCCCCAAACGTCATGAGATGAGACGAATTTAATCTTTGAGTCTTGGTGTCCTCTTTTCTTTCTTGCGGAATAACACCTCTCTTCGATCACTGGTGAGTCCCGTTATTCCTTTTGAGTTTAAATCACGGCGTTATGGAGCCCGGCTCGGCATTGCCTCTTAGTTTGCTGCGAGATACCCCTTCCGAACCTCTCCCAACATTTCTTTGTTGATGCTTTTTCAGTTTTTTGTTCCCTAACTGACCGTCAGGTTTAATTTTCCCCCGGAATTTCTCGACATCCAGGCCTATCTTTCCTTAAAATTTTTAAGTTTGCATCTTTTTTGCCCCCCTGCAGCGTTCCTCGCTTAACAGTGTCTTCTTTTCTCTCGCCCTATCGCGGATTTAAGAAATTCCCCCCCTCCTGAGACGATGTCCGATACCCCTTTAGGCCATTCCCCCTCTCCGATAACTCTTACGCCAATCTGGTGCGATAATGGTCCTTTCCCTGTCGATAAATACTTTTTCTTCCTACTTGTCCTGCTAGGCTCTTTCCCCCGAAAAGGCGAACGCATTTCCCTATTTTTCCTTTTCCTCCTATTTTCCCTCATCTTTGGAGAGTCGATCCCTTCTATTTGTTCTCTAGAATGAGGAGGTCTTTCGTTTCCCCTTTTTTGGATATTACCATCTTTAAGTTCGCTACGAGCGGGGCTTTTGCTCCAGGGACAACCACTTGCTTATCTTGTCCTGAGAGGCCCACCCGAGGTCCTTCTTCGCCCGCCATTGGCCTTCCTTTCCAGATCGTCTCCCCCTCTTGAGTCCGCGTTTCTGTAAGATCCGTAGCTCCTCTGTTTCCTGACTCATCGCGGGACCCGGATTCCTTTCATCTTCCCCCTTATTTTTTCCCTAGCTTCTTTCCTTGCCGGCTTTTTTTTTTGCTTCCCCCTTTTACCACTGTCATGCTTTTGGTCAAGGCTTCACGCGAATTGTTCGAGGAGGGCGTTCTGTTCCGTCCCCTTTGGGCTGCTCGTACCCCGCCCCATTTTTTCGCTTTGAGATAGTTTTCGGATTCCACATGATTCTCTCTGACTCTCAACAATTGGACCTCTCCCCTATTTTTCTTTTTTTCTGCCACTCCCTTCTTTTTTCGCTCTCTTTCCCGTTTCAGGTTTTGTCCACTGCACTCTTGTTCGATAGTTTTTCATCGTTTCGCCTTCTCAGACTCTTTTTTCCGCCTCTCCTTGACCCAGCCCCCCCCATTTGAAATTCCTTTTCATTTTCGCCTGGCCTTTATTTTTTTCTCCGGTGCCTCAAAATCGCATCTTTTTCGCCTCCATGCTTTGCCTGCGGCGAGGCTTGTCTTCCTTTTTTTTTCCCTCGCCCCTGAACAGGGATTTTTTTGACTTTTCTTCTTACGGCGTTTTCCCCCCCCGCCTGAGCTTTTTTCTTCTTTGACTTATCTGGCATTATTTCATTGCTTTCCGCTTCGATCACCATTCCTTCGCGTTTATCCTTCACCCTTCATAGCCTGCCGATACGCGCGTTTGACAACCTGATTTTGTTTCCTTTTCCCACCCAAAGCATCGACCTTTTCTGATACCTCCCCTCCTTTTGTGAACATGCATGCCGCATTTATTTGTAGCTCCAGCCCGCTTGATTTTGTTGCCCTTGGTCTATCGCTGCCCGTCGTGCTCAACAATTCACCGCAGGTCTTCATGATGGCTTGTTCTTTAATTGTCCTTTCTGGCGGTTTCCAATTTCTAGCACCTTGCTCGATTCCTCGTTTCAGTTTGTTTAATTCTCTGTGTGGTTCCGCTGCGCCCTTATGCCTTGCCTTGAATTTACGCTTTTCCTCTACGGACTATTTCGCAAGTGCGGATCGTTTCCGGGTTGCCGTGTTGATTTGGTTTTCCTCCGGTATTTTACGATGATTTTTTTTTACCAATGCTCGTTCCGCTAAGTCGTTATACGCCAGTTTGCTTTGGTTAACGTTATTGTTGTCAATGTGTGGACGGCGTCCGATTTGGTAGATGGTTTCTGGCGGTGTCTACCTTTTTTCTTCTCCTTTTGTCTCATTCCTTTTCTTTTACGACCCTTTTTTTTTTTTTTTTTTGCACCTTTTTTCCTGCTGATCGTTCTTTCAACTTTCTGGAGATTTACTCCTTTTATAGATCTACATCTATCTTGAGTTCGCCAAGTCGTTGTTCGTCATCTCTCCCCTTTTCACTTTTTTTCCCTACTGCAACTTAGTCATCTATGACAACCTGCCGAAAGTTCTCATGTCTTTTCTTAAAGTCTTTCTTTCGTTTCAGCGCGAGATCTTTCCCTTTTTAAAGATTCTCCTTTGGCGGTTTGATTGCCAAGTTATCTTTTCCAAGCAGGTGTCGATCAACCTGGAACTCCCCGATTCCCCTTTTCCTCTTGCGCGCCCGTAAAAATGCCGCCTTGTATTCCATCATCACGCCTTTTCCTCCGGCAAGACGATCACCCCTGCACCGAGCTTTGAAAACTATCGTTTACCCGCCTGTGCGGCTTTTTGAGTAATCATCTGATTTTTTCTCACTCTAAGATACGTCCTGAAAAATCGATTGAGAAGCTGGTATATTCTCGGGTGGTTATTTACGGCGGTCCGTGCTCTTAGGAACCAGTTGTTTCGCACCGTCGGCTCCTAGTGTTACCTCTGTCATATTCATTTTCTTTCGAACCGGCCCAAGCTTTCGAATGGGTCTTGTTCCTACTGACGATCTTTTCTTCTTCTCTTTTCCCTGTGACGTGAGATGACTGCGTGCCTAGGAATTCACTTAGTTCTTTACTTTTTCCTTTTTTGTGATTTTCGACCCCGACAATACTTCTCTCTTTTGATTCATCGATGCTTCCTTGATGTTAACTTCCCCCCCCCTTAAAAACTTTTCCCTTTTTTTGTTAGGTTTTCCCGCCTTTTTTTTTATCCGTCCCCTCAACCCACTTACATGACGTTCTCCTAATGATGACTCTTCTCTATCTGGCTTTCCTTTTCAGTCTCAAGGCAAATACTTATCTCCCCATACCTTGTTTTTGTGCTCTCGATTTTTATTTTCTTTTTTACCCTTTCCTCCTTGTAGTCCTCTATTTTTTCAGTTTTTCCCTGATGTTTTCTGTTCAAGTTATTTTTTTCCCAAGGCTTTACTCAGTAGGGTCTTTGAAGATAGAGATCCCTTCCACTTCTCCTTTTTTTCCTCTTGAGTTTCTCCTTGCAGATATGTTGCTGCAGTTTCTGTCTGTAGATTTAAATACCCCTCACCTGGAAGGCCCCCATCCTCTCTGACTTTTTTACTTCTCCCACCATCTCTGTCGTCGATTTCCTTCCCCCGAACCTTTTTGATTGAGCATTCGAGTGCCATTTCTTCTGAGTCCGGTTCCCTCCCATTTTCTAGTACTGCTCTCTAGTTCACGAAGCTCATAAACCCTCTAAAGATACACAGCCGTGCCCAGATAGTTTAGCCTTGGGCTCTTTTCTGATACATCGAAGAGGACCTTCCCGTGTCGATTTTCTATTTGAATTTGCTTTCTCCTATGACTATTCCTCTCATCCCCCAGGGGGGGGGGGTTTGGGGTTCGGTGGTTATTTTGATGCTGGCTTTGACCCTAAGTTCCGCCTGTTTCAGGGATGGCCACCTTCCTTTATCTGTGATTTTCCTTTGTCTCTCCCCAATGATTTTTTTGCCCTTGTCCTCCCCCGCCATTTTACTGTCCCCAAGGAACGCTATCTCCTTTTTGACATATGAAATTTAGAGCTCGGCCCTTCGTTTCCCCGCGTTTGCACTCCCCTAGACTTGTTATTGCACGATATGCAATTTTTTTTTGTTTAGCGCTCGCCATTTTCACTACTTTTTCTTGTGTTCTTCCCCTTTTTTTGGTCTCCCCCGGGCATAGGAAAAGCATATTTTTTTTTTTTTTTTTTCAATTGTCTTTTTAGTTCTTTCATTCCAGTTTTCTTGTTTCCACTTACAAATTGTTAATGTGTTTCTTTTTGACAGGCTGCCCCCCGAGTATTCTTACTCTTCCTGACCAGACCCCTGAGACCTTCTACTCCCCTAGGTTTTCTCCTATCACGACCGTTTTCGCCACTTTTTCACTTGAGTCCGGAATATTGACATTGAGTCGTAAATCGTTTTTTTTTTCTTCTTTCGTACCGGCTAAGGAACCGGAATATTTTTTTCTTTCTTCTTGTGTACCCGCACCGAAGTTTTGCCGCCGCCCTTTTGGGTAATTTGTCAAACATGTGAATTTTTTTTTCTCTCTTTTATTTTTTCTTTTTTTCTTCTTCCCTTTTTCTTCTTTTCCCCCCTTTCTTTTCTTCCCCCCCCCCCCCTCTTCCCCTTTTTTTTCTTTTTTCTCCCCCCTTTTTTTTTTTTTCCTTCCCTTATCTGTTCCTTTGCTCAGTTTCTTTTTACATTTTTTTCTTCACAACAATATTACCCACCCTACTTCACCGGATTCCTCCTTGCGCATTTTGCTCCCCGTCCCTTCAATTTACAGAACGAGAGCTGTTTCCTTTCCTTCTTGTGTTGTTGATCGCGACTCTCCGGCCCCCCAACTTCCGTTTATCTCCTGTCCGTTATCGATCACTGCTACTGTCACACCCTTTTTCTTTGGTTTGGCCGGACGTTTGGCTTTCAGTTTTTTTTCCCAAAATCATTTTTCTTCTTTTCCTAGCTGATATTATTCTTGGATCTCCGCCTGCGATGTTTCTGCAAGGTGATAAGATTGAGTTCACTGATTCTTTTTATAATTTAAACTCGCCTTCCCAATTCCCTCCGTAGCTTCACCTCTGTCGACTTCTGACAAGTTAGCCTTCCCCCTCCTACCTTTATTCAGAGGTTTTTTTTGCAATTACTGTCTGTTAGTTTTCGAAAAAAAGCGCTCCCCCTTCCCGCCAAGTTCAAATGCCGGTCCATTGGACGCTGACTTTTTGCTAGTCGCATATTTATCACTATTGAAACAGAGATTATTTGCAACCCCTGAAACTTTTTACTTTTCTCGTCTCTACTCCTCTTGATTTGGTTTAAAGGTTTTTTTGCCTCCTTAATCCTTATTGATCTATAGAAGCCGCCCCGCTTCGGCGACTCGTCTGTATGGATCTTTTGTCGAGGCCTCTGTATACAGTTCGGAGATTACCCACTCCCTTTCCCTCCTCACTTAACATCGTTCTTCTGTACCAGTCCCGCCATATTTTGGTTAGTCTTTTTTCCTCTTTTCGCCTTCGTCGTCTAGTACCTAATTTGCAGTGTAGACTTCGTTACTTCCGTTTCCGTCTGACAGGTTCAACTCCAGAGCGCGCGTCTTATTTCTCCTATTTTGCAGCTCGATTGCGATTCCCTTCTGTTGAGCGCCTTTTATACCGGCCGCCTTGGTGCCGTTTTTCCTATTTTTTCCCTGGCGCTCCACTCCCTAGCTTATCCTTGTTAAGATTGTTTCTCTCTCCCTCCCCTTTGGCTCAGACGACTTTCCCCAGCCTATTTTTCCAATATAGTATTTCTATCCTTTCCCTCTCGTTTTTTTAGAGAGGATGTCTTTTCCTTTGGTCGATAGATGGCGAGGGACGATCGCCCCCTCTTTCCCTTTTTTTTTATTTACATGTCTAAGTTTTTCTTTCGGCAATGACCCTCATGACGGATCTTTTGAGTTCAGTGATAGGAGATGCACTGTTGCCCCTCAAATTTCTCTTTTTTTTCTCAATTTGAGTTCTTCCCTTCTGGGGAGGTGTCTTTTTCCCTCGGGAGGGCGTCAGCCTGTTAATCGATCGCGGCGTAAGAAAATATTGTCCTTTCTTTCCCCCAAGTTTCAGGGCTTTAGCCTCTCTTTCCCATTTTCGGTGAAGCTTGCAAATTAACACTGAAGGGCGTGTTTTTCAAGGCAAAGCCTGATTGTTTAGGAGCTTCGGGGTGAGGTTATCTCCATTTCCATGCGAGTTTTCCCCGATTCGATTGATTGACCGCAAATAGAAGAGTTGCTCCGCCCCCCTTAGACCCCCTCTCTGTCCCGATGATTCCCTATCTTAATTTTCCTTTCCCATATTTCCCCCTTTTGAATCCACTTTTAAGATTTTTTCTCTTCCCAGCAATTCTGGAGTTACCTCCTCTCTTTGCCTCAGGTTTGACGCATCTAATGTTATTGTACTCCCTTTCGAGCTGCCTATTTTTCTTTATCGATTTTTCTCCCTATCTAACCCCCTTCCATCTTCCATTTTTTGACGCTGGCCTTATCCGAGCCGGGTGCTCTCTTTCAATAGCATAGTGTCTGGGGCCAGACGTCCGATCAAGGTCGGCGAGGCTTCTCTGTTCGTCTGCCGTCCTTCCGTGGTGTGACCTCCCCTTGGCAGGTTACTTAGCGAATCGTTGTGAATACCTTTTCTACTCAATCTTCCTCGTTTTAGATCACATCCCGTGTTCCCTTCGCTCCCCCCCTCTCATTCCGCGATCTCCTGTCTTGATAAATTATTTGTCCAAAAAAAGAACTGAGACCCGCTGTTCCTTTGAACCCAACCCCATTCTTGACATGAAGAAGCAGTTGATTCTTATTCTACCCCCTCTTCCGGGTTCGTTGTCAAGTCCCTACTCTAGTCGCTCTCAACAACAAGAAGCAAGACCCCGTCTGGACGGTCCACCGTCCATGCGTTATGTTCCCTTTTCCCCCTCTCAGTCCCTTCTCCTCTCCTTACAGTCTTAAGATTTTTTTTATGGGTCCTTTCGATGCCGCATTTCACTTATTTTATGTTCCTTTTTTCTATCGCCAGTTGCCAGATCCGGGCGGTTGGCCGTGACTTTTTTTCTCCTCTGATTGATCGAACCCCCCATTCTGTTCTATTCCTGACGCCGTGCTGTGTCCCCTTTCGGTAATCTCTGACTTGGCGTGAGGTTGAGGTACTTGCGTTTTTTTTCAGTTCCCTTTTTTTTTTTTTTTCTCAGTATTAAGAATTTCTTTGCAGAACGTATTTCTCACTTTAAATTTTTCATTTTCCTGACCCTCCGATCGACCGTCCTCTTTTCCATGATTTCCCTATACCTTTTTCTGATATCTTTTCCCCCGGGATTGCTTTTTAGATTTTCTCTTTCCCCTTTACCTAGTCGGTTTCCGGGCGTGCCCCCTCCCCAAAGATCTTATCTTTTTCTTCTTCAGGGCTTGTCCCATTCGTAGCGCATGCAACCTTTTTGTTTGGGTTTTCTCTCGTTTTTGTTTCTGCAGCTCACCGCAACCCCCCCCCTTATTTTCCTCCGCACTTACGCAGTATTCCAGGTGTTGAGCTTTGAAGCTGCATTAGATTCGTTTTTTTTTCCGTTCTTTCACTTTTTTTTTTTTTCCCCATTAATTTTTTTTGCTTCTCCTTCGACCCTGGACCACGCAGTGTCTGACTAAGTGATAACCCCTTCACTCCTCTCTCAAGGTATTTCTTTGTAGTAGAAGTGAATCTCATGTTCTCAACCCGACTGTTTTTTTTCCAGGTCCAGACTCTCCTCCTGTTTCCTTCCAAATGCTCATCATTCCCCTCTCCGACGGCTTTTTCGGCCTGCGTCACATGAAGACCAACCAGTATAGCTCTCTCCTTCATTAGATATTGTTTTGCCGCTTTCATCTTTATCCTTTTTTTTGTTATCGGGGGCTTCCTCGTAGTGACTATACCTGTTTCTTCGGACTTTCGGTTTTCCTTTGGTTGATTACCCCTCTCTCTGCCTTTTTAACGCTTTATGGGTTTCTTTTATTATTCTCCCCGCAGCACTGTGGTGAGTATAAAGGCCTATTTTGTTCCCTTCCAGGTGATTTATTTTTTGATTCCTCTTTTGCCCCCTCTCCCCACCACCTCTTTCTTCCCGATGCTCTGACAATTTAAACGTCACCTTTGATCCCGTTTTTCTCTCGTATCTGGCAATTCCATCCTGAATGACCGGTTCACTCCTTTCAAGGACATCTGACTCAGATGCCTCTTCAGCAGTCCAAATTTTTTATCTCTCCTTCTCTTCATCCTCTCTGTTCTGGTCCTGACCTCTCTAATTTATTGTCCTTGATGGCGCGTCCTCACCTCTCATAAGTGTCTTTTTTTTCAGGTCAGGCGTTACCGCGGTTCTCTCTTTCTCCGCTGTCCGACCTCCCTCCTTATCTGAACCCGTCGTCTTTTGTTAGTTTTTCTTCTCTTGCATCAGATGTCCGATTTCTTTTGTTAGATTTTCCTGGTCCCCTTTAAACCTCTTACTGTTTTCTTTTCTGTTTCCCTACTTTCCTACCCCAACAGTTTCGATTGTTCTTTTTTAGAGTTAAGCCCTTTTTCTTCCATTTTGATTTTGGAACTTTGTCTCGCTGAGCCGTGACGCAACTAAATCTCGTCTCTAGACCGCCCTCCGCCACACACCCGCGTACTTAGACACCAGATCGATCC
>Ga0179593_1730998_pt1 | contig 17246 bp, 13 predicted proteins | sample CZODoug2_1_08_16_FD_185931 | JGI IMG/M metagenome (GOLD analysis project Ga0179593, IMG submission 185931) | Vadose zone soil fungal communities from Angelo Coast Range Reserve, California, USA - CZODoug2_1_08_16fungal (PacBio error correction) | ecosystem: Environmental > Terrestrial > Soil >... | reverse complement strand
CCTTTGTCAGATCTTTATTTGGCCTGGTTTGGACTTTTCAGGGCTAGCTGTCTCCAAACCGTGTGCTTTTTCATTGTTTCCGTATTCCCCATCTTTCTTCTCTAAAAGCTTTGCAGGCACACCGGTGAGGCTGTTTTCTACCCGTTCCCCATTCAGAATTCGATAAGCAATGATGAGCCGAGTCCGGCGCACGTCGCTAGAATTTGCGAAAAGGGAATCACACCAGGGTGACGTCTTCTTCTTTATACCATGCTTTCATCGCCCAGCCCTCCATGGATCGATTTTAGCGAGCTTCTCTCCAAGCAGCCGCAGCCATTGAAAAATTGCCTTTTCTGCGCGGCCGGATCCTTCTTCTTAAGGTCTCCCTCCTTCCCTCCCTTCGGTTTCACAGGTCGCTCGTCTCAAAAGTTTTTTTTCTCAGCATGCTCCACTTTCGCGGGGTTTCGGGTGACTCTTGTCCCCAGGCTATGGAGCGTTCCTGATTGACTCTTTCTTCTCCTCCCCTGATGCCTTTTGAGCCGCCGGGGGCTTCTTCGGGGCGCCTCCCGTTCGACTAAGTCCATCGACGCGCCCGTTTTCCCCTTCCCTTTGTCTAAAAAGCCTACTCGCCCCCTTTGTTCAACCCCTCCAACCCTTCTAGTTTCTCTCCTTAACCTCTTTCTGCGCGTGGGGAAAATTTGACGTTCAGTGCGGTTAGTGCCTCCTTTACCCACCCCCCCTTGATGAAGCCCCTTTTCTCCTAAGTTCTTTTGTTTGTTTTGCTGCTTTCTCCTCCAGGGTTCAGTTTTTTTCTGAATTTCTCTTTTTCTCGGTGCCACAGCAACGATGCGCCTCGCGCCATTACTATTGAGCCGCGACTGTTTTCCCGGGGAGTCCCGTACATCCCCAGCCGGGCCAGGCGCGCAGATTTTTTTTTCTAATTAGGAATCCTTCTCCCTCCAAGCGAAACTATGAACCTCTTCCCCTGTCTCAATGTCCCTTCCCTACTTCCATACCTCATTAGTCGGCGGTGCAGTATCTATTCCTCCCTTCTCCCCCAGCTCTTCCTTCTATGAGGTTTTCGTTAACGTCGGTAAGGAGCGCAGCCCGTCCAAGCCCCGTAATTAGGGTCTGGTAGTCTCCATTCCCCTCCAAGTATTTTTGAGCGACTGCTGAGAAATGCTTACTCTGAGAAGTCCCTCCCCCTAGACTCTCCTCTCCCCTTTCTCGGAATTTACATTTTCCCCCCCTGTAGGCTGCTGAGTTTGCTTAAACTTCGACTCTTTGTTTGTTCCTCCCCGATAGCTTCTTCGCTAGACGAACAAAATCAACATAGTGGGCCCTCCTTTTCTTGTCACTCGAAGTACTCCCCAGTCTGACCCGCTAGGACCAATTGACGCGCTAGGAAATTCGGTATCCAGCGCGAGATTTTTCCTTGATTCTCAAGTCCCTCCTTCCCTCTGTTGAAAGAGCTTTTCTTGCGTTTTTTTCTAGCATCTGGGGCAGGTCGGTCTACATAACTTCAGTTTCTCCGGCGTCTTCCCATCTCCATGTTCCGTTGGTCTTTCCCTCCTTCCTTTTCTCACTTCGCTTTCAATTTGCATTCCTTTCCAAGGAAGATGCGAGGGACATCAGCCCTGTATGGCTAGTCTCTACACATCCTCTGTTCATCTTCCCCCCCCATCAGGTGTTGTTGTTTTCCCTTGAGATTTTTCTAGTCGGCGGCTGACATCGGAAGAAACACTCCCCAATTAAGTCTTCATGGTGTGCCCTTGAGCCTTGTATCATGAGGGGTTCCTGCAAGTATGGTCCAACCCTCTCCCTGCATTTCGGAATCCTCCCAGTTGTGTGTGTTTTGTGTTTTGGACAGTACTTCAATCCTTTCTCTTGCATGCACTCCCTCTCCAGATTATAGGCTCTAACCTCAGACCCGCGCCTTGCCCCTTTAACTCGGGTTGACCCATCCTAAACAATTCTCGGAAGGTGCTGTTTCCAATTTCGCCTTCCTTTCGAGCGCGGCGGTTACGTGCTGGGCGGCCTAGATGGGCCCATAAGCCCACGTGCAGCCGCTTTAATTGTTCAAACCCCAGTTTGGGCGCTCGCTCTCCCCCAAGTCTCGGCCACCTTCCAGAGCTTCGCCGTTCGCCCCATTAGAGACTGAGGGACAACCTTCGGTCTGTTGACTGACTCTCTGAACTTCGGTTAGCGGCTTCGCCTTTCTCTAGACCCCATTGCAAGGCGTCAGCCCCCCTCTTTCCCCAAGATCGTGCGAGACTGCCCGTCGTTGGCCTGTTTTTCTTCGACTTCCCTTCCCTATTAACGAACTTCAGATATCTCCCGAGCAGGTTTGTGCCCTTCTTTTTTTAATTCCCCCCCTTCCGTCCAAAAGGATTCTTGGTAGAGTCTCAACCACTTCCCTGAAGCTACTCGGAGGCGAATCTCTTCGATCCTGATGTTCCTTCCTTCTCCTTCACCACTCGCTCTCCTTTGGCGCCGTTTCTCCTTTTTTTTTTACGTTATTAGAAAGCTGAAGATATAGTGCTACAATCGGTCGGTATACCTCTTTCCTTTGGCCCTTATAGCGCCCCCCCGCAATGTTTCCCCTCCCCCAATGTAGCGAGATTTGCAACACTGGTCTACCTGGATCGCTGGCTATCGACCTCTGCTGAAGTTGACCTTCTTTCTTTTCTCTTCCGCACTTTCACAAACTTCCCCCTGCCAAGCAAGCGGCGTTACTGATTCCTTTCTTGGTTGGCCTGAAAATGGTGGTGCGCGTTGTTTTTGACCCCGATCTTCAGGCGCTCCTTTCCAGGTCCCCCCCCCATATTTGTCGGCAGTCTTTGAAGCCCTTTTTTCCCGATGCTGTCCTATTAGGATAGTTCCTCTTTGATGCTGACCTTCCTGGAAAGCCATGCTTTCCACCTCCTTCCCCGAATATAACGTCACCTTTCGACAGATTCCCACGATTCCTCCCCCCTGAATGCGTGACTGCGACAGTTGGCCGTTTCGCATCATTTTCAACCTTTTCCTGTTCGCCAACATTTGCCTCTCTTCCCCTTCAACGGAATCGCCGTTCTCCCCCCTTACCCCTGCTCCCCTTTCGGGAATGTTGGCCCATGGCTGCGGCATCTTTCGGCTCTGTGCTCTTTGCGCGTTCCTCGTACAAGTTACCTTTTTTCTTTTGGCTTAGGCCTAGCTATCGTTGCTTAAGTAGCTCTTCTCCCTTGGCTTGTCCTCTTTTTAGAGTGAGACATTCTGACTAGCGACGTTTTCCTGCCAGCTGGCTTCATAAGTTTTATCGGCATACTTTGTTCTTTTCGCACATCGCCCTGTTTGCTGCCCCCCTTTTTCCCTTAGCCTCCCGATGTTCCTTTTTTTGGCTCCATTGACAATGACAGTTTTTCACCCCCCCCTTGTAATTTTCCTCCGATAACAATTGTAGTGCCCCCCCACACGGGTACCCTATGGCCTCACACCCCCCAAGTCCGGACTAAGATCCTACTCTTTTTTCTCCCTAAGGTTCTGAGACGTTATCGTACTTGATTTTGTTGTCTGTTATCTTCTTTTTTACCCTCCCCCCTTCTTTGTTAGTAGTCGCAAAGTTTACCCCAGTTGTGATCGGCGGTCATGTTTCCCACATTCTTCTTCTTCACTCAAAACCACCCTTGGCTTCGCCGCTCTTCCAACCTCCGGCCGTCTTAACATCTCTCCCCTGAGCGCCACGCGGGCCCCCTTAGTCCGCCGGTCCGCTTCCCCCCCATTCACAGAGTTGACGTGAGAGGTCTTGTCGTGCGGGGTTTACTTCCAAAAAAGCCTCGTCGCTCCCCATCCCTAGCTTTGTTTTCCAGCGTCCCGTTCCCTCCCCACTGACCTCCGAAGGTCCAACGCATGTACGTTCTTCTAGCCCGAATAGCCCTTTACCAGGATTCCGTTTCGGACTTTTCTCAGTCTTTCGACAGTTCCTCCGAGCGAGTTGAAACCCTTTCACCACGGGCATCCTTAGCCTGCGCGGGGTCCGGGGGTTCTTCGGGTTTTTGTGGTTAACCTTGGATCTTTTTCTTTTCGGGATCCCCGTCCAATCTTGCAGGGATCCTCTTTCCGTCTAGGCGACATCATGTCCTCACGCCTCGCCACCCTAGCTTTCTCGGAAAGCCTTGCCCCTTAGCTGCCACACGTCCTCGATGGCGGCCAACTTTCCCTTTTTCCATTTCGGATCTCCTCATTGAGACCTGGCATGTTTTTTATAGTTCGCCAGCTTTCTTCGTGAAGATCCCCCCATTCATTATTCCCCCCCCCCTGAGTTTAGATAAGGCCAGCGATCCCGTTAGAAGAGTTTTTCCCGCTTATCCCCTGGTTAAGTGTTCTCCCTTCTTGAGACTCTTCTGAAGCCCCTAGCGCCCCACCGCCTCCTAGAAAGATGAGATCCTACTCTCAATCTACCAATGTCAGACCCCCCTGCTGTCCCCCCTGCGAGAGATTTTTTTTGGCTCCCATAGAAATTTTCCCCACCAGAATGAGAATCGCAGCCGATTTTACCTCTCCGTCCCCCCCCCCCCCTTCGCAGTTTCCTCGCCACCTTTTGCGTCTTTGTACGAGCAAGTTGTCATCCACCCCCTCGGGTTCCTAGCTGCGGCCATGTTCCAGAGGTTCCGTGATATCCTCTAAAACTAAGATATGTATGTCGCCCGGCTCTTTTGTCTGCCAAGTCCCCTGTCAGACCTTTTTGAGTCTCCTCTCCAATGCGCGAAATCGATCCCTACGTCCCTTTTCACTGTCCTATTCCCATAGCAAGGTCCCTGATTTACCTCCGTTGATTTTCATGACCGAGAGCGCCGCTGCCCAGATGGGCCCTTGGATCCGATAGTCCCTTCGCCCGTCCCAACTATTTCCCATTTGAAATGAGTGAGTGCGAGCGTCCCTTTCACCCTCTCCTTTTTCCCGCAGAACCTAATACCCCTCGAGAAAACATGAAGCCGCTATGTAGTTCAGAGCCTTTTGAATCGATTTTTTCTTCACCGTTATTCCCCCGTTAAGCAGAGGGGGCTTTTATCTCTTCTTTCTTGGGGCGGAGCAGAAAAGAGCTTCCTCTTTTTCGCGTCCCTCCTACTGCCGAATTTCTCTTTCCCGGAGTCTGTCTCAGGAGATTGATCTTTTTCTCTCTTTTGCTTGGAAGTTTCTGGGGCGCCCTCTCTCCTCTTTTTTCATTTCTATTTCTTTTTTTTGCGGAGTGTTTTCCCGCCGTTCGCCTGGAATTCCACTCCAGATGTATCGCATCCCGGCTGTCTACTCCTTAAGATGGTTCCCTCCCCGCTTCGCAACAAGCGACAGCTGCCTGACTCTCCTACAGCTTACCTCTTCGAAGTTCGCTTCGAAACTCGACAATCTCGAGGTATTTTTCCTTTGCACTAACCCCTCGCTTTTCCCCCCCGATTGCCCTGAGTTCCCGTTCTCCTCAAGTCTGCCCTTCTCTGGCGAAGAAGGACTACCCGCATTTTACTGGTTTCCTGGTCCGTTCTTTAGGAAATTCGTTTCCTGGGGACCAAAGTCCTATGACGCTTCCCTAAGTTTTTGACGGCGCCTCCTATAGGATCGCGCTGCTACTTCCCTCCCGTTCTATCATGACCGTGCTGAGGTACCCCGTTGTCCGTGTTATTCCGTCGAGTTCTTAGGGGTTAGCCGTTCCTCCTATCGTCTTTAGGCCAGACCATGTCAATCATGGTGACGCTAAAAGCCTCTTTCCCCCGCCTTTTCGATGTCCCTGTTCCCTGGCGCCCTCACACTCTTGACCGTCAAAGGCCTAGATAGAGCAAGTGAGAGTGCATTGCTGCCCCTTTTTTCTCAGTAACTGCCCCCCTTTATGGTTTCTTGTCAGACACTTCTTTGAGCTGGGATCTTTTTTTTTCTATTAGTTCTACTTACTCTAATCAAGGAGCTTCACCACCCCCTCTGCGAATTTGCAAGTCGTTGATTCCTTTTTTTCGTTCTGTAGCCCGCTTCAACTGCCCTCTTCCCTCCATCGTAGTTCGGATAGTCGCAAGGGCATTTTACCGCCCTCTCCCTCACCTTTCTTCTTGCCAATTCACCCGTTCGCTCTCCTCGACAAATCGGACGACCCCGTTCCGCTTTCTTCTCCCCCTTGCCAAGAATGGAAGGGTTGAAGGTTCGCTGCCCTCCCGCTTGGTCAACCGTCTTGCCCCGCACGCTCTTTTATCGAAGCGTCCCCTTCCTTTTTTGGCAGACTGGTCGAGTGCGCTTTGGCATGATAGGAGGCGGGACCGAGTAACCGTCCAGGTAACCCTCTCTTTGTCAGGACTGCCATAGTATTTTTGATGCCCTTACCCTTCTCGACTCTGTGCTGCTGACCGCCCCTATGACGATAGACTCTAAGATGCATATCAAAGATCAAAGAGATTGAAAAGATTTACCCCCCGTCCCCCTCTTTTACCTTTGCGAACTTCCCTTCGGCCAACCCTCCCCCCTACATACTTCTTCCTTCCAACTTTTTAGCAACTTTTGTGAAACTTCGTCCTCAGCTTAGCACCTTGAATATCCTATATTTTCTTACTCCCTTTGCTTTTAATGTTTTGGTTTTTGAACTAGTTGCTCTTTTCTCCCTTTTCCCTTAAATAGAGGATGGTCTTGTGCTCTCCCCTCTCTTCTCAGGGGCTTCCTTCTCTCACCTGAACTATCCGTCACTTTTCAGGGACGGGAGAGTTTGACTAATCTTGCCAGACGTGAGAAGATGCTCCCTCATCTGTTTTTTTACTATCAGACCACGTTGCGGCCCATACTTTTCCGATGGAGACCTCTCAGCAAAGTTTTCGGGAAAAGTTAGGGCGCCTACATCCTGTGCCTGTGACACTCCGAATCACTCCCAAGGTTTTTACTTTGCCTTCACCGCTACACAACTTCGGTTTTTCAACCCCCCTCCCTTTAACCTGAAACCTTCACAGCCAGGTACTAGATATCCTGTTCCTCCCCCTCCCTTTGGGTGTTTAGAGATCTACGATAACAACATGTGCACACCCCACATCTTTTGTTACAGTTTGTTTTCCTCCCTTTCCCATTCTTTGCGTTGCAACCTGTGTGATGATCGGCGTCATGTTCTTTACACAAGTTCGGTGTCTCAAACCTGCCCTGTTCCAGCTCAACGTGGAGGCTATTGGACGCCAAAATATGTCCGTTTTACCTGTTGCGAAAATTTTCGCCACTTCGGGCATCTTCCCTGTCTTTCCAATCATTGCCCCTCCCCCTTGGGTGCGTTGTCCGGCATACCCCCTAACCCCTCCTCTCCTAACAGAAACTAGGGCCTTGTTTTTTAGCTCCCAGAGGACGCTATCCATCCTCCCCTCGTCCCTTTTTTCCCAAGGTTCGGTAGTTTTCCGCCACGTCCGTCAAGAGGGTGGGGTTGTTTTTTTGGTTTGTTTGGTGTGGTTTAATTGTTCGGCCAAGAGATGCCGACAGTTGCGTTTCCAGTTGCTGTTCCGCCCCCTCTTGAGCTCCACGTGCCCCCAACTTAGTCAGTCAGGTCGCAACTGTCGTGGTCTTTTTGTGTGATAATCGGAATAGGATTCTAATCCTCTCTTTATCTTCCCTCTTCTGGTATAGCGCCCGATTTCAGGTTGCAGCTCAAGGGACGGACTCTTTTGTCATCGTCTCCTGCTGGCAGTGAAGGACAAAACCACCAAAAACAAACCCAACCCCCCCCCCCACTTTTTTGACAATTGAGTCTTTAATGCTCGATAACAAACCTACTCTCCCTTTTTTCCAATTCAAGGGCCGCGCTTACCCTCCCTTGAGCTGTTGGAGCTGTTTACCAGATTCTGAATCGCATCAGAAGTTTTACCCCACTTCCACTTTTGTGCAAGTCGATACGCTCGGATCGGGTGGAAGTTTGAAGATTCTCTCCTGTTCTTCCTGGTTTAACCTTGGGGAGCTATGTAGTGACACCGACATTCTTTCCTTCGAAGCTCCCGCTTGTAGAACGTCTTCTCCCTTTCCTCTTGAGAATAATCAGAACCCAATCAGCACTTTTCCCCTGTTGCTTCCTCTTTTCTTCTTAAGACTTGGAGATGCAGCCCCAAGTATAAGAAGCTCTTGCAAGCTACCTCCCCCCCCCAGCTCACCTCATTAGACTTTTCCCCATCAATTGCGTAGGCGGTGACTTAGTATTTTCAAGGTAACCGCTTGGTCCTCGTATTGTACCTTATCGCTATGAAAACAGGCCCATTGCGTTCCCTTTCCTTTTGTAGATTTCCCCTTCCCCCCTTACAATTGGGCTGCTTTTCCGACGAGCCGCGCGCCGAGCCATCCTCTTTTCCCTTTTTCACGTCACGAGTCTCTCAATCGAACATGAGTTCCCCCCCCCCCCTTGAGGATGTCTTGCGAGAGCGCTCCTTCAGAAGCTCGGGTTGCAGAGCTTCTCCTCTATGCTTTTCGGCCCGTCCCACCTTATGACCCCTTTAAATTTTTCTGAAATTCTTTGCACATAGCCTTCCGCCTCGCAACTAACCTAACCCCCTCCATAGCTAGGCCATTCGTTTTCTCCCAGAGAATTGCCCATTCTTTCTTCCGTTTCTTCCTATGTACGGCGACAAGTATCCTCTTTTTGGTTTTTCTAATGAGTTCGTCTGCGAGGCCGTCTACCCCGAATTAACTCTTTCTTTTTGTCTTCCCCATCCGTATTTTTTTCCGCTCACCCCTCCCCTGTTTAAGGCTTTCGAAACCCCCCGACGGATGCGCGCTTTTTTCGTTGTGCGTATTGGACCGAGAACGGCCCTACCCCCTTCTTCCTCTTTTTCATCCCCTGTTGTTGTTGTGATCTTATGGGGTTTGTGAATTTCCCCCAAGATTTCCAACTCGATGCCTCTCTGATGGGTCCCTAGCCGCTCAGAAGGGATGCACGTTACCTCCTTTTTTTTCACTCCCGTTTTCTGTCACCCGCCTACAAGACCAAGACCTTACTTATTTTTCAAGGGCCTCAGAGACCTAGCCCCTACTTCTTTTTGACAAGGAGCTTTTCCCCCCGTTCTTTGAACTGAGGCTGTTCACACGAAGTACTCATTTTTAACGCATTATGTTTCCCTTTCTTCTAGATGTTGGGACGTGTCTGGCGGACATCTATTTGTCCTATCCCCGGACGTTCCCTTTCCCATTGTACCCCTTTTGGTCCGGTCCGCCGCTCCAGCGTAGATCGCCGTTCCTGATTTCGCATGCGCCTAGGCACGTCGACCCCGCTGCAGTGTTCCACCCATCATTTCCTGGCTTCACTCACAGTGACCCGCTGCCTGTCGATTGTAGAGTCTTCTCTTGATTTGAAGCCATTTCGCATGGGACCGACTCTACAAACCGCTTGGCGACCTTCCCTAGTTGTTCCTTTTTAATTTTTGCGTCCCTAAAGGAACCCTGAAAGACTCGCAGATAGATCCTTGATTTCTACTTCCCCTTTCTCTGTTCCCCATTCCGAAGACCCTGTTTATGGGTCCGATACCAATCTCTTTAGTAGCTGTAATCGGGCGCTCTACTTACTCTTCTATCCCACTTTTGTCTTTATTCACATCTTCTCCGGCCAGCCGTGTTTCCGTTTTAGGAGTATGTAGAGACCTCTTTGGCTCAATTCGTTAAGGAATAGGTCCTTTACGCCCTTCCCTGACTTAGCAACATGTTTAGATCATCGGTCCACAAGACCGGCGACCCTGGCTTCTGGATCCCTCCCTGATCATCCTGGAGGGGTTTTTCGCTGCCACTCCCCTCTCCCCTGCCCAATTCCCAAGCGTCTTTTGCTAGCGCTAAGTGTTTTTCCCTACCATGGTCGGTTGTCAGCTTCTCATTCCCTCCACCGTAAGGTAAACACGCCCTTTTCTATGTTGGACATGTCGGCTTTTCCTCCGATCTTCCGGCTTGAGATCGTCCAATGCGAAACTGCCCTACTTCAAACGGCTAGCCCATGCACTTTCCCGCATACCCCATTGCCGAGTACGGTTTCCCCCGATTTTACTTTTTCCATTTTCCGAACGTTTGCGCCCTTCTGCGTCCTTGTGACCTTTTCTTTTTTATCTCTTTATCTGTAGCAAACTTTCTCCCTAGCTTAGGAAGATCTTGCTTTTGCTGGAAGCCTCACGTTTATTTCCGAGTTGTTTTGCATGGGAGGTTTCTTCTCGTGTTCTTTTTTTTTGTTCTCACCATAGGGCATCCCCTTTTATTGATAGCAGTTAGCTATCCCCAACCCCCCCCCCCCCCCCCCCCCCCCCCCCCTTTTATTCTAGTCCGCCGTCCCCCTCCCTCCTCTCCGTCATGGATTTTATTTGGCTCTTGCGACGGCTGTGCCGACCTTCTCGTCTTTTGGCTGTCTTGGTCTTGACCAAGTTGCGGCATATTTGTTTGCGCATTCGTTCTGCTGGCCCTGGCGTCTTTTCCCGACGGTTTCTCCTCCAATGACCGTTCCTAACAACGGTTTGTTTTCAACTTTGCCTCCCCCCTTAAATCGAGTATAACCCCACCACTGGTCTCGTTTCCCCTTCCCTACAACTTTCCGGACGATGATATTTTCTCTTTCCTCATCCTGTTTGTTTCCTTCGATACGTCCTTTGTTCATCTTGTCCCCGTCCAGTGGTTGGTACCCCCCTTCTTTCTTGCTACGGGCTGCCCCCCTGTTTTGACCACGATTGATTTTTATTCGTTTTCTCCCTTCAAAGTATCTCCTTCGAACTGCCCCCGGTCAACATTTTCTTCCTCTTTTCTCCATATTCCATAGCCGTGCCACTTTGTTGTCTATAATCCAATTCCAACCCGTCGGAGAACTTAGGTACCTGATTTTCACGGCTCCCACCCTAAAAATTCTCCCGCCTTTCTGATTGCGGGCGGCTTGTCTCCCACCAGCTACCTCTCTAGACTCCCGGACATACTAGGGACTTTCGACCGCTCGCTTTTTTTAGAACCTGCCCCTCGCCGCGCTTTCCCACGCATCCCTCCAGTTCTTTCTGCGTCCAGAGCGGAGGCCGGCCGGCCCTCGTTTTTCCCCTTTGTGCGACTTGTGCGTCCCTTTCCTCCTGCTCTTTCGTCCCCCGACGGTTACGCCCAGTCGCACCTTTTCGAAGGGTCCGGTTTGAGAATCCTGGCGTGAAGGTCATGTTTTCTGCTTCGGAGGTTCATGCTTCGCTTCCTTCAGGTGCAGATCTATGGGCCGTCTCTTTCTTCTCCTCGCCGAATGATTCCAAAGCCTTACCATTTTGTGTCTGTCCCTTTTAAGTAGAATGCCGAGCTCCCCAACTTTCGCACTCGTTTTTTTTCTGCCCAACTTCGGCGCCGCTCCTCCCTCTGCTCGTTTTGGGGCCGCTTCCCCTCGTGTTTTTCTTCTCCTCCTGCTACACATTCATTGCTGTTCCGCTTTCGCGCGCGGGTCGCCGTCCTTTGGCCTCTTTTCTCGCGACATGTGACGGGGGCTCACCTGTTCAGGAGTGGGCTATAGTCTCCCACGATTGATCTCAACTCTTATCCTCTATCGTTCCGCTGATCCCCATACTTCCAAACAGACAGCATCTGCCCTTCCGCGCTCTTCTTTTGCCGTGCTTCAGTCTAAGAATGGCTACTTCTAGAATGCCAGATCATTTAGATTCGTCTCCTTAATCCCCTTAACCTGTCCTGCGGTTTCACTTCTAGAAAGGGATGCAATATCCCCCGCGCTTCTTATCACGCGGCAGTGTTTCAAGAGTTTCGTGAGCCTCATGGTTCCCTGCCAATTCTGACATGTCCCCGCCTCTTTTTAGGAGTTCCCCCTTGACCCCATTCGATAAAGAGCACATTTTAGCAAGCTCTACCCCTTCGACTCGTTCAGGCTCTAGGGAAACCCCTTCCTCTTTTGACCATGATGTGTAAGTCTCTGCCCCTCTCCACGGAAGATTTTTTTCCTGTGTTTCTATAGCCCAGATATGACGGCGCTTGCCCCACAAATTTACTTGTTACGACAGAGTGAGGTCCTCTGTCCTTTTCCCACCGCTTCGCCAAGGACGATTAAAATCTCTTTCTCTTATCCAGTCGACGAATTTTCTCAGTCCCTCTTTTTCCCTCTAGTTTGATTGGTTCTCCCTATTCTCTGACCCTCTCTTCCGCGCGCCCCTTTTCCGCAATTGACTATTAATTCCGGACGAATCCTTTCCGCTTTGTCCTGCAGCGTAGGGCATCAAATGCCACCGGCCTTATGCCCAGCCGGTTATTCCGCGCGTTGTGCCTTGGAAGTTTCCCTTCTCTCCCCCCTCCCCTCTTTTACCTCCTTTTGGTTGAGATCTCTTGGTTCGTTCTTTCTTTTCCAATCTCCCACTCCAGATGCCTCTCGGTCATTTCCTGTGGGACATATGAAGAACTGAATCTTTGCTCCCTGTCGACCAGCAAAAGACATCATTATTCTTCCGCACTCGAAGAGTCCAAGGAAAAGTTCACTCCCCCTCGCATAGCGACAGCGCAAGATAGATTGGATTCTACAAACCGCCCCCCCTTTTTCCCAACCATATGGTTGCAACCACCTCCCAATCTCTTCCCGTCTGGCTAATGTTACCCTACGGTTCCTCGACGAGGGCGGTGGTGTCGGACCTTCTCTTTACACTAGCAAACGGAGTTTCCTGGGACTTGAGAAGATCAGATCCTTTTTTCCGACGCGCCCCGGCCCACTTTTCCTGCCGTTGGGCTCGCATGACCATCACGCAGTGTGCACCATCATGCGATGATTTCTCCCCGTGACTCGTCCCTGCTCGACCGGTATATTTCTCGCGCTGCTTTCTCTTTGCATCCTTCCTAAGGGACCCCGGATCTTTACCACCTCCTTTTTCGGATCCCAGCCATTTTTTCCCCTCTCGTTCATCACTTAAATATTGAAGAACTGAGCCTAAGGATCCCGAGAGAGGTCTTTGTGCCTTTCTCCACCGTTTTTTTGTTATGCTCTACATGAGCCTTTATCTGTTATTTTCAGATCCGACTGCGCTTTCCCTATGTTTTCAAAGCGAGTCCTCCCAACATTCTCTCTGCCATGGCAGACCGTGTCTCATTTTCTCGTTAAAAGCCGGACCAATTCTTAGAGGGATCCTCCTTGGAGCCCTCTTTCTTTGGCCACTCCTCTGTTCGCCCCCCATTCCCCCTGTCGTCTCTTGAGGGCAAGAGTGTCTTGCCTTGCCCGCTTTTACGAACCCGCCGCATTTTTACTGGCCCGGCGGTTGCCATCACGTTTTTTTTTAACGCTTAACCCTGCATCCCCGCCTTTCTGGACTCTACGGGCCTTGACCTGTTGGTCCCGCCACATTGCGTGCCGTGTGCTTCTCGGAAGTTTCCTTAAGGTCAACCCGCTATGTTGGCCTTACTGGAAGCCCTGTTAATGCGCCCGTGCGATGTACCTCGTCGATCCCACATGCCACGGAACGGCTCCCCCCGCTCTCCTCAGAATACCCCCCCCACTTCCGGGCTGCAAAGTTTTTCCCACCGGAAACACTTCCCACGCGACATTTGTCGGCCGTTTCGTCTCGTCTGAGAAACTTCTCGCACCTGTCCTCCCCACTTTGGCGTCGGAACAGGGCCCGGTTCTCCTTCCTTCCGCCGTTGGCATTTCGTTGGCGACCGGTGGGCTTCTTTCCCTCGTTGCCTCGCTGCATGGTAGAAAAAATTGTGTGGTAGGTCTCGCCGGAGCTCTCTCTTTGTATGCGTAACGACAGCGACCCCTCCGTCATTGGAGGTCCTTGATTTTTGCTTGCTTCCTTTCTCTTCAAGAAGCTCCTCTGGTATCTCATAATTTTCTTTATCGCCCCAGTGCGGCTTGAAGTTGTCCCGCCACCTTTTCCCTGCCCCTTCCTTCTAGAGCCTCCCCCGTGTTTTGTGCTCCTTCACAATGCACTCCGATATATCTGTCCCCCTTTTCGCCCCTTATACAAATTGGTTGCCCAACATTTGCCTTCTCTGGCCTCCAAAACAAATTCCTTTTACGCTCTCTCCTTCTCTTTCCCTACCTTTGAGCTCGTATTCCGGATGTGTTTTCTCCATCGTTGAAGTTGGGAACTCCCTATTGTAGGCGGCCCCCCCTTTGAACACATTTTGATAGAGGTAATCCTTGTTCCCACACTTCGGTCTTCAGATACATCTTTTCTAAACGTTGTGGACTGAACTCCCCCCCAATCTTGCACCCGAAGGCTAGTCCCCCAATGATGCTGCCCCGTTCGGAGCACTCTCTAGTTCCCCTCTTTTTTTCCGGGAACGGAAGTTACCTCCAGTTCCTTCTGAGTCGTGAGGGTGGGGCTACTTAATAACCCGATAAGATGATCCCCCTCCCCTTCGGGAATGGGCGACAGTCCCAGCGAGCACTCTTCCTCCACGTTCAGGGCAAAACGGGAGGTAGCGCCCCTCCTATCCCGGCCATGAACCTCGGAAGCGTGTTCCCGTTGCGACATTTTTGAGGCCTACTCTTTCGCCACAAGTTAAATGGAAGTCCCTGCATCGCATTGGTCGGGGGCAATCGGGGTCCCCCTTCTTGTTTTTTTATGGAGGTCCTGGTAGCCGGTCCAGGCGGTCCTCAGTAGGTTTTTTAAGATAAGGGACCTCCCTCCCCGACATTTCCCTTCCCCTCCCCCCCTTCTTTTCACACCATTTTTTTTTCTGCGGGGCGACCCTTCAACAATCTCACTCGACCATGTTATTAAAAAACTAGGGCCTCTGTCCCTACACATATGTGAGTGAAGTTGCGGTCCAGTTTTTTGCCCTCTTTAGTTACCTGAACAATGCGACAGACGGGTAGTACCGCCAGCTATCCAGGTTTCGTCCTTTTTGGAAGATTATATTGGGACCGGGGCCCATCAAAGGTAGAGCGATCTATCTGTGCACACTAACATATTTTACACACCCATTGACGAAGAGCGGTCCCGAGCACCCCTAGCCAAACAGCATACTTCGGCCAGTTCAGAGAATGGGCACACTTGATTGAGCTGCCCCCGCCGACCATCTCGATCAACGCTTGCCTCCCCCCTTACCTGGGAGCGATCAATGGCAGCGCCCGAGCGGCTCTCTCTTCCCCCGTCCGTTAGTTCACGAGGTTCCCCCCCTTTCTTTCTTTGCAAACAGACTTGGCCCGTCTCCCGGGCTCTTTTAGAGAGAGTCCCCAAGATGACATCTGCCGAGCTCGCGCGCCGCTAAAGAACGCCTCCCCCTCGCCCTTCCCTTTGTATCCCTCCTCCAGGATGATTGTTTTGCACTGGAGGATTGTCTGGGCCGCTACTTCGGCCCGACTCGGTGCTCTGGCTTCTAGTCAGCCTGTTCGGTCTCCCAAAAACTTACAACCTGCGTAATGTCTCTTTTTACAGAGAATGGCCGCCCTTCACGTCCCGCAATATCTTTGTAAACTGCCGCGCCCTTCCCCCCGTAGGCAATAGCACTGCCTCGTTCTTCGTCAAGTAATCATGTCATTCTGGGCCCTCGCGGGTGTCTGGGTTCTTCCACCCTCTGTGCGTCTTTCCGACCCTAGAGCCTTGCCCTCCTTCCCTTCTCTTCTGGCCGCCATACTGTAGATCTCCGCGATATCATGCCCCTGCCTTCTCCCTCCCAGACGATGCGCTCTGATCGAGTTGGGTTTTTTTAATTTCTCTCCCCGTTCTCGCATTTCTAAGTCTTTGTGATCGATGGTTCCCACCACGCTCCCCAACGCGTCTAGGAATCGTCCTGGCTGTTTTTTTTAACTTCCTCCCTTCCTCCCCATCCATGGCTGTAGTCAACAACATCGGCTGCCCGAAGGACAGCCGATCGCCTGTCTTCGCCCCGCCAGAACTAGTCCATTCCCTGTCGTCCCGAGCAAACCGCAGTCCCCGCTCCTTGACCAGTGTCCCTTGCTTGACGTTTCCTCCGAATCGCAGGCCCGACTTTTCTAGCGGTTCATTTTCCGAGCGTCTGGAGGGCGTGCTGTTCGGACCTCTCTTTGAAAGAATTGCCCGCGCTGTCATGAATCGTTTTTCGCCGGATTTAATATCTTCCTACGCGCCCACGTAGAAATCTTCGCGTTCGTTGCTCGCGAAATCAGCCTCTTGCAACCCCCTCTCCTTATGCGAGTGGCCCGTGACTGATACGTTTTTTCTAGGCCGCGCTCTCGCAGCCCATTACTGAAGGGTGGAAAGTCCGGTCTAAAAGAGCCGGTGCTGGCAAAGGTTTTTCCGTGCGCATCCCCGGAACCCATTGCAACCCCATTCTCCCTGAGCGCGGGCTATTTTCTGCCTGATCTTTCCCCTTTCACCGAGTTCATCCGTGAGTTAGGGTACCTGTCCCCCCCTCGAGGGGACGTGAGCGTTGCTTCCGTTAGACTTTTAGCCCTCTTTAAATTTCTTGAATCCCCAGGCTTTACTCAGGGAAGTTAAACTGATGAATTTTTTTTTAGAGTTAAACAAGCGTGGCTCCCTCAGGTCGTCGTTCTGTGTGATTTTTATCATCTTCTTTTCCGACTATAGAGAACAGCGCCCAATTTTCTAAACTTCACCCTTCTTAGATAATTGATAAATGGGACCTCGCCGCTGCCCTGAAGGGGTTTAGATCGATGTTAAACCGATTTCCAACGGCACGAGCAAGAGGTTGATTATACGCTGTGGCCCCCCTTCATCCAAGGGGTGAGCCCCCTTTCCTCCTCTAGGAAGTCGACACGTGGTCCCCCCGCTATGCTCGGAACGGACGGCGCCATTCGAGTTTAGTCTCTCTGTGCCCTGTCGCCCTTATCTTCTCCCCGGCTAGCATGCCACTCTCAATACCCAGGAAAGGGGGCCCCGCCGATGGCACGCTTTCTAACCCAGGACATCGAACAAATTTTGAACTAACTGTGGTCCCTTTGGTTCCCCGACTCTCTGTGTCAACTCGCAACTGTCGCCTTTAAGGACCACCGGCCTGGCCGGTTCTTCTTTTCGGATCTTTCAGGGTGGGAATGAGGGTCCTTGGGCTTTCTTTTTTTCTGGATAGCCTCGGGCTCGATGTGGAAAATCCCTAGTCGGTTCCTGCGGCTTTGCGAGCCTCGGTCCGTCGCTGCAGTCCCCCCGCCCTCTCGTAATTTGTTTGCTCTTTTTCCTTTTTGCGCACGTGGACTAGTTGCCTCTTTCTCTCTCGGTTCTGCAAGCTCTCCGCGGATATTAGCTTGCATCGCTCGGTTTGTCTGCTGGTTAGCCTTCCCGACTTTTGGCTACCACCATGACCGGAAAAAACGGGGTTTTCCCACTTGACGCCGCTACACCTTTTTTCATGCCCACACTTTCATCATGTGCCCTTCCCCC
>Ga0179593_1288707_pt1 | contig 17246 bp, 21 predicted proteins | sample CZODoug2_1_08_16_FD_185931 | JGI IMG/M metagenome (GOLD analysis project Ga0179593, IMG submission 185931) | Vadose zone soil fungal communities from Angelo Coast Range Reserve, California, USA - CZODoug2_1_08_16fungal (PacBio error correction) | ecosystem: Environmental > Terrestrial > Soil >... | reverse complement strand
TCGAATTACAACTCTCTCTCGTAGACCCATTGTTCCGTGAAATATTCATGAAACAGTGGCGCTTCCTTCGACTCTCTTGTTTCCATTGATCCCCATTCAGGTTTATTATTAATTTTTCATTCTGAACATGTCGACAACCAGGAACGAGCCTTCCCCCAAATGTTCTAGCCGACCCCCACCCCTTTTTCCCCTCCCCCTCGTCCTTCGAACACGACTTGGCCTCCCCTTCTAACCAAATTTCCGTGTGTGCATGTGACTCCTCTCTGGCTGTTTGGTGATTGGAATAGGGGTTGGAACATTTTATCCGAACGGTCACCATTCCCTCTCCCGTGCCCTTGCCCCCCCCACCGGACTGAGCACATGTCAAATACCAGCTCCCCTGATTCCTTGAGTTCCCCCAATTGTACAGCTTTTTTCTTTTCAACATTCACCCGCGCCTCAGACCGCGGAAATGTCTCTTTGTTGGAGCTGTTGCCCGCTACTCCCCGTGTTCTTTTGAGTTTTAACGAGGTCCGCATCGTTGAGCTAAATTTAAGTATATTGTCTGAGTTGAAGTTCCTTTTTTTGTTGATTCTCACACCCCGAGCGACGGTCCCGGGACTGCCTCAAATATAGCCCCCCCCCTTCCCGCTCGGTAGGTCCTTCAGCGATTTTTCGCAAACAATTTTGCAAAGTTCTCATGACCCCTTTCTGGTTTTTAGAACCGCCTTTTTTTTCTTCCCCCCCATCATCGATTAACTCCTTTTCGCTCCCTCTCCCTATGCTCCCTGATGTCATCTTCTTTTTCCTCCTAGACGTGAGTCGAGATCTGCCTCCTGGATGAATGTCCTCTATCTTGCGCCTAATCCTAGGTCTTTGATGGGACCTCGAGTTTTTCACTTCTTCCTCCTCCCTTTGGGTCATGATGCCGCCTTCTGGTTTCCTCCTCCCTGAGTCCTACTCTGTTCCCTTGGCGCTTTAGTTCGTGTCGTCCGGATGACCGTCTGCTATGGTTTAGCGACTTTTCCCCCCAACCTCCATCAGCACTTTTCCTTTTTCCACCCTTTTCGCGACCAGCCATCGGGACCTTTCCCCCTCCTACCAAACCCTTCCTCGATGCGTTGCGTGTCGCTTTCATCTCACACCCCAATCTCCTTGCGAGTGTGCATGACCTCTTCGACCATTTCTTTAGCCTGCTTCATTTCGTTTCCCCCCCCCTCTACTCTTCCATTTTGTAAGGACTCAACCTCGACCTTTCTTTCCAACATGCTGGCTCTTCTTGGACAGCCCGTTGACGTGCTTGTCTCCGTATTGTAGTCCATGTTACCCACCCCCACTCCAAATCCCCCTTCCCTCTCTGGGCTCTTCACATGCACGATTACACAGGTTAATGCTTCCCCCCTTTTTCGTGTTCGACTTTAAGATCTTCTTTGGTCGGCTTTTACTCCTTTTATGTTTTTCGCGCGACAGGGCAGAGGATGAAATACTCCCTGTCCGCTGGAAGGCGTTCTTTTTTTTCAAACAGCTCCGGCTCATCCTCCCCTTTTTAATATACAATAAAGTTCCCCCCCTCTGGACTGACCCCCTCTGCCAAGCTTTGGACTTCCGCTAAACACACGATCGACCTGACGATTTCCTGTCGACTTCCGCAGGCCCTCCATCTGATGAATCTTTCCCCCCAGTTCCTTCGCCCGTTGCCCCCCACGTTTTAAGGGATTCCCTGGTTTTTGCCTCCGCTATTTGTTTACCACATCGCCAATTTTGCACCTTCCCTTCACCTTCCCCCTTTTTCTTCCCCCAGCGACCTGACTCTCCCCCCTCCCGATGAAATGCCCTATCCGTACGTTAGCCCATATCGATCCTTCGAGCCTTTTCCTTCAACCATACCCCCCCATAACTTATTTTCCCCTTCCCCGGTCTAAGTTGCACTAAACCTACTCCACATTGAGGTTCAGGTTCACCTTCTGGATTTTCCGTGCGTTGCTTGGAGGACAGCGTTTAACCTGCATGTTTTTTTCAATCCTGATCCCCTGGGCTTTTTTTGCCTCCCCCTGCTAACCCTCACTTCGTTTACTGCTTTGTTGGTCTCTCAAATCTCTGTCGCCATGATATGTAATCCCTCCGGCCTTTTTGATCAAGCCTCTTTCCTGCCCGACGCGGAAGACCGTGCTTGTATGTCCTAGTATCCTTTGTGGAGGCACTGAGATATTTTCCGGCTGCCCCCTTATTTTCCATTTTTTCCTCCCTCAAGGCGTTCTGCCACTTCCTGCGAAGCATGTTCGTGCCCCCAGCAATGTCTCATTTCACGGCGATGAGAAGGCCCATAGATTTTCCCTCCGATGTTTTTTCCAAGCCTCCCCCCCGATTCTGGCCGAACTCCTTCTTTTAACCTTTGCAGGTCTCTGCTACTTTATCGTTTGCCCGGCGAGATAGGGGCAGACTTGATTGGACCCACTCAGTTTGCCTGTTTTTCCGGAGGATTCCCCGATACCTGCTCAGAGCCTCTGCGAGCTGTATTGGTCACCTCCCCATTCCCCCCCTCTGCCAACTTTTTTTTTCCAGATAACTCTCCCCAAAAATGCCTATGCTTGGCATGATCTACTCTAAGCTGCCGTTTTTCTCTAGTTTCAGCTTCTTAATTCATTGTCCCCCCCCCAGGTTATTTCTACCTTGGCAGATCGCCACATTTCCCCTGGTGCTCTTCACGTTTCATTTATTTACCTTCCTACAGTCCATTGCTACCCCCCTAAGTGGCCTACCCTCTTCTGATCACCCAGCTCTCAACCCGCATCATATTGCGAATGCCCTTGGTCTCTGATTAGCTGTCCATCTGTTTCTCTTACTCCCGAAGAAATCGACCCCCTGACTTCTTCCCATTTTTCTCCCTTGCTGCTTTATTTTTTCCCTTTCTCATCTCGAAGCAGCCTTTCCCCCCCCCCCCTTTACTCACCAATTACCCTTCGCGGAGTTAGTTCGCAGTCTTTTCACCCTATGGCCAGCTCCAGTCATAAACTTTAATTCCCTCCTACTGTACTCTTACCTATCGTGTTTTTCCTTTCCCCTCATCATGTTGTGAGACCACCTTTCGTCCCCCAGCACTCTGCGCGTCCCATTCAGTACTCTATTCCTCACTTTCTGCGTGACGTAGGTTCTGGGCCCGACACGTCCTCGCCTAACATACAACTTAGATTATGAGCGTAGGAATTCATTCCATTCTTACTCACTTTGACACTCTTCCCCCTCTGAAATATTTGTTACGGCACCCGCCCTTTCCCTTTACGTATGTCGGGCAGTTTTCCCCTTTTCCTCCACCCTAAGGGTCTTGTTATCTGCTTCAAATCACCCATTGTTTTATCTACTTGCATTGCGGGCACCCCGTTCTTTGCCCCGCCAAGTGTCCGAAGAGGTCTGCTTTTTTTTCCCGGGAGGATCAGTTCGATTTGAGACTTTCATTTTCCCCCCTCTCGCCCTTTTTTATGATCTGTCCGTACCCCCTTCACTTTCATCATTCTATTTATTTTTTTATGCCCGACAGTCCGCTTATGTCTCCCCTGCGGCGATTATTTTTTACAAACCAATTTCGTTACCCCGGTTTTATAGCCTTCCGGTCTTCCTTGATTTCTTGCTTTTCTCCATAAACTTTGCTTAATACCCCCTGCTGGGATCTCGATTTTTTATTCGTGGACCTTTCCACCGGTGATCCTTTTCCCTCCCTTTTACCGAATCGTTCTTGATGGTGATCCTTGATGCACCAGGGCTTCCATGACTTCGTCACTTGCGTGCATTCGTAGCTTGCATCGCCAACTCTCCTTGGGAGGTTCTCTGCCTCCTGACCCCAACCCATTTCCCTTTCCTGAAGGCTGGGTCCCCCCTCATCACTTTTGAAGCTTCTCCCCCCGGGCGATTGCCCCTGAAGTTTCCGATTGACCTGAAACGGCCCCCTATTTCTTCTCCCGTCACCTTTGCCACACGATTTTTAGGAAATTTTCCTCCTCCCCCTTCCCGCAGAGAGACGTTACTCGACCTTTTCCTCCTTTATTCACTTTCCCGATCTCTTTTTACATTCCTGTGTTGTTGATGAGTCCCGGGCACCCTTTGCATTTGCTACTCCATATCCCCCCTTCGTCTAGCCATTTTCCCCTTCTTGGTCAATAAGTTTATCAATCAATCTATGCTTTGGCATGGCGAAAATCCCTGCCTTCTGAAATGTTTTCCTTTTAAATCTAGAGTTGCTTTCCCTCGTCTCGGGGCTACGACCCGTCCTCAAAATGTGATTCTGCGGTTTCCTCTCCGGCCGCAATTTTGGATTCCTCTCGGTCCTCCTACACTCACTTCTTCGCTCCCCTAGGCCGAAGTAAAGATGCACGACTGCCAGGACCGTTCCTGCCATTTTGTGTGCTCCCCATAAAGAAGACATTCCTCCCCCCGTATAGAAGGCGTTCTATGAGGTTCGGTAACTCTTTGACTTCTATATCCTTGCTCATGTAGAGACGAATCGTTCTTTTGCTCGAGGATTCCCCTTTCCTGCTAGCACCCTCCCTCCCTTGGAAAAGATGTGTGCACAATTTTTTTTCCGCAAAAGAGCGACCGTGGCTACCCAGCAGTCTCGTTTTCGGTTCTTTCCTCTCTTCTGCATTCTGTCTTGTGACCCTTCTCCCATCCGTGTCACGGGCCTTTCCTCCCGGACGGGAAAATGTTTCCCGTCTCAGTTTCTGAGTCAGGAGCCTTTCAGTACAGCCCAGTAATTTCGTTGCCCTTTTTCCCCCCCCCCCTCAAGAAAGTTTTTACTGTCCCAGTAAATACGAAAAGGATTTAGAATCGCGTGGTAGTGCCTATACCCTCCTCTTTTCCCATTCTGTTATTTAGTTTGGTTAACGGTCTTTCCCCCTCTTCTGTTTCTAGGGGACGGTCACCCCCCTCTTTTCGATGGATGACTTTTTAATTCCTCTTGAAGACGGTAAAGACTCCTCCTTGTATGTCAAGGTTTCCTAGTTTTGGCGTACTTTCCCCTTTGCATTTCCCCCCTTTGAGAGTTTACGTATTCCAGGAACTTACTGAACTGTTTCTTTTCTGTCGCAGTCCTTACCAGTGATTCGTGAATCCCCGTGTAGCCATTCTCGTTCCTTGATCTTAACTAGGTGCCTTTCCCCTTCCTGTTTGCCGAACTGCGCAGCCTAACTTCCTTTTAGACCTTTTAATTCCCGCTGCAACTGAACTGCTTCCCTGCTCCCGATGAATTGTCTTTTCAACTTCGGGATCGCGCGCGTCCTCCTCCTCTTTCCCTTTCGCTGTGCATCCAAGTGATAGCTAGGATCCCCGGAAGGATCCTGAGATCCCGAGATTCAGGGCCGGTGCGATGCTTTTTGATCCCTTTTCCCGGAGGGGTGATAATTGTTTCCTTTTCCTTCATTTTCCATTTTCAGTTTCCTTTTCCCTTAAGTGGCGATGCCACGGCTACTTTCCACATAGTCTTTGTTCATGCCTTCGGTCCCTCTCGACATTCCCTTTCCTTTCTCTCCATGCCAAGCAATAGCTTTTTTCGTTCCCTCTTCACCACCATGTATTTTTATGATCGTCCCAAGACCGGGATCCTCCCATTTTTTTTTTCTTGGGAAACCCCCTCCCTCCTTCAAATCCGGGACCCCCCCCCCTTCGTGCACGTTTTCTGACATTGCCGATTCGTGAAACACCGTCTTTTTCCCCAATTTTCCTCCCCCCTCACTTGTAAATAGTTCGGTTCCCCCCTCTATTTTCCCATGGATTCCTTTAGATAACTCTATGGGCCTTTCGCCCCCTCCGCTTTTTGCTACTTGGTTGGTCTTCCTCCCCTGCTCGCCAGTCGCGTCCCTTAGTACGAGGTCTTTCGATGCCAATGTACTTTCTGTTGCCAGCGGAAATCAATTTTTGCCGTTCATCCCCCCCCTCATCCATCCCCCATCATGTTGCGGCTCTTGTTAATTATGCTTGAGGGTTCTATCCCCGATATTCTCCATCTCATGTCGCGCCCCCTCCGTTCCCTTTCCCCTTTTTGGATCCATTCTTTGAAACATCGTGTTTTTCCCTCCCTGGCTCTTAGAAAAGCGCCCCTGTTCCCCCCTTAAGAGTAATTCCCCCCAGTTTACCGATCCCCCTTCTTCTATAGCATAAACACCTCCCCCTCACACACTCATACTCCCTTTTCTTCTTCTTTTTTTTTCAAACTCAGACAGCCTCCATTCTGACCCCCCTGGTCCTTTGTGTTTTATCGTTAAAGAGGCCCTCCTGCTTGATCGATATTGTCTTGCAAGAACCTTTCTAGTGTTACATTCTCCATCTCTCCCGAGTAGTAAGCCGATCTTTTAGTGCTATCCCCAATTTTTCTGTTTTGATCTCGATTAGCGTATGCAACCCCCCCCACGCCCATCTTTTTTTGTTCCCCTCCCCTCGCACTATCAACTTGGGACGATTTCCTTTACGCTTAATTCCCCTTCTTCGTCGCCTGTTTCTTCGCCTTACAATTTAGTCTTCTTTTCTATCGCCATCTGTGTTCTTGACTCTTCCTCCAAAAGTTGGCGTGGCCTTTCTATATATGTTGGCCTCATCGGCCTCGTCCCTTTCAGTATTTCATGCATCATTCTCCACTGGTTCTCGCTCCACGCTCCATCGGGCAGCAGGAACCTAATCCCCCCTGCGTCAACTGTTTCGCCAGTGGCTCCTAGACCCCTGCCTGACATTGCGTGCATTTTTTCCTCAGCGCGATATGGCGGTGTTGGTGATTTGTGAATGGTTTGACTTTTGGGTTTTTTTCCCCATGGATACATCATTCCCCTCCCCTCTTTTCCGGGCTGCCCGCGGTAGCCGCCCCTTCCCCCCTACTTACCAGTAACCATAGTCGTTTGACAAAAGGGTCTTCGGCGTTCGGGTTTCCAAAATTCAAGGAGCGCTCCCCTCATTCGCCTTCCTTCCATGTCGTTTTTCTTTCTTCTTGTTGCGACGCCCCAGTTTGCCTTTACGGTTTTTCTCCTGGTTTAAACGAAAGTCTTTTTCGGGCGTCCCCACCGCTCCCCCCCCATTAGGCTCCCTCCTTACCCCCCGCCCTTTACCGACCCCCTTCTTCCCCTCTCCCTCTTCCCGCCGCCCAGGGCTCCTCCTACCCCCCCGCTCTTCCTCTCTCCTCTTCTTCTCCCTTTCTACTTCCTACGCATTCTCTCCCGCTATCTGCTCTCGCCACCCTCCCGTCCCCCCTCCCCTTGCTCCTACCTTTCCCCATCCCCCATTCCCCTCCCGAGCCTCACACCCTTCCCACCCCCTCCCCTTACCTCTCCTCCCTCCCCTCTCCCCCTCTTTCCGCGAGATCCTTCAGCGCCCCTTCTTCCGCCTCCCACCCCCTCTTCCCCCCGCCGGACCCTGCCCGCGTCAGAGAATTTCCCCTTCCCCACTCCCCCACCGCCTCCTCCCCCAGCCCCCTTACCCATAACCCACACACTTAACATCACTCGACTCGCTCCACGTCCGCAACAACGTTCTTCGCCCATTGCCCCCTGTTCAACCCCCATACTGTTGATAGGCCCTCCGGTACACAAGGCTTTCCTTTGCCTTTTCTCTAAACCATCCCCTCTGCATAACGGATGGCACGCTCTCCCCTCAAAGGAGGACGGATTCCTCCCGATTAACTAAGTTGTTTTTCTTCCCATATCGATGAGCACTGAGAGCCAGGAGGCAGATCTCTCTTCTTCCTTTCCCTCCTACTTTTAGTTGTCCCCTTTTTCCCTTCCCCCACGCTAGCGAGATGAGAGAAACGCCCTTTAGAGTAATCCTCTTGAGGGTGAAGAAGCTTGGTTCCTTTTCCATCTCGGCAGCCGGGTCAATGATGCCGTTCCCAACAATGGTTTGCGCCCCTGTTTCAAACAGCCCTGTGATTTCTCGTGATGCTTTTCTTTTTCATGGATGTGGGTTCTATCATTCACAAATCTTCCATACGCTCCCTTAAACTTAAAGGAGTCCTCTCCCATTGTCGGATACTCAACAATGTATCCCTCACTTTTTCCACCCCCCCCCCAGAGAAGGAACCAAATCCTTTCTTCCCCTGTAAGTCCTTGGAACTCAGGCGCTCCTGCCTCACCTCGTACATTTTGTAAGACCCTTTAGCGCTCTCTGGTATTTCAATTGATTTTTGTCAGGTTCCGTGGCAGCCCTGATCGGCTTCTGTATCTGTGTTTTTCCGACACCCTCCAATAACCCACCGGCCAGATAGCGTTAGATCCTGCAGCACTTCCATGCCCTTTTTTCTCCCCCCCCCGGTGGCGTTTTTCACTTTCTCCTTTTTCCGTTTTGTCGGCTCGCCCCGGATTCCCCTTCCTTTTTTCTCGACCTGACCTTGAAATACCCCGGGCCTATGATCAATGAAACATGATGGTTTTCAATTGCCATCTCTTCTCCCCCCTTTCCCCACTGGCTATCCCTTCTCTTTGAGGCGACGACAGCCAGAAGAATGACGAAGGTCTACTGTGAACTTACTCCAGTTCCCTTTATGTCAGGAGCATCCCACCTTTTCTCTTGCGCGTTCTTCCACACACACCCCCCCCTTTTCTTGAGTCGGTGTTTTCTCCCTGATATAGGTACCCCCCATCGCCAATTCCTCGCAACAATTAGTTCACGAGTTACCCCTCTTTCTCAACCTCTCTTCTCCCCCCCCACCATCACGGTTTACCCCCCTCACATAGACCTCCTCTGCGGCAGGTTTTTCCCCCCCACCAAAACTCCCCCCCCAGAGTTCTCTCCTCTTTACTCTCGCTTCTGCCTTTGAACCTCACTCCCCCCCCAAACATGTTGCGGGTCAGCCAGTGGCTTTTCTTTTTTAAGGCTCTTCAATACTTTATTTTTGGATGAATCTTTTCCCCTTTTCCGGCGTAACCTCTTTTTCACCAACATCCTGGTTTTCTCTTTTCGTTTTCAGGCATTTGAGATTTCGACACTCCCCAATTTCCCTTCATACCTGATACTTTTTCTCTTCCCAAGGATAGACCACTCTTTGAAGCTCTTCCTTTTTGATTCCCCAGAACCCTTTTATTTTCTTTTCTTTGCATTGTTGTGCCAGGACCTAGAGCCCTGCAACAGTCCCCGTTTTTCCTTCATTAGACCATATCAAGGCGTTCGCCCCCCCTTTGTCCTTAGTCTATTTATCCCCCCCTCTCCGCAATCGTAGACTTCTCTCTCCTTATGCCGAATCGATTCCATCTCTCTGACAAAGATCCATACGCTGCGGCCCGAACTAATCCCAGTGCCCGTCTCAGATGTTTTCCTCCCCTTTGCCGAGATAGGGGCAGCCTTAGGACCCCCTCCGGGGGCCCGGATTGATCAGGTCCCCGCTATCTGAAGAGTTTTGGAGGCCGCCGTGTGGCCCGCTCTATCCAGCTTTCTCTTTCCCTTAGCACAGGCGATTTCAGTGTCCACGCAGACCTGCTCACTCGTTAGAGCTACTCGGCCAGGCCTTTACCCGGCTATTTTACTTCGCCGTCTGTTTCTCTACACCCTTTTCCCCCTCTTACGTTCCTCATATTCCCCCCTCCTCTTTTCCCTTTTGAAAATCACCCCCCTCCCTGGACGTGACGCTGCGGATACATCTCCCCCCCCTGCCCATGATCTTTTCGGGTAATTTATCTTGCTGAGTTTTCTTGCTTTCTCGTCTCAATGCCTTTCCCCCTCCCTCTTTTTTGCGCCGCGTTGGCTCTCCCCTTTAGTGCCGTTGTCAGACCATTCCTTTCCCCGCAAAGCAGGTCAGTTTCCGCATTTTCCCGAAAACTTCCTTTTATTGACGATTCGTTACCCTCTTTTCCACAGTATCCTTCGCATCCTCCCCTTCCTATTCTGTTTTTGGCTTTTTTCCCCTCCTCTTACGCGTGTCGACCACTTCCGTCACATGCAGTTTTTCCCTACTCGCCTTCGGCTCCACGTGGAGAGGACCCGGCTTTTTACTCGTGACTATTCGCCTGTGACCCATCTTTCCCCTTTCCTTTTAGGGAAGTCAATTTTAGAATTACTTTCCCGCTCGTCTCACCCTTTTTAACTTTCTTGCGACCCCCACGATGAAAAAGGTCCTCTTCCCCCCACCTTTGTGCCGTTCCCCCTCTCGCTCCGCCTTTCCTAGTAGGTTTCGCCCCCTCCACCAATTCGCGTAATTAACTTCTTTTTTTAGTTACTTGGGCTGACCCCACACCTCTTTTTTCCCTGAGTGTACTCGAGTCCCCCTTTCGACCCTTTGATTTTCTTGCCTCTTTTTGCTCGCCATTAGACGTCCATTTTAGAGGTTATACCCTGAACCCTTTTTGCTAGCCTCACCCCCTCCCCCTTGAAGAAGGAGCTTTAGCCCCTCCCCCAGTCTCATTTTTTTCGCGGCAAACGTGACCTCTTTAGCTACTATTTGATTTAAACTTTTTAGCCCATTCTCTCGCCGGGTAGTGCGCAGATAGAAGCTTATCTTCCCCCTCAGCCAGCGTCCTGCTCCTACATGAGCTTCTTTCCTTCTTTAGAGTCGATGACAGGCCAAGCGCCGACGCCTTTACCTTCATTCTATTTGCTCTCTCCCCCCCAAATAGATTGAAACTGTCCGTCAGATTTTTCCCCTGATGGTTACCCCCTTTTCTCCGCCGACATCCGTCGGCTTGGTTTCTGTCAGCAGCCGACATGTCCCCACCTTGTTTTTTTCGGACTTCTCCTTCCCCCCCCCTGAGAAGGAGGAAAACCCCGAGGGATTCTGAAAAGGTAATCTAGATTGAAACCTTGTTGAACCGCTTTCATTCTCCTTCAAACCTTTCAGAAGTGATTGAACGACTTCCTTCCTTTGCCCCTAGCTCTCGCATATTTTTTCTCCCTTCTAGTGAAAGAACCCTCATCTCCGTCTGTTGTTGTTGGATACTGATCCTTTCCCCCTACTGGCAGCCTCCTCACCTCCAGTTTCGAAGTCTATGAGGTTGGAAACAGGTTGTTCCCAATCCCTCTGAAAACCGGTGGGAATTGAGCCCCCCCTGTCTCTTAAGCCCGTTGTGAAATCTATATGAGCTTTCCTTGCATCGCCGGTGCTCCGTCTAACGTTCTGCCTCCCCTGCCTCTCTTTTCCCTTTTTTCCCTTTTCCCTTTTCCTTCCGAACCAGCCCTTTTATGTCGGTAGCTGAGGACGTCCCCAGGACGCTTAGGACCAGTATGTGCAATTGCAAGGGTTCCCCTCCCCCTCTCCCTCAAGCCTTTCTGACGATTCTTCCGGCTATGCTTTTTCCGGTTTTTTTTCCCTGCGCTAATTTCCCTGTAGGAGCGAACGCTTTTCTGTCACGAGGCATCCCACGTGCGCACTCATCGGCCGATTTGCTTGGCCCCAATTTTGCCCTCCCCCATCGACTTTCCCCTCTGTCGCAAGCAGTCTCTCCTTTCATTCCTTGTCCTCTCTGCTGTTTAAGGACCTCCCCATTCAGGGTTCTGCTCGATTACTTTTCCCCCCCTTACCGTTCAGTCGATTCAAGAGCCCCTTACTTCCGCCCCTTCTCCGCTGATTCCCCTTTTCCCAAACGTTGGAATCCCGTTCACCTACTCACACTTCTTCCTTCCCAGCGCGCGTTTTCGTGAAGCAGCTTACACTCCCTCCCCCCCCTTCGGGTTTCTTGTCCTGTCCCCAATTTCTTTCCCTCCTAACAAGGACATGTTCAGTGGTTTTTCCTTTCCCCGAACACATTCTCCTGGATGATTATTTTTGGGTTCCACGGTTAATCGGGAATACTTCCTACCTCACTTCATTTTTATGTAAGTATTGTCTTTTTTTCCTCCCTAAAGCATGTCACTCTCTGGATCCTCTTTCTTACGTAAGTTCATTAGCACTCTTGGCTTGACGCCGGCCTTCCCCCTACAGTGTAGTGGGCAACATGCCACCCCCCTCCCCTGAGACTTTTTCTCTCCCCCCGCGTTATGATTAGTGATCGGGTCCACTCACTTTCACGCGGCGCAGCACTACCTCTTCGCTCCCCCCCCTCGTCACCGCGCACCACTGACCTTGTTCGGCTTGTCCCCGAGCATTGTCTTCAACATGTTTCAAGCTTGTCCTCCTTTTCTCCCTTCTTCGAAGTTCTTCCTCCTCGTGATCGTAGGGCTCAGGCAGATCCCGCGCACCCCCTTCCTTGTTTGAGTTTAGCGCTGTGACTCAGCGTCAGACGGTTGTCTCCATTTGACGTCGTCATTTTCCACAATGATTCCCTGTCTTAACTTTTCCCCCTTCCTGGCGATCGCCTCGGCTTGTAATCTGTTGCGCCATCCTTACGAGGTAAGCTTTCCTTTTCCTCTTCGCCTAGTTCCTTCCTCCTCTTGCTGGGAACTTAAACCACTTTTTTTTTTGAGTTCATACTTCCCCGACGGCGGACCTTCTATCATTTAGCTGGAACCGGTACGCCTTTTCTCCTTTGCCCATGTTTTTCCCCCCCTCCTCGTTCTAGATCCACTCTTTCTTTCAAATCCCTATAAATTAGCCCGTTTTTCGTTCCCTCGTAGTTCGTTCGCATTCCATTGTTCTTGACCTTCAGAACTTTTGCCTTCTCCCCTGGTCGATAGCATCTATTGAGGCTTTACTTCGCGACCGATTCTCCTTCCAGTTTGACAATGTCATCCTTTCTCGGTCGAAGATCCCTTGCCCCCAGGCACGTTGGCGGAAAATCTCAGTTTCAGTTACCATCAATTATACGGCCCCCCTCGTTTCCCGCTCGGGCATCCAGTTCCCCCCTCTGCGGTCTTCTTCCCGCAAGTTACCTTACTCGAGCCACCTCTTCTTTGCTTTGATCAATTTCCTTTAGGCCCAATCTTTTGTTCGCATGGATCGGAGGACGAGCCAGTGGTGAAACTCGCTCCATTACCTCCTTAATTTTCCCCCCCCCCATAAGTATTCTCCCGTAACCCAATAAGCCACAGCCATTTCCCTTGGAACCTGCGGTTTGAGTAGTCTGGGCTGCTGCCCCATCCAGAAGTCTCGAAGGTATTTCCCCCCCCCTTTTTCGTGTTTGATAGGAAATGATCCCCTTTAGATATGAAGTTTTTTGGTTTCTGAATAATCCTTTTTACTCTTTTGGCAAATTCTCAGTAGATCCCCCTCTTTTCGATTTGGCTTATGGTTGTTGGGTTTCCTCCCCGCAAATTGGCGAGTTTTGTTTTCTATTTGAAAGAGCGTTTCCCAACCCAACGACTACCTTGTTGTTGGTTCCCCCAACAGAGCTCTATTTTTCATCCCCGGCCCCCTCCCTTTCCCTCGTAGCGGGACCTTTCGGCTGTAGTTGTCGTTCTTGCCTTCCACCAAAGATTATTCTTCAGAGGTGAACGTGAACGTGACATATTCTATTCCATTCGCTTGGTCCCCTTCCAGTTTCTTTCTTTATTGATCTCAGAACCTCCGCCTAGTATTTCAGTCCCATTAGTCCTGTGCAACCCGAAAGATACCCCCCCCCTTTTTATGGATCCTCCAAAACTCCTTCCCTTCCCCCTCCTTTTTCCCCGGGAGAACTTTATGTTCTTGTGAGGCCAGCGCTTTTTTTTTTTTTGGTTTTGGAATGGGGTGACTCGTTTTCCCTCCCGTCCGGATCCCCTCCCGTTCTCCCCCCCCTTCTTGAAGGAGAAGCAATCTGACACCCCTCCCCCCCCTCTTTATCTGTCTCTTCCAAATGGACGAGTAGTTTTGAGTGAAACATCCAAGCGAAGGCGCTCAGATTTTCCTTTCTCCCCCGCCCCGGCCTGGAGACTTCTCTCTTTTTTTTCTCTCTCCTTCATCGTGCGTGGAGTGGTCTGCTGGGTCCGAGTCGAATCTCTTTCGTTGCCTCATTTCTTCGCAGCCATTTTTTTTGTTGAAGTTCGCTCACATCTTGACTTTCATCCTTTTCTACACGTCCAGGCTCTCATAAAGGCGCCTCACCTTCCCTTTCTTTGCCGCTTCGTTTCCATCCAGTCCGTGTCCCCCTGACTTTTCTTTGCGATATTTTGTCCCCCCTCCCCTTTTTTCTTCAACGGAATAGATTTTTACTTTTTGTTTAGATTTCTCCGTCTGACCCCTGGGGCGCCAGGCCTCTCTTCTCCTTTGAATAATAATACCTTGTTTTTTTTCAGATCAGATCTGTCTCCGCACACTGCTCCATTCTTCTTCTTCCCTTTCGTAGGTAATAGATGCTGTTGAAGACGAAGTGTTTTGCTCCATTGCCGCCTCCGGTCATGATTTTCGCGTGAAACCCCCCCTTGTTTTCTCAGAATAGGCGGAATGAAAAGACTGTGACCGACTTGAAGTGATTATACCGCTACTTCCCTTTCTTCGCTTGGTTTGTTCGCCCCACCCCTTTCTTCCTCTCCCCCCCCCTGTCGGGGGTAGTCCTTTTTCGCGTTAAACCAATACAAACTTCTCTTTTCTTTTCGCGGTCCAACTTTATCACCCCCCAACAATCTCTGACGGCTCCCTCTACCTTTGCGGCTTCACTCCTTTCCCTCCTCCCTTCCGTTGTCATCGAATCTTTTATTCCCCCCTTTTTCCGTCTGGGCAGCAGGCCCCCCCATCTTTTTAGTGTCTCTTTTTTCTTCCCCGACACATCACCCAAATCACCCCCACCGGCATAGCGCCGTTCGCTTTACTGCACTCCCAAACTGGTTCTCTTGCGGCACGCGTGTGCGAACCCTTGAACGGCGGTACGTTGTTGTTCGGTCGCCCCTTGGTCATCGCGTTTTTTTTTCCTGCGCACAGGTCGACTAATGAAATCCCTCTTGCGGCAGTGTATCCCGCCCCAAAGTTTTCTTATTTGCCATCGCAAGCATCTCCCCCTATTTAGTCTCTTTTGGCTCTTCTCCTCTCCTTTAAGGAGCTCAGACATCTGATACCCTGAAGTCTTTTCCTGTTCCATTACTCAGGCAAGACTTTCGCATAGTCCAATGTTCGATTCTTCCCCCCCCCCCACGTTATGGAGTAGTTTTTTCAGGAGTATATCTGTATCCCTCCAATTGGTTTTTTTCCCCCGTTCACACACCCCGAGCCCTGTCCCCCTTTTTTCTTCTAACGAAGACTGAGACCTTACCGCCGTCTTTTTTTTTGCACCCATTAACATACTCCCCCCACTCCTGGGGCAGGGGGCGATTAAAACCCAATTCAATCATTTTTCTGCGGAGACGCTTCTGACTTTCCCCTCATACTCAAAACCTTGCGTTCATTTACCACGCTTTCTTGGATTTTCCAGTTTTCCTCTGACGTATTTTTGGGAGGAAGCCACTGGTTTCCTGCCTCCGTCACACTTGTATTACCTGTCTTCTCAGATAAAGGGCTCCCAGTCAAAGATTTTTTAAGTCTTTCCTTTTTATCGCAACATGGACTATGGTTGAGACCCTTCTTCTTTATTAGCATAGTACCTTTTCCACCCCCCCCCCCCCCCAAAGAGGCCCCTTCCTCCGACTGACCTTTTGACTGTATGGTCGTAGGGAAATTGGATGGCGGTGTCCAGCTTTCCTTCCTTGCAGTAATATGTGGTCCCCCATTTCCATTTGTCCAATCTTTATTTCTCATCGCTCACTACTGTCCTTTCCGATGACGCAGAATAGTATTCCCCCCTTTTTTTCCCTCGATGCTACGGCCATCTTTTCATCGATGTCCCCCCTCCCCCCTGCGTTGCGGCCCGCACTCTTTCCCCGTTGGTCCTTTTCCCTAATCTTTTTGTTGTCGACAATTACCCCTCTCTTGGCAGCGATGATTTCCCCCGAAGGGGCCGGTTTCTTTGAGTCTTTCCCCCGCTCAATCCCTCCCTTTCTGAGATTTGACCGTCTTGGCCGTGCACTAAGCAGCCCTTTTGTGTTTCAGGAGTCCCGAGTAACAGGCTTTCAGTGGATCTCCTCCTCCTCCCGTCCCCCATGTCGCTGAGGGAAGATATTACTGCCCTTTCGAACCAACTGACCTGTTTCCCTTTCGCCTGTCCCCTTTTCTTCCCTTCTTTTTGAAATTTTAACGTTACTTGTCTTTCTGACGTCAGCCTGCCGTTAGTCGCTTCTGCTTTCCCCCTTAGCGGCACTTATTATGGATCGGCATATCCTTGCCTGAGCCTCTAGACGGCTCGTCTTCAAGACTTCCTAGAGTCCCTTTCCCCCCCTCCCCCTGATCGGCGGGACCCGGTTGATAACCTGACTTTTACTCCCTTCATCGTTTCCTTCCAAGAAGGTAAGACCGTTTTACTCTAACCACCCCGGCTAAGTGGTTATTCTCTTTTACGTAGTTGACTCCCCTGCTACCCTTTTCTTTCCGAACAGACCGGACCTCTTCTCTCTCAACGTGATCCCATCCCTCCTCCGAGGTCAAGTTTGCTTCTTTTGTAACTGAAACGTCGATTTCCCCTTTTTTTCTTTTCCAGCGTCCCTTTTCCCCGACATGAGAGAAAGATGTAAATACCCTAGGCCGGTATTCCTCTTTTCCTCGAATTAAGTTGACCTCCGCTAAGTTCCAAACTTGTCGTCTGTTTCCAACGAGACCATGTCCTTCTTTTAGAACGCCTTGTGCTTGTACCCGACTGACCCCTCCCCCGGCCAGTGTATGGTAGAGTCTTATGCTTACTCAATTTTTTTTCTCCTCTCCTTGGTTATTTGAAGGGACCCTCCCCCCGTTTGGCCATCGGTTTTTTCTCTTTCCCCCGCTGAGCATTTTTCTTACCTGGAAGGCGTGCTACTGTTTTCTTGTCTTAACCCCTTTCTTCCTTCGCTTGTTCACTTTTTTTTCTATAGGTAAGCCCCTTTCAATAGGATATTTCCACCGACCCCATAGAGGAATGCTTTGGCCCCTTGAGGCTATTCTCGTATTTGCTTTCCCCCCCCCCCCCCTTTAGATAGTTTAGCTTCTCCCTTTGAGTACTTCTCTTATAGAATCGTAGCTCCAGCCGCGGACCCTTCCAATGAGGGAAGGATAGCTAGACGTAGTTAGCCTCCCCTCTGACCGGCCCCCTGACAGCACTCTCCGCTATCTTGAGCCTGGATTCACCCCCCGCCGCGTGCAATGATGACTTTTCGGCTCTTGAATTGATGTCTTTTTCCTCGCCTCCATACTCCTGACTTGCGGTTTCTTGAAGATATCTTCCCAATTCCTCTTGATTATTTTGCAGAACGTTTAGCTCTTCTTTTGAGGCAGCTGCGACTTCTCCCCTTTCTCGAGTCATTGACCCTTATTTAAGGAGAACTTCCTCCATGCCAAACCTGTGATGACAATTTCTTTTCTCGTTGCAAAGAAGCTGCTAATCTCGCTATGTAGATATTTTGAC
>Ga0179593_1643183_pt1 | contig 17247 bp, 34 predicted proteins | sample CZODoug2_1_08_16_FD_185931 | JGI IMG/M metagenome (GOLD analysis project Ga0179593, IMG submission 185931) | Vadose zone soil fungal communities from Angelo Coast Range Reserve, California, USA - CZODoug2_1_08_16fungal (PacBio error correction) | ecosystem: Environmental > Terrestrial > Soil >... | reverse complement strand
CGCACCGAATTCCAGAATTATTTTTTTTTTTTGCGGAAACTTTCTGCCGGTTTTTCTTGCCCCCAAAGTTCCCCTGCTCGACGTTCTGATCTTTTTAGACTCACGTTCAACCCCCTCAAAGATTTTTGGGGCCTCTTTTCATTTTTTTTGCAGATCCCAAGTGGGTTTCCCACTTGGCGTTTTATCGCCACTTTTTTCTTACCCAAATTCATTTCTCCAGAGAGTTTGGACCTTCTTTTTTTTCCACTTCAATGACTACAACCTCCGCTTTTAGATATGACTTACGGTTTCGAGCCCTCTTCCCCGAGCCGGCCTTTGACTCGAGATGCACAACTTTCAATGACCTTCCGGTCCCCCCCATGCCTTTCCTTTGTGGTATCCCAGTCCCTCAGATCTTGGTTTTATTGCTTTCGAGAGTTTTTTTTCCCCCGCCGTCGATTGGCAAGCCCCTTGTTTTTTTTCGGCTGTTCACCCCTGTTTTCTTCAACCCCTTTTTATCAATGCCCGTTCTGTGTAGCCCCCTCCTTCACGAACTTCGTTATTGGCCCGAATGTCTTTTTTTGGCAGCTCCCTTTCCTGGTTCGACCTTGTCCGATCCCCTTCTGTAGGAAGTTCCCGAATGCTTTTCCCCCTTCAAGCTTTGCGGCACCCCTGCCCCGCTTCTCCCCCCAGCAAGTCTCCAGATCGCTTTCCCTGTGAGGGTAGTGTTCATTTTCTTTTTCCTCGTGGTTCTGCGGTCCAGTCATTTCCCACCCGCTTTTTTCTTTCAATTGTTCGAGCCCCCTGAAAGAAGTCTTAATCGCTTTTTTTTTTTCCTCTTTTCCCCACTCCTTTTTTATTCTTCCCCCTGTACAGCCTCAAGTGACTCCAATGTTAGTTCTTTTAATCGCTTTTCCCCTTCCTTTTTTTCGATTCCTCGAGAACTTTGCGCTTCTTTCAACTTGCGAACCATGCGTGAACTTGAATCTCCCCTTTTGATGCCTTTCAGCTGCTTCTTCCCTCCGGAGTCTGTAGACCCTTCTTTTTTTGGCTCTTTTAGCCTCCTGAGCTCGCAACCCTTCCCGCTAGTGAACGCTACGTCTCTTCTTAGGCGATTTGGCATTCCTTTTCCCCACGGGTTTTGTGACATCTTTTTTGTTGTTGAGAGCTGTCCCAGGTCTCTTATTTTTTCGGTTAAAAGTGAGAGCACTTTTTCCCTGGAAGTTATTCCTCGTTTTTGGTCGATGACTTTCTCGCTTTCCTTCGATAGGTCCCCCCTCTTAGCTCTTAGAACAGCCATCATGGACCCCTGACATCCCTTTTTTTTCCTTCGCGATTTCGTCTGCTGACCTTGCCGTCCTTTTTCTCCCCGAGACCGATTCTCCAGGAACGCGCCTAATTTTTTCTTTCTCCAAGAAGATCTTTTGATTCCCTTTTTCCTCACATGGCGTTTTCCCTCTCCTGGAGTCTTTCCGATGGAGTGTTTTTTTTTTCTTCCTTGCCAACCTTTTTTCTTAGGGTTTCTGCGACCCAGATTCCCTTTCGCAGGAGTTCTTTTGTGAGGCTTTCCTCCCGCGACATTTTTTTTGGGCGTAGTCCCCCCCTCTGGGCGATTCAGGTTCAGAGGACTTTTTTTCTTTCAGGAGAGAAAGAGAGATCAGTGTTTGCTGTTTCGCCTTGGCTGAAGTCTTTTGTCGTTTTTCTTCCATGGTCCTCATTTTTTCTCCCTTCCCTACCTCCCTTTTTTGCCCCCCCCTTATCAGCTCCCCCTTTTTCCCGCTCCTTTCCCTTCCTAATGCCTTGATCTTTCTGCGCAATTCTACATCCTTTTTTGCCTTTGACTTCATGTGCCCCTTTTCCGGTGCCTTCCCTCATTCTCTTTCACCCCCCTGGTTCGTTTTCGCATTTTTAAGACACGCTTCCTTTTTTTCCTTCCTAGTCTTACATAGTTGCCCTTTTCCCCTTGGTAGGATTTTGGTGCCCTCCTTATCACGAGCTCAGTAAGCCTTCTCGAGGTTTTTCCTTTTTCCTCAGAGGGTCGAGAAAACGATTTTCAGCTTCCCCCTTGCGGGCCTCCTGTTTCGAGTCTTTCCTTTGGCCCCTCTTTTTTCATGGCACCTCGCGGTTTGCGTCGGTGCCCTACTACCGTTTTCTTGGTTAACTCCGCCAATTCTAAAGTCCCGGTGAAGTTGTCCCGCTGACTGGGCAAAGACTCCTTAGACCCTTTGAACTTTTTCGAGATTCTGATTTTCCTCCTATCCTTTTCCTTTTCTAACAATGTGGGACGGTCAGAGTAGTGTTTTCTTTTTGCTTCCCGAGTGCCCTTCCTCTTGATTCCTCTTTTCGTTTCTAGAGATCCCGGGCTTCGAACGTTTTCAGCCTTTTGGGTTTTTTGGATAAAGAGAGTCCCCCCCCCCCCTGATTGCATAAAAGAAGCCCGTACATTTTCCCAGAATTTCCTTTCGGTTCTTTAAATCCGACCCAGAGAATCATCAAGGTTCCCCTTGACACCTCACCCCCCCCGATTTTCCTTTCCTCTGTTCTTCCTCTCTCGGATCTGGCCCCGCTTTTCCCTGTTAAAGTTTTTCACTGCACCCGTTTACACTTCTTTGTCGACTTTTTCCTTTTCTTGACGTTCACGGAATGGTATCCATACCCTGGCACATTGAGAGTTAGCGGATCTGTTCCATTTTTTTTTTTTTCAGAGCTCCTCTCTTCTTTTTTTGAGTCTTGAAGACCCTCTATACGCTCGTATTCTTTCATGTTAGTATTACACCTTGAAGGGTCCCTCCCCTCCCCGGAACTTCCCCCTTTTTTTTTTTTTTTTTTGTGTAGAGGGTCCGGTTCACCCAGGTGGATTTTTAATTCTTTTGCGTCCCCCCGCAGTCCAGCAGACTCTCAAATATTTTTTCTTCTGTCCCAACTTTCCCTACCAGTAGTATTCTCCCCCCTGTCTTTTCGCCTGATTTTTTTTTTTTAGAGATATGAGTCTGACCCCCAGTTCCGACTTTGTCTTTTTTTTTTGTCTTAGGATGCTGAGTTTTTTTCTTTCTTTGTTGACGTCGATTTATTCCCTCAGGTTGTCCTGTGCGGCCACGCGCTTCCCTTAAAGTTTCCCGCAAAGACCTTTTGTGCCTTCCAGTTTTGGAAAAGGTTTGTTTGTGGAACTCCCCGGTCAAACTGGTGACTGCCTCTCCCCCGGAGACTCCCTTTCTAGAAAAAATGCCATTCACTGTCCTTTCTACCGGTTCTTGGGATGTGCCGATTTCACATCCTCGTGTATCTGTCTTTTCCCGGCGCGAACGTTCCACTAATTGGACAATTACCCCCTTCCCCCTGGAGCGGGTTTTTTCAATGCCTTTTTTCTTCACAGGTTTTTACCCTAGTCTGTTGTGAATTTGAGCGACCCCCAATTTGACTCCCCTTTTTTCTGAACTTTCTTAATAAGACTCTTTTTCTCTCGCCCCCCCCTTCCTTAGATCAGAAGGTCTTTCTTCCCAAGATCTCTTTTTTTCGACTTCCTCCTTTTTTGCCTTTCTGGGTCTTCGGTATCCCGGTACAAATTTTCTTGTTGTTTCAGATCCTTCTTTTCTTTGAGGTTTTCCATCCTTTTGTGGATTTGCTCCTTCCTTTTTTTTCCCCTCAATCATCGTATTTGATTTCGTCTTTCCCCCGGTGTCTTTTATTACTTCTCCTTCCCGTTCTTTTTTTCTTCTAAGTCTTTTCCGGCTTCGTTCTTGCTCAGTGGATTATGCCTTTTCTTCTCTACGTAAGGTTTCTTTTGGTCGAACCGTGTCTCTTTCCTTTACTTCTTGTGTCTTCCATTTCCCTTTTTTAGGAGCCCCAACCGGTTGCCCCCCAGAACCTTTTGAGATTTTCCCCAGGCTCCCCCGTTCTCGTCCTCTTGAATCATTTCTTCGTTCCTTCATGCATCGGCCCAGTTTGACCGGGGTTGGCCATCTAGTTTTCCCAGAATCCCCCTCCCCTTCACCCCCCTTCCTTTTATAGCGTTTGTCCTTCCCCCCACTTCTCGATGGTTTCCAAATTTGTGCCAGCACCTTGGCTTTCTTTGCAACCTTTTCGGCCCTCGCATTTTTTCACCTCCAAGGTCCTGGATCGACTTCGGTCAGCGTTTTTTTTCGGCGACCTAGGCTTTTTTCCTTTTTTTTCTTGCTTGTAAGTTTTTTTCTTTTCATCTTTGAAATTTCAAAGATCACGTTGTTGAGTCCTGGTGATCTTTCCATGCTTTTCCTTCTTTTTTTGCGAGCGGTATTTTTCCTTTATTTTCTGGCGCCCTCCTTCCTTTCCTCTCCGTCCTCCCTCGAATCCTTTTAGTGCCTTTTTTTCCCCCTGAACCCCGACCCTTGAACTTAGTTCGTTTTCTTTTCCGCCGGACCCTTCCCCTACATCCTCCCTTTTTTTTTTTTCGCGTCCTTGAGAATCCGACATTTGAGGATCAACCTTTTCTGAATCAGGATTTGCAGACTTTTTTTTCTGGGAACTCTTTTTTGTTTGGTCCTTTTGTATGTTGCGAGCCCCCCCTTCCCAAGCCCTTAAACTCTTTTTTTTCTCTTTTTTCCAGAATGAGACCTTCACAAGGATTCTCGTCTCCCCGAATTTTTTCGGAACAATTTTCTGCTCATCTTCCACTCCGTTTTCCTTCCTCCCTTCCATGTTTCCTTACCTTCCTCGATCTTCTTTTCGACCCCCTTTCAATTTACGGACCTTCTGATTTTGGATCCTTCTATAGATGGTGCAGATTTCCCCCTCTGAGGAACTCCAATTCCTCGGTAGCGTATCCCCCTTCCCGCTTCCTCGAAGATGCGTTTCCTCTTCCCCCCCCGGGCCGTCATCCCATCCTTTCGAGGGGTCTTTCACTCATGATCGAGATAGACACTTTCTTTCTTGTTGATTGCCTTTGTCGGTTCTTCCCCCCCGCTTTTGTGATGAGTTCAAAAAGTCCATCTTGAATCTTCCCCCCAATTTTCTCCCCTTTCTTCGCCGCTCGGCCCTCCAGAACTCCCTCTGCTGCCCTTAGGGAGGAGCTACAGCATTCCTCTCTCTCCTTTTTCATTTCTCCCCCTTCCCCCTATGTCCGATTTTGTCATAGGCTTCCCCCTGGGATTTCCTGGGAGCCCCTTCTTCATCAGCTCGGTTCCCCTTGAACATTTTTAGGCAAGTCCTGTGGTTTCCCCCTTTCCTCCTCACTTTTTCCTTTACCGCTTTGAGAGACCCCATTCTTTTTTTTTCAAAGCTCGAACATTGCTTTCCCTGTTTGGGTCCTTTCTCTTTTGCCGTGACTTTTTTCCATGCTTTTTCTCGCCCTTCCCCCTTGCGTCCTTGGGTCACGAGCTGGATCGTTTATTCGAAACCACCCCCCTAAGATTCCCTCCTACCCTTTTCCCCAACTTGTTTTCCTTTTAGCTCCCCAGGCCTACACCTCGAAATCTCCCGCATTATTTGCACGCGACCGTTTTTTACCTGCCATCTCTATGCTTTTTATTAAGGACCCGAAGATTCAACATGTGTTGAATTTAGCTCCTTTTTTTCTCCGTGCACGTCCAAGATCACTTCTTTTTCTCTAGCTGAAGGGGTCGACTTTAGCCCGTCTAATGAAGTTTCCCTCTTTTAGGTCTTTTTTTTTCTTCCCCACAGAGGCTCCATTGCCCTTTTCTTTAGGGTAGACCCTAATCGGACCTTTGGAATATACCGAACTCTTTTTCTGGAACTTTCGTTTAAGCTCCCTGACTTTTTCCCCCATTTTCAAAATCTGATTATTCGATTGATTCTTATTTTCTTTTTTGTTAGAATGTTGTACTTTTTCTTTCCCCTTATGTGAGTGCCACTTTTTTCTCCCCTATGCGCCCCTTTCTGGATTTTCCGCTTTCGAACCAAATTTTTTTTCTCGTGCCGCCCCTTCTATGGATTCCCCCCCTGTTCATACTACTCTTTTTTCCCTTTTTTTGTTTGTTGAGAGAGCCGGGCTGACGATTGACTTTTTTTCCCAGTCTTAGCGCTCTTTGTGCTTTTAGGGTTCTCAGCGTTCCGGTTCTCCCTGATTCGCCTCCCTTTCTGCTCCTTATCTCTCCAAAAGGGTCCCTATTCTTTCTCATATCGTTTGTCCCCCCTCACTCTCTCCCTCCGATTTTTTCTTAGCAATCTTTCCCCCGATTTTTTATTTTGTAATTCCCCCAGCTCACCGTGCCCTGCGTAAGCTCATTTTTTCGCGCTTGATTCTTTTTTCTTTTGTTTGAGCTCCCCTTTTTAGTCCCCTATCTCTCCCCGATGACTTTTTTCTTTTTTTTTGAGCACGGCACTATGAGCCCTACGCCAGATACCGAATATTTTTCCCTTCGGAGGCCCGGGAATGAAAACCTTTATTTCTCCACGGTACATTGAATAGGCCTCCTCGCCTCTGCACCCCCTCGCTTTAATGCGTCCCCCTCGTGAGTTCTTTCCATTGTCGGAATTGCCTTAAGCTCTTTTGTCGCCATTTTTTTCTCAGGTCGTCCCAGTCGTTTTCCCCCCCCCCCTAACAAAAGTCCTCCTTCTCACCTTCTTTGACTGTTTTTTTTTCATTCGCTCACCGCTTTTTTTTAATCCCCCCTCCTTCAATCCCCCTTTGGCTCCATTCCCCAGCTTTTCGGAAGATCCCCTGCATCAAAAACAGGGCATCCTTCTTGCCGTTGGTGGCTATCTCTTAAAAAGTTTTCTCCCCTTTCTGTGTTGCAAGTATGACCCTTTGCCGTTTTTCTCAGCTTTCTGCTGCTTTCTTCCTCCCCATCTTTTGAATTCCCTTTTTGCGGGCAGCTCGGGTCCGTTTGGCTTTTTCGTAAATAAGGGCTGCATTTCCCCGAACGACTTTTCCTTCCGCTTTTCAAGCAGTGTTTCTTTCCCCGCCTCTCCCCCTTTGTCGGGCTACTCCGTGGTCTGGTTCTTTATGCAAAACCGTTGCTTTAAGCTTTTTTTCCCCTCATTCTCCCCTTTTTCCCCTTACCCCCCTCTTCGTATCCAGAAACGAGTTTCCACGGTCTTGATTTCGACTCCCTTCATTAGCCGTTCAGACCCCTCGGTGTTTTCACCTTCCTGAGAAGAGAGTCTGTGATAATTTTTAAGCACCTTTCTTTCTAGGATCCCTCCTGCACTCCCCTCTTCCCCCCTTTTTTCGGTCTGATATTTTCCTCGCGAATTCCGTGAAACTTGCCTTTTTTGCCTCCCTCGGTTTTTTGGTCGGTGTGAATTCCGCCTGTGATCCTTCCCCCGGGATTTCTTGTCGTGTTCTCCGTTTTATCTTTTCATTTTTTTTCGGTACGCTTCCCCCTCCTAGCGTTCCCCGTGTGGTTTTTTAGTGGCGTTATCCCAGATTTGTTAAGTTTCTCTGAAGCCTCTTCCCCTTCCCGACTTCTTTGATTCTTTTTTCTTTCCTGTCCCCCTCTTTCTCGCTGTGAGAGCTGTAGCCCTGTGATTTTTCAACATTTTTTTTTTTTGAGGATAGAGAGGATCTCGCATTCCCCCTCCCTTTCTCATGATTTTTTTCCCCGGACGTCCAGTTTTCCCCGTGTTAGCTTTTTTTCCCAAGTTCTGTTCGTGGTTTCGGTCATGAATCCCCCTATATCTTATCTTTTCCCCTTTTGGAGGATTTTTCTTCCGGAGCTTCATTCCCTAACTCCCCCCCCCCCTTTTCACAGAAGGCCCCTTTTTCTTTCCTTGTTATCTCGTTGCAATTCCAGGTCGTACCGGTCTGATCGTCCCTTCCCTCCCTATCGACAACTCCCCCCCTTGTGTATCTTTTCAAATGGGCCCTTTGGCCTACGCCAAAATCTTTCTTTCCGATCTTTCGACAGGCCCCCTTCCGTCCGCCTGACTTTGACCTTTTTCTCTCAGCCTTCGCCCCCCCCTCCGAGGGGACCATAGGAGCGACCTCCTCTTCTTAAATGCTTACCGTCACCTATGCTCCCCTTGAGAGGACCTCCTGATTCTTTCCCCTTGCGTTCAATTCCAAGACCCGTTTCAGCTCTCGCGGGTGATACTTGGCTGCTGCCTGTATGTTCACCGGGCTCCTTTTCGAGCTTCAACCTTCTTTTCATGTCCTGACCTTACCTCTTCATTTTCAATTTCCCTCTTTTGTTTCTTGTGCATTCCTTTTTTCTTTTCCCGGACTTCATCGTTTTTCAGATTCCCCCCATTTTTTACGTCCCCCCCCCTTTCCTCGATGGGTTTGTCTTTTTCATTACAAACCTCCTCGGGCGCAGTCCTTCTCCCCTGTTTTTTCCTTTCCCCGGATATGCTTTCCCCCCCGTGCGTTAACGGGACTTTTCTTGGTTTTGAAATTGAAGCTCATGGGGGATGCTTTTTACCTTCTTCTCGCTTTTTCCCTCAGGCCCCTTTTTTGCATCCCCCTTTTTTCCCCCCTGATGACTCCTTTCCCACAACATTCTGCATCGTTAAGATTTTTTTGCAGAATACTTCCGTAGTTGTTCACCCCCTGGACTCCGAGGCTTCTTGTGTGTTTTTCTTTAGCGTTCGAGACTTCCTCCTGTTAGTTTCTCAAGCAGGACATCATCATTCTTTCCCTGAACTTAAGGTCCCGATGAGAACCCCTTTCAACCCCCTTTTTAAGATCTCTTTTACCTTCCCCCCTTTTTGAGTTTTTCTGAGCTCCCCCCTTTATACACAAAGATTACCAGGCTCTCGCCCCGTCAACCTCGACCGTTTCCTGTGGCACAGTCTGCGTTTTCCCCATGGTTCTCTCAGCACTCTCCTTTTCTTCCTAATCGCGTCCTTCCCTTTCTCTTAAGGCCCTCCTCCTACACAGACTTTCGATGACCCAGGAAGATTTTTTTCTTCTGCAGGGAGGGTTTTTTTCATCTACGATTATTTCCCCCAAAACTCCCTTTTGAAAACGCGATACCCCTGGAGAGAACCAACTTTAATCTTTTTCCCCACTTTTTTCTTCTTTTGTCCCTCCCACCTGAATAGGATTGGTTTTATAGAGATCTCGTCCTCCCTTTCATTCTTTTAAGTTTGTCTTACTCTTGGGAACCCCCCCACTCTTTCAATCGAATAGAGAAGTCCGGATGATTCTTCTCGGATTAGCTCCTTGCGGAGTCATTAGATTAGGTTTAATTTTTAGGCCCCTATACACCCCCACTTTCTTTTTAGAGTCCATCTGTAATGTTAAGCCTTTTATTGGGCTCCCCCCCATCTCATTCTATGCCCCTAATACGAGTTTCTGACTTGAGTCTTTCTCGCTTTGTTTGCATATCTCTTCCCCGAAGACGTTGTTGTGTCGATAGAGTATTTCCCTCCTAACACTTTTTTTCATTATATCAGATCGCTAGCTCCCCCTCCTTAGCGGCGATTTCCCGTGCATTGCCCTAAGTTTGCACCCCTCTTCCACTTTTTTTTAGATTTCCTTTTTTTATCCTGGAAAGTCTTGGAGAGTTCACTCCCAAAAGTTTGTCCATTCTTTCTAATTTTCCCCAGTTCTCCCATAGGACATCTCTTGGCAAGATTCCTCCGCACGATTCCCTTTCCCCATCTAGGAGTTATTGATACCTCATTCTAGCTTTTTTTCCCCCAGGTTTCTTTTCTTCCCAACGTCATGATACGTGGAAAGGTGATTTTTCTGTTGTTAGGCTTCTTTCCCCTTCCTGAATTTTTCCCTTCCCGTAGTCTACCCTTCCTTGGTATTTTTTCTTCTTTAGGTGAGCTTTTTTCTTTGTCCCCTCTCTCTCTTAGGTCCTCCTTTTATCTCTTGATTTCCTTTTTTTCCTCCTTTGAGCAACCGGCACGGAAACGTGACCTCCCTTCCTGCAATCCCTTTTGGTCTCTTTCACTTCCAGCTTTTTCCCCCTCATTCCCCCCCTTTTCAGGCCACCTTGATCGGTTCCTAGACGACCCTCTGACCAGCTTTTTTTTATTTCCCCCTCATTAGTTTCTCTTGGGGCAGTCCACTGAGGGCCCTCCTACCAGTTCCCTTCCCTTGTTTTTCTGAGTCGTCTCAGTCGTAGGCCCCACCCCCCCCAAATTTCTTTCCTCGGGTTCTGCAATGACCTTCCTGCCGCTCCCCTTTTTTCTTTTCTTTATGAGATTGTACTTTGGCCACCTAGACTTTTTTTCGAAAGCCTTCTTCTCACTTTTCTGGCTGATAGCTTGCTGCGACCCCTTCCCTCTCGTGACCCCCCCGGCCCCGGTCTTCCTACGTTTTTTTCTCAAGGCGGTTTTGTGGGCTTGTCACCAATGTCTCCTTTTTGGGACCTCTCCTCACCAACTCTTTTTCTTACTCCTTTTTCGCAGTTGTGCCCCCTGGTCCTTTTTTTCGAGGAAAAGGTGGGATCGTTTTAAAACGCCCCATGAACTCGTCATCCTTTTCACCTTTGATCTGGGTAGTGCCTTTTTTCTTTCCCCATCTTCTGTGACCTTTTCTCTCTCATTTTCCCTTTTCCAGTCTGTTTCCCGAAGCGCATCCACCTTCCCAGTTTTTTTTTCGTTGCTTGCTCCTGGGATGAGGCTTAATTCCTCCCCCTTTTAAAGGGGATCTCTCGTTTTTTCCCTGCGTTTTTCCCTTTTTATCTAAGCGGTAGTGCCGGCGTTTTTCACTAATTCACGACCAGTACCTTTCACGTCTCAACGCTGAGGTTCGCCAGGACCACCGCGCTCCCAAGCTTCCCCCGCCCCTCAGGTTCGCTGTTTTTCTAAGTTCCCCCATTGTAGCGGGATTCTTGAGAGCTTTTTTAATTTCCTCCCTAAGACCGCGGCTTTCTATACTCCTTTGGGTTCGCGGGTTCCTGCATTTGCGTTTTTTTTTTTCATTCCCCAACCCCTCCTCATCCGCTCCTCGGCTGTTGGTCCTCCATTTTCTGTCCCCCTCTTTTGCTGTTTTCCTCTTTTTTTTTTGGATGTCCTCCAGCTTATGTCCCCAAGTCCTTGGTGACCTTTTGGCCCCCTTTTTTTTTTTTAGTTCTTCCCATCCCAATAGTAGGTTCTGTCCCCCTGAGAGTTCCCTCAGGGTGTTTCTTTCTTCCCGATCCTCCTTTTCTATTTTTTTTTCTCTTTTTTTAGACCGTATTGGCACACGAAGCCCTGTCCCGTGCCCCGGTATCTTATCCACTTGTTGTTAATTTTTCTGGGAGCCCCTGCGGGTCCCCCTTTCTTATGTCCCGCTGCCTAGTTTATGAACTCTCACTTTTTCGAGCTCATGGGCTTTACTTCGGCGATTTTCTTAATCCCCCCCCAAATCCGCATTCCTTTCCAGATCCACTTCCCAGCCCCCTCATTCAAGGGTATTTCGGCTGATTTTCTTCCCTTATGACCCTTGAATGGTCCCTGGCCACCCTTGTGTTTCTCTACTCCCCTTATTTAATTCCCCGTTTTTTTTTTAGACGAGCACTGACGTGGAGACCCAAGAATTCCCGAAATCCTCCCTTCCGGCCTTTCTTTCCCATTCCTTGGCTCCTATCCCTTTTGGATCTGCCTCTTGGGAGCTTTACCTTTTTGCGAGCCTCTCCTTCGTCCCTCTGGCGCCTCTATGCGGAAAATTTCCCCCTACGCTGCCTCCTTGCGTCCCTTCTTCCAATGGGCTCATACAAGTCCCCCCCCCCTGCATGCCAACGTGAATGCTCCGCATTTTTCTGTATTCGGCCTGAAATTTTTCAAGCGCCCGTTGAATTTCTTTTTTTCCCCTCCGCAATGGCGCCCGAGCCCAACCTCTGAAGCCCGGTGAATTAGTTCCCTGACTGGTCTGATTTTGTCTTTTTCACGTGCATTCCCGTCAGATTTGCTTTTGAGAGACCCTTCCCCCCCTGTCCTAGTGAGGCACATAGGGGAGGCAACCTAAAGTTGCTCAGCTTCCAGACGCGTTCTCGAATTTTTTTCTTTTTAGATCGCTTACGTAGTTCTTCTTCGAATGGGACCCCCACGGTTTTATGACAGTGTTTCCCATTCCCTCTTGATATTCCCCCCCTTCTTCAGAACCTTGTTTCTTTTTTGAGACCGCGAGCGGTTTTTCATCTTTCCTCTTCGACCATCGTTTTATTCCGGAATTCTTTTTTTGCTTAACCTTCCTCCTTTTAGTCCCGTGAGCTTCCCCCCCATAGTCCTCCCGTGTGTGCTTTTAATTTTAGTTAGACCCTTCCCCCTTTCACCCCCCTTTCTTCAGCCTTTCGCCCCTCTCCTATGAATTTTTTTTTTTTCTCAAGAATTCCACTTGCTTTTTTTTTTTGAGTTCCTCCCCCCCCAAACGAAACAGCGACGTGTGCTTCGGACTTCCCTCCTTTCCCAGCCCCCGTGTTCTAGTCCGCCCCCCGGCAAGGGACGTTACCAAAGGCGTTTTAGCCCCTGCCTATCAGATCTGCCACTGTTCTTCCCTTGAATGGTCTTTCTCGATTTTTCCTCGAGCATCTGTTTTTTCTTGGATAGGCAGAAGATGTGCCTTTTTACGGTTCTACATGGGGGCCCAACCTCCTTCTCAGCTCGAAGTCTTCAGGCCCCCCTTCGAGTTAAAAACAACCCACCCCCAACAATAAAACCCCAAAAACAACTCCCAACCCACCCAACAATGTGAGCCCTTCCGCTATGAGTTCAGGTCGGCGGATCTTTAGAATGATTTTCCCGAGTTTTTGCGCCATGTCCGGAACTTCCAGTAGGGTTTTTCCTGAATATTCTTAAACCTTTTGACTCCTCCTCTTGGGATACGTGACTTGAGGTTTCCTCCAGTAGGCTTTTTGGCTTGAGTCCCTCCAGCAATTTTGGCACGAAAACCGCTCTCATTGTTTGTTGGGCTTTTCAGAGGTAAGTCCCCCCTTCCCCCCCCCGCACAGCTTCTTTCCTTTGTTTGCGACTGGCCGTTTGGTTTCTTCCTTATACCCCTTCTCCCTCCATTCGCCTCCCCCCTGACTCTTTTTGTCTTTTTTTAGTCTCCGTGGCTTTTTGTAGTACGTGTCCCCCCAACTTTTCCCAGTGAAGCTCTCACGAGTTTTTTTTTTTTGGCGTGAAGCGGTTTAGTGAAATAGTTTTTTCTTTTTCGCACTGCGAGAAAAACAGGTTCGAATATTCCAGTCCTGTCAAACCCCCCCCCCCGTGGAGTAGCCCCCCTCATATTTCCAGCCCCTCTTTTTAGCCCTCCAATTTTCTGGTTTTTTTTCTCTTAGGGTTTTGTCCCCTCAGCAGACGAAGCTCATACGCTAATTATCGCATATGAGCGAAGTCCCCGTCTGGCTTCCACCCATTTGTTTTATCACTCTCTCATAGAAAATATAGCTAGTGTATCCCAACAATCCACCTGACCAGCGCCACGAGGGGAGAATATATATGGAGGTCCCCCCTTCTCCACACCCCGCCCCCACCATCCAAACCCCCTAATTTCCCCGTCATTTCCCACCCCCTCAAACCACCCACGCCCCACCCCCCCGACCCCTCCCATCAACCCCTCCTTCCCCTTCCATCCTTATCTACCGATCTCCTCCCCCACCCCTCTACGACCCCTATCTCTTCTCCCCAACTTACCCCTTTCTTCCCCCTCCCCTCCACCTCTCTTCCTTTTAGCCAACTCCCCCAAACCCGCCGCACAAACTCCCCCTCCCTCCCCCCTCCTCTGCCTCCATCCCCCTCACCCCTCCCCCCCACCCGTCCCGTCTCCCCGTTTTATACCCTCCCCCCTTCCACCCCCGCCCCCTCCTTCTCCCTCCTTCCCAACTCTTCATTTACTTCTCCCCCCTGCCTCCCCCCCCATCCTATCCTTTCATCTTGTTTACTACTTCTCACTCTCTCTTTCACCCCCCTCCCTTCGCGCCTGTTTCCCCCACCCGACCCCAATTCTACACCATCACCCGTCTCCTGCACCCCCTACTCCTCCTCCCGCCCCCCACTCTTTTCCACTTACCCTTCTCCCTCCCCTTCTCCACCCATCCCAGAACTTCCTGCGCCCCCCTTCGCCCCGACCCTCTATCCTCCCCCCACCCCACTCTCACTCTCCACCCGACCTCACTCTAACTTCTTCCCGCATCTTCTCCATTCTTACCCCTGCACTATTACCCCCCGCCCCTGCTTCCCCACTCTCCCCTCTCCCCCCTCACACCCACTCGCTCCACCTCCCCCCCCCCCCCCCCCCCCCCCCGGCCTTCCTCCCCTCTTGTCCCCTTTCCCCCCTGCCCACCACCCCCTGCCACCCCCCGTCCCACTCTTCAACACGCACCCTCACCCACTTTCTAGGCTCCGACTCTCCTCCCCTCCACTCGACACCCTCCCCCTTCGCTCTTACTCCACATCCTTCCCCCGCAATCCTCATCCCCCTTACGGCACCCCCATTCCCCCCTTCCATGCCCCTCCTTCAACCCACCCGCCCCCCATCGTACTCACCCCCCCCCATCTCTACCCCTCCCCCTCCACTTAGCTACTCGCCCCAACCCATCAACTTCGCACCTGCCCTACTCTTTCTCCCCCCCCCCACTCTACCCCTCCCTCACTGTCCTCCCTCCCCTCACCCCATTCTATATGGCCCTTCCTTACTACCCACCCTCCCACCTTATCCTCCCCCCCTCCCTGCCTCAGCTCACCATTCTCAGCCTGACCTCTTATCCTACGCCCTCGTTTTGCCCCCTTCTCTAGTCCCTCTTCACCCCCCCCCCCTCCACCCTCCCCCCTTTCCGCTCCCCCCCTCCCTCTCCCCCTACCTTTTATCCCCTCTATTCTAACGTCTTCTCCTCTATCGATCCACTCACCATTCCTCCATTTTTTCTACTCTTCTGCACATCCCACACCCCCCATGTACTCCCGTTCCTATACCCCCCCCACCCCGTGCCCCCCTCACTCTCCTCCGTCTGCCCTTCCCCCTCTATCCCCTGTGCTTCCTCTCCCTGCCTCCTATCTGACCCCCCCACTTACTCCTTCCCTCACTTTCTCCCATTCCCCACCGATCCTCTCTCCTCGCTTCTTTCCCGCCCTACCCCTATGCCTTCCATCTCCCTCTCCTCCTCCTCATATCTCATTCCCATATGGCACCTACCCCCCACGCCCCCCACCCCCAGTTATTCATCTACACCTACACAACTCTCCTCCCACTTCCTCCTCCTCCCCCCCGCGCCCCTACCTCTACCTGTAGCTGTTGATGCTTACCCACCTCTCCTCCCCTCACCCACTTCCTCCTCCCCTATCCTACCTCCTTTTTCCCTCATCCTGCGCCCCCCCCGCTCCCTCGTTAGTCCACCCTACCACATAACCGCTCCCCCTCTCCCCCCACTCTCATCTCTATCCCTCTTTCCTGCTCTATCACTATAACCCCCTCCTCCCCCCCGTCTCCTCCCCCTCCACCCCCACTCCCCTTAACCTACCCACCATCTTTTTCCATCTCGCCCCGACTTAAGCTCATCCCAAACCGGCTCTTTCTTTCCCTCCTCTACCCCGCCCCCCCCGCACCCGCACCATACCGTCCTCACTCCGCTTAACCCACATACCCCACATTTACCCCCCGTATTTTCCCCCTTACCCCACCTCCTGCGAACTCGCCCCAACCTCCCCCCCTTCTTCCGCCCCTCTCACCCCCCACTCCGCCTCCTCCCCCCTTCACTCACACCGTAATTTCACTTATTCCTCTCCACCGGTAATCTCCACCAAATTCTCTCCACTTCTTACAACTCCCCTAGTTTCTCTCACTCCGCCCCTCCACCATTCTCTCCTAACGTTGGTCCTTCTCCCCCCCCCCCCACCCGCCTTCCTCCCCTCCCATATCTTGCCACCCCCCACTGACACTCACCATTGCTCCTCTACCCCTGCAATCTACCTCCCTATCCCTTCCGCCGATCGCCCTCTACACTCATTCTCACAGACTCTCACTATCTCACCCCGCCCCCCCCCCTTACCTCTGATCTCTCCCCATCCCTCCCCTCTCTGAGCCCCCTTCCCTCAAACCCCCCCCCAATTAACCCCCCCTGCGCTCCCCCTCCAGCTTCCCATCCTTCCCCCCCCTTTCTGCGCATATTTCTTATCCTCCCCTCCCTCCCCCATCACCCCCCCTCCCTAATTTTAATTCCCCCCCCCGTTCCGCCCTCCACACCCCCCCTCCACCCGCACCCTTTCTCCCATTCCCACCCCCCTAGTACCTCCTTTTACCAACTTATCTCTGTCATCATCCCCCCCCTTTTCTCTGCCTACCCCAAAACCTCCACCTCTTCTTTTCTCCCTCCCGCCGCCTATCCCACTGTCTTCTATTCTCCTTTATTTACCATCCCACACCGTCTCCATCTCCGCCTTGATTAATGATCCCCCCCCCTCCCCACCTTCCAATCCCCGCCCTGTGCTCCCCTCACCACTCCATTTACACACCATCACGACCGTCCCCTCCCCTCAATTACTCAGTCCACCTCCTTCCCCACCCTCTCCCCGCGTCCATCGTCCTATCCACCTCTCCCCCTCCCCCCCACGCCCCCCCTCCCCTTCCTCCGCTCCGTGGTCCGCTCATGCCCCTCCACCTTCCTCGCTCTCCGCATTCCCACACTCCCTCCTAATTTGCCCGCATAACCCCCATCTTTTTCTAGTCTCCAACTCACCCACCCTCCCTCCGTATCTCCCCTCCATCCCCCCCCAAGATCCCCCCCGGCTACTACGCCCTACCCTATCTTCTTTTATCATCTCGCCCTTTCCTTCGTTCTCCACTCCTTTCCTCGCTCCTGCCCACTCCTATCACCGATCCTCATACCCTCGCTCCTCCCCCTCACCGAACCTTCGTCAGCTTCTTTCCTCCCTCATCTTCTCCCATCACCCTCACTCCCACCCGCTGCACCCACCTCCGCCCCGCTTATTCTTCCCCCCCCCCCCCCCCCTTTCTCTTTCCCTTTTTCCCCCCTCATTTTCCCCTCCCCCCCCACTTCAATCTCTCCATATTTATCACCCCCGGACTTTCCTCCTTCTCTACCTATCCCCCCACTATCTTCCCACCGTTTCTTCCACCGTTCGCAATCCACTACCCCCTTCTTTCCTCCTCCCCCCCCTCTCCCTACCCCCCCCACCACATTTTCTCGCTTCTCTATCCACTCCCATGGGACTTCAGAGAGGCTATTCATCTGCGACGCGTTTTGATTCCCCTTCTTTGAGAACCCCTGCTCTTTGTCCCTCCCACCTTATGTGTAGTGACCCGTTTGCTTCCCCCTCTCCATTTGACAGGAGCGTTCCTCCCGCGCTTCCCTTTTAGGTCGCCCTTCCCGGCGTCGGAACCACGACTCTACTACGGGCTCTAAGAGTCCATGGACTCTTTGGTTTCTGGCTCCGCGAACT
>Ga0179593_1523187_pt1 | contig 17248 bp, 20 predicted proteins | sample CZODoug2_1_08_16_FD_185931 | JGI IMG/M metagenome (GOLD analysis project Ga0179593, IMG submission 185931) | Vadose zone soil fungal communities from Angelo Coast Range Reserve, California, USA - CZODoug2_1_08_16fungal (PacBio error correction) | ecosystem: Environmental > Terrestrial > Soil >... | reverse complement strand
CCCCGCATCCCCTTTTCCATTTTTTATTGTAGGCCTGCCCGGCAGTACCGTTCCCCACGGATAGACCCAGCGAAAATTCCGCACGCGTTCCAAAGCAACCCCATCCCACAAAACACCCCTTTTCGCACCCTTCTTCTTTTTCATCTTCCCTTTCCTAGATGTCCCGCTTCACCCAGAAAACAGACCTCCCCCCCGTTCAAAAAAAATAAATTCCTGGCCCTGCTTTTTTAGTCCCCCCCCCCCTCTCGACGTCCTCACATGTGATTCTTTCTGCTCATACACGGAGTCAGTTTTTTGTGCCATTGGGGCGTCTGAACAACATTTCTCCAGCACTGCCCTCCGCGTGCCCCCTCGAGTATTCCCTCTTGTTTGGATGCTAAGTTACCTTTCCCTTCACGCAACCGGACCAATAGGGCCCTGATGCTCGTTCCTTTGGTCTTTTGCTTTTATTTCGGTCCTCTGTTTACTTTCTGCCCTGCTGTTTCGCTTTTTTTGTCTGGTGATGATGTTTGCGCGCCGCGTTATTGATTTCCGCATACGCGTCCCGGAGGTCCTTGACCTGTTTTCTTCTCGGTCTCTTGTCTTGCTTTTTGATTTCTTTAAGCTTTTGCTGGTAGCCGCCTTATCCTGTTTTCGTTTTCATTCGGCGATGGATGACTACGTCCGTTCCTCCCCGGCCGGTTTTTTGATGTTTCTGTTTGTTTCTTTGTGAAGAAGATGGCCGCCCTATGGTGATGGTCACTGTCTGCCCCTTGGATGTGGACGTTTTTCTTTGCGGGTTATGACTTTGGATCCGTTAGCGGATTGCGTGTCTTGATTCCTCCTGCCGCGTCAACCCTTTTGCTATTACGATCGTGGCCCCTCCTGTTTCCCTCTCCCTTCCATACTCCCTTGTGCTGTTTTTCCCAGGATATGCTACTCATGAACTCCCCAACCCGTGTTTCCCCCCGCACTGGAAAGTCGATTATTATGTCGCCCTGCCCCTTCCCGGTCCTTCCTCTTTTCTCTTCAGCGGTTGCTGACAAAAACATTTTGTGACGCCCTGTCATCCCCCCCCCGTCTCTTTTGATCTTATTTTTTTCTTTTTTGTTTATACATCAACCCCCCACCCCGGGGGCTCAAACTGGCGTTTTCATGGCATTCCATTTTTCTCCTTTTTTTTCAACTTTTTGGTTTTCTGGTCATCTTTTTCGATTTACTCACGCTCGTCCACGCGCCGTCCTCACATGGGCACCTCTTTTTTTTGAGCCAGCTTTTTTTTTTTCCTTTCCTTCCAAGGAGGTCCTCTTTTTTATGCGGCCCGAAATACTTTCTTTCGACCAAACTCTGCGCCGGCCTGTTGTTGAATTTTTTTTGAGTGCTATAGGCCTTTTTCCCCCCCCCAAACTCTTGTGGCGGTTTCCCCCCCCTTCTTCCCCCATTTGATTTTTTTTTTGTCGTCAACCAATACTCGGCCACACAACATCGCACTAGGGACCCCCCTTTGAAAACTGGTCGTTTCTGCTTCAGTCCTCGTTTCCTTTTTTCGACTTCATTTCCCCCACAATCATCATACCCCCCCAGCGTGTACACGTGCGGTTTTGGGGAACTCTGTGTTTCCCCCTTTTCCCTGCCTTAGGTCTTTTCTTTTTACATTTTCCTTCTATTTTCGGGACATCCCCCTGGACGACTGGTCGTTTTCCTACGGCGGCAATTTCGATCTCTCTTAATCTCTTGTTCTTTTATTACTTCCCCCTAATGTTTTTTATTTGGCGCGACGTTTTTGAGGAACCCGGAGGGATTTCTTGTCACCTCCTTTCTGTGTGATCTCCCGAATAACCGAGCCCAGAGCTCGGAGGGCTAATTCTAACTACTCAGATGGAAGACTGGTTGGTTTAACCTCGATCTGCAATAATCTGATTTTCTCCCCCATTAGCCTCTTTTTTTTTCTGGTTTTAGTATGTTTAACGAGGAGCATGCTGATAATGTTCCCTTTTCGTTTAGGGATATTTGTCCTTGGACGGGCTTTTCCCCACCCCTCCTTTTTTTTTTCTGTGCTGGGGTTTCCTTTTTTTTTTTCTCTTAGATGGGTTAGACCCAACGTGGATGAGCGGTTTTCTTATGGGCCCCTCCTGACGGCGAATATCTTTCTTCCCCTTCTTTTCATTTATGGGCTTTTTCTGATGGTACTTCGACGAACGTAATGATACTCGGCTTCATGGTTTCTTCTGCTGACCCCGTTTTAAAAATCTTCCCCCTAAATTATGGTTCACGGGCGGCGGAGGGCCCCCCCTTCTTTGGCTTCTACCTGGTCCCCCCCACCCCATGTGTTAGCCCAAGGAAACAAATGTTACTTAGTCTCTTTTCTTCTCTGCCTACTAGTTTCGCAGACCTTTGGGTGAGGCTTGTTAGTTGTTTTTAAATTCTTTGGCCTCTATCGATTTCAATGCTTTCGGTTTTCTTTCCGCTTGCTCGGGAATGGTTTTCGGTCTTTGATTGCCTCTGTTCCTTCTGTCCTCCTGGCTTTATGAATTTCAGGGGAGTTAATAAGCATGTCGCAGCTTTTAAGTTTTCTCTCCCGATGAGTTCCTTACAATATTTTTCAACAAGTTGGCAACCTTTCCGGGGCACTTCCCGCTGAACTTTCACTTTTTTGTCTGGTGCTCACCTTCCCCGACCTTCCCGGATGATTTTCAGGGCCATCAAACAGGATAAGACTGCTTTTCTGGTTCCACTCCCACTTCCTGGTAAGCCCTTTTCCCGTCAGGTCTTTGAAGTTTTTCGCGGCTCTCCAATCCGCCCGTCCCAGACCTTTCCCCCTTATATCCCCTGTACGGATCGAGTTACATGTCGTTCTTTGGCACAGTTTATTCGAAAGTCTTGCCGCCACCCCCTCCCTTTCTTCATTTCCTGTGGTCTTTTCTCTTTTTTTAAGCTAAAGGACGGGCTGCCCGGTTTTCCCGTGGTGAAAAACCCACGTTCTTTTCATTACACGTTTTTTTCCGGCTTAGTCAGTACGTGCTCGCTTCTGACCGGGTTAATTTCCCTTTTGTTTTTCCCTTTCTTTTTCCCTTCCATCCGGGCCGCATCCCTTTTTCAAAAGGCACACGAGGCTGAGTGGTCTGGGCGTCCCCACACTGTTTTTGAAAGAGACCCTTGAGTTTTCATAAGACCCCTTTTGCTTATACCCCCGTGGTTTTTCTTTTTTGTTCTTGAGTTCTGATTAAATTGTGTAGTCCCGAATCCTTTTTTCCAAATTGGAAAAAAACTCCCTTTTTTTCCTTTCATTGGTGTTCTCCTTTCCCGGACCCCTTTTTTTTTTGAGTTCTTTCCCAGTTTCTTTTTTTCCCAGTGATCGTCAAATGCTCCCGGATGCCAACGCGATACCAATTCAGGGTGTCTTCTAATCTATCTTTTTCCCCTTTGCAATCACCCCCCAACTAGGGGGCTTTAAAAATCCGGCATTACTTCCCTGCTTTTTTCAAAGTCGTTATCTTTTCAAGACCCCCTTAACTTTTTGGGCGGGGCGTTTTCCACAATATTAAGGAGGCCCTTGCGAGAGCCTCCCGCCCCCTCCCTTTGATTTCTGCCTTTTTTACTCTTTCATTCCCTCAATTTTCCCCTGCCCATTGTTTCAGTTTTATGATCCCGCTTCTCTTTTTTTCCCTCCCTCCGTTTTTTTGGTTTTCTCTAGGAATCAGCCTATTCCCGTCCGGACACTTTTTGGCCTTCGCTGACCGACATGTTTATTTATGCAGTTTTTCAAGGAAACTCCAATCTATGCGGTGACTTCTTTCCTTTTTCTCTATTCTCACGTAGTGGGGGTGGACCGGCCAGAACCTCGCTTTTTAACAGGACCCTCCCGTTCTTGAACTTTGTTCTGCCGTCTTTCTACAAGGTGGAGGAATAGAACACTAGATGCTAGAGGTGCCCATCGGGCTTTCCCATTTGTGGACCAGTTGATTGTACTAGAGAACTTGCGGTTTTTTTTTTTTTCTCTCTTCCAAGTCGCCCCTTTTATTGGTTCAAATTCCTTCCGGGGGACTTTTGCATTTTTCCCCCCACCCAAACCTTTTCGTTTTCCATCCACCTCTTTTGTCCGCTCGCTTTTGACCGGCCTAGACCCACCGACCCAGTCTTCTAGTAAACCCCCTCGGGACCTTCACTTTGCCCCCAAGGCTTGTTTTTTTTCGACCCCTTATAATCCGCGAACCCCGTACAGAAAACCACGTCAACACCAGAAGTTCTACCATTTCTTTGTGCCGTCTTCTTTCCCAATTCCCCCCTTCACCACATTTTTTGCAGTAACACTCAGCCTATTTGCTTTTGCAGCCTCTTACCACTTGTTTTTTTTTCTAGGCCCCCCTAATTTCTTAAGTTTTTTTTTTTCCCAAGTGTTCCCAGTTCAGGCGCGGTTTTTTTTGAAGCACCGTCCCTTCCTCCAGCCCGGTTTTTTTTTTTATCACAATTTTCCTTTTTTATGTTTAAGATTCGTGTTGCCCATCGCGCCAAAATTTTTCACCCAACTTCCGTTCCCTCCCCCTTTGTCCCCCCTTAGTGTCACAGCTTGTGAAATGTTCATGCAAAGGTGATTGTGAGCTGCAGAGACTTTTCTTTTTAACTTTTCCCCCACACCTTTCATCTCGGTAATTTCGGTGTAAGGGTTATATTCTATTGTCCACCCCTGCCTCTTCTTTTATTCATGTTTTACGATAAACCCCCTCTCAACCTTCCATTCTGGTTCCTTCTTTCTCTGACTCAGTATATGATTTGCTCCCCTAACGGAATCCCCCGGCAGGTTCAACCTTTCCCCCTTTTGAACTTCATCCGAACCCCATGTACCCGCACCCCCCTTTTGCCACACCTGAAATTTCCTGCGGGCCCTGTTGGGCGAGTCCCTTCAAGCTTTTTTTAGGCCCCCCCATCTAGTTTCGTAATTGCCCTTATGAATGATCGGTTCTTCTCCCTTTTTAGGTCTTCCCCATGATGCTTCCTTAAAAAGCCGACTCATTACCCCTTTTTTTTTCAAGGTCCTTTCCTTCCCTGAAATTTTTTTACATGTTTTCTGAGAAAGTACCTTTTTTTTGTCTGCAGCCTGCACCCCTTTTTCCTTTTAATCGACTTTCTTCTTTCTTTTGTGGCCTCTTTTTTTTCCCCCGACTACGCACCCATGTCTCGCAACCTTCTCGCGCTTCATTTTCCATCCCCCATTCTTTCACACAGCCAGGTTGGACGGTTTGCGTCCCCCCCCGCCCGTCCGCGGGGTCCTTCTTTGGCTTTTTTTCCACCCAGGACATTGATTTGCCATGTTTTCTCTTTTCCCGCGTCATATCACCATCCCCTCTTCTAGATTCTAGTTCTTTGCTCACTGAGTACCATACGTCTTCCGATGATGGGCCTTGACCTCGGCGCGCACCCCCCCCGGTTTTTTCTTTCCCAGCCGCTTCATCACGTAGGTGCCGCCCCGGCAAGGACTCTGCACAAACTTGCTTGACCCCCAACTTTTTTTTTATCTCCGGTTTCTCGTTTACCCCCCAAGAACCCGAACGCCCCGGACCATTGATCAAGCCCTTCTTTTTTCTCTTTTTACGTTTCCCTCCTCCCCTCCTCAATTACCGTTTACCTCTGGGAGTAACGGCTGTTGCCGGAAAGGACGGGCGTCTTTTCGGAGTACTGTGCTGAGGCCCCAGTGACCCCCCCCCAGATTTGGCTTGGAGTGGTGGGGTCGTTAAGCGCCCCCGAAGTTTCCCCCCCCCCTTCCCTTCTTGAGTTCTTTCCGGAGTCACAACCCCCGATTTGATGGAGGCTCCTTTAAAAAGGCCGGAACAACCTCCCATCCTTCTTCCGATTTTCACAACTTTGCCCGTGCGTTGTTTGCCGCCGCCGATTGTTTGCTGATTCTGCCTTACCTATTTAACCCGATTCTTTTTTTGGTTTTTTGCTTTCTCTGGGTTCCTCTTTTCACCCGCGTTCCCCCCCAACGGCCTGGGGGGGCCGTACCCCCAACGATGGTGGATTTCGGTAATGCTGTTTTTCGCTTCTTTTTTTCCCTCACTAAACCCATCAGTCAGCCCCTGCCGCACCAGTTTCTTCTTGTGCTCCCCATCTTTTGAAGCCCCCCCCGTGCATTTCTACGACCAATTTTTCGGCAAATAGCCAAATTTCCGATTTGTTTTTTCCTCCCCTGGGAAAGAACCTTTGCCGACCAATTCCGGCGATATGTTTTCTATCCCCTTTTTCCTTCAACAAGACTTCCCCACCGGGACGGTTTGTCTTCTTGCCCCCGGAATTTCCTTCTTTGCTGTCCTCCACGGTTGTCTCTGAAGTGGCATTATAACTCTTGAGGTCCGGCGTTCGCTCGGAAAATTGCCCGTTTTGTTTCCACGTCCTTTTTTCCACTTCTCCCTGAGGCGAACCCTCGCCGCGTCTGGCGCCACGCCCCCTCCGTTTCTAACTCCCAACAAAGCTTTGTTTCCAGCCCAAGTCCCCGGTACTTTTTTTTTTTTAAAACCCGGCCCATGCTGGTTTTGATTAAGCCAAACCACCCCAGGAACGTTCTCCCCCTCACCTTTTCAACATTTTTTGTATTTTACTCGGCCCTTTTTTTTGAGGTATACAAACTATTCTGGTTCACCCCTCCGCCGTAAAGAACCAGATGACCACGCGTTTTCTTTTTTTCAAGACTCTGCGAGGTCTCCTTCAACGGCGCCACAAATTGGGTTGCCCCCCCCATGACTCCCCCTGGCGGACCTTGCGTTCGATGCAGGCCTCCAAACAGTGGTCAGGACCCCTCGCCCACCTTTTTTTCAAGCCACCCCCCCATTTCCCTTCGGAAACCCTAAAGGCCCGGACCCCGGCCGTTGACGTCCTGAGAATCACTCAGGACCAAACCCCAAGGTCTTTTTTTTCTCCGCCTTCAAAAGGGCTCTTGCGTAAGCTGACGGCCCACCGCAGTGCGACCCCCATCCCCCGTTTTCGGACCCCTCCCTTTTTCCGCTCCCCTGTTTTTTCCATTTCCCCAGTTCACTAGCAGGCAAACCCGGGGCGGGCTTTTCGCTCGGCGCGTACGGTCCAGCGCCAGCCTACCCCCACACCCCCCGGCTTCTCAAGGCGGCGGACACCAGTCGTGAAGCGACCATTTTATTTGTGCACCATCCGTAAATCCTAGGCCCCCCACTCACTTCTCGTCTACTCCCCTTGCCGTAGGACGGATACCATCGAGGAGACAGGTTATCCTCCCCACGGCGGTCTCCTCCCCCCCCCCCCCCTTCCCCCGTCCCCTCCCCCCGCTCCGGGCTGGTTTGGAGCGTGGCCAGCCGACCCGCCTTCCACCGTCTTCCCTTTCAAGCTCCAGTACAGACTTCCGTCCCTTGACTGGGAGGGTGAGGCGGGCCGAGCCGCTTTGGCGCGTGGTTTCAAGCGAGAATTGTCACCTTTCCTCCCCGTGTTTTCCCCCCCAAACTTCAAATTCGGCAAGGCCGTGTTTGGCACAACTCATTTTTTGCGCTGTTTTCCCGCTTTAATACAACTTGGATGAGCTGGGTGGCGAAAGGGGACTTTTTTACGTAGTCATTACTGTTGTTGGGTCGAACGTCTGTTTTTTTTTTTTCCTTTTTTTACGCTTCCTTTTATTGTGCATTTTTTCTTTTTTGAGCTGGTTGACTTTAAAAATTTTTTTCGATAAATCCCCCTTTCGCAGCTTTCACCACCGATTTGCGCGAAGTCTGTTGGGATTTGTTCTTGTTGTTCTTTTTTTTTTTTTTTTCCCTTTTTTGCCCTTCCCGTTGGCCGCCGGGACTTGATAGTGATGGCGACCCGGTACTTTCTTCCCACTTTCCTCTTTTTTTCAATGTCTCCTATTTTGTTGACCGAAGATCTATGCAGGAAAGCCAGAGGACTTTTTTTCTGAACCGTCCTACGGCGTTTGGCATATCCCGGTTCCCCCCCACTTATGGGCCAACCCATCTCACCTTAATGTTTCCCTCTTGGCCCCACTTACCTGCCGCGTCCAAAAGTTGCTTCGCGATGGGGTGTTGCGATCGATTCCTCTAGAGACAACCTCCGTCACCCATCTCAACCCACCTCCCCCCCATAAACCCCCCTCCCCTCCCACCAAATGCGTTTTCGCCACCTTCTCTCCCTATCAACCCTCCCCCCTTGCATTCCGCCTTCCGACCCCCACCCGCCCCCCCTCACACACCCCCCCTCCTAATTTATTTTCCTTCCTTTGCCCACCTTTATTTTCTCCCCTCCTCCCCCTCCGTCCCCCATTCCGTCCGCCCCACTCCCCTACCCTTACCTACCGTCTTTCCTTCTTCGTTCTCTATTTCTCCTTTTTCGAACAACTGCTCCTTCTCTCTCCCACCCCCCCTTATCCCTTCCTCCACCTCCCACTCTTTCCCCCTCTGTCCACATCCCCTTCCCCCCCCCACTCTACCCATCCGACCACTCCCCCCCCCCCCCCCCTCCTCCCCTCCCCCTTCCCCTCCCCCCATCACACCCTCCCCTTCTTCTCCCTCCTATCCCTCTCCTTCCTTCCCATCGCCCCCCCAGGTGTCTCCCTCCCCCCCTCCCTCTTTCCCCCCACCAATCCCCCATCGTCCCCACACTGCCAGCCTCCTCTTCCCGCTATTCCCCCCCCCCTCTCTTACCCCCCTCCAATCCCCCCCACCCTCCCAATTGTTCGCCCTCCCCTCCCATCCTCCAACCCCCCCACCCAGCCCTCGCCCAGCTCCCTCTTTATTTCCCCCCCCCCCCTCTCCACGGATTTTTTCCTCCACCCTTCTTCCTTCTTGCTCCCCCTTTTATCTCTTTTTCCTTCAAAGCGGCGCTCAGCTTTCCCTCCGACCCCCCCTCCAATTGCCCTTTCTTTCTTCATCACAAGCTTTTTCGCGCAATGCGTCTGAACCATCAGCACGCCCGCAAGTTCCTTGCCCCAAGTTCTTCAGAATTTTTCCTTTCTTTACTTTTTTCCCCGTCTATAAGTTAACTCTTTTTCTCGATGGCCCGCAAAGAGCAAACGGGCACCCTGATTCCTCTTCTTCCCCCTGGTTCATTTTTATGACCTTGTTCCCACTCCGTCTGCTGTGATATGTGGCAGAGACGTTCGTGAAATTGCTCAAGAAGGTTTTCCCGTCGGGCGGGTGCCTCTTTGGTTTTTTTGCGTTTTTTTGGGGGTGGGGTCCCCCGGTGGAGTGTATTTTAGCCTCTGACTTCCCCTGACCCTTTTTCCCCCTCTTTCCTTTGCTTAGACCGGCAGTTCAATTGTCTATATTTAAGGCTTTGGAAAAATAATTTCGTTCCCACGCGTTTTCTCTCGCAGTCTATTTTTTCCCCTTCTGTCGTTTGATTCCTACGAGCGCAGTGAGCCGGGTTGGAAAGCCTTTCTTCTCGCATTGGCGTATTTTTGGTTTTTCTTTTGGGTCCCTCCGTGTGTTTGGGGGGTCAGGCTTCGAATGTCTTGGGCCGTTCCTTGGCGGGCCCTCTTCCCTTCATTTCTCCCAAACTGTTCGCCGCCTCGTGTTTCTTGTTCTTTTTGTTTCCTCCTGCACGGAGTCGCTTAGATCAGGGCTGTTGGGCCAGGTCTGGGGGTTTTTCTCGTTGTCTGATTTCCCCTTTTTGGTCTTTTATTCGAACCGGTAGTTGTTCCCAGGCTTATGATGCTCCTACGATTTGACCCCCCAGTCTATTCCGTTTATTAGCCTCCTTTCTCGATTTTGCATTATGTTTCACGGCGGCCAGAAGATTTTGTTCTTCCTTGCTTCCCACCCATGTTTTTGGATCCCAGAGGCGTACCGCCTGGGGTAGGCTCACCGTTACCTTTGCTTTTCTCCCCATCACAAACATTTCTTCCCATCTCAGTTTTCCCTTTTACACCGAGATTTATAAGTTGGACTTTGCGTATTTCCCACCTCCCGGCTTCGCCTCTTTCCCTAGGTCCACGCCTTTTCCATCCCCTTTGCATTTTTCTTTATCCCCGACCTTTTGTTTAAGCAAACCTGGATTGGGCTGTAATGCAACGACCTCGGGTTGACGACAAACGTTCCGTGGGAGCTGTACGGTCTTTTCTTTCTATTTTCCTCCCCAACCTTTCTTTCCTTGCCATGTCCGATTAAATTCCCACTTGCTAGTGTCTCGGATTTCACACCAATAATCGTGCCCCCCCCACAATACTTGTCCTGAATACCTTGAAACCCTTGGTTTTTCCCCTCAGACCCCCTTTCGACGAGGAGATTCCATTGGAGCGGCAATCCCACAGACAATGAACTCACCAACAGCACACGGCCCCCCTTTCTTTTTTCCCGATTTTTTCTTTTTTTTCCATGGCCTCTCGGTCTAATTCGGGTACGTCCTGCTATCAGCCCTCTCGGGTTCTTAAAACTTGAACAATGGCCTTTTTCTAACTCACGCACGTAATATACCTGATCTGCGGTTTCTGCTTCCTGTTCATACCCCCCCTTTAATGTTCCTGCGGAACAAACTCTGGTTGTATGCGGGTCAAGACTGGGGGGCCCCCCCTCTTCTGCCCCTGGTCCACTTTCAAGGCGATGGGTCCGGGCTGTTCATTCTCTACCCATCAAGATGTGAAGGCCGGCGTACTCGTAGGACGGCTTTTTTTTTTCTCACCTAATAGTCCTTGAAAGTCCTTTGTGGGGCTTTCGTATTGATTTTTTTCGTTCCCGACTCCATGCTTCTCCTTTTTTCTTATCCCCGGCCTCAAAGCACTTCATGTCGGCTGGGAGGGTCGCCCCGTTGTGATCGTTTGGTGCGTAACTCTTTTTTGAGTTCGTGGACGGTCGACTATTCGCGCCTCGTCTCGCCAATTAGGCATCTTATTGTTCGTCGTGTTTGTTCCTTATCTGTTCCCCCCAGTCCTGCTCCTGGATCCTGGCTTTTTTTGAGAACCACCTGTGCAAAATCCCCCATTCTTGTTTTACACGGTTCCGGCGGTCCGTCGTTGGCGGTCCTTCTTTTTTTTAATTCTGTTTTTCTCCCCTAGGTCAAATGTGTTTTGTGCTAGGCGAAATGGAAGACGTTGCCTATGAGCCTTTTTGATTTTTTCCTCTTTTCCCTGGTCTTTGTCGGAAATCTTTTGCTAGATCTCGATTCCATGCTTGTTTGCGGCTGAAAGGGACTATTACTTGCGGCAGTTTCCTACGCTACGGTTCAATGCGGGCGGAGGCCGACGCATTTCAGATTCCTTTTCATCTTTTTCCCCCCTTTAGTGCCTTCCTTTTCTTCTCAGCTGAGGCTTAAAACGACTCCGATTTTCTCAGGCACCGCTGCCCCTGTCCTTTCCTTTGATTGCCTTTGTAAGGTTTTGCAGGTTGTTGCCGTGGGCGGCGCCTGTTTAATCTTGCTCCCTCCCTGCTTTCTACGGCCGTTGTCATCACCAAATTTCAGATTAGACTGCACTCTTTGCAGAGGTCCCCCCCTACTTCGCCCTTTTTCCAGGTCGACTTGGTGCTCAGCCCGTTTGCTCGCCAATGGCAGGCACTCTTTCAGGATCTCTCCCCCCCCAATTTCCACTTTTATCTCCCCCCCCTGAATTATTCACAGGAGCTTCGAAGGCGGCTGAGGTGCAAAATACTCCTTTGACCCCCCTTCCCTTGTTTTTTAATTTTTCTCTTCCGGTTAACCGGTGAACCCATTTGCCTGGCGATTTGAGATCTGCATCGCTCGGGACTGTCTCCACCGGCTGTCGGATTCCGTTTTTTTTTCCCCCCCTCTTCCACGTGATGCGTTGATGAGTTGTTTCTCTTCCAAAAGGACCTGCGGCCGCCATTACCTCCCCTCCCGTTTTGACCCAAATCCCCAAGCGACTGAGTGTCTGCTCCCAAACTTGATTAAGAGTTTCCCAGGCATCTTATTTTCTTACTGCACAAGAAATGGGAGCCACCATTATGTGGTTGACGTGGTCTCTGAGTTTCGCCTTTTTTCACGTCCTTCCCCCATTCCCCCCCCCCATTTTTGTCCGGTGTCTAAGGCACTTCTGGGACACATTCGGGGGATTAGTCCAGGTTGGCTTTTTTTCCAGTTCCCTGAAACCCTTTTTTTTTCTATTCCCCTTCCCCCCAAGTCACCCCTTTTCTTACTCCAGCCTCCTCTCTACTTAACTCCCCCCCCTCCACTCCCTGCCTCGCTTCATCCATAACGCCACAAGGACACTACAACCTGCGCAAGCCCCACCCCGCCACCTACCGTTCCGCCTCTTCCCGGAGAGCAGTCCCACACTCCCCAGACTCTGTCAGATCCGCCGTTCTCCATGTCTGACACAATAAAAACTTTGTCATCCCATAGGGTGCTTGACACAACGATCTTCTCCTCCTTGATATTGTCGTTTTGTGCGAGGCGACCGATTATTTGTTACCCCAATCACCACCTCAGTCTCTGGGGGTAAGAAGAGCCTAGAACACCTGATTCAATTCTCACCATCCTCACTCCCACCTTCCGTAATCACGCCCCCGACTCTCTTCCCCTCTTACCATGCTTCTACTCATTTCTATTTTATCTCTTTCCCCATACCCAACCACTTGCCTCATCTGACCACAGTGACCACCTTCCCTCCCCCCCCCCCAATCGCATTCAACTACCCGTCTACCTTCCCCCCGACCACACCACACGCCTCACCATTCAACCCTTGTGTGCGTCGCCCGCCTAACCTTCTCCCTTGCCCCCCCCCTCACCCCCCCCCCCCCTACCCCTCGCGCCCCCCCCCCACCCCTGTTTCCCTCTATTATCTCTGACCCCTACGTGGCCAACCCCTACCCAGCTCCCATCCGTCCCCCCCACCCCCCCTACGTCCCTACCCATGGATCCACGCCCAGAAAGGCGACGCGAGACCTACCCTATAGTTCTGATGCCCTTCGCCTTTGGAGGCATTTCATAGCACTAAATGGAGTGTTTTTCTTCTAGGATATTATACGCCTTCATTCACCTGACCTTTTTTCCCTCTTGATCCCTCCTATCTCTTTGTTTTGTTTGCTACGCGCTCATGTCGTGGGTGTCTTCCCTTTTCTTCCCCGATGTGTTTTGTGTGGGAAATTGTGAAGGAGCCATGTTTCTTTTCCTTCCCGCAATGGAATCCCCTTATCTTTTTTTTATCCTCCTCGCCTTTGCTATTTGAAGGATTGGTGAACGCTTTTTGGCCCGTGTTGCCTCACCGCTCTTCTTCTCTTTTTGTCTCTCTCCCCCCCAGATTGCAAAAGACGTGTACTCTATGCATTTTGATTTTCAGCCCCCCTAGTTCTCATTTACTCCTCTGCCGGTTTTCCGAGTGCTTCAACTTTCCCCCGGTTTTTGTCGACAACCTTACCTTTGTGGCTCACGTTCCTCTGGTCTCCTCGACCCTCCCCCCGCCCGCTCTAAATACCCTTAACAACTTTGTTTCCTTTACGACTTCCGGTAATCACCAGGGCCCCCCCTCTTCTTCCCCCATGTCCCTCTCCCCCCTTGCCCTATTGCTAACAAACTAACCTCCGAACTCAAGAAGCCCCTCCCCCTGCTTCCCTCCTCTCTCCTTCATTTTTGCTTAGGTTCCCGTACTACATTCTCTAACACTTTCCTTTTCGGCAGACCCCATCAGGCCGCTTTTTTTTTTTGGCCGTGCGCCGGTGAAAAGGGCCGATTTAGTTACACCCTCCATTTCCCCCTTTCGTCCTTCCGGCTCCAGCCGTCTTGCAAGTCTCGACCGAATTTCGAAAAACGTACGTCTTTTTATTGTTCATCAGACCCCCCCCCCCTCTTACATCCTCGTTTCAGTTGAACAGTTTTTTGTTTCCCACAAGATTGTCTTGCTTCGTTGTCCCGCCATTATCGACGGTTGGAATGTCCTTTCCAACTGTGTTTCCTTTGAATTCGAATGAATTACTGGTGGCCACAATACCCATCAGTTCGTACCTCGCCCTAATCTTCTTCCCCCCATGAAGGACTTCGTCTCCCCCTATCTCACCCCCCCTCCCGCTCGGTATTTGCAGGCCCATAGATCCGGCCGCCGCACCCCGAGTCCCTCCCTTCCTCCCCCCCTCTCTCCTTCCATCCCATCCTTTTGTTTTTCTCCCTTCCCTCCCCCTATGAAAACCTATTCTCCCCCCTTTCTTCCCTCCCCTTCCACCCCCCTCCCTCCTTTCTACGCTTCAGCGCCCCCCTCCTCCCCTTTCTGCAGTCATACAGAACTCGCCCCCCCTTCCGATGCCCTACCTCTGGCCACCTTCTTCTTCCCCCTCTTTCCTACCCTGTCCGCACTTTTATCCCCAATCTTGTTTCGCCGCGTTATCCCTACGACTTCTACTCTTTTGAACTTTCCTCTATACCCCTCTTCTTTTCCCAGATCTTTTACCCCAATGTTGTATGATGTACGAGTAGCGCGGGGCCCCCCAGCCCGCCCACAAAACACCCCTATTTTTTCAATCTCCGAAACAGGTTCTCCTTCGAACCTACGGCAACACTCTTTCTCATGTCTCGGGATTTTCCCAATGGCCTAATTTCCTTAATTAAAGGAAGGACTAAAAAATAAACGACCTCCAAACTTTTACCAGCACGTCACAACCGGGCCAACCTGAAAAACAGAGACTTTTAGGCTTTTTTTTTGTGTCTTGTTAGTTCTCATTGGCTTTTTTTTCACTTTCTTAGAGAGGTAGTTCCTGGTAAGTGATCATCTGAGAGACGGCAGCACATCTTTGGCTTCCTTTTTGTACCCCTTAACCCATGTTTTGAATGTTTCTGACCAACGATCCGCATTGTGACCTCGTCTTCCAGTTCTCTTCAAAATCACTGCCGAAGGTTACATCGTCTTGCGCCGGCCAACCCCACCCTATGCAGCCCCCCATCGAGGCCCGTCTGCCTGATTTTTCACCACTTTTCCTTTTTTTTTCTCCCTCCCGTCGCACCCCTTCGTTCTCGTTTCCTCCGTCTTCTTTTAGACAACATTCTCCAACACCCCCCTCCCCACAGCATTCTGGTTGACCCGTGTCTTTTTTACCGCCGAAGCGTACCAGCCTCGTGTTACACAGAACCCTTAGTTACAACCTGTGCCAAGAGTCCTCTTTTCCTCAATCAGCAAGTCTTCTTCCTCTTGGACTCTTTCCCCCAAGAGGACCCAGCTCACACGAGTCCCAAACTTAAGCTGATGGGATAGACCTAAGGGGGCACGCGAACCTGGCGTTCTTTTTTCCCCCCCCCAAGAAACACCCCCCCGCTCAGCCCTCTGGTGACCTTTGACAGACCCTTCTCAGGGTTTTTTTTCCTTACAAACCTCCTCTAATGCGGTTTCGGTATAGATGACCCCCTGGGCCGCCCAGAGACCGAACGCCCCCATGTGATTTGGGCTCTCCGACCCCTAAATCCTCACGTGCAGGCCAACTCCTTCATTTCCCGTTCAGTTTTTCCGATGCGCCAGGTTTCTTATTTCTGCTCCTCTTTCCTTGATCCCTCTTCGTACCAAAGCTTTATTTTTAGTGACCAACATCTTCTGTCTCTTTAGCTCTTTCCTCCCCCCGAGAGATTGCTTGATGTCCACGCCGTCTCGTTGGGCCCCCCTACCGTCTGGCAATTTCACCGCCACGGGTGGGTTTTCCTTTCGGGACCATAGTCACCAGTATATGTGAGGATCGTAAAACTCCGAAAAAAAAAGACCCCCCCTCCCATTCAGTTTCCCGCCCTCTAACTTCAATCGGCCAGTTTCGGAGAGTGTCTTCCTCAGAAGATGTTTTGGGTGAGATCCAATGACGTACCCCCTTGCTCTCCCGCCACCCTTTTAGGCGTCCGCACGCCAATCTGTTTCCCACACAAGGCGGGGGGGACTTTCATAACACGCGTGTGGCGTTCTTTGTCCCCCGTTTGCTCATCTTCGGCTCTCCTCTCGTAACTAAAAGATGTAATTTTCGTGGGGTCCCCTTGCCGCCAGGTTGGTTTGCTTTTTCGTTCTGTTTTCTTGCTTGACCCTACGAACCAGAGCAGAGGTTCCCGTACCCCAAATGGAAGTGCTTTTTCCCATGGAATTCCAATTTGGGTTTCTTTCCTAACCAACTCCTTTTTATGGATCTTCCTACTTAGCCTCGGACTTCAACAGGCCCCTTTCCACGGTCTGTCGTTTCCCATTCAGTCTGTACCCTTTTTTCCCCGCAATCCCCCCTTTTTTTTTTTTATTCCCTCTAGGGCATTTATACCATGAGGCTCCCCCCACTAGGGGGCTGCATTTCTTTAACCCTGCCCAGGTGCTCGTCTGCGGCGTTTTGGTCATACTTTGCGTGGAGAAATTGGGCCGGTTCTCCCTTTTTCCCCCCCCCCCCCCCGTAGCCTCCCGGGCTGGGAGGTTCATTAACCAAACGGCCAGTTTCTTTGAAAGCCCATTCTTCTTTGTGCTTTTTTCTTCCAACCTCCCCAGTTTTTGGAAAGCGGGTTCCTTTCAAGTTCTTTCCCTTTCGTCCCGTTTTTCACCCTCCCATATTTTTGCCCTTTTCCCCTCCGAGTACAAACGAGAAACGCCCCTTTCTGGCCCCCCCCGTCCTTACCCCCGAATTCCTCCCAAAAAAGCGATCTGTCGCCATTTTTACGTTTTTCCGAGAACTTCCCATTCCCCCATTTTTTTCCAAACTTCTGAAGTCAAGAGCCCTCTAGGGAAGGGCGCGGAAGTGCACAAAAACCCAAAAAAAAACCCCTTGGCCCCTCCACCCAACCCCACTTGCCCTCGTCCACGATTTTGACAAGAAGCCCCCCACAGCCCTTCCTTTTCAAAGACGATACGAACTAGGCACCGCCTTTTCTTTTTCCCGAAGCAAGACTGACGCAAAAAAGGCCCGCCTTACAGTTCCGAACCTGCTAGAGACTCAGGTTCTCTCCTTTATCGGACTTTTGGCCGCCCCGGTCCGTCACAGCCTTTCCGCCAATTTGACACACTAAACAGGGTCTCGGCAGCTTTCTTCACACCGATCCCCAATCACTTCCTTCTAGTCTTCTCAAACTTCCTCCACGTCCATGAACCGGCATTTTCTGGCAGTTTCCTCAGGGCCTTCGTTCGAGTAATCCTCTCCAGGTTTGGAATGACTAAAAAACCTTTTTTGATGACGGCTTTCCCTCACACTGGCAGGGCCTTCAAAGCTTCCAAAGCAGTTTTTCAATCAGGTTATCCCCACCTTCCACCCCCTTTTTCTTTGTCTCCTTACCTCTTCGTCGACGCTTTGGCCGTGCTGCCGTTTTTCTTCCACCAATTTTGAGCGAAGGCGCCAGCTATACTTCACTCCGTCTTCTCAAATAGCCTGCCCTCCACCAG
>Ga0179593_1471116_pt1 | contig 17249 bp, 18 predicted proteins | sample CZODoug2_1_08_16_FD_185931 | JGI IMG/M metagenome (GOLD analysis project Ga0179593, IMG submission 185931) | Vadose zone soil fungal communities from Angelo Coast Range Reserve, California, USA - CZODoug2_1_08_16fungal (PacBio error correction) | ecosystem: Environmental > Terrestrial > Soil >... | reverse complement strand
TTCCCCTTTTCCCTAGATCAACTGATCCTCTTTTTTCTCGCGCAGTTTTCAGAACCCAGCGTTTTTTTCCCCCATTTTTATCAGTTTTAGTTCCAGCTGGAGAAGGTTCAGACGCTAATTAGCTCCCTCTACAGCCTTCCCGGCTAATTCACTGATTTGCGGGTTTCCCAGCCCCCTCTCTTGCTCTTGTGGCACTGACTTTTTCCTTAAAAGCTCCACCACCTTTCTCCAGTGTAGCCCCGAACGGGCTAATTTTTGTGGGCACCACGGGGGGGCCCCGCGCTTCTCCTTCTCGCTTGGACCGAGACCTTGACAGTCCGTTCTTGACAGGCTTTTCTTGCCCTCCTGAAGAGGAGGACCTTTGGTCCCCTTTTCCCCATTCCATCTTTTTTTTTTTCTCAGTAACGCTCACTGCTCCCCGCCATGCTGCAATCACGACGGAAACCGCGTGACATTATACCCCTAAGGCCCTTTTTTTTCTTCTCTTTTTTGGGCCCCTCTTTCTGTTCTCCGTTGTCAAGCTTCGAGTTCCATTTCCTTCCCCTCGCCACCGTGTTTTGCCCCCCTCCCCTTTCTGAGAGTGACGCTGTGTTCGCGCCTTTGCCGTGTGTTTTACTCAGGCTCTGATCTGCTAACCTTTGTCATATGTCTTTTCCACTCCTTTTACGGTTTGTTGAGCGAACTCTTTCTTTTCTTTTTCCTTTTTAATTTTTCCCGGTTCTCATAAGATTTCGTGGCAATGACGGGACTAGGTGCCGGGCCCCGGTTTTCACCCTATGGGCTCTGTTATTCGCTCTGGAACTCCCCAGTCCATTATTTAGCTTCTTTGATTCCCTTTCCTCTAACGGTCTGGTTCGAACCTTTTTGACTTTTCCCGATGGTTTTTATTGTCCAAAACGCACTTGCCCTGCGGTTGATGTGTCTCTGCTTCCGAAAGCGCGGTTCTCATGGCTGACTCCTCCTCTCCTTTTTCGATGATCTATACCCTTTTCTCTGTTGGGACTCCGGATTCGTCGGCGGGCTCCACCTTTGCTCAGAGTCTTTTTCATCGTTAGTACACTCTCTGCCCAATTTTCTTTTTTTTATTGTTTTGCTTTCTTCCTACGATTATGGTGCGTACTAGAAGGGTTCTTCTCTCGTCGTCATCCCCGCACTGCTCTCCAGAGATATCGGGGGAATCCCTCCCTTTTTAGTTGCGGATATTTCTTCTCCTCCCTCTACACTCCTTCTCCCTTTGTAGGCTGTCTTTGGCCCCCTCTAGCGTTTCGGTGTTCTTTTGTCGGAGCGCTCCTCTCACTGTCTCCGCCAGTGATCTCTCTCCCTCTTTTTCCCTTTTTTTCCCATTTTTTCTTTTTTCCGCGGCGCTTGGCTTGAGAGCTTGAGCGGGAGCGGTCGGCGCTCGGTCTGCGGTCCCCGCCGCGCCAATGATTCCTTCCTCCCGCCTCTTCTCTGTATGGAGGGTTTTTTTTGTCCGATTTATGCTCCTCCTCCTTTTTCTCTTCCTTAGGCGTGGAAAGCAAGGCGATCGCTCAAGCCACGGCCGCGGGGGGCCTACGTTCACGGATACCACTGCAGTGCCTCTTGCCGGCATGCGCCCCTCGTTCCCCCTTCTGACGACTTGAACCGTCTTTCTTTTCTTTCTCCGGGAGGAATGATTTCTTCTAGTAGTTTTTTAGGACTTTTCAGATTGTAAAACTTTGATGACCCCCGCCATGTGCCATAGTGATTTCGCATGCTCTCTTCTTTCTTTCATCGGATAGTTTTTTTTCTTCTCGGTGGTTACCCCTCTCCTCCCGGTTTTTTTTTGCAACTTCTGAATAGATACCGCGCCGGTGGCTGGAGGCCATCTTTCTGTATCGCCGACTTGTTTTTCCAGGAGATTGGATACTCCTTGGCCGTCGCGTTTGGTGATTTATAGGAAGGTGTTGATCCTTCTGAGCCAGGCCTGCTGATCGTGATGGGGCGTCACTTTTCGTTTTTAGTCGTTCGCTTTGTTTTAACCCGATAAGATTCCTTCTGTTTTTTTGGAATAAGCCTTCTCTTCCTTCGACTTTTTTTTCTTTTTAAGTCCCTGGTCTAGACTTCACTCTCTGGCTCGCACCGCGGTCGCCATAGTCCCTTAGTGCTAGACTGTCAAGAACAATGGGACTCTTCCTTTGTTAGCTCCCAGTATTCTTTTGGCAAGGAGTTTTTCCTTTTTTTGGAATCCGATTTCGTTTCACCACCATGCGCAGTTCGCGGATTCTCAAATTGTCCCTCTTCTTCGTCAGTTTCCCTCCCTTTGTTGTCCCTATTTTTTGCATTCTCTTTATTCCCCCCATGAAAGGTCCGCGCGAAGCGTACGCCCGCCACGGACATGGTGACAGCGAGGTCCTACTCTTTTTTATTTTCCTACTTCTTGAATCATCTTTCTTTTTTGTTGTTTTGAGATAGGATTGACGCGATCCTGTCTAAGAGAGGACCGCTGATTGTGTTTCTTTAGTATTTCCTTGTTTTATGAAGTTCTTCCCTCTTCCCGTTGACCTTTGGTTGTCTACCCTCTTTTACCTTGGTTCTTCTAGCTGGCTTGGGATGTCTGTCTTAGATATACTCTTTTTTTTCCGGAAAGATCCCTCCCCCTTTTTTTTTTGTTTGTTCTAAACAGAACTTTCGGCCCTAGTCAACGTTATGGTCGACTTCCTGAGATCGAGCGCCACAGCAGGAACTTTTCTCTCGAGCCCTCTTCCCTTAGATTGGGAACTGTCGCCCTCCCCTTCGACCGCCGCCCGAGCGCCCTCTTTTGAGCTGTGGCGCCTCTTTCCTCAGGGCTATTTCGTATTCTTTTTCTCCCTACCTATCTCTGACCGCCTCCCTTCGTTTAAAGGGTCCCGTTGGGGCTAGACGATCCACTTCCTGGCTCGAAGGTTTATCCCATTGGCGATACTCATCTCCCCGCTTCCTAGGCTCCGCTTTCAGACGGATTCTCTTTTTTATAATGAGTAAGCGCGGCTTTCCCTTTTCAAAGGCGCTTACCCTTCGTTCCGGGCGACGGCACCGCGTCGCTCCACTCGTACGACTAACAAGATGTCGACGGATTCCGCAACTTTTCGAGTCTTCCCCGGCGTCTTCCCGACGACGGGTCGCGTGGCGCCAAGGGTTCAGGGACGCCATTCGCGGCTTTTCCTCTTTTTCCTCAACCCCTTTTCCCCCCGTAGTCCCAGCCTAGTTTTCGTAGTCGTTGTAAGTTGATCGGGTGCTAATGACGGGAAGCCCTGCTAGTTCGACCTCAGTAGAGCCCTTTTTTCCCTTTGTCCTATTTCCTTTTCTCTTGGGAAGAAGCTCCCCTTTCTTTGTCCCATTTTTAGTTTTTACCAGATCGGCCCTCCAGCCCACTCTCGTTTGCATCAGCGGTTCCCTGGCGGTGGTCTTCCCCTTTCTGGCCCCCCCCCCCTTCTTTCCCGTGCGATCTCCTCCAACTCTCCCTCTTTTAAGTTTTCCATTTCGTGAGATCTTCAGACGAAGCGCGGATCGAGGAAGTCCACCTCGAGGAGAGAGTCTCTCTTCCTCCTGCTCTTCCTGCCCCTAATCATTAGTGGGGCCACTGACAGGCTCGCTTTTTTTGCGCGGCGGAGGATAGTGGTATCGCCGATTTTTTCCTTTCCCCCGCGTGCTCGCCGCTTTTCGTGATCGGGTCTCCTTTTTTTTGTTTAATGTGGGAACCACCAGCTTACGGCTGCGAATCTCAACCCCACTTCGTGGATCCCCCCTTCCGCCAGTCTATGGAGTTTTTTTTTCTTAGCTTTTCTCCGTTTCATGGATTCCTTGTTCCTTCTCCTCCTTTTTTTTAATCCTGGTTTCCGACCCGATGCCCGAGGCGTACCCGCGATTCCATTCCCATGTCTAAGCTCGTCTATGCTTCTTCACCTTTACTTTTCCTGATGTAGGCCAGGGCAGCGTTCCTTCCCGATGACCCCGACTTGGACAGCCCCCAGAAAGCGGGTGCAGTTGTGATCGCACCCCTTTCTTGGGGTCCCGCAAGTTCTTTTATTCTTGAGTCCCTTATTGAGGGCATTCTCCGGGACTCCTCAGCTGCATCTGCTTAAGACAGAGAGCGTCGATGAGAGGACTATCCAGAAGCTCAGACTTCTTGCTCCCCTAGGATTCCCTCCCTTCCTTCAGGTTTTGGTTCCGAATTTTCTCTCTTTTTCTTTTTCTGAGAGAAGTTTTCATTTTACCAGACCCCGGCAATACACGGCTACCCACCAGTGACCTTAAGAGAGCCGTTCACGGGGTAACCTTCGCGTGTGTTGTCTTCCTCGAGTTAAGAATTGCACCTGTTTTCCGTTTTTTATTTTTACTTTTACCCCTTCCCTGAGAACATCTGGCCGATGGAGTCCCAAGGATCTCCGGTTCCATTTCGGTGATTGTAGCATCTCTTTTCCCCTGCTCCCTCGAGATGGCTTTCTACTTCACCCCCACTCTTCTTTTTTTCTTCCAATACTTTTTTTACTTCCTCTCAAGCTCCTCAAAAAGAGCATCTGGCCCTCTTCTCTGTGCCTTCTCGGGCCGCGCGAATCCTATTAGGTGGCACCCGGGCTCTCCCCCTCCTGCCTGACTGTAGGGCCTACCCTTTTCCTTTCATTTTTCATTCTGATGGGGATCAGATGGCCGCACGGCGTGCCACCTCGCGGAGGGGATTTGAGTATTTTTGGGTCCTTTTCTCCTTTCTAGATTCTTTTGCTAGAACTCTTCCTTCCTATATTGGGTGCCCTTTTTGACTTGAGGCTTTCTGGTCCTCTTTCTCCGCGCTACCTCTTGAGCGATAGTGGCGTGAACGTTCCTCCTTCCTTTTTCTAATTCTATTTTTTTTTTTTCTTTATTTCCTTGTTTTTACGCAAACTTCCCTGAGCAGATGATCCAGTTGATCGCAACCGCATCCCCGCCCCTGTCCGCCCCCTCGAACATCTCTCCTTGTTATTCCTTTTTTCTTCTTGAAGCGAGTCCATTTTCCCTGGAAAAGCTGCCTGCAGCGGTTCAAGACAAGAAGAGCGCGAGGGCGGTTTAGTCGGACCCCCAAGCGAACAAACGGTCCTTTTCGCCTTGTCCCCTCCTTTTTTCTTTTACGTGCCCCTTGGTTCTTTGAGTAGAGGAGTATATTTATTGCGGCTGACGAGACAGCGCGCCTGATGGCCCAGATGATCTGTGTCTTCGCTTTTGAGAGGGAATGTTGACCCTTTTACTAGCGTTTTTTTGAGAGTTTTTTGCCTTTCCCCATACCCCGACCCAGGGAGATCCGGAAAGAGACGTTTGAAGCTGGTCCTTACAGGGTCGAGCCTCATTGGGGCCTCGATCACTCGTCTCCGCCTTCCGAACACCCCCCCCCCCCACCCACCCCCACCCCCCCCCCCCACCACCACAACACAAACACACCCAAAAAAAAAAAAACCCCCCCCAAAACCAACCCCCCCCAAGTAGAGTGCCTTCTGTCACTTTAGATTTTGATTGTTTCCCTTTCCCGGGCTGCGACTTCGTGGGTAGCCGGGTTGGTTGTATCGGGATGTCTCAGGATTGTGCCTACCAACTCAAGATGGATCAACTCCGTCATGATTTAGGTATTTTTGTTGTTGTTGAACCGCTGTCTCTTTCCCATGGGTAATTTTCCCTCGATTAGAGGGATGGCCTCCGAGGCAGAGGAATTGCCGGTCGGGGCTCCAGGGGTCTCTCCTTTTTACAAATACCATGGAGATTCCTGGCTCTTGCGTGAAATTGGTCTGCTTTTCTTCCTGGGCCTGCCCTCCCCTTTGTGGTCTTCCAATGGCTCCTGTACGTAAAACCCAGAGTTCCTTGTCCCTTCGCCTTGATGGGGCGACGGCATACGGCCTGTTTTTATGGCAGGTACCTTTGTCCTGTCAGGTTTTTCTCTTTCGTTGACCAGGCTTCTTCCCTTTTCGTGGTTTTATTTTTCCACCCTGCATCTTCATGTCCTTTTTTCATCTCCTCCGATCCCCCACATGTCCTTGCGAGGGGAGTGATTTCTTTCTATCCTGAAGATTTCTGTGCTTCCCGAGATTTTCTTCGTGAGATCGTAGTTTTACTTTATCACAGCACCTGATCGTCTTGAAACTAATTCCAGGAGTGAATGCCCGTGGTTACTAGACAGCTCTTTGGCCTTTTTCTCCCCATTTTTCCCCTACTCAAGCCGGAATCTCATCCTCGTTTAGGCCTCTTCCAACTATCTCTTCTACTTTTATTGCCCGTTTTCTAGCGGCGCTTTCTTCTTTTTCAGCCCCTTCTTTGCCCCCTCTCTCTTCACTTGATCATCCATATCTTAGTGCTGGTCGACGCCCGGCCCTGAAGTAGGCTCTTGTTATTGACGCGAGCGTCGGGTAGCTGGTCCCGGCGTCGCCTTTCCTTCCCCTTTACGCGCCTTCCCTCTGAGAGCGCCGCTTTCTTTTTTTTTTCCTTGAGTTGGGGGATCTTGTCGAGGCACCTTTGGTCCGATTTACTGTTTTCGATCCGGATTTCTAAATTCCACATGCGCTCTTGGACGAAGTTCTTGGTCTTCGAAATATAAGTTGACTTTTCGCAGCATCCCCAGCCTACACCTATCCCACGATTTATCTTTGTTTCCTACTTTTGTATAAATAGTTATCCTCTTTTTTTTACCTTTCTGTTTTTCCTCGCTGGCACCCTGGTTCGGACTATTCTTACTAGTCTGCTTTTCTCTACTTTGGGTATAAGTCCTCTTATTTTTTTCGATATTCGCGGTGTTCTTTTACTCGGTGCTTTTTGCGCCTGCCCGCTTTCCTTGAAGCGCGCCGGGCGGGAGGCGAGCTGATACTCCTCGTCGTCCGGCCGGCCGCTTCGGAGGCCCCTTTCTCCTCTTGGCGCGCGTCCTTCCCCCTTTCTTCTCCTTTAATGATCGGGCGTGTTGCTCGTCTATCGCCCGAGGCGTGACCTCCGGTCGAGCTTAGTTTCTTCCTCGCTCTGCGAACAGGCGAGATTCCCCCCTTTTTTTCTTGCTACGCCTTCCCCTTCTCTTGTGGCTCTCCGCCCTGCTTTTTGCGCTCGCGCTGGTCGCGGGCGCCCTCCATCGCGACACAGCTCGCCTGTCTGTCTTACTGTCCCCAACTGGGCTTTTCCCTCTCTCTCTTCCCCCGTTGCGACCAGGGGGGAACTGGGGCCAATTCATTTCGTTTCTTCCCGTTCCTTGTTTTACTCGACCCCTTTGACACTACGAGTTCACTCCATGCTCATCCAGGCATTATAGACCTCTTTATCTTCACTTCCTCTTGTCATTCTTTGAGAAGGCCGAGAGCGCACGCTTTCAACGTCTCCCGGCATTATGATCAATGCTGGGTAGAACATTTTTTTCTGGATCTTTCTCTTCTTCCTCTTTGTTTTTTTTGATATGATCTTTATTCCCCCTGACCCTGGTCTCATGCAGATTACTATCCTTATTAGATGTTTGAAAGCTTTGAAATGAACTTCGAGCGGCCCAGTTTTCTTTTAAGCCCCTAACCCTTGTTCTGTATTTTCGCCGGCGGCGGGATGGATCGGCTTTTTAACTGCGAGTGCGTCGGTCCCTCTCAACTCCTTCTTTTTCTTGATCCCCCTCACCTTGTGTTCTCTCCACAGGTACAAATCTGGTCGGATGTGTATAGAGCAATGGTCCCTTTTTCCTTACTCCTCCTATCCTGAAGAGTATCCCTTTCTTGTTTGAGCCCTTCTTGAGCGCCTGAGCTATGTCGCCGGTGCTTAGGCCCATTTCGGACCTCTTTTTTGGCGGAGGCTTCTGCTCCCGTCGACGGATCCCTCTTCCCTTTTGAGTTCGACCATTCCGACAGCGACGCTACAGGATCGCCGCGGGCGCTGACTCTCAATGGGGACGATGGTGTGTTCTCCCTTTGTTGCCTCCTCCCTCTCTGAAGAGTACGTCTCTCCTCCTTCCTCCAGAAGCTTTTCAGAGCCTGACTTCATCGCTCTCAATCCCGGCGCTCTCCGCTGCGGTTTTGAACCCTTGTCCCAGTCCTTTCCCCACATTCTCTCTAGCACCCGCCCGAGTCGCCGGAGCCTTCTTTTAGAGCAATTGCTGCTCTTCCTCTTTCCCTTCCTTTGGTATTTCGTTGTTGAACGAGGGGCGCAAGGAGCTCGACGTCATCTCACTCTACCGAGGTTTTACAGCACCCGTTCGGCTCCACACTCTATCTGTTTCCTTCCCTGTAGTCTTCCCCTTTAATTTTTTTTTCTGACTTTCATTCACGGCTCCTTTTTCCTCCCAGGGTTTTTACCCGCTCTGCTTGTCCCTTCTAGTAGCATCTTCTCTGATAAGTGACTCTTCCCCCTCGTACGAAACTCCAGATCTTACCAGTGATCCCGGCCCCTCCACATCGCAGGACTTTCGATAAGCGTGGCTCTTCAGGGCATCATTGCGCCCTGCTCTCCCGGACCCACCCTTTTTTCTCCCTTAGCGCTCAGCAAATCTTCTCTATCTTTTTTTTCCCGACAGGTCTTTGAGCGTGACCCAGCACGAAGGTCGACTTTTCCTTTTCTCCTTTTGGATTCTTCGTTCCCTCTCTTCTATGCGCGCATTTCTTTCACCCTTCCTCTTTTGACTTGATTTCAGCGGTTCCAAAGCCATCCTCCACGAGGTGTGATGAGATGCCGGCATCGGATTTTGGGTTTTTCTGCCGGAGCTTACATTTTTCTATTTCCGCGGAGTTGAGCTTGCATCGATCCTTTTTTGTTATTCTTGAAATCGTTTTATTCTGCCCCCGGAGCTCCGGCTGCGTCAGCTCTTTTTCTTAGGAGAGAGCACCCCATGCCCCCAGGTAGCTTGTTTTGGTCTTGTCATCTGTCTCCCCCCTCTCCTCCTTAAATATCCTTTTTCCTGCCGCGCCCTCAGGTTCATCGGGCGCCGACCCGCGCGCGCTGCCTTAAGGTGAAACAGTAGGCGATTCTTCTGTGATCCCCTCCTTTTTTTTTTCTTAGTCCCCCCTCCCCAGGTTTTTTTATTACCCTCCCTTTTTTTTGGTTTCGGACATGATCCTGAGTAAGCAGGTGGCGACCCCAGCCTTTTCCTTCCCCAGCTCGGCCCCCTGGTTTCCCTTCTTTTTTTTCCTCGATATCACTGATCTTTTTTATGATTTCCTCTTAAGGTCTTACTGCAAGGAGAGCCCTCCCGCGCTGAGGTGGTGGACATGAGATACTCCCTTTTCTCCAGCTCCCTCTTTCCCTCCCCTTTTTTATTAGGGGATCATTTTCTCCTTTTCTAGTCTCTCGTTTACCCCTCTCGGACGGACCTCCCCTTGCAACACGCCGTTTCGCACCCACAGTGTCCGTTCCGAATCCTTTTTTACACTCTCCTTTTGGCTGTAACGTTCTTTTTCTTGCATTATGCACTCGAGCTAGCACCACGGGACGGGGTAGGCACAGGGACGCTGATCTTCTTTCTTTTCCCAACGTTTACGGAGTTTTTTCTTCCCCTTTGTGCTTTAGTAAGTAATGGCGGGGTCTATCCTCTTTCGGTGTTCTTTCCCCAACTAGCTAGGTTTCACCCCCCGACAAGTGGTTCCGCCCTTCTCAGTACGACCAACAGATCCCCCTTCTCTTAGAGGGCTCTTTCTCCGATTTGTATTTTTTTCCGTTATTTTTCCTTTTGTCCTCACAAGGACCTGAGGAGTAGTTGCCCCGGCGTTCGGACGTTGGTCTCTGCAGTTACTAGTTCACACAGCGCTCTTTTTTTTCTTTGGTTTAAAATTTCTTTTCCCCTCTGGGACGTTAGAATTGAGTCGTTTTTCGGATTTTTGTTCGGCATCTCCCCCTTCCCCTCTCGGGGACTTGAGCGCGTGGTCGGGCAGTTGTATCTTCCTTCGTATTGTGAGGCGATTTCTTCCCTTTCAGGCATCCTTCTTTTTTTCTTTACTATGTTCCATCTCTTTAGTCCTTGTTTTTTTTTTCCCAGACGTGCCCTCCCCACGATCAATCATTCTCCGAAGCCGAGGCAGCCACAATTATTGATAAGCGGAAAGACACTCGATACTGTTCCTTGATCTCGTTGAAGAATCGAACTTTTCTTTTCGCATTCTCAGGCGACTTCCTCTTCTTTTCTCTCGACGTTCCAGCCACTCGAGCGCGAGGCGTAGACGTCAGAGCGAACATCTCCCCCTTTCAGCTTCCCTCCCTTTTTTCCCTCCAGTTTGATTTATTATCTTCCCTTTTGGGGTGCGTTGTCAGTTATCTGGAGGACCGAGGCCCGCTAGGCCCTCGCAGGGCTTTATCTTTTCTGTCGGCGATGAGATGATTTTTTCTTTTTCGTATTTCTCTTCCTCTTTGTTGAGATTTCCTCTTTTCTTTTTTCAAAAGATTACCCGTCCAGAAAATCAGGAGAGCCGTGGAACGCCCATGACCTTCCCCGCGGGGCTGTTCTAACAGGTTAGTTTTTGCTCCTTCTTCATTTTTGAACTCCCTTTTTTTCTTCCCTTTACAAGGGCTGCTCTTTCCTTCTTCTGCGCCTTTTTGCTTTCTTTATGTCAGGTCGGATCGCGACCGCAAAAGGGCTCACGATGGCTCCAGCCTTTTTTAGGTAGGAAATCGGTTTTTTCTTCCCCATTCGGCGTCTTTTTCCTGGCCCTCGCTCATCACTCCTCCCTTTGAACTGCCGGGCCTTATTCTTGGCCTTATGGTTATCACTCCATGGGCTAGCCTTTTCTCGCGCTTACCTGTCTCTTGAAAATGGTCTTAATTTGTGGTCGTCGTAGCTCTTTTTTCTTTGCCATTCTTTTTTTGTATAGTGGTCTCTTTCCCCTCAACCGCGTTCCCGAACCTTTTGCATAAGGAGTAACGTTGGGTTGGAGCGACGGCCCTCTGGACGGAGCCCTTCCCTTCTCTCTGGTTTTCTTTTTGGATCCTTTTCTTTGTCATTCTTTTAGTATTTTTTTTTTTCTGCTAGGAAAACTGTCTTCCTGCTCGCTTTTTTCTCTCCTACAGCCTGCGCGGAAGAGCTTGCTGGGTGCTTTAAGCCCTCTTTTTTTTCCTCTTCTTTTCTCTTTTTTCTCCAAGCAGGTGATCTTCGTAATTCACCGAAAGCTCCCGGGAAATCGCCCGCTGTTCCTCGACCGGGCTCAACCATTGCTCGGCCTCCCCCCCTTATCTCCTTCCCATATTGTCTTCCTTTTCTTTGCCCCTCTGCCGAGATATGGTGTGGGACATTTTTTTCCCCTTGTCACGTTAGCTCTCTCATTCTGCTGGACTTTTTACTCTGACTTGATCTGTAGATCCGCGCGCTGGGGCCCTCTGACCTTTCAAGGAGGATGAGCGCTCCTCTTTTTCGCTTTTTGGAATTCTTCTCCCTTTTGATAGTTAGCTAACCTTCTCGCGACAGCAGGGTCGCGTGGTGTGGAGGGGGAGCTCTGCGCGTGATCTTTTTCAGGATTTTCCCTCTTTTGATCAACTTCCCCCCTTCCCCTTGGTTTTTCTTTGGATAGAAAGCTACTGCCGTTCTTCGCGGATGACAGCCCGAACAGATGACCCAACGATCGTTTTCTTCTTTTTCCGAAGAGGTTCTTTCCCCCTCTTTTTCCTATGGAGTACGTATGCTCTTGATTTTCTTAATTGGCCGAAAGCCCCCCCCAAGGGATGAGTATTAGCAACTCTACTCTACTCCCCTCCCACCCTCCCCTACCTACCCACTTCTACACCTCTCGTCTTCCCCCTTCCTCACAACCCCCTTTTCCTCTCCTCTTGTCTTTGCTTTTTGTTCTTCCTCCCCGCCCTCCCATCCCCTTTTCCCCCTCCCCTTTTTCTTTCCGCCTCTCGTATCTGCCTTATCTTCCCTTCCCTCTTATAATAGATGGAGGATTCGACTCCGTGCGTTGCGACTTCGGTGGTTGCGAGACTAGTTTTGTGCCCGTCCCCGGTGCCTTTTTCTCCTCCGAAGGTCTTGGGAGATCCGCTCTAATCAGGTACGCCGCGGCGTCGGCGCCGGGCGCGCTCTAGGACTTTTTTTTTGATTACGGCTCTTTTCTATACTATCCCCTAGTGTTCCTTTTTCTCTTTCTGGGGATCCGATAGACTGTGCGTCCTGGTTCGTAGTGGCTGCGCCGAACATCGACCGTGTTTTTGTTCTGCAGAAGTCCCCTCTCCATCTCTTCAGTTTTTTCCTCAGTGTTTCCTCTCTCCAGTTTTTCGTGCCTGCAGTTCTCAGACTCGAACAGTCGGCTCGAAGACGGAACACAATGGGCTGCTCGATTCCCCTTTTTTTCTTCCTAACGTATTTTCTTTTTTTCCATTTTTTTTTTTTTTCCCAGAGAGGGGCGGTTTCTCCCACCAAAGCGGCAGGGGCGGGACGCGCGGTTCCGAACCGGTCGTTTTTTCGATCCCGACGACCTTTCCCTTCCCGACAGAGTCGTTCCTTTCTCCCAGACATTGGTGAGCCTTGTTTCCCTACCTTCGGCACGCCGTTTAAGACTTCGCCATGAGGACTAGCACATCGAGTGCCTCGAGGGGTATGAACTTTCGTCTATGCTTACTCTCTCTTCTCTTTTTTTTTTTTCAGATGTGCTCTTTTGTTCTTTCTAGAAGATGTCATCTTATCAGAGGCGTCGTGATTGCCGTGGTGCCCTTTTATCTTTTTTTTTTTAAGGGTCCTTGGTTTCTCTTCGAGTTTTTTTTCTTTTCCCTCGGGCGGGCTGGTTTTTTTTCCGCTCCTTTTTATGATAGTTTGACCGCACCGCGGGGTTTTCCACAGCACTCTTTCTTCTTCCCCCTTCCCTTTTCTCCAGTTCCTTTACGAGCTCACTGCCTGTAACTTGTCCGTTGCGTCGACTTAGTACCTTTTTCGCTGATGGGTATGAGAAATTCGGGGCGCTCCCCTCCTCTGCCTTCAACGCTTTTTTATTTCCATATGCGTCTTTCCTTCCTTCTGATACCGATTTTGCTCAAGGTATGGGCCATGTTCGCCTCTGATCTACGTCCAGAGAACTGATCCTTTCTTTTGGTGTTTTTCGCTGAAAAGACCTGGCTCTTTTCTTTATTTTCGAGACGAGCGCGACGGCCGATTAGTCTCCTGCCGCCGGCAGCCCTTTTATGTAGCCATGTCGTCTCTTTTAGTTCCCATGAGAGTCTTTTCCCTTCACGGCCACTCTTCGATCAACCTCGAAGATCGCCACGCCATGAACCGCCGTCTTCTTCCTTTTCCTTCCTAAGTTCACTCCCTTTTCATTGCGTCTCTTAACTTGGTGCCAGTCGCAAGAAAGGAGAGCATTCCCGAACGGATTAGTCAGACCCGCTTAGTCCCCCTCTCCCCATACTCTTCTTTTTTTATTTGTAGGATAGGTTCTATGCCGGCAGAAGAACGCGAGGCTTAGCATCCTGACGTCGCGCCCCGCGGCCTTGTACACTGAGAATTTTTTTTCCCCGTCAGCTCATCGTCCTTTCTCTCCGCCAGACAGCGCTCGACCAATCCCTTGTGCAACACTCGAGACAAACCCCCCCTTCTCTGCTCCGCGTTCAGAGGAGGCCATTATCTCCCTTTTTTTTCCAGTTCCTTTTTTTCGAACTTTTTACTTTTTCCTTGACTGACTTTCTTGATCTACCAGAAGCTCCTTCTCCCGAAGATCGCGCGCGCAGGTCCTTTTTGAGGATGAGTAGTTCCCTTCTTTGTTCTTCTCCCCAGGACCACGTTCCTGAGCTTTAAAGGCCACTGCAATGCACCCTCCCAGGGATAGATGCCGGCGGAGGACCGGGGTAGTAGCCCTTTTGCCTTGTCCATCCTTTTCTTTTCCTGTCGTTTTTTTCCCCCTCTCTTTGGTTTTTGTTCACTGGAGTGGCCGTGGAGAACGAGGGTATTCGTCTAGTAGCACCAGCCCCCTTTTCTACCGGAAGGTAGGGATGGTCTGTTGGAGAGTAGATCTTTCTCCCTCCTTCTACTTCTCTTTGGTTCCGCGCTCCCCATGGCGGCCGAATCCGGCGGTCCGACAGCGGCCCGGAGCGCTACTGGTCTGACCACCATCTTGACTCTTCTTCCTTTTTCTGACTGGAGATGCTCTCCACAGCAACCGTTTTCGCTAGGACTTGCGACACTCCGGTTTAGGGACATGATGACCCAATGTGACCTCACAGCCCGCGGGTGCAGGGACATCATTTTTCAGACCGCCGCCACGCTCCCCTTCTCCTTGTTCCTTTTTTTTTCTTCAGTCGATGCTCTTAGGGTAGGATTCGAAGGGGACCCCGGCCCGGTCCTCGGCTAGTCGGCCATGCACAGATCTTTCCTCTGCTTTGGTGCCAGATCTCTCTTCCTTTTTGCGACGTTCTTTCCTCCGCCATCCGGACGTCGGGAATCATCGTTGCGCCCCTCGCCGAGCGAGCCGTTCTTTTTTTTTGGCAGATCAACACCCCTTACCTCCCCTTCTTCTCGCCGATTTTTTTCTTTTTCTTCCCCAGATGTGTGTCCGTTAGAGTGGCATGGCAATCTGAAGCTAGTGACACGGGGCGTTCATTTGTCACCAAAGTCCCCCTGCCTCCTTTCTTAATGGGTTCCTCGTCCGGTTGATAAAACGTTTTGTTCAGATGGCTCGAGCCCGCCAGGGAGTGGGTCACCCCCTGATATGCAGCAACACGGTGTTCTCCATCTTACGCGACAAACATAATCCTGGCAATCCTTCCTTTCTCTTTCCCTTATTTTCCCCTCTGCCCATAAGAAGCACTTTTTCCCCCCAGTGGACCAACGCCTGCGGTGACGTCGGGGCGACCTGGCGTGGGTTGGTGCAGATGTTGCGCGGCACGCCTCCTTTTCCCCCCTCTTATATTTTTTTTTTTCCCTTTTATTCTTTTCGGGCCCGGTCGCAGCGGGCTCTTGCTTTTCGAGAGCTGTGACTTGGGGGGGCCTGAGCGCGGTTTCGCCGCCCTTGTTTGTTTTTTTGCTTGGAGACTCGGCTTTTTTCTTTTTTTGCCCGTGTCTTTTTTCTGTTTTTTTTTTCTGAGTCGGCGAAAAGACTTCAGGAGGCCTAGTCTCGAGCCAGCGCTTCCCCCAGCGGGCCGCTCCGACCCTCCTTTTACACCAGATCGAGCCTTCTCTCTCCCAAGAAGGAGTTCCGTAGACCGCGAGCTCAGCGTCCTTCCCGATGCGCTCTGTTCCCAGCCAGAACGGAGGGTGGAACGCCGTATGCCGCCCCCGCCCACCCTTTCTAAGAAAGGGTCGCCTCTTTTCCTTCCTTCCCGTTGTGAGCGTCCCCTTTTCCATTACTAGTTTTTTTTCGATGTGGCTAACGCGGGCCCGAAGGACCGAGCATTGGCGTGATTCATCTGTTGTTCGTCGACTGTCTTTTTCTTCACACACGTTTTGGCTTTTAACAAGCTCCAGGGGTGGAGAATCACGAATACCCTGGGAACATTCTGCACATCACTACGGGGAGGGGAAAAGACGGTGGCGTCCAAGAAATGAAGCGGCCTTCGTTTTTTTGTTTTTTCGTTTTTTTCGAAAGTGTGCTAGCTTCTCTTTTTCCTGCACCGCCACCGCGACGGGGGAGCAAAGTCCACGCCTGTCACGGACGGCCTGTGGGTTCCGTCCGTCCGGGTGATTTTTGTTCTAGACCTCCCTTTGGATATTCTTTCCCGGACCCACGTGGATCGGAGGAAAAACTCCTGGGCGGCTTATTCACAACTCTTTTTTTCATCTTTGGTCTTTCTCCCTTCAGGCTATGGCCCTGCTGGACGACTGCCGGGCAGGTCGGTATCTTATTGGTTTTTGATCGAGAGTAAATTCCTTTTCTTCGTTATTGTTTTTTTTTTGGCCGGTTGGTCGCCTTCCCCTGCGCGCGGTGAGGGTCATAATTTCTAAACTCGCAGGCCGGCCTACGGGACCTGTGCTGGAGCGCGCTCGGCCCAGGCGAACTTTTCGTCCGAATGGTGTACGCTCTTCTCCCGGTTTTGAGGTTTCTTTTGGTGGCGGGCGGGCTGACCTTTTAATTCGGTTCGGAAGCTAATGATCCCTACCTATCATAACCTGCGCTTGAGCGCGTGGCATTGCTCTCTCTGTCGTCGCCTGCAGCCTTGGATGATCGAGTAGCATTTTCCTTCCCTCTCAGAATCACGTTTTTTTCTTTTTCTCCCTTGAACTTTGGAAGCTCTCACTACCGCCTAGCCTCCGCCGGATCTCATCAACTGTGGAGGGCAGCCGTCCGACTCGGTCTTGAGTCCTTTGCCGTCGCTTTTTGAGCGCTCCATTTCCTCCCCTCCTTTGGATCTTTTTTATTTCTTGTGCTGTCTTCTTTGGTCTTTTCTGCCGTGGCGACGCGGAGATGGTGAGTGCGCGGCGGAGCAGTGTACAGGCTTTCGGTTCCGCCGACACCCAGGTTACACGGCTTCGATTTGATTTTTTTTTTGGAGGGGCCTTTTTTTTTCGATCTTGCGTTTCCCTATGTACTCGCCATCCGGCGCTTCAGGAAAACGGCCGCGCGGCGCGATGGATCCCCCTGTACGTTTGTTCTTACTTCTTTTTTCCTGATACTCCCCCCCCCCTACTCCCGAAAACTATCGTTTCTTTTTTGGAGTTTTTTCTGGCAATTAACGTTGCTCGAGGATTAGAGCGCTCTTTCGGAATAAGCTTTCTCTTCTTTGCTAGCTCTCCGTGCCGGGAGTTTTCTTCACTCCTTGACATAGTGACATCGGGGTTGGGAATGACGGGTTTTCCGGAGACTATTCTCCTTTTCTACATGCCTCTTTCTTCCTCTCTCCGGTTGTGGGCGGTCCTAGCGCGCTGGAGGCTCATCGGCGGCGGCGCGCGGAGACTTACCTTGCGTCGCGCCTACGGGATATCCACTACGAGCATTTCTTTTTCTGCGTTTTTTTTCCCTTCTTTCGATCGTACCGGTTGTGTCGTTCGTAGTGGAGAGGCCACAGTTGCCTATTAAGGTAGTCGTCCTTCTTCTACGCGTCTCTTTCTCCGCCTGGGAGCCGGGCGCTATCGCGATGCACGGCTCCCATCGCGACCCAGCCTGCTGACTCTTTTCTCACCCGTTTCCCATTTGACTTCGCTTCATCTAGATTGCGAATGAGGTGGAACGGGCGGGGGCTTTACCCGTTTGATAAAACAAACGCAGGTTTTTTTTTTCTCCGTGGGCCACTCCCGATCGCGCATGCCGCTTTCACAGCACAGCTGCCCTGGATCCGATAGCGGCATGCTTTCACAAGCCGGTCTTTCTCATCATCCTGCCTCTTCTCCTTTCTAAACGGACTTAAGACCTCCCTAGGGCCTCGCGTAGATGAAGCGC
>Ga0179593_1470032_pt1 | contig 17249 bp, 27 predicted proteins | sample CZODoug2_1_08_16_FD_185931 | JGI IMG/M metagenome (GOLD analysis project Ga0179593, IMG submission 185931) | Vadose zone soil fungal communities from Angelo Coast Range Reserve, California, USA - CZODoug2_1_08_16fungal (PacBio error correction) | ecosystem: Environmental > Terrestrial > Soil >... | reverse complement strand
TCTGTGTCTCTCGTCCTTTCACGTCAGTCGTCTTCTTTTTCTCCTTCCTTCCCCCCCGACTTCCCACAGATAATTGTCCATTACTTTCCCCCTCCATTCATTGTCTATCTGGCTGCATTCCGCTGTTCCCCTTCCTTCCCTCACGTCCTGGTAAACTTTCTGCGTCTTGCTCCCTTTCAATATTTCCCCCCTATTTTCTTGTGCTGCGACTATCATCCATCTCTTTTTTTGACCCTCGAGACCACTTCGTCTTAACCCTACCATTACTACTTCCCCCTTAGAGGATACTCTCTCCTATATTCTTGCCGCACTAACGATTTGCCCCTATTGCCCTCCCCGCCCTTATCGCTCTACTGGTACATCTCTTTTCTTTCGATATGTCCTGCTGTAGTACGCCTGTTTCGGGCTCTTATGCTGAATTGTTTTATATCCGGTTTCTCGTCCTTTCCTTCCTCTTATCCCCCCCCTCACCCAATCCACTTCAGCTGACTGAGCTACGGAGCAGCTCCCCCCCCTTACGCAAGTTCTAGGAGCCCTTTCCTTCTGATTGATGTTCCCCGTACCCTCCTTAATTCTGGTTTTGACAGACATTTCTCTCCTATCTCAAGTCGTCTTTCTCCTGCTCTGGTGCGTGATTCTCTTTACGTCTACCATCTCTCGTGCCCCATTACTTATCCTATATCGCAGAAATGCCCCCTTTTATTCCGTCCTCCCTGTTCTTAGCAGTAATTCTCTACGCTGATTTCCCTGACCCTGTGCTGCCGTCCTTTCCTTTTGAGTCATACATAACCGACCCCTGTTCCCCCGCCTCCCCCCCCTCACGTTCTTTTTTGACATTTTTCCCCCTCTTCCAGGTGGTATATCTCTGAAATTTGAACTTTATCTTATCTTCTGTCGAAAGCCGTTTAAAGATATTCCCATCCCTGTTTTTCCCCGCATTTTACGCCTTTTCACACAGTCGACCTCGTCTCGTTCACACATTGCCCTAACCTCTTCCTTTCTCTGCCTATTTTCCCCTCCCCGGAGCTTTACGCCCTCTTCCCCTACTCCAAGATCTCCTCCTTTGCCCAGCGCGCCCTGCGTCCTGGAATTACGTGTGTTGCTTTTCTTTTTTGTCTTCTCCTTCTTGTTCTGAGTGTGTTCCCTCGTATTCTCGGTACTTCCTTTTATGGTGGAACGTCCTTCTCTTTCCGCCCATACCATTCCTCCCGCTAACGTACCTTTACCCCCCCCCTCCACCCTTCCCCTCCCCCACTACCCCCTCGCTTCGTTTTGTCCTTTTTTTATTCATTTTTCTGATTTTTATTTTTTTTGCCCCCTTTAGACCATGCCACCTCCTGCGGACGGTCCCCTTACTGCGCTTCCTCTATCGATGGACTCCGATCCACTATCGTTGTATGTGGCGAGAGGTCAGTCTTTTTTTTGGCACCTCTGCTCCTGCCTCCCTTTCTTTTTTTTTGCGCATGTTACCTTTTATGTTGTTGCCCCTCGCCCATCCTGTCTCGTTCTGGCCGTCTTCCGGCATTACATTTGCCCACCGGCGACTCCCCTCTCCTCTTCCCACGCCCCCCCTTCCCCCTCCGCCGTCTCTGGATCCTGCTAAGTTTCCCCTCCTCCCCCCCCCCCTTAAGCCGCTTTTTTTCTTCGCCATTGATCGCAGGTCCTTTTTATTTTTTTTTCCTCTGTTTTTTTGCTTGTTTTTTTTTTTCTTATTATGAGTTTTTTTTTTTCCCCATTGACTGGTCCTTCGTGCTCCTCCACCTCTCACCCCCCCCCATAGGCTTTCCCTTTGCACACAAGTGCTTTTGGAGCTCTTGCTTTCTCTATTCTCGTCAGTTCCCGTCCCCTCCGCCTTTCCCCCTCATTTCCCCATTTTCTGCCCTTTCTTCCTCAGCACCGTTCCATTTAGGCTCTTGAACATGCCTCCCCCCCTCCGCCGCTTTTTCTCTACTTCACAACGCTGACCTCTTCCCCCCTTTCCTTCGTTCCCCTTTTTGTCTCCGTTTTGCGGGACGGTTCCCCCCCGGCGATGACTTTTCATTTTCTCCTTTTCTCTCCCCTTTTAGTTCCTCTTTCGTATCTCGTCGCATTTCCCTTTCGATTTCTCCCTCCTCTTTACCCGTCAATCGGTCCCTCCTCGACCCTCTTTTCCCACCCGCACCGGTTCCCTGAGCTTCAGACCTTTCCTCCTGTTCTCTGGCGATTCGGCTCCCTTTTTTTGTCCTTGAGTTGAGTTTTGTTGAGCGTTTCTACTTTTTCGTTTCTTTTTTTTCTGTGACCGCTCTTTTTCCTTCCGCAGCCTGCTTGCCACCCCACTACCGCGAGTGTCTTATATTAGCCCCCTGCCCTCGCTGTGTCCACCGCGTCTTTCCTTCCTTCCTCCCGCTGCTTGTTGGTCCTTTTCCCTCTTTGTCTTTCCCCTTGCCGTACGCAGAACCGTGCCCCTCGAGACAGCATTCCCTTTTTTTCCCCCTTCCCCCCCCTTTTTTTCAAGCCGCTCTCTGGCTTTCTACTTCTCTTGCCAGGTCCCAATCCCCTTTCTTTCTTCTTGCCTTCGACGCGCACCCCTTCCCCCCAGAAGGATAGAACCATGTCCTCTCCCTACCCACTCCCCCGTGGCCTTCTCCCTTGTTTTTCTCCTTTTTTTCCCCGTGTCACCCCCCCCCTTTTATGTCCCATTCTCCCATCTTCTGTCTTCGTGTTCGCATTTTCCGGCTAGTGTCTGCTTTCAATTTGCGTTCTGGTTTCTTTCTGTTGGCCCGTTTTTCTGCCCTTTGGAGTATCATTCGTCGTCGTTTTTGTATTCCCTGCGACGGCATCTTCCCCCAGCGATTTCCCCTCTTCCCTCCTTTCCCCATGGCACGTCTTTTCCTCCTTCTTTTTTTCCCTTCCGCAAGACGTCCCCCCTCCCCTTCCTAATGATTCAGCTTCCCCTTTCATTCGCCCCGTAATATCGTGTCTGTTTCCACTCTCCTCTCCGCTTGCCCTACCCTCTTTCTTCGGTGGTCACGATCGCCCTTTGTTTGCCCCTTTCGCCTTTCATCCTCCGTTCTTCTTCGAGAGCATTCTCCGACAGCCGTTCTTTTTTTTCCCACTTTTCTGTCCTATCAGTCCTGCGTCCTACTCTGACGGTGATTGTTTTTCCGTTTACGTTTACGTATCCCGATCAGTTTTTTACTCGCGTTCTTCTCCCGTCGCTCTTATTTTCCTCCCGGTTTTCTTCAGACCCCCAGCATCCCCGCTTCCCTCCCCCTCTTTCATCTCCCTTGATTCGCTGGTCTTGGCACGCCGGCTGTTTCCCTCCCTCCTCTCAAAGACGAGAAGTCACATTTTCCCCCGCACCTGCTTCTCCTCTATTTTAATGATCTCGCTTTTCTTTCTTTTTTCTCTTTTCACCTGGTCCCCCGTCTGCCCGTCGTTTCGTATGTCCGCTGAGCGCATGCATTCCTCGTTTCACTTCTCACGCTTATACCCTACTTTTTATCTCAGGCCAGCACCGTGTCCCTCTCTCTTTTTTTTGTCCTGCCTCTCTCGATTCGGCTCTCCTCCTTGTCCCTATCCCTTCGCGACGTCCCTTAGCTATTTCTGTCCTTCCCGCCCACTTTTTACTTCCTACCTTCGCACCCTCTAATCTCCCTCTTTCCCGCTGTCCCTGCGACCCCAAGGTTCCCCATGCCTCTCCTCACTCATTATTTTGAGCCCTTTTTCTACGATTCGCCCTTTTTTTTCCCCCTCTATGAATACTCCGCTCTTTGTGTGTTTTGGCCACAGGTAAATTTGCTCTCCCTTTCTTCTTTTTTTTTCTGGTATTCGTCCTACTTTTATCTCTTTTTCCTTTGGCCCCTCACCCCCCCCCCCCCTCCCCCCCCCCTCACCCCCATCACTCTTCCCCACCTTTCTAGCGCAACTTTGTCCTCGGATATTCTTTTGGCTTCTCCCATCGTCTAGATTTTCGCGATCTCCCGACTTAGCCTTTTTTCCTCCCCCCGTCCTCAGCATCCTCCTCCCGTCTTCTTTTCCTCACTCTTCGATGGTGCTTCGGCGCGTACATTTATTCTAGATGCCATCCAGGTTCGTTGGGTCCCTAGGCACAGCCGTCGTCGTTTCCCCTATTGCACCCTACGAAGCTAGTCTTGTGTCACCTTTCCGTCTCTGCCCTCTTCTTTCTCCCCCCCACCCCCCTACCCCTGGTAGAATGCGCCCCCCAGCTCTCTTCCCTCCCGACACGAGTTCCTGCTCCCGCCTCCAGCCCGCCTGGCCGTGCATGCTGCCATGCTGGCGTTGTATGCGGGTGGTAGTAGACTCTCTGTTCCTCTTGATCTTCCCCTACTCGCCGTAAGCTGATTCTTTCGTACTTACCTCTGGCTAACTTGATCCTTTGGTTTCCCTCCTCCCTTGCCTTTCAGTTAATTCAATAGTATCCGAAAATAGTCTTCTAGGCTTGATCGTCCAGTTCTCTCTTCTCCGAACTGAAATTTCATGAGCCTTCGTCTCAGCACCTTTGATGATCTCCCATTCCCTTTATCGCCCCTGTCACCCTGCCGCTCCACTTCCCCGCCTTGGGCCACTAGTCCCTGTCCCCCTTCCATCATCCCCGGCCCTTTGTATCGTTTTACCTTGACTTCCTCTGCCCTTCTGCCCCTCTTCATCGTCATCTTTCCTTCACCCGTGTATTTCATGGACCGTGTCCCATTTTTGCCCTATTGACGTCGTCCGCTGGCTCGCTGCCTGACCCCTCTGCCTTTTTCCTCCCTTCCCCATGGACCTATGTTCCCCCCTTTCCTCGATTTTGTCTCGTCCGTCCACCCGAACTCGACAAGTTGTTAGCGCATTTTTACCGGCCTGTCAAGCAGTACGCGCCCGCGGGTGCAGATTCTTTTTTACCTCTGTCCCTTCATATTACATTCTCCCCCTCTCGCCGCCCCTCACGCTGTTCAGAAGTCACCGAGTGGGTTCTGACCCGGGTTGTTTTCCTTCTTTTTCATCAGCGGTGATACAGCCATCCCCTCTTTTTCCGCAGTATCTTCCCGACGTCCCCCCTCAACTTCTTTCCAATTGTAACCTTCGTGGAAATGCCTTTTTTTTTCTCAACCCCACTCTACTACTAGACCTATTCCATTTTCTCTTTTCCCCCGACCCCTTTGATTTCCCTGTGTAGGAACTATACCATACGCAACGGGCCGCCCTTACACCCCCTTACCAGGCTTTTTCATCTCTTTTCTTCCCCCAACCCCCCCCCCCACCGATGCCCCCAATCAGGCCCCCCAGTGTATACCTAATTGCTCCCATAGCGATCTCCTTTCGAGTTAATGGAATTCGTATTCTCGGAGTCCGGCTCCTTCCTCACCTCTTTTCTTTTGTTCTTACAAGTACTTCGGCTCCCCCGCCTCTTATCTAGTATGCTCTCGAAGTCCTCTTTTTTAGTCATTTTCCCATCACGCCGACTTTTCTTCTTGGTGCATCTATCTGTCACGCCCCCGTACCATTTCGCGCGTTTTTCTTGATTGCCTCCTCTGTTCCCCCGTAAGTATGTTCCCTCCCCCTGTGGTTAAGAGATGTCCTTCCCGTCCCCCCCACGCCTCCTTAATAGACCGTCCTCCCTAGAATATATTTTAAATGACCCCTCTCTTTCCTTCCTGCCTGCCGTCCTGCCCTCCCCTTTTTTCTCGCTACCTAGTCGAGGCCCCCTCACTTGCCTTTCCCCCCCTTTTTTTGTGTCTTCTTCCATGTTAGGACCCCCCTGGTTTGTCTCCGCTGCTTTTTTTTTGAGCTACTAAGCCCCCCCTCGGTCCCTTGTTTCTGTCCATCCTTTTGCCGTCCCCCGGATTTACCTCAATCCCTGCCATATCCCCTTTCCCCCCGTACCAGACGGACGATTATTTTCTTCTCGCTCTGCGTGTCACCACCTTTTTTTCCCTTTTATTTTTGCAGCGTTGCTCTGTCTTCCTTCTTCTGCCGTTCAGCACCGGTCCTCCTTTTTTCCTTTCTCCTACTCCTCCCTGTATGTTTCCCATTTTTTCGTCTGACCCCCCATGTTATCCCCCCCCTCTCTTTCCGCTTATGTCCCCGCGCCGTTTCTGCTTTTTTTGGTTCCCAGCTTTCTCATGATAATTGCCCCTTGCATTTCCTCCCTCCACTCCCCTGCGCTTGTTCACGCAACAAGTTCATTTCCGCTTTCTCCCCGATTGTGCCCCCCGCGCCGCCTTTGTCCGCCCGCTAGTCTCCTCTCTTCCCCCTCGTCCCTATACTCTGTTACTACACATGGTTTCTAGCTTCCGTTTTCTAGCGCCCCATTTTCCCTTCCGGCATTGATTACCCCCCTCTGTTGTCTCCCCAGACCCACGACCCACCTCCTAGCCCTCGTCAGACTTCGGAAACCTTTCCTTCTTTTTATCTCGCCGTTTTGCGGATTTTTTCCCCGAGCTTAACCTCCAAAGCAAAAGTCGCGGTTTTCCTCTCTTTTTCCTAATCCTTTTTAGAGGATACTCCATCCTCGACGTCCCCATTTCGATTATTTACCCCCTTTCTTTTCCCCCTACCGGCCCCCGTTCCTTAGGTCCCTGTGAACTGTACTAAAATGTCTTTTTGTATCTCCTCGTACCCTCTCTGGACTTTCCAAGCGTCAGACCCCCATCCCCTTTTTCTTGACCCATCCCTCCCCCTATGTCTGACGTCCCCCCTTTTTTCCTTTCTTTATAATTATTGACCCCCTGAAGACTCTCTGGCTTCAGCCCCGCGTTTTTCTTCGACCTCTTTTCTTTTCCTCGTAATCTTATCTGGCGTTGCCACGTGTTTGACTCTCCTAGTGTTTTTCCACTCCCCCATGCCTCTTTCCATTTTGTTCGTGAGCCCCCTTGGCCCTGGTAGAGTCATCCACCCTGTCCACCCGCTCCCTCGTTTCTCCTTGTGTTTTGGATTAGAGCTGGAGCTTCATATTTCTTTCCCCCTTCCCCTGCCCCACGAGATCCGTTTTCCTGAGCCCCCATTGCCTACTACCCCAAGGAGCCCTCTCTAATTTTGCAGTTTCGTCCCTGAAAGCTTTTCTCCTTGGGGCTTGGGAAATTCCAGGCCAAGATGGTAAATTACCAACAAGAACAAAGCAGGTCTGGCGGCCGCCGGTTTGATTTTGTTCTCGGTTTTTGGAATCATCAGCGCCGAGGGCAACGATTTTTCTTCCGTACGTTCATTTTTCCACAAAAAGTGAACCCCTCGGTCTTCACCCTTGAGCAGAGAAGTCTTTGCCCTAGAGCCGGAGTACCCAATCTATGGTCTTTACGCGCCGTGGCAGCAACTTCTCCTTCTTCCACCAGACGTCGTCGTGACAGCTGACAGTCGCTCTTCAGCTTCCGTGACCTGTTACGTCTCACCCCCCCAGCTTTAAAGTCTCTTTTTGATTTTGTCTTTTGCTCGTGCACACCTCGCCTTCCTCTGCTGTCTTTTCCGCAGAAAATCTTGTCCCCAGAGCCCTTCTACTTTACTTTATATCTTTCGTGGGAGTCTCTCTTACTGAAGCCCCAGACCCCTTTACATTCGTTCTTAAACTTTGCCCACCCCCCCCCCCCTCCCCCCGCACCCGCAGATCTTTTAATTGCGATTTTCGTTCCCCTGAGAATGCCGGTTCGATGTTCTGCTCCTATTCTCTGTCACTTTCGGCTCCATTCTTTGCGGGTTCCCCCCTCTCCCTGTCCAGACGAAGAACTAGCTCCCTCCCTTGCTTCCCCTCGTTCTTCCCAGCTGACTTGTCCTTGGCCGGCCGTTTCAGTTTCGTTTATCTCTTCCGACACCTCTTTTGTCTCTGATCCTCCTCCCAAGACTTCCTTTATCCCTTGACATGCTTTGCTTTCCTAGCTGACCTTCCTTGTCTTTTACATCTGCTTGTGTAACTGTCCACGTGCAGAGGGTCGAGCGGTCGGAAGCTTCCCCTTTTTCATTTCCCGCTCCTAGCGCGAGATGCAATACCCCCCTGACGCATCTCCCCCCCCAATCTTCTTTTACTCCCCCTGCTCACCCGAAGACAGCTTTTGATCCTCACGCTATTTCCTTTATCGTGTACGCTTTTCGCCTCGCTTTTCTCTCCTCCCCTCCTCCCCACAGTCTACAGAAAATCTTTTTTCACTATGAGCCTCTAGTCCTTCCAGTCCTTTCCCTTAGAGACCTCCCTTCGCTGGGACGGTTCCCTGTGAAATACCAGCAGTGCACCTACAACTTATCCTCAAAAGTCCATTTAGGCCCTCTCTCGAATTTCTCGCCCTTTTTTTTTTTTTGCCTTGTCCTTTTCCCCCTACGCTTCCGCGTCTCAAACTCGTTTCCTGCCCTTCGGACTTTCGTTCCGCCTGCCTCGTCTTGCTTTCCCGTCATGCCCCACTCTCTTGAGGAAAAAAGTTAACTTCCGTTTTTCCCCCCTGGTTTCCCACCAAAGACTTTTCTTCTGTTGCCCCCCCCCCCTATGAGCAGCTCTCGACCGCCCATCCCCTTTTCCCTCTTCTCTCCAGGACACTTACTTAGTTGCCCTGCTCTGCCAATACCCTCATAGTTTTTCTGTTTTCCGCAGCGTTCGCGGTGCCTCTTTGTCTTATCCCCTTAGGCCCTTTAAAGTGCTCTGATCCCCCCCATCGTTCCCCTTTGTTTCGTTTTGCTGTTTTTCCTACGACATTGTAAGGATGCGCTATCTCAGCAATTGTCCCGCTTCTTTCCATGGCCGTTGTTGTCCTTCGAGCCTTCCTATCCTTCCCTACTCCAGGTGCCTCCCCTCCCTCCCCCCCCCAATCCTTCCCCCAGCTCATAGTTTTCCTCCGTCTGCCCTTTCAGTTTTTTTCCACGCGCCAGGCTCTCAGAACGGATTTTGCGTGCCTTCTTAGTTTTGATCCCCTACCCCCTCCTGTTCGTCTTCTCCCCTAGTACTCACTTCCCGCATAAGGTTTTTCTGCTTAATTCCCGTCGTGAATCAGTTTTCCTTCGCCAATTTCCCCAGACAGCGTAGGCCCTTACCTCCATTTCGTATACGCGTCGTCCCCACCCTACACCCTTAAAAGTCGCATGCCAACCACCCCTCACTTTTCCCCAATCTTTGTGCTTTCCCACCGGCCACTGCTCTTCCCCCCTTCTTCCTTCTGCGCGCGACATAAGTTTTTCCTTTTCTATGTGTTCCTTCCATGCGCGCGCGCCTGCCCTTGTGATAGCTCTTGAGTCCCCCTTCCTCCTCCCCCTTTCGGAATTCATGCGTTACTGTTCCCCCCAGCGCTTGTCCACCCAGATCACCTTCCTTTTCATCGTCCTTACTTTGTACTTCGGCTTCCGGCAATCCCCCCCCGACACCCGCTCAGGTCCTTGACCTGAAGACCTACTGCCCCTACCCCTACTTCATGGTCCTCCCCCGTGCTGAGAGCGTTTTTGATGTCGTTTGATAGCTCCCTTTTTTTCCTAATCGCACTCCTTTCTCTCTTTTCTACCCCAGTAGCCAATTTCGGCAGTCGAACTCTCATACTACCGTTTTGACCCCCGCCGAGCCTCTAGACTCTTTAATACCCCCCTGTATGCCCTTTCTGATTTTCATTTCTTATGTCGCATACGTGTTGACCAGTATCTGCTACTCATGCTTTCCTGTCCTTTTTCGTGTTGCACCTTCATTTAAGCTGACTGATGTCATTCCCCTTGTATGCTCTGAGGACGCTGACCCCGTTTTTCGCATTAAGCCATCGATCTCGACTTCCCCTTTTACATCCTCGTGCGAGTGACTTTTGCCGATTCCTTGTTCCCTTCACCTTTTTGACGAGTCTACGATGATATCTTCTCCGCCGATAGTCCCCCCCCTCTTTCCTCTGCCCGTTCAATTTCCTATTTATCTGCTGAGCGTTTTCCTTTATTTTTTAGTTTAATTCTTCCTACGATTTCCTTCATCGACTCCTTCTGCTTTCGTACCCCCCCCGCCGCCGGGCCCTTTACCTCTTTTTCCTTTTACTGTTCTTTTGCATTCGTGCCTGTTTCTGCCCATTCTCTGCGCCTGAGCCCTGATCTCATTGGCGTTTCGCAGTCTCCGCTGGTTCCACTGGCTTTGTGCGGTGAACTTTATGAATCCCCTTCCCACTTCCCCTCGATACTTTTTCCCCTCACAGTTAAACCTCCCATATTTCGTGATCTGTACCCTTGTCGCCGATAGTGCCTGCTTTTCTCGACTGGGCTCCTTGGTCGTGTCCTCTTTCCCCTATCGTTCCCGGACTTCTCGCACTCCCATCCCGAACGCGTCCCCCATTCCTCCCTTAACGCCTGTCGTACACGCGTTTCTTGTCCTTCCCTTCCCCCCCCCTCCCTTGCGTCAATCCGCCTTCGACTACCTGTCAGGATGGATCGACATTGCAGCCTCCCTCTCCGCTCTTGATTCCTTTGCAGCCGTTCGTTGACTTTCTCTTTTCCTGTGTTGAAATAGTGCTTTCCGTTTGAGACCCCCATGGGACTCACAGCCATTCGATTTGCGCCCTGCCCCCTGCGAGCACTGTTTCCACGTTTTTTAGATGCTTACTCGTTTCCCGAAGGCTTGCCGCGGGTACCATTTGTCCCTGGCTTTTTCATCCCTTTTTCTTTGTTGTTTGTACACACCCCGTTGTTTGTCTCGCCTGCCCCCCTTCGAGTTGAGCCCCTTACTCGCTTCCATTCAGCGAATCCTCTCCTCCTTCCCACCCCCGATGACCTTCATTTTCTTGTTCTTTTTCCTATCCTCATGAAGCCGTCCCCGCAGTCGCGCCCTTTTCCATGTGCGACGCTTTTCCTTTTGCTATCCCTGCGTTATATCGATTCCTGCTGCTTTTTCTGCAGCGGTAATGTTTCCCGGAGTTATTCTGTCGCCTACTCCGTCGGACGTTCTTCTCTTGCCGTCGCGTGCTTTGACTTCCCCCCTTAGTACTGCCCCCCCTATAACCCTTCCGTTGCGTATCACGTCTTATAGTTCGTCTCACTCAGGCCGTTTTTGATCTTTTTCTTACCGAGTTTTCTGTTGCGTATGGTTTCCTAACTCCTTCCTCCCTGTATGCGATTACTCCCCAACTTTGTGTTCGAGTGTTGTTTCCTGCCGCCTAGCTTTCGCCTTGTCCGACCGCCCCATATCCCTCTCCCTTCCTTCCGCGTCTGAGTTCCATCCCGCAAGATTTTACCTGCAATTTTGCCCCGCCGTCCCCTTGCCCTGTTCATGCCGCTGTTCCCCCCCGACCAGTCATTGCCAATGCGTGGTTTTCTTTTCACTCATTATCCTTTCAGTCCCACGCAGCCCATTCTCCGCCCGATATCGGGACCGGCTCCCTGAATTCCGCCCTTTTTCCTGTTTCCGTTTTTTTTACTATGCGTCATAGTTCTCGCCCGTGACTTTTCATCTCAGTCCCGCTTTTCATAGGGCTGCATGTTCGAGTCTGCATTCGTCCGGTGCACACCCCCTCCCTCTCCCCTTTCCTCGACCTTTCACACGCACGAGTAACATGGCTTCGTTCCCCACACTCTCCCCCCCCCCTCCACACTATATCTCTATTTCCTCGCTTCAGCCGTCTTTCTCCTCTTTGCCTGGGCATCGCTAGCATGACCTAGTATTTTTTGTTATATCGATTGCGTTTACGGCCCGACTGTTTTTTAAATCTCATTATTGTGTTGAGTGACATACTTAGCCGTCGTTTTCCTTTCATTGTGTGAACTTGCGAGTTACCTCTTGACCGTCGCCGTCACTTTCTCGAATCGTCCTCTTCTTTGCCTTTCCGTCTTTTCATCGTACTGTATGCTTTTTGTTTTTTTTTTTCCCCCCTCTTGCTATCTTATTTCTTTCTCATCCCCACGAAGCCCCCGACTCGTCTTTTGCATTTGACGCTGCGCCAGTTTTGATCTGCGGTTCGTACCTGTCTTTTTTCATTTTTACCTCTCCCCCCTCCGAGCGTCCGCTCTTCGCAGTTGTCTTTATCGACTTAGATGTATATATCTCGGCCGACATTTTTCCCTGAGTTTTTCGCTATGTGTTCCGCCTTTTCGCAGATCCTCCAGCATCATGTTTCCCCCCCCTCTGGCCCCTTTTGATTTAAGATTCCTGGACTGCGTATGTCATTGCTAGCGAACTGGCGGTCGGAGTGAACGTGCCCGTTAGCCCTACTATGAGTTCCGATTCTGCGACCGCCCTGTAGCTTCTTCCTTTTCTTCTCCCCCAGCGTCCGCCCGCCCTCCCAGCTCCCTACTCTATAAGGCGGACGTCCCCCGGCCCCCGTTTGCTTTTTTCCCTTTTTCCCCTGTATTTTGAAGTGGTAGAGGCCCATTCGAACCCTGCATTTTGCCTTCACAGATGTATACTGCCTACAACAGCCATCCCGCCTCGTCTCCCCCTGTTGTCTGAGCATCTTTTCGTGATCGAACATACCAGCACCCGCCGTTATTCTTTTTCCCCCCTTCCCGTTTCCTTCATATTCGGGCTATTCCATTTTTAGATCCCATTGGCTGTGGTATGTTTCTGGTTGCCTTTTCATTTTGACCCGGGTTTTCTTTCAGACTCTTGCTCCGCGCATCGGCGATGGCCCTCGCCCCAGGGTTCTCTCCCGACCGATATTTGCACGCGAGATGTCTTGCTTCCTCTTCCCCCCTTCGACGACCCAAACAGGTTTGTGATTTGTCGGGCCCCCGTCATGCACGTAACGCCCCCCGACGAGTTGCACCTTTTTGTTGAGTTTAGCTTCTATTTTTTAGTTGATGCCCGGCCCGCACCATTCTTGACGATTGCGTTTTTTCTTTCGTTCTTTTTTTTCCAGCCACACAGCTTTGCTATCGGACCTTTCCCCCCCTTCTCGCTAGGTTGCCTTCGGTAAGGAGAAGCCTTGCTTCTCGGCACCGGATGCTCGCTTTTGCTTGTGTCCCCTCCGCGATTGTTTTTCTTGCATCAAGGCTTTTCCTTTTCCTTCGTTACTGAGCTCTGAGTGCGGCTGGAGCGAGATTCGTCGATCTACCTGTTCTTTCCGTCATCTTCGGTGAAATAGCAACTTACTCGATCTCTCTACTCGTCTTTCTGGCCTTCGCTCCGTCATCCCTGCCGTTTCAGTTTTCCGATTGTTTTGGGCTTTGTGATGCGACTCCTAGTTAACCTTGGCTTTCAGGCCGTACCCTACTCTTTCGTTCCCCGAGTTACCTCTCTGTCGACTACCTTCACTTGGAGCTGTGCGCCTTTATAAGCACCTCGCCCTGTCTTTTCCCGAGTTATGCTCGGTGAAGTCAGAGACGTGTTTTTCCCCATTCACCTTTCTGCACTGCCAGGTTTTTTTTCACTGTTTCCGGTCCGCATCCCCGACGTGTTTTCTCCTGTCTTTTCCGTCATTTGGGACCCCGTCAGTTTTTGCTTTCCAGCCCCCTCGCCGACCGGGTGATTGGCTGGGCGTCCTCCGCTAGATCATCGTGCAAAATTTTTTTTTTTTTTTTGTGTCCCATCTTCTCCTCTTGCCTTTCCGTACCCACGTGATTGGGGAGAACAACGTCTTCCAGATATGCTTCCCCTCTCTCATTTCTGTACAAGTTCTCTGTCCAGTGATTAATGGGCCTAGGCTGTGCATGCATTGCGGCGATGACGTGCAGTATCTCGCTCTCACGACTTCATCGACATGCTGTCCCCCGTAATTTTTTTCTTCGCGCCCATTTGCGCCTGCATATACCCTTCTTTCACCCGCCTTTTTACATTCTTGCGTTCTCCCTTCCGTTCATGTAGTTCGAATCGGTTTCACCGACCCGCTAAAGATACGCCTCTCTTAATATGCTTTCATGAACCCCGCAGGCGATCTGCGTCGACCAATGATTCCTCTCTGAGCTGCGCCCGGCTCTCACCTTTTCCCCTAAGACCTTTTTTGCCGAAACGTTGCGAGCGTGCTTTGCGCGCGTTCGTCTGATCATGCATGCCAGCGGCCCCTGTTGAGCCCGTTCTGTGCGACCTGGTTACACCTTCCCACCCGTTTCCTTCCCACTATTAGCCCCTTCTGTCCTCTGCGAGAGCGTTGCCCCCGCGTCTCCGATTAGAGACGTCGGTTTCTGTCTCCTTTGACCGACCGGTATACCTCCCCTCCCCCCCCCCCTCCCCAGCTCGCCCCCCTCAGACCTGCGTTTTTTTTCACGTGTATTATTTCTGGCACGAGTGGCAGAATTTCTCTACTCCCCGCTTAGGCTGGCACTGCACTTAGTGGCGACAGGCCGTTTGCCGTCGAGTGATCCGGTTCTTCGACGGTTTTCCACGACCGCGACTGCACGCTTCAGCTTTTTATAACGTGGCGCTGGGCGTTTGCGATTCTAGTATGTCCATCGCGCGGCATGGTCCCTCTGTTCTCCCCCCCAATGTCCTCGGTGGCCCGCCGACATGCTAGCGTCCCAGAGAAGTCTTAAGTTTTTTTTTCACGTCTTTTATGCCTTGTTTTCCTCCGTGAGAGTTCGGACGGTTTCCCCCCGGACCGCACGCTCGAGGTCTTCCCTCCCTGCGCCGCTCTCTTGCTTTTTTTTGACGTACGATGCATGCACCTGCGCGAGTTGTGGCTTCTAGCGCTTTTCAGTCTTGTTTTGCTTATCTATTCTGTTTGCGGACTCACGACCCGGTGCGTTTTTTTCGCTCGCAGCAAGGCCATGGATGCTACCATGAGAGTTTTTTTCAACTGGGGCTGTTACTTCGTGGACTCGGACTACCCCCCAATGGCTCTTTCCTGACCAGCCTGCCACTGCACATTCCGACCTGCATTGCCAGCCGGCCTCTTTGTAGACTTGCCTTTGGGTATCGAGTTGCACCCGTCGTACCGTGCATTGTGAGTGTCTTTTCCCCATGCATGACGATTTTTTTTCCTTCTTTTTCGACGCGACCTCCTTTTTCCATCCTCCCCCCCATTCCAATCCGACTCCCCGATCCGCTTTTTTCCCGGCTACCGCGATTTGTGAGCTGGACGTATTTGTGAGATCATTGTCCTTTTCTGCTCCGCTTCCCATTCCGCGACTTTCAACCCTCGCTTATTGTTGTTCTGTACCCCCTCGCGACGCGTTCCCGTCGTTCTGAATTTTTCTGCCTAGCTTATACGTTCACCCCTATGTTCGTTGCATTTCGGCCTACTTTTGCCCGGCCCCGCTTTCGCCGCCCAAGGGTTCTTTGCACAAGAGATTTCATTTACAATTCTTTTGTACCGTGCTCGACTCGCTTTGTGCTCTGTCTTCTCAGGCATTTTTTTTGAGGTCTTGGATGATCACATTTTCCTCTCGCAGGCCCACTGACGCGTCCCTGCCGCCCTCGCTCACGTGCCTTTTCTTCACTTCCCCCGAACAATTTGACTGAGAATTTTCTTACCATCGAGCCGGGGCCTTAAGGCGCACTGTTTTTCCTTTATAAGCCGGTTGTCCTTTCCTCTATGACCGCACTCTCTTCGCTCCGACATCTATGCGGTGTGAAGTACTCTGCCGTGCTCGCTTCCCGGTCTGAGCGAATCCGTGTGAGTTTTTTTTGGGGTGGTGATGTTTTGTCGATCCTGTGTCTCGTTTTCAAGCGTAGTTTGGCTTTTTTTTGTGTTCTTGTGGAGTTGTTGGGTGTGCAGCCCGTTGTGGTGGGTCATTCCTCCACCCCGTTTTATTTTTATTTTATGGGCCAATTCTGTGGCCTTTGTATTGTGTGCCCCCCTGTGCAGTGTTGCTGGGTTTTTTTTTTTTGCCTTGTGGGTTGCGCATGTGGTGCGTGCACGTTTTTTTTTTTCTGTTTCTGTTTTCTTATTAGGGGGGTTTTGTGGGTGTTGTTTCTACCTTGAACCCTGGTGTCGGCGCTATCCGTTCGCTCCCCTTCTTCCAGCCGGAGGGTCTAGTTTTGGTCCTTGCCGCGATGTTTGTTTGAAGTGTCCGTTTTTTTTCGATGCAGCGTGAGTATGCTACCAAGAGCTGCGATCTGCCAATATCTCTTCTTGTACTTCGTTCTGTAATCAGGAGTTTTTAATTTTGCCGCTTTCCAGATTTCGCTCGATAGCCCTTTGAGCGCTTTTCTCGCCGATTTTCGCTCCCTCACAAGATTTCTCATCAGGCACCCACTTCTGCTGTCACGCCGGCTTATTTTTTTCGCCTTGCCCTTTTTTCCATAAGAGGAGCTCAGCATTGCTGTACTTGATAACTTCCCCTAGGTCCTTCACACCCTCACAACCCACCATCCTTCACACACCGTCTGGCCCTAGAGCTTCGCCGCCGAATCCGTCGCCGTTGCTGATGTCATTTCGGTTCGTTGTCTGGACTGCCGTGCGCGCTTGCGTTGAACTCTGTTTTTTTGCGCTACTTTTCAGTCCCTACCGTCCCCAGATTCACCAGCGATTCTATTTCTCCGCCTGCTGGGGTACTTCTAGCAGTTCTGCTGCATGTTTTTCTACTTGCATTTTCGCGACGTGTCTGCAGCAGCGCGATCGTATATCGTGTCCCCCCCTCCCCCCCCGTTACCCCCCGCATACGCTGCCACTGTTTTTTTCGTGTGCCAACACTGTACATTTTGTACATCATCGACGTCTCGCTTTGCTCCGTTTCGCGCTTGCCTGTTATGATCTCGTTCCCTCCCCGTTCGGTGATTACTCTTGGTTTCGTGGGCCAGGCTTCGAGGATAGTGTTGTCGGTATGTTTATCTGAGGCCATTGGGCAACTCAGCGTTCGTGTTCTTACCCCCTCGTTTCCTATTTCGGTGCCAACACTTTTTTTTTTCCCGAGTTGGATCATATTTCTAGACCTCGTCGTAAATTCTGCGCGCGTGTCGCATTGTCGACACCCTTCGTCGTATCCTTCCTCCTTAGTAGATGCGACGGATCTCTTCGTGTGTCTCTTCTCGACTTTTAATACTGTCCCGTTCCGCTAGTTTCTCGTGTGTTGTCGCCTGTCCTTGCAGTGTCGTCCATTTAGCTTTCTGGATCCCTCCCCTCTTGCTTTTGCTCCGCTGCGCGGGCTGACATCGCAAGGCGTTTCACATTCTATGATAGTCTCTCACTTCTGACCTTTTTTTTGCCTGCTTACTTTTGACAATCTGACGCCGCCGCGCGCCCTTTTTCTGGCCCACTGGCCCCATTTGTCTTCAGCCTGACCACTTCTTCGTTTCTTTTTGGTGAAGCTTACGTCGTACGACTTTGTCCTGCCCCCCCGGCGTCCGGGTAGATTCTTCTCTGACGCCATACTAGCTCGGTCCTAGTCCCCCCCCCTTTTGTGCGTCGTCGCTTCATACCCGCTTTTTTTCCGCTTTCGAATGACGTTTACACGACTTGGATATCCTT
>Ga0179593_1436282_pt1 | contig 17249 bp, 23 predicted proteins | sample CZODoug2_1_08_16_FD_185931 | JGI IMG/M metagenome (GOLD analysis project Ga0179593, IMG submission 185931) | Vadose zone soil fungal communities from Angelo Coast Range Reserve, California, USA - CZODoug2_1_08_16fungal (PacBio error correction) | ecosystem: Environmental > Terrestrial > Soil >... | reverse complement strand
GACCTACAAATTCTCCCTTTTCCCTTTTTCCCCAAATGTTTGACACAGGCGTCTTTTTTTCCCCTTGACCTTCCCCCATTGGGTTGGACCGACCCCATCGTACATCTTAGTTCCTAAGTCTCTTCCCGGTGTAATACCTTATTTCGTCCTTTAAGTTGTTCACTCCCTGGCGGCTGTCGTTTTCCTCTACAGAAAAATTTAGTCCACCGGCTTTGGTTAAGTGCTCCATTCCCAATCTTTATTGGGGTCCGTGACGGGGCGGCTCCTTCCTGTGGCGTTTTTCCCTAGTTGACTCTTTCTCCCCTTGCCTGAGGCATTTCAAGTTTTGGTCCGCTAGTCCCAGAAGAGTCCCTGGGTCTTTGGGTAAACCCCAACTTAGCCGTGTTCATAACTTTTCCCCCCCAGCCCTCTTCTAACCACTTCCTTTTTTTGCCCCCCTCCTCCTGTCGCCGTCCCACCATAGACCCCAACTTTGTTTGCTTTTTTTCACCTTTTTTCCCCCTGACTCCTGTGCCTTCCGTCCTGCCGTTTTTAGTTTCACCCCACATCTTTCCCCACGTTTGCCCCCCCTTTCTTCGTGCTTTCTGGGTTTTTATTGTTCCGCTTTCCCCCGATAAACCTGCCCATTTTTTTGTTCCCCACAGGGTTTTTTTCGGCCCCCTCCCAGCCACCCGCCGACTTTTTTTGGTTTGCAGGCCCTCCGTCCGTGTGCAAAAACCCCGTACCGCAACAAGTTTTTCGAGTGTTTTTTTTGCCGAACTTTCCTTTTTTTTCTAACTCTGTTCTTTTTCTTCAGTTTTTCCCCTTTTTTCTCCTTATCCTTTTGACGGATATTATTACCTGAAAACCCCCCTTATTGGCTGTCCGTTTCCTTTCTTTTTCCCTCAGTTTTTTTCTTAACATTTTTACTTGTCGATGACCCTCACAGCGGCCTACCCCCACTGAGTGATTGGATGAAGGATGTTGTCTTGTTTTCCTCTTTGTCCCTTCCCAGAGTTGTGTTGTTATTTTCCCCTTTCCCCCACAGTTCGATGGTGCGTCCCGTAACCCTTTTTTGCGCACCACCATTTACTTTTTTTTGCCTTCACACCCGAACATGATTATTTCGTTTTTTTCTCCGTCAATGGTTCGTCGGGAAGTTTTTTTCCTGAGCAGTACCCATGACTTTTGCGGTTTCCCCCTTTTCTCTGCATCCATCTGTTTTTGTGTATGGAGGCCTCTTGTAGGGGGTCGCCTCCCTCTGTCATTGTTCCTGCGTCTGTTCTTTCAGCCGTGCATTGAACGATCCGTAACCTTTTACCCCCCCTTTGAGTCTCCAAAGGACTACTAAGCCCACCTGTTTTGGATAGTAATCTATTTTTTGCTTTTCTTTCCCGGGACACGGCACCCCTCTTTCCCCAAGTTGTGCATCGCCATTTTCTTTCCCCCCTCCAAAGCCCAGGACGCAACCTTCCCCCAACATTTTTTCCGTCCACTGCGAGTTTTGGCTTCCACCCCCGTTAACTGGTGTCAGCCTTCACCTGTTTACTTCGCTTTTTCATTTTCCCCGTGGAACACCACCCCTTTTGGGCCACAAGCCTCGACAATTTATCATAGTAGTCCGTCCCTCTTCGGTTCTTGTTTTTTTTTTGATGCTCCCCCCCCTTTCCCCTGGTTCTCCGCCGCCCATGACCTATCACAACTCAACGTGCTCTTGATTTTTATTTTGGATAACCCGTCGTTTCCCTGTCGTCCTTTTAGATTTCTTTTGGCAAATGTGTCGTGTTGCCTTGTTTGGTTTGACCGATTTTTTTTTGTTCCCCCGCAGTCTCCCGTCTATTGCTCCTCTATTTTTCTCCCTCTCCACAGTTGTTGGTTTTTTGAGTTATTTTATTTTCTCCTTCTCCCGCTAGGCCAACCGCTCCGGTGGGGCTCCTCAGCCAAGGCACAACACTCTTCATTTACCCCGAGACAGCGTCACGCTTCAGTGTCTTTCCAAGGCCCGCCTTTGTGTTATCCTTCTGATACCCCCCCTCCCTTTTGATTTTGTTTTTTCGCCGCATTGTCTTTGTCTTTCAGACCCCCGATGGGTACAGTCTCTACACCGGGCGAAACCATAGAGTTCCGGACTATATACTTAATTTGGCCTTTTTTTCTTTTCCCCCTGTTGTTTTTTTGAGGGTGTTGTCTGGAAGGATTGACACCAACACCTGCCTGCAAAAGTTTTCCCCCCGGGCTTCCCCCCCCCCGCCCTTGTTGCGGCGTTTTTCGATCTTATGTCATACCTTTGTTTTTGATGGTTATCCGGCCCCGTTGGCGGGGGGAGATTTGTCCGCTACAACTTTTGGTATTTCGGTCCCGGTTGAGTCAGGAGTTTCTGTCTCCCCCACTTCAGCATTCTTAGCTGATCTGTCCGTGCGTGGCGCTTACCTTTTTCTGGCGTCAAGGTAATCCCTGACTATCGTTTTTTCCCCCCACCCCTTTTCAGGTGGTTTAGACCCCCCAGGTCCAGTGCGTGATGATTTTATTTCTGAGAGCCTACTTCATCTTTGCTTTCACTTCAGAGTTTTTTCCGCCGTCCGCTGGACGAAGGCTGCGCCACTTTCCTTTTGCTTCTTCCCCAGCAAGACCCACGGCACAATTTTGCCCCTTTACCTTCCCCCATTTCCCTCATTAGTCTAGTGTGTGTGCGTTTTTTGGATGCTGGCTGCTTTTTTTTCCATTTGTTTTTTAACGTCGTGGGATTGAAACTTCGCATTGGGTCGTTGATCAACCCCCACACCCACACCTCGGCTTTCCCAGGAGCCCCCCCTAATATGATTTTTTGCCTCCAATGTCCCCGCCCCCGGTTTTTTCCCCGTCCCCGCTGGTTGCGTTTCCTCCCCCTGTTCCTTACTAAGCTAAAAGGATCGTTTCTTTCCCTTGGCCTGCTTGTGAACAAACATCCCCTCCGCCGCCCCTTGTTATTTAGGTTCCTAAAGTGATTTGGCCTTAAGATGAATTCCCGCCCGGTCTGCCCTTGGATTTCCCTTTTCTGGCACCTTTTCCTGCGAACGGATCCTTCCCAACACTTTCTTTTTAGGCTGGGTGGTTTGTTTCCCCCCTCTTGGAGGGGCCCGTTTGGCCGCTGTTTTCGCTTTTCTTGTCTGGTCTGACACTTGGGTGTCAAACCACGCATCCCCCAATGTTTTCGGACGAATTAGGCCGTCATTTTGTGCTCCAAGCCCCAGCTTTCAGGTACTGAGTGTGGTCTTTTTGCCCGAGGGTTTTTTCTGGCCTTCCGTTCCGTCCCAGTCTCCCCCCCATACATGACTGTTCTTTGGCCGCCTTTTTTCGTTTCTTGTGTTCCGACCCCTCAACCTTAGCTTTACCTTGTTCTTGACGTTACGCTGGCTTTTGACCTTGGCTCAAGGCGCGGGGCTCCCTCCTTTCTGGCGACTTTTTTTCTCACTTATCGCCCTGAAGTGTTCAAACAAAGCCCCTTCAGTTTTCGGAGAGGTATATTCCCCCCTCTTCCTTCACCAGTTTTTCCCTCCCACCTCTCTGTTTACGCGTTCCCACGTCTCTTCCCCTGGCCCCTCTTTGCCCGTTGGCAAATTACTTTTCGTGCGTGTTTTATACCTTTGTCCGTGTGTGACCGCAAAGCTTTTTTTCGGTCACACTTCGCCTGTTCAGTTCTTCAATCATTTCTCCCTTTTCACGTACTCAAATTTTCCCTTTTTTTTCTGACGTGCGTCATAAATTGTTTTTTCTGCTTGACGTGCTTCGGTCAATTTTCCTCATTTTTCCTGTTCCGTGCGGGGCTTATTTTGCCGTCCTGCAGGCTTTGGGGAACGGGATTCTCCCCACTCAAAGTTTTCATGTTATAGTGTAGGCCCGACCCCCCGATGCCCCCTGGACGGTTCAGCCTTTTTTTGTCCTGATTCTCGGAATATCTTGCGGGCCCCCTCCCGACACTTGTTTCCTGGTCTGGGGTCATGAATAGAACTACTCCACGCTCCCCTTTTCATTTTGGTTGTCCCATCTGTCTGACCAATGTTTTTTATCTTCAAATTTTCTTTCCTCCCCCCCCTTCATGTTTTCCCAAGCCACTTTTCCTTTTTTTGTCGGTTTCGGTTTTTTATTTTTTTTTTCTCCCCCCCCCTTCCCCGTTAGTTTGAAGTTTCTGATTGGGCCCTTATGGCGTCCAAAATGAGCTTTCTTTAACTGCACCCCCCCCCGGTCCCCCTTCCTTTATCTTATTATTTTTTTCAGCGTGCGGCTCGCTGATTCTCCAAATAGGCGCCTTCTCCCGATGTTCGTACCATGGTCCCCTTCCAACTTAATCCGGGGGCATCCGTTTTTTTTCACCCCTTTAGTTCGGCATCCCCCCTCGCCCCCCAGGGTTGTTTTTCCGTCCCCCTTCTACTTTTTTATAGATTTTTTTGTCCCCACCAAGAGCCGGCGGTTGAGTTTAGATCACCCCCGTTTCAGGCGAATTCTCGTTTTTTCCTCAATTTCCTCACTTTTACCCTTCCGTTCCATCCACCGGTTTTCCTCCTGTGAGTCTTCCCCAGCTCTCTATCTTTTTTTCCTGCGACAAGGACCCTTTTCCTTTCATTTGACTTCCCCCTTACATTTTCAATTTTTTCCCTTTTTCTCCGTCCCCTTTTTTTTTTGTCCCCCCTAGCAGTTCGTGAAGCATGTCACTTTTTCCTTGTGTCTCCCCCTGGTGATGGTCGTCAGTTTTTTCCTTAGTTTTAACCTTTCGCTAAACTTGCTTTTATTTCCCCAATTGCTTTTTTTGCAGGGGTTCACCGATCCCCTCTCTCTTTTTTCCCTTCCCTTTTTCCCTTCCTTTTGTTTTTTTGAGATCATTTTTTTTACCTTTACCATGTACCCCCTTTTTCCCAACTTTTGCAATTGGTTCCCCTAGCAATGTTTTGTCTAAACTGTTTTTGTCTTGAAGGGGGACCTCCAAATCTTGATCCCCCACAAATACCAGTGAATTGCTAGACTCTTGCCCTTTTGGAAGTTAACTTGCGAAATTCCGATTCAAAATTTCCATCGGTGTCTCCTCCCCATTCCCCCCTAATCGACCACATTCAGAGTGGGTTTTTCTTTGAGCGCCCTTTCCGTTTTAGATTCCTTACGGTAAATTATGGTGCTCCCTTTTTGTCTTCACTACTTATCTGGAAAGGGTATTCCTTTTAACCTTCCCCCCTATGGATAGTTGTCGTTGTCCCCCCCTTCCCCGATACCGTCTTTCTTGTCGTCTGACCCTTTGGCCTCGGTCTCGTCCCCCTACTTTTCGATTTTTGATTTTGCCTTACATTACCACTTTTTTCTTTTCTCCAACAATTTCACCTCTGTACCCTTCCTGCCCTTTTTTTAAGCTCGTTTATTGTTTTCGCGTGCCCCCAAAAATCCCCTTTTCCCTTCTTCGTTTCCCCGTGACACTTTGTGGCGGGTTTTCCTTTTTCTTTTTTGCTCCTCTTCCTTTTTCCCTTCCCCCTGTCCGGGTGTGTGCATTCTTACCCTTTTCTCAAACTTGCCCGAGGTGTCACCCTTTCCAACCCCCACTTTTCTTTTTTTTTGACCTTTTTCAGTTACGTGGCCCAACGTGTGCCTCCGGTAGTGGCAGTGCCAATTTTCTCTCCAAAGAGTTTGCACCATCCCCCTGGTTGTTGGTTTTTTTTTTGACGCTTCCCCCCCCCTCGTTTTCCTCCGGAATTTTTTGCCATGTCATTCGTCAGCATTTAGGCGGTTTCCGCTGGCCGTCCGCTTGAACCTCCCTTGTTTTGGCGGGATTCGGTTTCGAACCTATTTTTGAGCGCCATTCGTTTTTTTCTTCTTTACCCTTCCCCTTGCCGGCTGTAAAAAATCTATTCACAATCTGTTTTTTTGTGTCACGGTAACAACAGAAAATCTTCAAACCCCTTTCGTCTAAGTTACCTTTTCAGAACAATTTATCTGGTTTTCTTTTTGAAGTTAAGAATCGTGGATTTGCGACTACGGCCGCTTCTTTTTTCCCCTCCTGCCTCATCCCTTTCCCGGACGTGTAACCCCTTTAATGAATGTCCTACCCCTTTCCCTCCTTCTCAAAATATTCCCCCCCCCGGCGGGCACCTTTTGGGTCCGTGAACTTTCCCTTTGGTAAAATATTCTTTTTGGGGTTTTTGTTGGCATTCATTTGGGCGGTGAGTTCCCCAACACCCCTTTTCCTTGTTGTAGTTTGCGTTGACCCCCTTCGTGCGGGGACCTTTTTCCCCGTGTCCTTCCGATATCAAGAGACCCTTTGCGTTTGTTTTGTTCCCCCAGTCTCCCACGGATACCTTTTCCCCCCCCGCCGAGGAGAAAACCGTGCATCGTGTCTTTTTTCTGGTCCTGTCCTCCTAAACGCCCCCTGGCTGCCCGGGTTTCCACTGTTCATTTCGGCCTTTCTGGCTGGTTTGCACCTCCTCCCCTTTGCCCATTCAAATGACATACTTTCTCCGGGGTCGCATGCCCCCCCGCTGACTCCACTTTCAGTTTAAGCTGCATTGCTTATGCTGGTAACCCCATTGGTTTGTCCCCCCTTCCCCGTGACAACCCGTCCCTGACGCGGTCGGCACGCCTTCTTTAAAACCCAGTTACACTCCCCCGCACCTTTTTTTCCCTGTCAGAATGTTTGCCGAAGTTCGTCGGCTGAGAATTCTCTCTTCTTCCCGGTCTTCCCCGTCAGCGTGAATTTTCCCGGTATGTTTGTTTCTTCGGCCCGTCTGACCAAATGTGGCTTTTTCACTGAGGCTATCCAAGAAGTTTTTCGGGTCTTTTTCCTCGGTTTTTTCTAACCTTAATCTTTTTTTTCCAATTACTGACCTATCAGACCGGGAGTCCCCTCCAACCTTTGCTTGTTCCCTGGCCGTATCCTTTACCGGTTTCTTTGAACTCTGTGTGATTTTTTGGTTGTTATAGGCCCTGAAAGTCCCCGCTGTTCCCCCGCCTCCTCATGCGTTGTACCACTGGTTTTAATCCGTTTTTTTTTTTGACTTTCCCCCCCCCCGCCCGTCCAACCCACTATCTGAGTGGGGTACCCCACCACGCCCCCCACCAGTTGATGGTTTTTGGTGCCTACCCCGTGGGATTTTGGTTTCACCAGCTCCCGTTACCGTGCTACAGTGCTTTAACGCCCCCCTCTACTCCCTCTTCTCTCCCCGACCACTCACCCCCCCACCTGAAATTTCTGTGATGAGCTTGTGGTCTCCCTTGGTCCCTTTTAGATCTCCCGGCACCCTTGCCCTTTGAAAAGTCTACCCCTGCCTTTAACGGCCGGAGATTCGACTTCCTTTTTGTTGATATATACGGTCCCCCCCCCCTTCCCCTTTCAGCAACCCTTGTTTTTAGTCACTAGACCCACCGCCAACCCTGTTTTCATTGTCCCCTACCATGTCTGACGCGTTTTTTTAGTTTCTTTCTGTCTTCCCCCCCGGTTTGTGTCCCAAACGGTCCCCCCCGTTAACTGTTCCATGTGAGGTTGTTTCCCCCTGGAACCAACCGCCACCACCTGGCAGCGAGCTCTCCCCATATTTTTCAGTTCTCTTTTAAAGAGTGGAGTTTCGCTCAATTCCAGGATGTCCCTCAAAGACCATTTTTCCGCCACTCCCCCAACGAACCGTGAGTTGTGATTAGTTTTTAAGCCGGATACCCCCCCCCCCTCGAATTTACTTTGCTTTAGCTTAGCTTTCCTTTTGACCCCTTTACCTTTTTTCTGTCCCTTTTTTTATTTTTTTGTACCCTAGCGGGAGTGTCAATTTAGACCTGTAGCATATCTTCCCCCCCTCCTCACCTCCTTTTTTTGTGTTCTTTGATTATTGATCTCTTTTTTCCGGCGGTGCCCTCCTTCTGTTAGGGTCCCTTGCGGACCCCCCAATTGCAACACACGATCACCTTTAACCTCTCCTCCTTTCCCTGTGGGCATTTAAAATTTGGGGAGATTGTTTTTACCCTTGCTGAGATCACAAATTTTTCTTGTTTGCTTTTTTCTTATTTGCTTCGTAATACCACTTGGTCCTTTTTTTTTAGCTCCCTCCCACCTCAGCCAACCCCCTTTGACTCACGAAATTTTTATCTTAAGGTGCCTTTTCCGGATTCCATGTTTTTACCTTGTTTTGGGTACGCAGTTCTTTGGGCACCTTCTTAACCATTCTTACCGGTTGCCCCCCCCCCCCCAGTACCTTTTTCGCGTGTCCCGTACCATAATCTCCCCGTTTGGTGACCATTGTTTGATGGCATGTTCATTTTGTGTCTTCTTGAGATGTCCTACTCCCCCCCCTTTTTGTGCCCGCGTGCTTCCGAATGGTATTCGATCACCACCCCACGTTATCTGCATCTACGATCTATTGATCCCCCCTTTGGAGCATTTTTGATTTTCCCCAGTCCTTGACTGCTTCTTTCACCCGACCTTTTCACGGCAAGAAAAAACCACTGTTTTTTTTTTATGCCAGGTGTTCTTTGTGCGCGATTACGCACTATTTTTTTCTTCATTTCCCTGAAGTTCCCGGCCTGGGCGTTCTGCGCTACTGCTGTGGTCCGTGTTCAATTCCCCCCCTTGGTTGGTTCTCCAATAACGTGCCCCCCTTCCACCTTGCCGTTTCCCTTCCCCTGCCCAAATAGACCCCTCTTGTTTCGCTTTTTTCTGCTGCTTCTTCCAATTTTTGTTCGAGTTTTTCTTTCTTTTCTTGGGTGTTTCTCCCCCCACCCTTTTCCTTGACCTTTCACCTTGACGCTTAACCAACCACCACACGCTTACTTTTTCCCCAGGCCGACCACGTTTACATCTACTGTTTTCCCCTTGCCCATCCCCCCCCCAGCCTCGGTTTTTGTTTGTCGTTGACTGTCCTTGGTTGTTCTTCCGGGTGCAGTTTTTTTTTTACTCCCCCATGCCCCCAGGATTTTGTACACGGCGGACCCGTTTTTGCCCCCGTCCCCCGCGTAAATCTGTTTTTATTTTCTTCGCCAAGAGACTTCTTTTTTCCTACGTTGCCGAACGGGAGAAAGACGGCTTTTTTTCTAATTTCCTTTCGACCTCAAGTGTGCTCAGGTACCCGTACCGCTCGAGTGGTGTTGGCGGATTTTGGTTTTCGGTCACGCCAGTTGATTTGGCGTGTAAGTGACCTTCCTTTTTTTTCTTTTTCCCTTTGACGACCCACCTTGGGTTGTTGACCCCCATCTAAATCAATGATTCGTGTTTTTTTTTTTTTTCTTTCTTTTCTCCGCCCTTCTTGCTTGCTGGATACCGGCTGATTCCGTCGGTGCATTGCGATCTTTTCTTTTCCCTTTCAACGTATCAACTATTCATTCCCTTTGCCGTATTTCTTTTGGTCCTCAGCCCACCTATCCCCGTTTCTTACCCCCTCCCATTTTTTCTTTTTTTTGTAATGTATCATTTTTCCCCCCCTTGCCCCCCTCCCCGGTCTCGCCTCAATCGTTTCAGCCCCCAGCGTTCAAATTTTTGCCCCGAAGTTTCTTGTCCTCTTCCAGATTTAACGAGCTTTTTCCCGTTGGGAGGGGGTCCCCACCAATCTTTTTGTCCCAAGACGATTTCCCCTGTCTTGCACCGTTTTGCCCCCCCCCTGTTCTTTCATTTTTAGTCAGAGTTTCCCCATTCCTTCTGCTTCGTGATGTTCCAATTAACGACTAGTTTCTTACGTTATCGTGTCCCCACTGCGTCTCCGTTCAGGTCACGTAACTTACCTATATTTTCCGGTCTGTGTCTGCCCAAACGCCTAAGTTTTGGGTTTTTTGGGGGGTGGTTTTGGGAGACATTGTTTTTTGTTGGTGAGGTCTTGTACGGAAGTGTGCGGTCCTTCCGCCACTTTCCTTCCTTTGTACTGGCGACTTGCTGACGCAGGACTTTCCCGGGAGCGTGAACCTCCACCGTTAGTACTATTTGTTCCTCCCTCTCCCCCCCCGATCCTTTCCTGTTTTCCCCCGATCGGGCCCTTTGCGTCTGTTTGATCCTCTTTGCCTGTTGGCCACAGAGCAGTTGTGTTGGAATGTTGCCTGGGGAAGTTTTGCCCTGAACGTCACTTCAACCGGCTCCTTTTGGTTGTTCTGGTCTTTTGTCCCAATTTTCTTTATTCCCTTTGTGCCCTGCTATTCTGTGGGCGGGGGCTCCGTCATGCTTTTTTCCTCCCTTTTGCTGTGTTGGACTCCCTTTGAGTTTTTCGTCCCTGCCGTTCTTTATCGGACACTTGGAAGTCTTGTTCCCGCCGCAAAAGTTTTCTTTTCTTGCCTCCCTGTCACCCCCTTCCCATTTGTTTGTTCTTTTTTTTTTGATTTCCCTCAAGGATGCTCGGTTACCCCCCCCCTTGAGAAGTTTCTATTTTCGCAACCTTTTGTTTTTTCTATAAATTTATCCCTTCCATCCCTTTTTTTCCCCCCTTTTACCCAGCCTTTCGCAGGGGGTGGACCCTCCTGGCTTCCCTGTCATTCTTTCTCGATTTCTTCATTTCAACCACCCTCGAACTTTTGGTGTTTCGTCCCTATTAAACTTTTTTGTTCTGACCCCCCCCTTTTCCTCTGACTCCCTTTATGCCCCCTCCAATTCCCCTGGTCTCAAATCCTCAACGCCGCGCCCGGACCAAACCCCTTTCTCCCCGCGCCCAACTCTCATTTTCTCACTCGGTTCTTGGTATGAGGAACATCCCAGTTCCTCCTGACTCCTCCTTTTTTTTACAGTGCGGTGATACCGTCCCTCCGTTGCCGTGATTTCGAGAATGCAAGTTTCTTTTTGGTTCCTGTGGGTGCCTTGGTTTTTCCTTTCCCTGCATCGTTTTAACACCCGGGTTTCTACAATTTCTCGGTGGAAAATTGTTTTTACCGGGGTCTATACTTTCTTCTCTTTTTTATGGTCCTACCTCCTTCCCCGGGTTTTTTTTTTTTTTTTTGCGTACTCGATCCAATTCAGTAATTTGCCCCCCCTTTCCCCCAACCCAAGCCATTGTTTCCCGGTTTTCACATGTATTAGCCCCCACTGGTTTTCTTTTGGATTTCCCAAATTCCAAAATCCCCTGGGGGCCTAAACATTCCCACTGCCAGGGGGTTAGGCCTTTATCCCGGCAAACCTTGTGGACGTTTTTCTTTCCCCCCCTGAAAAATTATCTCAACTTACTGTACAAAAATTGTCTTTTAGTAAGAAAGTTTTGCCAGCTTCTACCCTGTTGAGGATTTTTTGGCTCGCGGGTTCTTTGTGACACCCGCCGACTTCTGTATCCTTCGCTTTAATGGCGTTGTCAATTTGCGTCTTCGACCCTGCGCTTCACGGGTTCTAGGTGTCACGCACCGAGTGCTCTTTGGTTTGTTTTATTGACCCTTCGATCACTGCTTCTTGCTCTGGTGAAACAACCCCCCTTGTGCTTCTGTCTGGCCTTTCACTCTTGAAATGGTGGTCAAAGGACTTGCCCTTTCCACTTAAAATTTCTCTCCCCTTGGTTTTTTTCTTTTCTTTTAATTCCTGGACGGACCCATAGTTTATGCTCAGACCTGCTTTTGGGCTTTCTGCTTCCCCCCAAAAAGTGCCTAGTACTCTTTCTTCCCTGACTTGGTTCTTTGTTCAGAGATCTTTTTTTCCCCCATTTCTTTTTCACTTTCACTCTATTTTTCCGTTGGAACCCTGCCCCTGATGTCTCTCCCCAACCTGCAAAAAAACGTGTGCTTTGACACGTTGTTTGTTTTCGGTCTCGCCCTGGTGTCAGCCATATTTTTTCATGCCCCTTGTCTTTCCGACCGAGTTTCCCCCCCCCACCTTTCCCAGGTTTTACTCTCCTTTGTGTGGTACAATTTAGAGTTTCCACTTCCACTCCTTGACCCCCCCCCGCGTCCTTCCCTCATATCTGCTATGTTGGGCATTCCATGGGCTCGCTTTTTCTTGACCCCGCCCTGATCGGGGGCCTTTTTTCGGTCGACCCAATATATCCCTACCGTTTTTCTTGTGTAGCTTCCCCCGGCACTGCCTTTCTTTTTTTGGCCCCCTTTCCACAATCCGTCCCCTCCAGTCTTGAACGCTACACCATTCCCTCTCATTTTTCCCGCCTTCCCACTCGGTTTTTGACCTTCAGTATCCTGGAACGTTTTTTGACCGGACGGGAGGCCCCCCCCCCTCGGGGTCCCTTATTTTTACTTTGCCCATATTTTTTGCCCCCTTTCACCTTCCGCCTGCTTGTCTTCTCTCGTCAAAATCCCCTGACCCCCCGGGGGCCCGTTTACCTGTTTTCCGTCCCCTTTTGGAACTTTCTTTTTCCCCCGTGCTCTTGTGAGATCCATTGTGCTCTTTCCTCGTTTTTTCTAATTTTTTTTTTCCTTTTCGACAACCCCTGCGTCCTAAAAATTGCCCCCCCTTTGCTTCTATGTTTAGAACATCGATCCCCGTATTGGTTCAAACAAGTTTCAGCCCTTCTTTTACTTTCCCCGTCGCGCTTTACGGAACTGTCACCTTCCTTTCGCCCCGGTTGGCACGAAGAAACGTCAACTGAGGACGGTTTTTCCTTTCATATTCCTTCAGGGCCGTTCCTTTTTGACAGGCGCCCCCTGGCACATCTGCCAATTGCCATCCTCCTTCGCTCCGGGGACGCCATGCCGTCGATAAACTGTCGTTTCCTTTGAACTCTTTGGATGCGTGTTTCCCCAACCAGGGGTCCCCTTCCCCCCTGAACAAGAAAACCAGCTGCCGCCTTGTTACTTTTTCCCTACTTTTTGTTTTGATTGCCCACCCTGTCCCCCCCTCCCCACACGATGTAGACTTTTCTTCCGTTTCCGTTTGCATCTCAGTACGGTCTAGATTTCCTCCCTGGTCGTTTATAGTTTTTCTGTGACAGTCCTTGCTGTACTTTGCTTTCCCCTTTTTTCCTGCCGCGACCCCAACGGAAGTTGGCGGCTTATCGTTTCCTTTTCGATTTACGCAGTTCGAACATTACACTTTCCTTGGCGTACTTCCGATCCCCCCCTCCGGGAGAAGAAAACACACCCCTTTCTGTGTCATTCCGGCTTCTATTTTTGGAAGTTTTGGTCTCCGTGCTTGACACTACCGCGTTTTTTTTGTTCTCGGCCCTTCCCCGTCCCGTTGTCAAGAATCCGTGATCGCCCCCCCACTTTTCTCCCGACGTGTGCAATCCCCCCCCAACGGTTTTTGCCGGACCCAATATTTTCCTGTAGTGGCGTGTATATTCAAACTGACCACTTTTTTGACCGTGTGTCGTTCTGTGAGAAGCACCCCACACGTGGTTGGCCCTTTGGCGTCCACCTTCACTCGCTGTAGCCCCCCCCCCCCCAAGCTGCTTATGATGCCTCCCCTTTTCAGTGGCTTGCCCCTGACCGCGTGTCTCTCACTAAAATGACTTCTTTTTTGTTGATGTTTCTGTGCCCGCCCCATGTCGACTGTAATCGCCTTGTGGACAATGACCTTCACCCTTTTTTTCTCCCCCCACACGCTACTTTTTTCTAATCATCTTCCCTATTCTCTTATTGTGTGATATTACTTGTCCCCGCACACATTTTTAGCAACCTTTTGGTTCTAGTACCTTTCTTTTCCCCGCAAAACTTTCCCTGCCTCCCTACCCCCATTTAGTCCCTGTCCTTTTAGTTTATTTTTTCGGCAGTCCACTTTTAACTTGTTTTGCAAGACTTTTTTCCCCTTTTCCCTGATTCTTTTTCACTTTTTCCTTTGAAACTTGACCCAAACCCTTTCCGGCCTTGTCTGCCTTCATCTTTCTTTTCATTCACTCTTTGTTCCGTTTTCGTTTAGAAAACCATTCCATCTTTATACGACGCCACCCCCCCCCCCCCCCCCCCCCCCCTCCCCCCCCCCCCCACCCCCCCCCCCCCCCCCCCCCCCCCCCCCCCCCCCCCCCCCCCCCCCCCCCCCCCCCCCGTGTGGTTCTGCCCCCCCCCCCCCACCACCCTTTTTTTTTTTTGTTCTTTTTTTTTTGCTTTTCACCGCACTGGCGTTGTTCGAAGGACGGATCCCAACGCCCCAGTGTTTTTCCCCGGCGCTGACCCAGCTGCTTCGGTTTGCATCTTCTTTTTTTTCTCTTTTTCCAGAGCTTCCCAGAACGGTTCCCGCCGCTCATCTCCTCCTTCCATCTGTTTTTGTTCGTTGAGGTAGTCGGATTCTTGCCCTGAATTTTGCGGTCCACGTTTGATTTACAGTCTTTTTGCCCCCCAAGGTGCACCCCATCATTGCGTCCTTTTTGGTTTTTTTTTTTTTTTCCCTTGTTACTTTTCCTGCCGTTTACCATGCGAGGTTTTTCTAGGCGTCGATTCCCCAACTCCCTTGGCGTGTAATTTTTTTCCTGGTTTTCTTTATCCCCCAGTTTAATGGCGTCAACCCCCCAACGCTACCCCCTGCTCCCACTTGTTTCTCCCTCCTATCTATTGCCCGTGAAACACCACGGTATTCTGTATTCCTGCCTGTTTGGCCTTTTGTCCTTGCGTCTGGAAGATAGATTGGCAACCCTTATCCATTGAACATTTTTTGGCATGACCCACATACATTTGTGCTGCACAGTCCGCAATCCTCGCGGGAGCCCGCCTTTACGCCACCTTTTTTCTTTGTCTCCGGTAAGCTTGGCTGGATATTACCCTCTACCCCCCCTTGGCTATTGTTGAGGGTTCCTTTAGTCGGATCAAACCCCATGAATTCTTCTTTCCTTACGATTTTGGAAGTGCTGGCTTCATTCTTTTAAGTTGGTCAAATTTGTTCACTTGAAGGTTTATTCTATTTTTTTTCAAAATCTGGGGAACGTTTTTTCCCCTAAACCACTAGTCCTCTATGGAAGGTTCTAGCTGCCTCTCCCGCCTGGAGAGGCTTCACGATTAATTTTTCGTCCGGCTGTTCGGGGCGTTCACCCGTCCAGTGGTCCCTGTTTGCTTTTTCCCTGAACAACGGCACAGGACAACTTTTCCCCTTTGAATTACCGTCACCATTCCCAGCTCCTATTGTTTTCCCTGCGGGGTGGTACTTCGGGATGTGATCGGATTTCCATTTTTCTGCAGTAGTCTTTCTTGTGTTGAAAAACAGCCTTTGCCATGGGTGGATTTTTTTTTTCCCCACCCCCAACTCGATTTCCCCATGTGACCCTGCCACTTTACATCTACCTTTGACCTTGCATTCCACTCCGTCCCCTTTTGGCGGGGAAGGAGGGTTTTTATTTTTCGGGGCCCCCCCACACTCTTCATTCTTTTGGCATCGAACTTGCCGGCACAAATCCCGACCGTGCCGCATAGTGGTATTTTCCCTTGGCTCATTTTTTGGTCCCTTCCCAGCTTTTGGCCCCCTTCTACTTTTCTCCAGGTCGTCCCCCGGTCGGGACATCTCCTTTTTCCCCCCCCCCCGCCGACCACGGGTACCTCGGCACACCTATCTCAAGCTGTTGTTCTTTTTTTTTTCCCGTCTTTCTTTTTGGCGGGGTCTTGACTGGACCTGTTACTCGGTTTTTTTTATTGTCTTTCTTTTTTTCTGTTTGTTTGGAAACCCCCTCACTTCCCATGCGTCTTTTGCACGCCCTATCATATGCGGGTAATGTACTAACCTTGTCATTTTTTTTCCCCTGTTCCCCGATTGCATTTCCCTCTTGTCATGGTTCGCTTCAGGTCTTGGCAGTAGCACTATACTTTCCAGGATCATTGAGTTATTTTTTTGACCTGTCCTGAAAGCGCTTTACTTTCTTTGCTTTTTCCGGACTCTTGCCCCGTGGTCCGTGTATTCCCCCCTGCGCTTTTTCCCAGTTGCGGCGCATTTTTTTTATCGGAATACTTGCTCCCGTTCAATTTTTTCTTTTCCCTTCGACCTCATTTGGCGGAATATTTACCCCCCTTCTCCCCCCCTCACTGAAAATTTGTGTTCCTTCCCTCCCCCACCCCGTCTCTTTCCCAAGCATAATTCCATTTCCTTTTTCAGGCGTACAACCCTTTGCGGGCCGGTTTTTTCTATTTTTTTCTTTTTTCGTACTACATGCTTATTGAAGGTTTTTTAAACTTTTTTTCACTACTTTTATTTCTCTCCGTATAGGTTCCCACTAGAGTTGTTTCTCCACGTTCCCCCGCTTTTTCCCTTTTGCTTCTTTTTTTTTTTTTCACCCACCGCATCCATTTTTTCGTGGGTGTTTACGACGTTGCCATGTTCCTGTCATTCCTTCCCGTGCGGGGCTATTTGCGTCAGGAAGTGACGGGAACACGTTGAAGCGCCCCTTACACCCCTTTCGGCTATCTTGTCGACCTTAACCGAGCAAGGGCATTGAGTTTTCCGATTAGGTTTGCCCCCTGCCCCGCTGCATTAAGCCTCTTTGCGGGGGAAGCGCATTAGGTGTTTTTTGCAATGCTGTTTTTTTTTTTCCGTGAATCTGAATCTTCACTTCACCTCCTTCCCCGTGATATGCCACAATTTCTGTCTGATCCCCCCATGGACCTGCTATGTTTGCTTTGCAGCGGGCCGCCGGGGGACTTACCCATCTTTCCCCAACATTTCCCCTTTGCTTTTTTTCTACCTTCTGGCAGTTTTTCTTGCGGGCCTGTCCAACGATACGGACCCGTGAGCCATATGGTCGGTTCCAAACTGAGCGCCCGTTGGTGGGCAACCGAAACCAATGTCCCCCCCCCCTGTCAAACGAGACTTTTTGATTTTTTTTGGTGTGTGCTTCTTGGCCTTCCTCATTTCCGATGGAGGCTTACACTCCTGCGCCGGCTTCCAAGAGCTTGGTTTGTTTACTTTTGGGCTAGTCACCCCAATTTAAGTCCGGCATTCCGTTCACCTTCAAAGAACAGACTGAACTTTTCCCTCTCCAACCCCTTCGTCATGGTATAGGGCCTTTCCGTCCTTTCCTCCGGGTATGGGCCCCCCCCCTCCCCACCCGATCCTGCTGTTGCGTTTCAGATAAAACGTGGTGCTTGAATCTCGACGTAATGAGCAACCTTTCCCCACTTCCGGCCTGAATTCCACACTAGGCTTCTGTCGCACACCTTTTTTTTTTCCTTAATTCAACCACCTCGACTTTTCTCACTCCGCGCCTGGTTCTCCGACAATGGGCCCTTTATCCTTTTTGAAGTTGTTTGGGGGTTGTTCGGTGGTGAGATACTTGTACAGTATGGGAGCATTACAGCGTTTTCAGTTTTCTTTATGCGAATACTTACTTTCTCTTTTTTCTGGTGGCTTCATTTTTTATTTGTGTGCCCTAAGAGTCCGGGCATGAACCCCACCAGGCGTCTTACCCTTTTCTCTTACCATTTTGCGTTTTGGCAATTGGTCTTTTTATATT
>Ga0179593_1415173_pt1 | contig 17249 bp, 30 predicted proteins | sample CZODoug2_1_08_16_FD_185931 | JGI IMG/M metagenome (GOLD analysis project Ga0179593, IMG submission 185931) | Vadose zone soil fungal communities from Angelo Coast Range Reserve, California, USA - CZODoug2_1_08_16fungal (PacBio error correction) | ecosystem: Environmental > Terrestrial > Soil >... | reverse complement strand
GATACCCTTCTTCATATCCTTTTTTTTCGGTCTACCATGTCCCACCCCTCACAGGTTTATGGTTCCTTCGTTCACCCCTTCGCTGCCACCCAGCTGCATACCTACAACCTCTTTGGTCCTACTTTTTCCAAAGCTTTTTTCGTTTTTTTCCGTTTGTATGTGCGTCTTTTCCTTCGACGAATTTTCTTTTTTTTAGTTGGTCTTTCAAGTTGTGCGGTATGTTTTTTTTTTTTACCCCCCCCACGTTACTCCCGTCTCCTTGTATGGTTCATTGAACCCCTTTATTTCTTCCCTTTTGTTTACCTTTTACAACCCCTCCCTGTATTGTCGGCAACCAGGGAGGTTTTTTTTACCCCCCCCCCCCATCATATGAATTGCTGTCCTCTACTTTTTTTTTGGTATCTTGCCCTCATGACCATAACCAATATATTTGACTTCCCAAAACCCCCCTTCTTCTCCATTTTCCCCCGCCCCCCCTTTTCGTTTACCCCCTGTTCCTTCCTTTTTATGGCTTCTGTCAATCTTTTCATATTTCCCGTTTTTCCCGATGTTTCCACCAGACTTTGATGCGTTTGACCACCCTTTTTTGTTAGATTTCTTGTTCTCACCCCACCGTGATTTTTGAACTTTTTAACCACAACCCTCTTTTGGTCCCATTTTTCCCGAAACACCCCCTTCTTGTTGCTGCCTCCTGTCAAACACTTCCCCCTAGTCCCCCCCCATAGCCGAAGGCTTTTACATCCTATTTTTTTTACATTTTGTTCTCCCAGTCCCACTTCTCATCATCCTTCTCCCTTTTTGCCCAAGTCCCTTGTTGATTTGGCTGGTTTTTTTTTGGTTTTGCCTAAAGTGCACAGATTTTTTGCTTTTTTGTGTTTTATTCGGAAGGTCCCCGTTGCTCCCCCATAACCTACTCCCCCCCCCCCGTGTGCCAACCACCGTTCAAAAAAACCTTCCATTCCCCCTTGATTTGCACAGCAGGGAACCAGGTTCCCCCCCCACCCCCCCCTTTTAGGTTGTCTTCATGTGGATATTTTATCCACCACTCTTGGATTCGGTTTTGTTGTTGGCCTTTACTGATGTTCTTGTATTGTGCGTTTTTTCCACCTATTTCCCTTCGTTTTTTTTTTACCCTTGTGTTGATTAAATCCTTCTTTTTTGAGGCTTTGTTTTCCAACTTTTAGGTCATCGTACACTTTGTTTTGAGTCCTGGCTGAGGTTCCCCCTGATACCCCCCCCTCTCTTCCTCCCTAGCTACCCAAGTTAGTTTCCCCAAGACCTTTACTTGCAAGAGACCACTTTCTCCCCAACAACAAACCCCCAGGGGGAGGTCATGGCCACCCCTCCTTCCTCCCGCTTTTCTCCTCCTTCCTTTTGTTGTTGTTTCCTTTTAGCGATTGGATTTGATGTGGGGACATGTAGGCCCCATTTGGGTTTTGTTAGCTGGATTTTTTCTTCGTATCTTTTGATGTGTTTTCAGTACCCATTTGGAGGATTTCGGTCCTTTCCCAGTCTTTGGTCTTAGGCTTTCCTTTTTCCGCATGCTATTAGTGCCCCCTCTGACACTCCATGGATTCCGGGCCTAGTTCCCCCCCTGTAGGTCATTTGCAGCCCCCCCCGTCCACTAAAAACCACTTTTTCTTGTTCCCCCGCAACACGTACGAGTTCCAAGCGATTGGCCCCCCCCCCAGATCAATCGTGCAATGACAAGCCTCTAACCGTTCTTCCACAAGGTGGGTTTTATTCTCTCTCATTTTTGTTTAGTACGGTTTCCATCAACCCACAAGTGTTGGGTGGAACACCTAATGTACTGGGGTACTTTCCAAAGTGACGTTTTCTCTTTTTGTTGGTTGTTGGTATTTCTTGGGTCCATCGTTTTGACCACGCCTCCCCCCCATCCTCTTTTCTTATTGACACCCCCCTTTTTTGAACGTCCAGGTTGGTTTTGCAGCTACTTCCTGCTCTGTCTGTTTTTTTCCAAACAGTCCATCGTTCACCTCTTTATGAGGTTATTGCTATTTGCCAAGTTTCCCATGTATTGCAGCCCCTTCCTTGTGATTTTCCTTTTTTCATGACTCAGTTTTTTTGGGATAAACTTTCGTACCTAGTTTTTTGAGTCTACCCCCGACGACTTTCTTCCAATGTTCCCTCGCTTGCTTTTTCAGTGATTTCCTTTTTGTTAACTCCTGTTACCCTATTGAGTTCTTAAGCCTATTTATTATATCCCCCCCCCCCTTTTGCCATTTGTCCCCCCCCCCTACCAAGATGATTCCCTCTTCGTCTTCATTTTCAACCCTTCTTTGGGTCGTTATTTTGATTTGCGGAGCCACCCAACAGTGATCTATCCCCCGTGTCCTTTTAGTTTTTTTTCAGCCCCTTTTTTGTATTGTGCCTTTTTTTTGCCGCTCTTCCCCCCCCAATACGTACTCCCCCCTCTGAAATCTACTTAGGTAACATCTGCCCAAACCCCTTCATCCCCCCTCCTCACTCCCCCCCCCCCCTCTGGTCTTCCCTAGGTTCGGCAAACCCCCCCCACCCCAATTTAACCTGTTTTCCTTCTTTTCACATGGGCACAAGAAGCCAACCTTAGTTTTGGTTCTTTTTTCTACCGCTTGTTTCCGGGCTCTTTGCTTGAACGGAAGGGGTCCTTTTTTTTCTTTTGGTGGAAGTATGGGTCCCCCTACCCTCCCTATTTCTGATTTCTCTGGTATCACAGGTACTTCACACAACAAGCCATAATCCTCTTTTTTAATTGGGCCCCCCTTCCCCCGGCTTGGTGGTTTTTGAACCATCATGTGGAATTTTTTTTCCAATTCTGTACTTCCTCGTATTTTTTACCCGACTCCCTTTCTCACCTTTGATGTCTGTTCATTTTTTTTCCCCCCCCTTTTGGCCCACCCATAAGCTTTGTCATCTGTGTGTGACGTTAACGTCTCGTCCCCACTTTCCCAAACACTTATATTTTCAGGAACCCCCTGTGCCCTGTTTCACTGTTATTATTCATGTTATGTTCTTCCCCCCTGTCGGTTTGCCTGTTTTCAAGTTTCTTCTTTGCTTCTTGGTCCTTTCTCTTTCACTCCTAATTTTTTTTTTTTTTTACTGTACATCAGTACTTTTTAGTGCGAGTGTTTTCGATTTACCCCCAAGGTCCACTTTTCCCAAACCCCCCCTCTTCCTCAGCCAGTTTCTCCCTCTTTTTTGCGACCTCCAATTTTTCTTTTTTTTTCAACCCGTGGGAGTCTGTTTCCCCCCCCAAGTTTCACTTTTTTTACTATGTACCATGAGCTCCTCTACCTTTTTCGGTTGACGGCCCTTCTTGATTGGTTTGTTTTCAGTAAAACCCCTGAAAGCTTCCTCCCCCTTCATTCATGATTGTTTTTGGCCCCCCCCCCATGAGCTTCTTCGCTATCCTCGGTCCACCTTTCCCTTCTCCTGACTGAACAGATTCACTCCCACCACTCCCTTCACAGCCGTCCCACCCCCCCTCTTTGGACACCCCCCCCCTCCCCCCTCTAACCCCTGCTGGTTTTTAGCCAACCTGACGTTTCCCCTAGGGCCTCACCATGATCTTCTTTCCCCTTTCCACACATGCCCGAATTTTTTGCGTTTCCCAGATTTTTGTTCCGTCAAATGGCGGTGGTCCCAGGGTGAACCTTTTTTCCACTTCGAGCCCTTTATCTCCCCCCAACCGTAGTCCCCCCCCCTTCCCATGGGTACATGGTGGAAGGATTCTTTGTATTTAAATGCACTTACGGGCTTTTCTTTCCGTCTTATTGCGGTTCGAGACTGTTGGGACTTCGTTCGCACCAGTGGAGCTTGTTTTTTTGAAAGCCTGGTAGGATTGGGTGCCTCTCACTCAAGGCATGTTGATATATAAGAGGTTCGCCCACACTTCCTTTTGTTCAAAGGTTGACTAGATATCCTTCTTTCCCAGCTTTAGTACTTTTACCTATTCAGTGCAGACTTCCTGGGGATTTTCCCCCGACTCTTCCTACCACCCCCCCTCCCGTGGATGATGTGGTGACTTTGTGGCAGGGACTGGGATTTCCCCTCCCACCCAAACCATGTTACCCTCTGTCAATCTGCTTTTTTTCATGACCACCACCCTTCCTCCGTCTGGCAGAGTTTTTTCTTCCTTCTTTCTCCATTGTTTGTACATTCCTGAACCAGAACATCCCCCAAGCTATTTGTACCTGGTCAGAGGAGCAACTCCGTCCCAATCCAACATTTTTTTTTTTTTTTTTTTTTTTTCACAGGCACCCACCCCCCCCCCTTTCTTTAAGAGCCTAAATGGGTTGGGTCCCAGTTTCCCCGTTCAAATGCCGGTTTTTCCCCCCCCCCCCCCGTCCACTGCACCCGGGACCTTCAGGGTTTTTAATTTTTTGTTTGTTTTTTGGATTCTCTTTCCCCTGGTGACTACACGAACTTTCCCCCCACACCCCCCCCCCTCCCCCCCAAAACCCCCCACTGGTTATCCAATTTTTGAGTCCTTTCCCTCTCCTCCCTTCTTTGCCCCTAGTTTAGATCTTTTTTTTGATAATGCCCCCACCTGCTTTTCTTTTTATGCTCATGGGTCCTGAAAGTGAATTTACTGAAGATTTTTTTTTCCCCTCCTTCTTTTTCTCCTTTCCCTTGTTTTGTTCTTTTATAGGCGCTTAGTCCGCATTTTCTCCCCCTAACGACTTCGTTTGGGCATTTTCCCCCCCCCCTCTTTTTTCCGGAGTCCACCCATCTGGAATCCCTTTGAGTCCTGTTGGCTTGTTCGAAGTTGTTTTCATTTCTCCAAACATGAATCTGCCCACGTCAGTCAACATAGCCTTCTCCTTTCCTGTTTTTTGATTTGAAGGCCTGCATGTTACCGTTTTTTTTTCCTACGGTAATTTGAAGTCGTTTTAATGTTTGCTAGTACCCCACTTTCGTGCTTTCGATTGTTTCCTTTTTTTCTCCTTGTTAAGTTCTCATACCCTTGATGATTTCTTTTCCCTTGATCTCCTTTTTCCCCCCAACGATTTTGAGACGTATACACTCTGTCCCACCCTTCTGGAGTATGTTTCCCTGACTTTACCCAAAAGCGTACCAGGTACCCCCCCTTTATTTTTGACTAACAATCTCCACTATTCCCCTGACATCGTGTCCACCCTGTCCACCCCTTTCACCCGTTCCTGTTGTTATAGGACAGGCCACTCTCCCTAGTTCCCAGTCTTGAATCGGGAACTACTCCCTTATAATTCCTTCTCGAACACCCCCCTCTCCTTCCAATAGCCCTTTTTTTTTCGTCATAAAACCTATTCGCCCACCCCCCCTTCCTACTTTGGTTCGGCTTCTTACCCCTGCTTTGTCCCCCTTAATTTTCCACCCCACCATTTTTTCCACTGGTATCGATGACAGTCTCCCCCCCCCACTTTTTCCCTTAATTACTCCCTTTCCCATTTTGCTGACCCTTTTGTACAACTCTCCCCCCGACTTTCCCCCTTTTAGGACTAGGCGGCATACGTTTTTGAACGAATGTTGAGAACCCCCCTTACCCCGAATTGGCCTTGAAACGGGTTCCCTCCCCCCCCACCTTTTCTCCTGTTTGACTGCCTTCCTAGATAATTTTTTGGTGTAGGTCACAGTTCATTTTGGCTACCACCGTGTTTGTTGTCCCTGAGTGTTTTTGCGTTTTTCCCCTTCTCTCCATGGTGTGGACCTCCAAAACCTTGTTCTGCCTCTGTTGAGTGGTGTATGAGTGCTGGGTGGTTTCGGCCTGGTTGGGTCTGACGATCCTCGAGAATCTTCTTCAAGTGTGTGTGTCCCCTTGTTTGCCACCCCTCCCCCCCCCTTTTTTTAGAAAAAACGTATTGGTTCCGCTTGGTTACATTTTTTTCCACTTTCCCCCCTCCCTCCCTCTCCCCGTGATTCACACGTCACCCAGTCGTAACTATTTGATACCTTGCCTTTCCATATTCTGATTAATTTGGGACACCTCTCCCTTGATACTTTGTCATCAGTTATCCCCACTTTTCTTCCCTTCCCTTCTTTTGTACTGTGTGGTTTGCCATCTAGCCCACATCGCATTCCCCCCCTTTTTTTAGCCTCTGTTACCTCATTTTTTCCCCCCGGTGGATAATTACCGGATAGTGGAATTCCCACACCTCCCCCTATCCACATCCGCCCCCCCTTTAAACTTGCCCCCTTTTTCCCTTCTTCATTTGTCAGATGAAGGTTTCCCCCATCTGTGTTTTGTCATTTAGTGCTTCCTGTCCTTTTTCCCTTTTTCCATTCTTTTGGGCAACTGCCTCCCACTGGGGTTGCCTTTTGACCATCATGTTCTCCCCCTTCTTCTTTTTGGGAAAACTTTTGGACGTCCCGTTGCAATGGTCCCACCCCCCACTGCTTTTTTGTTCACAAGTTGTGTCTTTCCTTCTGGCCGTTAGCGGAGTAACATTTGTAACGTATACCCCATGCATTCCCCCCACCATTTCGGTGTTTTTTCCCCCCCCCCCCCCCCTACCTTTCTTCCAAAAAACCCTTCCTTCGTTTTCTTTTTGCCGTGTCCCCCCCACCCGATACCTCCACCTCAGGGGTGCCTCTTTCTTTCCCATTTTGAAGTTTGTGACTTTTGCCGCTCCGTTGGTCTTGATTTCCCCTCCCTTTTTTCTTTGTCGGGTGTTTTTTCTTTGGATGCAGGATGTTTTTCCCCCCCCCCCCACCTGCCAAGTAAAGTACTCTTTTTTTTTAAGGTTAACTTGTCTTACGTTCCCTTTTTTCTCTGCCCCTTTGCACCGCCCCCCAAATGAGGGGTCGAATTCCCCCACTTACTGGGCTTAACCCACTTGACCATCTTGGAAGTGACTATGACCCCGTTTGGTTGCACACATTTTTCACCATCCCCCACCAATAAATATTGGGTTTTTTTGAAATCCCTCTTGAGCCTGTATTTACCCAACCCAACTTTTGTATTCCCCTCCTCTTCCTGCCCCATATGCATTTTTCCCACAAGCGCGTGTGTCTGTTTTCCCCCCCCTCCCTTACTGCCCCCAACCACCGGTCTTGCTCCAAATCCCTTTAGCGCCATACCCCCAACACTCTCTCTGACGACGCCTCCCCCCAAAACACCTGATTTTTCCTTGCCCCCACGTTCACACGACTTGCTTCCCTGGTCCCCCCCTTGTAATTAGCCCCAGCTGCGAAGTACTTTACGTGCTTTTTACTTTGAAACCGCGCGTTCCGTTCAAAAACCATTTCATCCCCATTCTACCCTTGTTCCTTGTTGCGTTTTTAACGTTTTGTTTTCCCCCCTTCATGCAAAACCCACCTCTGTTGAGATTCGGAGATCCCCCCCCCCTCCCAAGCCCCGCCCCGCACCAACCCAATACCCCCCCCCGTCCACCCACTTTTTTTTTTTTGGTATCTATCACCTCCTTGATACCCTCAAACCCAACCCTTTTTTTCGTGATGATAGCCCCCCCCCCTTTTTTTCTCGGTTGTTGCATCTCGCTGTACCTTCTTTTTTCGGGGAGTGATTCATTGCTTTGTTTTACTTTTTCCCTTGTGTAAGCCCGTTCATTCCTTGTCCCCCTTTCCTTCCCACCCTTTAGTGATCCGTCCTTACAGTGGTACTCCTTGCATTCCTTCCCTGGAACAAATCCCCCTCTTTTGCATTCCGCCCTCCAATGCGTGCTTCCTCCTCCCAAATCATCCAACCCAAACACTTTTTTCATAAAGTCCCCAGGCACTTCTCTCTTTCCTCCTCCTTTTGTGTTTCTCCTTCATTCCGACGTGGGTTCCCATTTGACAATGTGTTTTTTTTTTGATGCCTGTTGTTTCTTAGACTCCTTTCTTTCAGCTATGTGATGGTGCTTTCACCGGTTTTTAACTTTTTTTTTGGGCTTTGGCCTTCGTTTCCTCCAGTCTTGTTTTCTAGTGACGTTCTTGAACACCAACAACCAAGTTTGTTTCCTTACTCCCCTTTCCATCACCTAGGTCTTTTTTTTTAATGTGTCCTTTCCAGGTCCCATACCCCCCCCTAATGCTCCGACCCCCCAACCCCCCGATTCCCCGTATTTGTCCCCCACCCCCCCTCTCAGATTTGCTTATAATCCCTCCCTTTCCGACCCCCCCCCCTCTGTGTGCGTTGAATCCTCTCTCCGTCTTCGATGAAATCAACCAGGGTGGGAATTGTTTTTTTTTTTTTTTTTCCGGTTTTTTTTTGTGGATTTTTTTGTCTTCTTCCGTTGATTGGTGTCTCCCTCGCCGACTCCGGTCCTCTGTTCGACCCCCACCCCCACCCCTCCCCGATACCACCGCCAATCTTGTCTAATAATTGCTGCGGTTCTGTTGCTAGTAGTTTCAATTTTCCGCAAAGGGTTTCCTTCTTCGTTCTTTCTGACTGGGTGCACAATTTTTTTTCCCCCGTGTGTTTTCCTTTCACAGGCCGTAGGCTCCAGGCCCTAGTTTTTCTATTTAGTGTTCCTGTGGCCCAGTCCTCCTTTTTTTATGTTTTTTCGACGGGATCTTCGTTTTTGAGTCCAACATAGGTTTTTTCTCCCTTGATCGGGGGCATTGTTTCTTACCCCATTTTTATTCCAGGACGCCTGTTACAAATATTTGATAGTTTCTTGCCCTAGATATTTGGAAAACACTTTTTGTCCACATGACCCCTATTCTTCCCTTCGGTGGTATTTCTCTTATTCGTTACCTTTGGCATTTGTTTTTCCCCTTTTACAAAACCCCTGATTTTCCTTTTCCCCCTTAACAGCTTCCCTTTTTTTTTCCTGATACCGGCCCCCTGCCAATGGCGTTGACCCATTGGTTTTTTTTTCCCTTAGGACTTCCCCAAGTACGTCCCACACATTTTTCCCTCTTTTTTCAACATCTTCTACTTTTAAGTTGTAGTTTGTTCCCCCACCCCCTACATTACCCTACTGACGTCCCCCCCCCAATCAAAACACATTGTGTTCCCCCCTGTCGCTTCAAAATCGCACCTTCGCTTTCTTCCAGCGAGCAAAATCCTTCCCCCCCTTGGTTTTGAGGTATTTCTCCCTTGTTGTCCGTTCCTCCACATCTCCTTTTTCTTTTTTTGGAAGTCTTTTCTTTACCGAAAAGGGGGTTTTATTGAGGACCATTTTTTTCAAGGCCTAACGTTCCCCCCCCCCCCCCCCCCCCCCCCCCAAAGCCCCAATTCCTCCTCTTTCCTGTTGGGCCTAACTCCCTAAATTGTCACCGACCCCAGTTTTCGTGTTTCCACTACTTTAGTTCTTTCTTTTTTTTTCCCTTCTCCTTTGGAGTCTCCCTGTGTCTATTTTTTTTTTCCGTTTGTCAACATAAGCTTTCCCCCTTTTTTATGAGTGGACTTTCTGACCCTTTACTCGGCACTTTCCCCCCCCCTTTTTTTTTAGAGCAGCGACCCTTGCTCTTTTGACCCCCGGGACAATGTCTCCCTTCTGGTAGTTTCTTTTTAGTCCCAATCTCTTTTCCCTTCCCCCTCCCCCCTTGTCATTAACCCTTCCCATTTCCCCTTGGGTTATGTTTTGTTGAAGATTTCCCCCCCCCACCCCAGAATTCCCACAGGGAGTGTAAATACTATCCCCTTTTTTCGAATAAACCTAGGCCGCCCATCCCCTAGGGGAGGGTCCCCACACTGGACCCCTTCCCCCTTCCCTCTTTTGACCTTCGAATTCCCTGATCGCCTGGGTTTTCGGCTTCCCGATTGACTGTTGCTTTTTTTTCTTTTCCAAATTGCCATCTCCTTTCATAAGGCTCGTTCTGGCAGGTTACCCACTGAGCTTCCCCCTCCCTCTAATTTTAGACCCCCTCCTCAGTCCATCCCCTAACCCCCTCTTTTTTCCCACTCCTACCCTTTTATCCCCCAATGCTTCCCCATTCCCGTTTCCAGAACCCCCCCCCCCCCCCCGTAAAAATCGACCACCCCGCCTGTCCCTACCCCCCTAACTTGTGACCACCTAGTTTTCCCCCATATCTAGGTCAACCAACCCACAGTTTTTTTTTTGCATTTGGGTCTCCAGTTCGACATTGCCTGACCTGGCGGTCACCAGTGTTCAAGCTTCCCCTTCTTTGCTCCCACTTTTTTATTTTATTCCCCCTTTTTTCTCTCCATACAGGGAGCTCCCTCTTTTGTTCTGAGGTCCTTCCCTCCAGTCCCCCCCCTCTACCAGTATTATCATTCTTATTACGTGGACGAATACTTTTTTCCCACGTTCATTTGTCAAGTTTTGTGGTATTCTTCTGACCCTTTTGACACCCCCCTGATTTTTGTTTTTAAAGCAAGCTTTTTCTTTCCATTCGTTGGTGGCGAAATTATGGTTTTTTGAAATGGTCAAGTGTTCTCTTGTATCTTCCTTTTGTGTGATCATTCCTTTTTTTTAACTTTTTTAGTACGCTCTTGTTCCTTACCTTAACTTGCCCTTCCCTAAAATTTTTCGGTTTTGATTGTTGGGTCCCCCCTTTGCCTCGGAAGTGACCTTCTTTCTTTTTCCGTGTTCCCCCACAAGGTATTTGTAATCTGCTCTTTCCTTTTACCGCGCCACATACTCGTCGATGTTTTTGATCTTTTTCCCCCTGTTGTATACTCAGCCCCTCGTTTTGTTCCCATCTGACCCATTCCCCTTTTCTCAATTCCACCGTTTGATTTTTCCCCTCCCCGGAAGTCACAATCTACCCCCCCCTCCCTTGCCCTTCTGAAAAAATTCCCTTCTTTTCATACGTTCCCTTTACGTTTTTTGTTTCCCCCCTTTTTTTTTTTTAGGCTCCCCCTTTTTTTGTGTCAAGCATTCCCTCTGAGGTTTGTATATGGGTTTGTTTTCTTTTTCAATTGGCCTTCTCTACCTCCCCCAGGACTTCAAGTTGGTCTTCCTTTTTCTTCCATACGATGGCCCGTTCCCCCCCTTTGTGGTCACCCCAACACACAGTCCTTTCCCCCTTACTTTTCTTTCCCCCGGTCCGTACCTTGAAATCTTTGAACAAATCTCCCCCTCGTTTTGTGTTTATTGAGATTTCCTTTTTCAAATGGCTCCTGGTACACTTCATCACCCCCCCTGTATATCACACCCAGATTGACCTGTGCCCTTCTCTCCTTCTTGAGTCTGGTGTATGCTCGTCCTCCTTTTTTCTCCCCCCATAAGTAGAACGTATTTCACAAATCTCCTTCTTTTCCGGGGGCGTGGCTTGGTCCCTTCTTCATTGACCGGCCGCCTTTTTCCCTTTTGAATGAGAGTTGTTGTACTCCCCCTTTTTTTGATCTCTTTTTTACTTCTCCTTGTTTCCTTTTTCCTCCTCTTGCAATTTCTCATTGGATTCCCTTCCCAAAACTCTGTTGAGCCCTTTCTCCCTTCGTCCCTCCAAAGCCTGGTGTTTTCGTAAAGTTTGAAAATCTTTCCCCCCCTTTTTTCACGTTGTAAACATTTGTGGGACGCCAAATTTTTCCCCACACCCTTGCCATCGGGCCCCCCCCACAATTTTCACAAACTCCCCTCCACTGTTTGGTTGAAGATTTCTTTACTTTGACTGTTTGTTCCCCCTAGGTTATTATACTTTGATTTATCCGTCCCCCCCCTATCCAGTACTTTCCCCTCCTTCTCTCCCCAAATTCTCCCCTCCTCCTGCGACCAGTTCTTTTTGTCCTTAAATTCTTTTCGGATCCCCCCCCCCCCAATGGCTTCCCCAACCTTTTTATCGTCGGACCCCACACCTCTCCCCCTACTTTTTCCTTCACGTGCGTTCTTCCCTACCCCACTTTACCACCCCCTCAACCATTCCCCTGTTTTTTTTTTTTTCCGGCTCAGTTTCATTAACGTTGGCTTTACACTGTGGCTAGTCCTACCATCCTGCCCTCGACGTTTGTCCTCCAAACTTTCTTCACTTTTTTCATCAGCCTCAATTGGGATGCCTAGTACGTTCGTTTTCCCATTTGTTTGCGAGTGATCTTTTTTTCGGTGTTCGTTTTTCCCTGGTTGTGACTACCCCCCCCCCCCTTTCTTTTTTTTATGTGCGGTTTTCTTGTTCCGTGGGTTTTTTTTACCTCCCTGCGATGGGGTTCTCCGCTTGTATCTCTTATACCCCCTTCTTTGGTTAATCCCCCCCTGCATTCCCAAACTTCAGCCCTTCTGTGCGATTCTACCTTTCACATTACCCCCTTTCTACCCCTTTATCCCAATGCCCCCCCACTCTTTCCTCGGACGACCTTCCGCTCAACCTTTTCCCTTGGCCCCCCCCAATGCCTTCCCCCCTTTTTTCCCTTTTATAGGGCTCTCCTACAGTATCGACCTGTCTTCTTTTTCCCCTGCGGGTTGATCTTATCCCCACCTTCGGCTTCTTAGGGAATTTTCCCAGTACCTGAACCCTTGGGGTGAGTCCCCTCATTTTTCACCTTCCCCTTAAGCATTTGACATTTGGATCCGTTTTTTTTAAGCCTTCCTTCTTGTATTCCCCCCCCCCCTGGTAACTTCCCCCCTAAAAGTGTTGTCGATTACTTAAGGTTTTCATCGTCCCCACTCATATGTCCCCCCTTCTTTTTTCTGGTGCAATGACGTCCCCAACCTTTTTTTTCTATTTTCCACTTCAAGTTATGTTATATCTAAAAACAAGCGAGGTCCCCCGGACTTTGTTCCAACCCCCCCCCCTTCCCATGGGTTGGAAAAACCCACCGTTCTTTGAACGGTAGTACCCCCAGCGACCATTTCGGTTTTTCCGTTCACATTGTTTGATTTGACTATTTCCCCCCCCACCTTTTTTTGGTACAGCCTTTTTCCCCCAAAAAAGCCCCCCTCTCTGTTGGTACATCCGTCCTTAACCACATCTGTTATTAAATAAACTTCATGTTTGGGATATTTCTTTTCCCCTCTTCTAGCTTCACGGTTTCTTTTGGGCTACTGTGCCGTCCTTTTTTCTTGGGTTTCTTCTTTTAGTGAGTGTTAGTTTGTGTTATGTCTTTTTTGAACACTGTTTCCTCAAGATGATTCTCCTGTTTTTTCACCGCCCGGTTTTCTTTCAAGACTTTTATCTCCCCCCCTTTAAAGCCCCCTAGGGTCGAATCCTTCTGGTCTTGTAAACCCCACCGTATTCTTCTTTTAAATTGTACTGATAGATTGGTTTCTCCGCAACGAGTTTTTTTTTTTCCCCCCCCCTGACCTTCCCCCTAAATTTGTCCCTTCCTCTCATCATTCGCTGTCTTTTCACCCACCCCCTTGTTTCCCTAATAGTGATTAAGTCCCCCTTCCTATTTTTTTGATTATCTTATTTTGTCGAACCCTTACCCCTTTGAATTGCGACACCACATGGTATGACCCCTGCTGGTGCACTCCCAACCCCCTACATTGGAACAGCTGTTTTTTTCCCCCCAACTTGATGTCTGAACTTGACCCCTTGGCCCCCTCTGCCTTCCTGTCCCCCCAACCAATTTGCCCCCACTCGTCAATAACCCCCCTCTCCTCAACTATTGTTCTTTTCCCCAGTGAAACTTGTCCGAGCCCCCATTTGATCCTACCTTCTCTTGGGTTTGTTTTCTTGGGTTCCCCTTCCTCCAGTGATGCTTTCGGTTTTTTAAGCTCCCCTCCCCCCCTACGCAGAAACAACCTCCAAAACACACCCCCCTTCCCCCCAATTCCCCCGTGTTTGCCTTCTTCGCTCCCTTTTTTTTCTCCAGCCCACCCACCTTCGCCGTGTATGCAAATTTCCCATTTCCTTTCGTTTTGGCACTCGTTGCTTGTCTCGTATTTCGTTTTTTCCCCCAGTTCCATGGCCTTTTTGTTTCCTTTTTTACTTGGTGTCCATTCAGAGTGGCGGCGTTCCCAGGCCCCCCCCTTTGTTCGTGAAGCGTCCACCGGGGTTTTCTCTTTTTGTTGTGATCGGCCCAACGGCCCAACTTTTGCCCGGCCCACCTCCACGTCGCTGCATGCCCCTGCAGTCGCTCCTGATACACACATACAACCCCCAAAAACCATGTCATAATGTTCCTCTTGGCACCTCTTTCTTTTCCTCTCTCTTTGTTTGAGGAGTTTCCGGGGTCCCTCTCTTAAATTTGTTTTTTGTTTTTTTTTCCTTTTTTTATATTTTCTTACGTTCCCCCGTTAGGGTCTTGCTTTCAGCCCCTCGTTTCTTTTGGGGTCTGGCTCTCCTTTTTTTTCTTTTTTTTATTCGCTGGGAACATATAACCCCACAGTGACGTACCCGCCCCTTTCCAACCAATATATTACGGTTTTTCATCCTCCCCCCCCCCCCCCCCCGACAAGGGACCAACCCCTTTCTCCGATTCCCCCACACTCCCAAAATTAATTTACCCTTTGGGGCTTTTTATGCCCAAAAAGATAATTGTGTCCTTATCATTACCCTTCTCCCATTTTTACGTTGGTGTTTCGGTAATTTGTTAATTCCTCCGGAGACCACACCCCCTTTGGAACGATTTTTTCATGGGTTGTTTTTTTTTATTTGTGCTTTTTTCTTTTTCCCCTTATTTTCTTGGGATCGTTACTTCAGCCATAATCTTTCTTTCAGTTTTCCCCCCCACCCCACAAAAGTCACCCGCCAGGCTCTGATCTTCCATGGTTCTTCTGCGTTCCGTTTTTCAACTGAAAGAAGCACTGTCACGGGTTTTCTTTTTTTTTTTCCCTTCTGTTGTTATTTTCCCTTCTGGTTGATTGGTTGCCTTGACAGGGTCAGCAGTTCTTTGTTCATGTGGAAACGTTCCTTTCTCAGTGTTGGTGCTGTTTTCTCCCCTTTTTTTTGAGGTCTGAAACTCTCCCGGGTTTTTGTCCCTCCAACTTTGTTGTACTGTTCCCTCCATAGTTATAGTACCTGCCCTTGTCTTCGAAGTTCCGCTTCGATTTATAGCAACCACTGTATTGTAACATACACAAACTGGGTCATAGAGTTATACCCTCTTTTGGCTGGTCATTTTTGTTTGCTACAGTTGATTCTCTTTCCCCATTATGATTCCGGGGGTTACAGCCCCCTTTTTTCCCTTTTAAAGGGTTAGACCCCTCCTTGGCCCTTGTCCCTTGTAGTCACAAACGGACAGGGTACCAGCAACCGGGGCTTGCTGACACACGACCATTCCATTGACTACAAAGTGTGCCCTTCCCAAAGCCCCCTACCACTCATACTCCCCCTTGAACCCTTTTTTTTCGATCCCCTTTTTAGTGTGCGTGACGGCAAAACCAACAATCGTGACGATTTCCCCCTTTCCTCCCCCAAGTGCCACCCCTTGAGTGGATTCCCTCGTTTCAGTGCGTTTCCCCTAGACAGACCTTTCCCCCGTTGGCTTGGTTTTTTTGACTTTTTCCCCTGTTGTAATAAGGTAATCCCACAACCTTGGTCTGACCCGGCAAACTCCCTTCTTTTTTGGACACCCCTTATCTGTTTATACATTTACCCCCCTTTAACCACCCTCCCTGACATCCTTCCCGTCTCCCCCCCCCCCCACTGGCCGATTCGCTTCAATTTCCCTCGTTGTTTTTATTTGACCATCACAGGGTGGGACTTACTAAAACAAGTTTGGGTTTTTGTTCCCCAACTGTACAGTCAAGTTTTTCGCTCTCCTGGGAGTACCCCTTGAATCTGGTCCTCAGGGTGCCCATCTCTGCATTATGAGTTCATTTGCCAAGCTGCTGCCTTCAACCAACACTTCTCTTTTTTTAAGAACCCCCCTCGGCTTTACTTGCTGCGGAGGAAAAAACCACAATTTTTCGCCACATTGAGGTCTCACGTCCCGCAAAGTCTCCTTTCCCTTTTTCTGGTCTATCTGGTTACTTACTACCTTTTTTCCCTTCCACCAATATCCCCTTTTCTTTCTATTGGCCTACCCCTGATTCCCCCCCAGCAGGTCCCCCCCTGCATCGATTCTGCCCCCCACTTTTTCGGCACCTTGCCCCTTTACAAAGTATCCCCGTTGTCGGCTGTTTTTTTTTCCCCCCCCAAGGGAAATCATTACTGGTCTGGACAATGGATTTCTTCTTGGGATTTTGGGGGATCCCACTTGTGCAAAAAAGCATTTTTTCCATTTAAGGGTTTCACTTCCTTTTTTGATGTTTTCCCCCAAGCTTGGTCCCCTTTTTGTCATCCGTACTCTCTTCATTGTTTTCCTGCGTAACAACATATACAAGTCAGCCACCCTGCCTTTTTTTTCCAATAACATCCCTTTTCACATTTGCCCAACATTGACCCGGCACCCTCCCCCCCCCGTGTCCCCCAACAAGTATTTTTCACTTTCGCACCTTAGTGGGTAGCACCCCCCCCCCCCCCCACCTGTGAACTCTTTTTGGCATCCTTATACCGGATCCCCCACCCCCCCTGCCGAATTTACCTCGACATTTGCTTTTAAAGGGACCTGATGAAACCGTTCCATCGTTTGACCCTTTCTCCCTGTTGCCCAATGACAACGGGTGCCTTTTCCCCTGCGGGTGGAAAACGGTTGTTTACCGTTCGTCTTTTTTTTTGCCCTTGCGAAAGTGTTTTCGGGAGTATTTAAGGTCGGAGACATGTGGTGCCTCCCTTTCGATCATTGGAAGATTTTTTATTTCTTCCAACCGTGCTTTACCCCGTCATTTCTTGTTATCTGACAGGATTCGGGTTTCCCCTCCATATAGTGGATGAAATTCCTTTACCCCCTGGAATTACTTTTTTACCTCAGACCCTTATCGTCGTCTTTTTCAGATTTTCTACTGTCCTCGTGGTACTGTTTTTCCATCTTTCCAAACCCTCGGATGAGTTCCTTTTGTTCTGGTACCCGTGGTCGTGTCGTTCCCCCCAAATCCTTTTTCGTACATTGAGTAAGCCGGCCTTTTTTTTTTTGTAAAATCTTGGCCCACATACCCCCTTCAGATTTTTTTCTTTCATTCTGTTCTCCGCTTTCCTCCTAGTTGGTCCAATTAATCCTTTCAAAAGAACTCAATCCCCCCCTTTTGGTTTCCACCTTATCCCCCCAAGTACAGATTCACCCCTCGAAACTCCACCTCCCTTTTTTTTTATCCAAACCATTACGCTTCCTTCCCACAGCGACTGCCCAGTCCCCTGCCTTCTCTTTTTCCCGCCCCCCCCCCCTTGTATTCTCTTTGCGTGCCTTTCTCCTTATTTTTGTCCTTCCCCCCACAGCCTCTCTACAGCAATCCCAACTTCCCAACCCGGATTCCCCTTTATAGTACTTTACGTCTCATTTTTCAATTCTTTGGGATAAGGCCACCCCCTGCCGTTTCTTCTTGTTTTTTTCTGGGAGGGGGAACTTATGCCCCCCCCCTCTCTCTTTTTTCCTTCCTTTT
>Ga0179593_1375171_pt1 | contig 17250 bp, 29 predicted proteins | sample CZODoug2_1_08_16_FD_185931 | JGI IMG/M metagenome (GOLD analysis project Ga0179593, IMG submission 185931) | Vadose zone soil fungal communities from Angelo Coast Range Reserve, California, USA - CZODoug2_1_08_16fungal (PacBio error correction) | ecosystem: Environmental > Terrestrial > Soil >... | reverse complement strand
CATTTGATTGGAGGATTAATAGTCCGCTATTTTCACTCGGAGGATGTTCTTATTTTTGAGGAAACTTTCCAATTTCTTTCTAGGAGCATCTGCATTCTCCTCCTGGTTTCTTCCTGGTGCGTTGCGTCCCCCCCCTAATGTTTTGGTCACCCGTGTCCTCTTCTGTTTAACCAATGGGCAAGTTTTAGGCTTCTCATAATCTGTTTTTTCCCGGAGCCCAGGACAGAAGAAAAGATTTTTTTTATTGGCGTAGCACTTGATCCATTGAGCCCGACCTAAACTAAATTTTATGAGAATTCTATCATTTCAGAAACCCCGGCCATTCTTTTCTTCTATTATTCTTTTTTTATGCTTGGCGATTAGTCCCCTAATTTTTTTGTTGGGGGGGTGGGGGTTGGGGGGTGGGGTTAGGGGTTGGGGGGTTTGGGTTTGGGTTTTTGGGGTTTGGGGGGTTTGTTTTTTTTTTTGGGGTTGTTTTTTTGGTCCTGGGGGTTTTGGTGGGGGGGTTTTTGAATTTTCACAAATGGCACTCGGTTCTACCCTGAGTGGTTTCCCTCGGCCTTTCCATGATTACTTCTACTGACCTGCTTGCGTTGCGTTTTTTTTTCCTTTATTCCGTTTCTCCCTCCCCAATTCACGTGATTATGTCAGCTTCCCTCTTTTCGCTCCCCTTTGTCTTGAAAGTCCTGATTTCCTTCTTTTGACTAATCGCCCTTCTCCCCCTCTGATAATCATATACTCCTGAACCACAAAGACATCGTTCCCTTTCTCTTCCTTGATTCTTTCTTCAATCCGGTCCCTAACTTACTGCTACGCCCTCCTTGTTGTGAGCTCCCTTTCACGCACGGCGCTATTCTTGCCTGCTTCTCTCCGGTGCTTATTTTCTGTGACTCTCCCTTCTTACTTTCTCGTCCTGTACTACGACACATATACGCGATCACGACCACGGTCCAAATCCCGGTGTTCCCGAAAGAGCACTTTCAACTGCGTAACCCCCCCCTTGGCTCCAAATTTGGGGGACTTCCCCCCCCAGATCCCCGACCTCTAGTAGCCGTTTCGTCCCACATGTTCACAGCCCCCCTTCTCATTCGTAGATCCTCCACGAGCGAGCCTCGAGCCAACTCATCTTCCCCTGCGCCTGCCTCCAAGCCGAACTGTATGTCGCCTATTCTTCGCAGGGGAGACGCGGAGATCGTCAGCACCATAACAATACTACGAACCCCTGCTCATTTTTAGTAATCTTCGGAAACTATTTTGATGTTGTTTATTTTCCTTTTAACCTTTTCGGTGAGTTCTGGGTGCGTTGCCCCTTCCTTATAATCCAGTTTATCGCCCTATGTTTCTTTTGGCTAGCATTAGAACTTTTGGCCTTGCCGTTCGAGGTTTCTTTTCTGTTGCTGTTTGCGTTTTTGTTAAACTGGACGCCCATAATTTCTCAGTTTTTTACCTTTCTGATTGTACCATCAACGGAGTATTATGGGACGGCATCTGTCTTTCCCCGTGATTTATTTACTGGGGATACCCCCGTGAACTTTTTTTTGTCGTGGCCCTCCCATTCCCTGCTTTTTTCCCTTTGGAGTCCCCACGCGCTGGTGATGTTTTCTTCGGAAAGTCCGTTTTGATGGTGGCGTCCCTGCCTGGTTTCTTTCCACCCATTGCGGAGTGAATTATTCGTTTTTTCCATTCCCTGCCTCTTCTCTTTTCTTTTTTTCGCCGAGCGTGTTGTCTTTCTCCTGAACACGACCTTGTCTTGCTTGTCATTTGTGTCCCGCAATGTGTCGCTTTTGTACCCCTAATTATTTTTTTTTGGACTTCTCGCCCCCTTTAGCCTCCTTTTCTTTTTTACCAAGGAAACTTTTGATATAATTTTCCGCCCCCCCCCAAAATGGGGTTTGCCCGCGTGATCCGTATTAACTGACCCCCAACTTAACCCTTGCCGCCACCGGTGATACGACTATTGCTTCCCCCAATTCCCAAGCCCCTAAATCCACGCCCTTTCGTTTTTTTCTCCTCGTGACGAGTTTCTGACCGAGCCTTGTATTGCCCTCTCTCACATACTAAATCACCTGAATCAGCGCTCTAGACCTTTCTTCTTCGACTGGAAGCCCCGAGGCTGTCCGCCCACTGGCAGTTTGGTCACCTGCCTTTCATGTTCCCCTTACGCACTTTTTACCCCTTAGTTCCACGTTTTGACGGAGGCACCGACTTCGAGGACTTCGATATGTTGCCGACCCCTCTTAGCGATCTCTTTTTATGGCTTCCGACCGTCCCCGTCTGCTGTCCTTGTCTTTTCCATAGTTTTTCCCTGTCATTTCCCCTGATCTGTCCGAATTTTTCGTGGAAAAATCGTCCATGAACTGTTTGACTACCCCGACCTGCGTCACGGTTTGATTTGTTCTACCCCCTCCTTCCCACCGGCCCGCACTTTTTTTGCACCTACCCGTCCCCCCCCAGCCGGTGTTTTTTGGTAGTTCATGCTCCGTCGTTTTTCGCGGCGGAATGGAGCCTTTCTGTGCTTCGTTCGATTTTCGACAGCAGCTTTTCTTTGCCGAAGCTCGCTGTGTTATGTAGCCGTTACTTTCCCCGCGGTTAGTTGCTGTTTGCGACTTTTGCAAGATTCGCGCGGAATAGCCGTCCCAATTCCTTTTCACCATCGTGAAAGGCTCGTCTGTTTTCCTTCATATTAAGGGGACTCCATGCTTTTCAAGAAGGACCCCTTCTGCTCTTTTTTCCTGTTGCGCTTTTTTCAGATCCGACTTTTTCCGATCTCTCTCTTTTCCTTCCTTTCCCCCCTGTGTGTTTCTCTATCTTGCCCCAACCTTCTTTTCTTACAAAAAGAAGAAAAAGACCTCCCTTCTAGGTTCATGACGTAAAAATCAGGCCATTAGCCCCATTAATCTTTTTGTCCTACTCTACTTTTTTAAAGAATTCTTTGAGTTTCTCCACGCCCAGAATTGTGAGGCTCTTTTTTAAATTTTTGTCAAATCGTTAAGGCGGCACCCCACGTACCCCTTTCTTTCTACTGTCCGCGACTCCTGCCCACATCTTCTAGCTTCCCCCAAACTTGTGGTCGAACCCTCGACTATGACAACTGACTTTCTAGCATTCATTTCAATTCCTATCCCAACGACCCTGCCCCATTTCCCCTTCCGCATTTTTTTCATCCCCCGTCATCCACCGTTTTGTACCTTGTAGGTTCAGCCTTATTGTGCTTGCCCCAGGTACCCCCCATCCCACTTGACGCCCCCCCCCGTCGTCTTTTCGGCCACACCTGTTCCCCCTCTTTTGACCCTCACATAGCCACTCGCTCGGCACCACATGTTTGCACGCCCCCCCCCCTTGAGCCATCCTGCTCGTTGGGATTGTCGTCCCCTATTAAAGCCCACTCTGGAGCTTTTTCCTGGCCCAATTTGGCGGGGTTGGTGTTCTCCCTCTTCTCGGTTTCCTCTTGAACCCGATTCCCGCCCGGGTACAACCCCGTTTCTTCCGTGGCCCAAGCATTCCCGTCCTTTTTTCCCACTTGTTTAAGTCCCTACCTCTGCTGCTCTTTCTTTGTTTTCTCGCCTCGATCCTCTCTATTACTTGAGTTTTTTTCGTTCAGAAGGTTTTTTCAAAGAGCACCTTGCTCTTCCTGTCGTACTCAGATCCAACCGTCGTGACCTTCCTTGATTCCTTGTTTCTCCAAGGAATTTTTTCCACCCGGTACTTTCCTTTCCCCGCCGTTCCTCGTGATTTTCTGGTTGTTTGACAACTCGTCCGTCTCAACACCCCCATTTTTTGTGCGATGCGCATGTTTTATTCTCCCCCATTGCCCCTTGTCTTTCAATGAGGAGTCTCGTAGGGTTACAAAAAACCCGTTGGCGAGTCCTTTTCTCTTCGACACTTGCTCCTTCTTCGTTCTTTCCTCCTCCCCCATCGGCTGAAAGACACTTTTTTTTTATGTTTCCCCGATGGCGAGTTCCAAGACCTTTTTGTTAGGCTCCTCCCGCTCGCGTGCCAAAATGCCCGCCCCGATGACTCCCCCGGCAATATGAACTCCCCCTCCCCTCTCACCAACTCCGATCTAATGGTCTGCAAAAAAAGGCAATCCCACCTTTACAGAATAGATGAGACCTTCGAAACCATAACCCAGAGCCCCTCGCATTTTTTACAGCCACTTGGAAAAAACCTGCGGTTTTTCCTCTGACAACTCAAACGAACCCCCCTCTTTCCCCGTGATCCTTTGACCTCCTTCTCCAAGATCGATAGACGACCTCTTACTCACCAGAATTCCTTGCCCCGGTTGGTAAAAGCGAACGCTGTTTAGTCTTTCGCCTTCACCACGCGAAATTCTTTGAGTGCGGCCCTTTAAAAGAACGTCCACCCTCGACCAGGCTCCGCCCCCGCTCTCCACCTAGTTCATTGGCGACCTCAGCCCCTACCAACCAATCCCCCGAATGTATCCACGTTCGTTCTTAGGAAATTCAAGTATTTTTCACTTGCTCCTTGCCGCCTCGTATTGCGAACAACATAGAAACCCACACCAACAAGCTACCGGTCCCGCCTGGTACTCAACTGTGTCCATCCTGTTTTGTAGTTTTTTCGACTCGTGCTGCTTGTAGCGGAAGGATACACCTACTGTTTTCTGAAGACACGACCCCGTCTCTCCCTCCTCTTTTTTTGTCATAAGATTCGCGTTTGTAGAGCCGATGCTCTCCCTTTGTTGAGGACTCATCGCCCCGAGTTTCTGGGCACTTTTTCCTATCCCCTTCCCTTTTGCCCTATAGTGTTGATGTCACAGTCATTTTCCTCCCCAAGGTTCCCCACGTTTTTTTCTTTTTTCCGATGAACCATTCTTTCTTCTGTTTTTCTTCCCTAGCCGCCCCTTTTCTTTCGTTGATCGTCTTACGTATTTTCGTTTCGCCGGTGTGGATTTTCCCCTCCGCTGAATCCTCTTTTCCCCCCCTCTTCATCCTCTCTGCAGAATTTCTCTCGAATCAAGACTTCCACCCCGACATTTTTTTGTTCTTTCACCCTTTTCATCTTCTCCCTTTCGGCCTTTTGAGGAGAGACAGAAAATTTTGGCGCTGTTGTCCCTCAGAGAGAGGTCTTTTTGTGAGTTAATGATAGTGCTCTAAGTCTTTTTTGTATGTTTTCCAAAGAATTACTGAAAGTCATCCCTCTTCTTTTTGTTCCCCGCACCCGTCGCGCAGATCTTCTACGGAGCATTTTGCGGAATTAAGGCGTATTTTTTTGTCTGCTCCCCTGATCCAGACAAAAGCACCCACCCCCCAAGCGTAATATGAGCCTTTAGAGAAGTCGTCGTCTGCCTCTTCTAGCAATTCTTAGACCCGCTGCCATTTGTTCTTTCCTTACCATCGCTCCCCCCTTTATTTCCTCCCAAGGAAAAAATGAATAACTCCTCAGACTCCGCTTTTTTTCAGAGCTTTTTTTTCAAACACTCTCTTTATCCCCCTTGTAGGGGGTCGGGATCCCTTAACTCCACTTTCCAAATCCCCTCTTGCTGATGGCCTTCGCCTTCCTTTAATTCCTTTTCTTTGCCTCCTCTAAGAGACTACCCACACTTGCCACTTGTCATCCCCCGTTAGCATACACGCCCCCCCACCCGTACTTTTTTGCCCCCAATCGGACATATCGGGTCCCCCCGGCTTAGCTGCATTAGACACTGAATGAATGCCCCCCCCCGGTCATCCCCTTGACCCCGCTAGGTCGCCACAAACACCTTCCAGAAAAATACTCTCCAGGTAGTTCTCGGACACCTCCCCCCATGATACCTTCTTTCCCCTCTTCAAAGGGGGGGTTGAGCTCAGTCTCTGCTGATTCTTCCGCCTATGTCACTCCGTCTTAACCCTTCTTATTTTCTTTCTTTTGCTTTAACAGGGCCACCCCCCAATTGCTTGCTTCCCTGCTTCAAGGCATCTTCAGCTGCTATCGGAGTGACCTTTAGTTACGATTGGCCTTTTTGACCCTTGACTGATGGACTCCCCATTGATTTCGGCTTTTTGCTTTTCTTCTTGCAACCCCCCTTTCTTGCTAAGGCTTTCCCCTGGCCAATCGCCCTCTTTGCGTGTAGTTGAAAGTGAGTTAATTGACTCCCGACCCCACATCAAGGCATCGCTTCGTCCTCTCATTGCCAGACCCCCTCCTCTTGGTATTTTTTCTTTTCTTTTGTGTATTTTTGACTCGTACCTCTGGTATGCACCCCTATGGAAGAATGTTCTACCCGACCTGTGCGTCATCTGCCTATGAAGTTTCGACAAATGCTGTCTTTATCTTTTTTTTCACAGGTTCGACTTTGAGCGCAATGGTCAGTTTTTCCCGAACGTTTTTCCTGGACTTCCCTCCCTCGTCGCGCCAATTGGCGGAGTAAAGCGTCAATTATTAATTATTTGCCACCCTCGCAACCTCTCCGTAGAACATAGACTGACGTCCTCCAAAGACGTCCGGCCTTTCCTCCAGCTACCCTTCTTCTGTTTCCTCTTTCCTCCTTCCCTCACGAAAGCTACGGAGCAAGAAATAATACCGCGTTTGCGCAACTCCCTTACGGATCGAGCTTTTCCGATGCCTTCCCTTTCCTTGTTGCTTTCTTTTTTGGAAAGCCTCAAGCTGTGGATCCCTCTGCGCCTCTGGGGCGTTTTCCCCTACGAAGTCCGGGACGCCAACCTCCATATACGAGATTCCCAGCCCCAACTTCAAAGCGTTTTTAGACAGAAATCTCCTGTCCCTCTTTTACACCAAACCCCTTGGGCGCAGGGGTTTTCTCAACCTTCTGACCCCCACGAGTTCTTACTCGTTTCTTATAGTCCCCTGTTCCCCCATTCAACCTTTCTATGATGAGGTCTCAATCCAACTTTAGGCAATAGCTACTCCATCGCGAATATTCCTGTCTGTCCTCTCGCAGGCGAGTGTCCCTGAGCTAGCGGTCTGGATTCGCATCTTCGGCGCGACTCTCCCGAATTTTCACCCTCGTCTCCCATCTTCTCCAATCATCTACGTCTTTCCAGATTGCTTTGTGGATTGCTAGGTTTTCTCTTACCCCTCTGATGGCGTCTTGGCCGTCTAGTTGGTCATGGGCAGGCTTCCTCCCTTTATTCCTCCCCATTATGATTTGTAGCTTCCTTCGCAATTGTCTTCATGCCGTTTTTCCCCTATCCTTTTCCTTGTGCTGTGCCTTCTTTTCCTCCACCAATTGGCTACGTTTGGGACGGCATCCTGGGTCATTTTTTTTTTTTCCCCAACCCCTTGCTTATTTTGGAGGCTTTCTGGTCTTTCTCCTTTTTGGTAAGCCTGTACTTTGTCCATTGACTCGTTTATTTGTCGTTTTCCTCGCAAGGCGTCAATATGTCCCCCATTTTTTTTTCCCTTTTTCACCAAAGAGCCCTCGTTGTTTTTCTCGGAATTTTCTTCTCTGAGCTATTTCCACCCGTTTGTATTTCTTTTACCATTGCTGGAGAGTTATGTCTTCTCGTCGTTTTTGCAGATGTTAGCGGACATTTTTTTCCTCCGTCGATGGTTGCTTCGCCCGACACACTTGTTGTCTTCTTCGGACAATCCCACGAGATGGTTTAATTCTATTTGCTCTTCGTACATAAATAGCCTTTCTAAATTTCCCTCGTCAATTTTTTTTGGGTCAGCCCTCATCCCCCCTTTTCTTTCATCAAGGACCAGTTTGAGCCTAACTCGCCCCATTTTTTCCTCTGTGGCACGAGAGCTTTCTTCCCCCCCCCATCAATATTGACTCCACCGCGTTATACGTCCTATCGGCCCCCCCCCATGAACACACGTACTCCCCTAATCGCCGTTGGATCGTTTTTTACGAGATCTCTCTTCATTTTCATAGTAACTTTCCCCCTCTTGACCCCATTTCCCCCCCCGAACCTCCTTAGTAAGCCGCGCTGTATTCATTTTTCTCTCCTTGGCGCAACCGCGCTAGTTATGCGGCCCCCCCCCCCCTTGAGTTGCGTCACAGGGGGCCGTGCTTTCACTCTGACGTCAAAGTGTTTGAGTCTGTTCTTTCCCTATTTGTCAGGCGTCACCGTATATTTCTCAGTCTGGTTGACGACAGCACTACTTTGCTCGTGTCTGGATGAAGAAAAGATTCCCCCTGCTCCCCTCCCGTTTTATTGACGAAAAAATTGTCCTTGCTCTCCCTCGGGCGAGTTCGGCGTGCACCCCTTTTGTTCCTGCACCTGTTCTTTTTAATTGAAAGGACGTCTGTGGTGGATTTGCTACGCTGCACGTTCCCCGCAACTCAGTTTCTAGTCCCCCAATACACGTTCCGCCGTTGGTGCGGGTTTTTTCCCTGAGGGTGGCTGTGAGTCGTCGCGGCGGACATGTATGCTCTCTGTGTCGATGTCCGCTTCTCCGGGGACAGCCTCTTTTGCAGACAGAATGTGTCTCATTCGCGGTTGCCAGTGAACGCGCGAGTGCTTTCGCTGACCGATTGCGCTCGGCCCACCCTCTACGCACACCCTCCGTGTTTACCTCTCTTCGGAAAAGAGATTTTCTCTTCCTTTCACGTCATGGGTGGACCTTCTGGCCACTTGATTGTAAGATTTTAAGGTGGTCTCTTTTCGTGTCGATTGTGTGAGTCGACGAGTCTTTTTGCCCCCGCTGATTCCCCCTACTCGTTTTGTTTGTTTCTTGATAGCTTGGTTTCTGTGGTTCACCCACTTTTCTCTTCGTTCCACAACCAGCTCCCCTGAAATACTAACAGTGTTCGTTCTAAATGGACCCTGTCGGCCTTACGTCTTAATGACTTTGATTTTTACCTTCTATTGCTGGACCGACCCTCCTCAATTTGTGTTTCCTTTATTTACCTTCTCCCTCGGTTTCCCCATGCACACTATCGATTTTCAGTTACGCGGTCAGACCCTTTGATGTTATGCCCCCCCTCTTTCTGTTCCCCACAGCGAACTGTTTCGATAACCTTTCGAATCATTGTTCCTCCCGCCCTCTATCACTCTCCCTCATAGTACCCTCATCACCAAGGATGGACTTTTTCTTGTTGCCTCCCCTTTCCTTTCTGACGGGCAGCGTTCCTCCAATAACCCCAATTGACTCCGGCTTTTCTTTCCCTCCCTTCAATTCCCCTTTATTCCCTCGTTTGCACGCTCTGAACCTTCGCCCCCCTTCTCCGGCAATGCCCCTTTTTTTTTTCCAAAATACCCCCCCCCCCCCCCGTATAGATATTCAGTGAATTTATTTCTACCAGACCCCTAGTTCTTCTTTCCTTGAACCATACCACCCTTTTGGTAAGATTTCTTCCTTTTTCTTAATCTCCCCCTAGGGCAAGCAAGCCCTACACCCCTTGTTACGTCCGGTCCAAACGAAAGTCCCCGCCCCCCCCCTTGCCCAAGTACAGTGGTCGTCCCTCTGTTTTTTCGCCTACCTCTCCTTCCCTCCAGATTCATACATATTCCTTTTTCCCCTTTCTTCTTTTCGTTCTTCTACCCAACGATGCCCCTTCTCGACGAAGATCGTCAATCTCCCCTTCGTTCCTTTCACTTTTCCTTTATTTTCCCTTGTGTCCAAGGGGCAATTGAACAGTCCCCTCGGTGTTTTTCCTCACGCTCGGCAACGACGTTCTGTTTTTCATGAATCTCCTCTTCTCGTACCAACCCAACTCTTTTTTGTTTCTTATTTTCTTTTTCCCCCCCCCCCCCATTATTGTATGAAAAATTGAATTCGTTCTTCCGCGCCCCCACCCAACTTTTTTTTTCTTGTGTTCCCCCCTTTTTTCTTTTTTGGTTTTTTCTTTTCTCCCATGGCCTATGCTTCGTTCTTTCTCGGCCATCCTCTTTCAAGACCCCAACTCGATTTTTTGGTATGGGCGATTTCTCTTTCAGCCCTATCGAAGTCCAAACGCTCCTTCTCCCAAGCCCTGCTCTTTTCAGAAATGCATCTCCCGACCAGATATCACTCCATCTTCCCCCCCGTGACATGGTGCTGCCCCCAGCCATCCCCTGCCCATTTCATCTTCGCTCCCAGTAGTGAAAACCATTCCAACCCCCCTCCTCAGTGTTTACACGTTCAAAATGGCCAAACCAGAAGTGGCGGCTGATTTTCCAAGCCCTAATCCTCGTTCAGTTAATCCCCCTTACCATTTCCAGGATACCATCGCGATTCCTCCCGAGGACGAACTTTGACTTCCTCTTTATGTATGCGCCATTTAATCTCGTACCCCACCACTGCTCACTGATTTCCTTGCGGACATGCCCCTCCCTTCCCCATCTCCCCCCTTGCAGGCCCGACCCACGCCTCGACTTTTTCCCATTTTTGCCTCCCAATTCTCACCTCCTCTCCCCATACCCCAATTTCTACTGCCCGCTTGCGGACTCTCAAATCCAATTCCCCTCTTTCCAGTCTTCAGTACGACCTCGCTCTTTGTCCTCCCCACCAATAGCCCACCCCCAAACCCCCTCCATACTGGCCCCTCCTAGCTCTTCCAACATTGATTGGCAGCCCTTTTCTTGTCTCGACCTTCCCTTCTCCTGATGCTGTGACCGCCCCCCCTGTCCCCACGATTTCTTTTCCCTCGTAGTCTCTACAACGCACGTCTCCCGGCGATCGTCTGAATCCTCAGATTCGCTGAGTGATTCTCTCCTCTGGTTCTTCCAGTTCGTTTGAGGCATCCTTCTTAGCAGAGTGCTTTGCCCACTTCCCCCTGATTACGCACACGTCTAGACGTCCATTTCTGTACTGGAATTTTGCATCCCCCAACCCCATTTACGCCCAATTTTTTTTTGAAAGATTAATGCATTTATTTTTTCTTTCCCGAGCCCGTTCTTCCGGGGGGTTGACGAAGTCTTCTTCTTCTCTCTGCATTCCGTGATGAGTGCCCCGCGCGCATCGAATCCAGCTTTCCTCTTTCCCTGATCCTCCCCTGATAGCGAATGCATCGTCCCCTCTCCCGTCTGTCGGCTGATTTCGCACCGCTGTACTGCTTGTCGTATGCTAGATTTTTCTTCTTGAAGTGAGACACGAACAGTGTCTGTCTGAAGTCAGCGCCGATCATTGGACTCCTTCCTCATTCCTCCGTAGAGGTGTTATGTCACTGCATTTATTCTGCTTCCTTCCAGACCCGTTCTCCGAACTTTTCTTACGAATCTCAGCGTGAAGTTCCTCAGGCCCCCAGTGAAATACTTCTCCTCGTGATCTCCCCCTATTCATCCGCCAACCCCCGCGCCCCTCACTTTATACTTTTCCTGAATTGACGCTTCCCTCCCCACTTCCCTTTATCCAACACAATCTGTCCATCATTTGCCCTTGTCCCCCTCCTTCGCTTGGGCCGCTAATCCACCCCTTAAACGTCCCCCTCCCCAGGTTATTGGTTTTTCCTCGTCTTTTTTTTAAAACCTCTTGAGTGTCGTGGCTCCATAACCCTTCCTTTAAAATTGCTGATGTGCTTTCGCCGCAGTTTACTCCCTCTTTCTGGCATTTCCCGGCCACGGCCATCCCCGTGACCGGTGTATCCCCAGCTCTAAAAGTTCCCCCCTCCATGCATCGGACATAGACGTACACGCCGATTAGTTCCTCATCGGTTTTGCGTTCCCTTTGTTCCCGTTTGTTCCAAATACCCTCCCAGCTCTGTTTCCGACGGAGTTCCCAGAGTGACGATTACTCCGTCCAAAACTTTTCCCTTCAGTTCCTCCCTGTTGAGATCGATCATTTCCCTGCTTCTTCTTTCTTCCTCTCGAATCAAGTTACCGTTCTTCGTTCGTTGTGTCTTCCTTTTTCCCAAGTTTCTTTTGGAGGAACATGCCGGCATTCGAAGCTCCTTTTCCCCCTCCCTTATCTGTCCGATTTGCTTTTTTTGACGTGTATTGATGCTGAGTGCCACAATTTTCCCCTTTTTTCCTTCACGGATGATCTCCCGTGTCTTTTTCGAACCGTCACCAAGGGAAGATTTGAGTGGCGTCTCCCGTTTCTCTTCGCCGACACCCTAAACTCCCGTTTCTCTTCCTTTGCTTTTCGGAATAGTCCGCATAAACCCTTCCTCTGCTGAGTTTGATTGATTTTTTTCTTTTCCGGCCTGTCGCGATCTTCAACACTTGTCCCCTCGTTTCTTTATCTTTCCGTTCATCTTTATTATGAAGGAATTCGACGCCCAGGTTCCGGGGTTTTTGCGGTTATGCATTTTCTGTCCAATGCCGTGCCCTTAGTACGGACGATTTCTCGGCCTTTCTCATCTTTCCCCCAATTGGACGGCACCCCCCGATCCCCCCCCCCCCCCGTCTTTTGTTTTTTTAACAATTTTTTTTCTATCTTTTGACCATTCCCCCATAGCCCTACGTCTAATCTATAGGACTTTCCGCACCCCCTCTTTTTTTCGTTCCATTTTTCTCCCAAATGCATTTTTCCCCCTTTTTAAGTCTCCCCGCCCCTCGGTTAGAGAACTCACGCCGGCGAGATTCGATTTTTCCCCTTGCCTCTCTATCCGGGCTGCCTTCTGTCGCGCAAGCTTCTCTCGCGCTTTTTTTTTTTGACCCGACGCGAAACGACCCATCATACGCGATCCTTCCCCACCCAGGACCCCATCGGCGCTGTTCCCCCCCCTCACCCCTCAGATCCTTTCTTAATCGTCACAAAAATGCTGAACCTTGGGGGATGCACTACTGACCCCGCCACGTTTCTTCTTTCTGTTTTTTTTATCGTAATTGCCCCAGTCTGGCTTCCTTTAATCCTAAAGACTTAGTCCCACATATTCTCGACGACCCTCGCGAGTCTTCAGCTTATGCACCCTTTTTTTCGGTTCTCATTTTTATGTATGAGAAGAGGGGTGCCGTCGTTCCCTCAGACTGACCTCCTTCTTCACCAACTCCGGACTGGTGTCCCCTTCGGTCTCCCAAACACCTCCTTGAAGGATTTTGCTGTTTGTGGTTTGATCTTTTTTCTATCCGCTAGTTTTTTGTCGGAAGATCCAGGTTTGACGAATTGCCTTCGTCCCGTTACGTCCCCCCCCTAACTTTGTCATTGTTGGTCTTTTCTCTTCTCCCCGCTTTCTGCCTGTTGCCATGCCCGTTTTTTTTTGTTGGTTTTCCCCCTTTCACCCCCCTACATTTGAGCTCGTACCGTGTAGATTGTCCCCACCTCGTACTTCTTTTCCCTTGGTCGTCGATTTCCCCCCCTGCCGTTTGTCTTGTCTTTAGAACTTTTCCATAGTATTTTTCTGGGCATCTCCAGCCTCCCCCTTGGGTTCTTAAAACTCTCGGGATTGTGATGTTCCCTGGAATTCCCTCTCTTTCTTAATTTTTTTCGTATAATGTTTTTTGGGTTTTCATCCATTGCGTGGAGCGTTCGTGATATAGACCATGTGTTTCTTGCATCCTTTTCTTTAGCATTTTGATTTTTTCTCCCCCCTTCGGGTTTTTTCTTAGACCACCACTACTTTTTTTCCCCGCTTGTAGTTCAACAAAAACTCTATTTTTCTTTTCCCGATGTTGCTTTCCCTAAATAGCAAGTGACCCGAGGGTAGCCTTTTTTGTCCGAGTCCCTCTTCATACCCCCTTTACAATGGGGAACGCTCCAAACAATTTTTTTTTTGTTGCATGAAGACAGATTCATGCCCCACACCCCTACCCTCTTAGAGTGCCTGAAGCTCTGAGGCCTTCCTGACAATTAAATATTGCACCCGCCGTTTTTCTCGTTAGTGTACTGCGTATAGAGAGCTGCATTTTTGTTTGCTCCGTTGAATTTTTCAACTAAAGACCCCCATCCAGAAGACATAGCATGACCCGTCGCAAAGCTGTCTGTTCTTGACTTCTTCTTCTTTTCCCCATTCCAAGTGGGGCCCAGGAGCCTTGATTTGAAGACACCCCTTTTGTAATACTCTTTCTTTTTGGAAGACTGCCCCCGCATCTCTTCAGCAGATATGTGGACGACACGCCTCTTTGTCCGTCTAGATCCGAAGAAAATCACTTCAGATAAGTTATTTGTTGTCCACCGTTGCCCACCGACATTTTAAGAGTGAGGTCTTTGAATGCGTCCAATTTCAAGATATGGCTTCATCCATCCCTCCCCTGCTCAAGGTGGATTTTTGCCTTTCCCCTCCTTCAAGGAAAGTAGGATAGGTCCCATCTTCCAAGACTTTGGCTCCGGGGTCAATTCCGGAGGAATTTGGATCTTTTTTCCGTTCCTTTTCTGCGTACATCTGTCGATATTGCTATCGTTCGAGTATTCTTCTGCGACCGAATCCGATTTTGCCTAAGCTCATTTTTCATTGACCCTGACGCCCTTCAACGCGGGCGTGTTGATTCCTCGTTTTCGACCTTTTCCCCGGAACTCGCCTCCCCCCCATTCGGCGTTTTGCCCTTTTCGGCCCCGAGTCGGGCGCCCCCTTCAGTGGTAAATTTCTCTTTTTGACATGACGTGGAAGTTCTGGCCGCTTTTTTTTCCTTCCATAGAAGTTTTGCCGATCTTTTCTTTTAACTTACCCCGTTGTTTAATAGATGCCCACTAGCAGTAGTTCCACAAGACAACCCCCCCGAATTACTTCAAAGGTGTTTATCTCCCCGCCCCCGTTCATGATCCACCCTTCCATGAGCGACGGATTCCTCTATGATCCCCTAACTACTGTTGGAGTTTCCCGCGATTCCCCTCGTATGGTTCCAATACCGACGTTATCTGCGCCATCGCAACCCTTTTTTTCGCAACCTTTTCGACCGTGAAGCTCTTATCCGTACTCTACTATTCTCTACCCCCCAAATGCAGGCCCCCGCCTACCGGATTTGAAGTGTAGGATCCCTTGGCTGCCCCCTTGTTGTACGCAATCCCCCTTGAAGCCGTGTCTTTCGCTATCATATTGGCACTTCGTTTTTCCCTGTCAAATCGCCCAATACCTAAAAGCCAATGGTTTTTTTCCCCATCCCCCCTATCTAGCAGAGCCAGTGGTTCTCCAGTCCCCGAGTCGAGTGTCTGGCCCCATCTCTGCTGTTGAGTATCGGTTTCCCTTTCCGTTTTAGGGTCCCGCCCGAACCCACACCAGTCCTTTCCTGGTTGAAAGCCCCCCACCCAGTCTTTCCTTCCAAGCGCGGTGCTTTCTTTTCTTGTCCGCCCCCCTCATCACACACTCTCGGCCATTAATTGATTTCTTTAGGTTCCCCTGAAATTTAACGGATCCCCTCCTTCCTGACTTCTTTCAATTTCGCCCATGTTCTCTTTGCAATGCTTACCCGGTGTGGTCGGGTTCGACCTGTCGTCGACTTCGGCAGTTCATTTTCTTTTTACTCTCCTTCAGACCCCAACACCCCCATTTATTTTCTTGGAGACCAGTATTTCTCCCCCACTAGCTTCGGTCCCCAACACCTGGTTTGGAGATCCGATCCCCCTCGCGGCTTGGTTTTTCATTTCGTGCTTACGACGCGAACCTTTGTGAACCCTCCCACCCGCGTGGGTATGTTCCGACTGGGACCGAACCAAAGTTCTTCCCGCCCTCAAACGAGGCTCCCCGCCGTTCTTCCAGCAATTTTTTGAATATTACAACGAATCTCCATTTCCAGAAGACAAGCCCTGGTGTTCCCCCCCCCATTATCACTGACTCTTCGAGTAAATTCACTTTCGCACACCCCCCCATCCGAGAGGGTTTTTTTCAACTCCCCCCCATGGACCCAGCAGGGAGCTGCGCGTGCCACCGTCACAATTACCCTGTTCACTTTCCCTTCCCAGAATGCTTTTCCGTCCTGCCCCCTTTGATCGTCGCCCCGTTCTTGCCCCCTCATCCCCCTTCGATCGGTTCAACTCCTCACTCGTCCTTTTAAACCTTTCCCTCTTGAGTGAGGCAATGACTCAACGGCACATCCTCCCGTGAAGACGAAAAGCATTTCGCACAGGCCGGCAAATTCAACAGATCCCCTACCCCCACAACTGCTTATAATTCGTGACTGTATCCCATTAAATTCCCACCCCGATCCTTCCGTCCTCCAAGCTTCATTTCTTGACTCCACCCCACATCCAAAAGAAATTTACCGTTTCTCGTCTTACGCCCTCTTTCAGCCCCCACTGAGTGTCGTTGATCATTGCGATCTCTCTTTCGCAGGCACCCGATTTGACCCCCCCGCTAGTCGACCCTGGCATCCTGTTTAGCCTTCGCTTTAATCGATTCTAGCTTATTCGCGCTCTTCGCTCCGTTCTTATCTCCGCATTCTCTAAGAAAGTTTTTTTCTGTTTTCTTGAAATGTACGCTCCTCCCCCACTCGCTTAAGATCGTTTATGTCAGGTCTTTTGCATCACCCCCCCGTTCAGAACCCTTGTTTTTTCATCTTTTCCCCTTCTCCTTAGGTTCGTCCCCAGCTCCGCTTTGCCTTTTTTTTTCGTGATTAGCTTGATTTGATTTTTTTACGGACTTAGGATAGCCCACTCGGCAGAATCTTCCTTTGCGATTAACCCTCCCCCTTTTCATCCCCTGATGAGCTAAGGCCATCTTTCCCCCCTTTTTCTCTCTTTTTTTTGAGTTGCTTACCCCCTTTAATTCTGGCTGCCGTAGCTTTCCTTTTAAGGGCTAGGACCAGAATCAGTTTTGCTCCTTTCCGCAGCCTCAGCTTCTTTGCTGAGTTATCGAGGAATTCTCCGTCGAGGGCTATGTATCCCGTCAATTATTCTGCCCCCTCCTCCCGATTTTGACGCCGCCAATTGGCGGAAGATTCGCTTCCACACTCTAATCGTGCTTGCACTTCGCCTCTTGCTCGCCACTATCGACCCCTCCCCCCCCACCCACTGCGTTCTCCCCTCTTCACGAAGTCGTCATTGATGCATGCCTTATGAACGCACCCCGTGAAAGCGTCCAGATTTTTCCCAGTTCCCTCGCTTCACGATTCCGCCACGCATCCAAACGCATTAAATCCTCCTCCCCCCGATGCCTTTTTTCCTTTCCTGCTCATTCGAAGAGATGTCATCCTTAGTTGAGGTCGGGTTTTTTTTTTTTGTTGGGGGGGTTGCTCAATTAAACTTCAATTTCGAAGCCCCTTCCCAAATCTTTCTGATGGCTTTAGAAGGTCGTTCCGACCCGAAGTTTCTGACTTGACATCACTTAAGCTACCACCACTTGCCCCTGTTCTTTTCCATCATTTTAGCATACAGCCCCCCTTCCTGGCCCCCCCTTGATAGAGGTGAACGCCGATTTAGGCTTTTCAATGCCTGAATGCCTATCTTCCCCCCTGTGCCCGCTCTTTCGCCCAACCCCTCCATTGTTTCACATTCCCCCGGGCGAGGCTTGCCCCCCGTTCCTCTTCCATACAGCAAATCCCATGATTC
>Ga0179593_1296722_pt1 | contig 17251 bp, 20 predicted proteins | sample CZODoug2_1_08_16_FD_185931 | JGI IMG/M metagenome (GOLD analysis project Ga0179593, IMG submission 185931) | Vadose zone soil fungal communities from Angelo Coast Range Reserve, California, USA - CZODoug2_1_08_16fungal (PacBio error correction) | ecosystem: Environmental > Terrestrial > Soil >... | reverse complement strand
CTCTACCCCGGGTAGTATTTTTTTTAGACAACCCATTTTTCCGGATGAAATACCCCCGCCTGATCGTCTCAGTCTTTGCTTAGGTAACACTCTTTATCCCTTCTTCATTCTTTCCCCCCCACCCTTGCGCGCCAAAGATCCATATGGTTTGTTTTTTTTTCTTTTTTTTTTTTTTTGGGTGTTTGGTAAAAGAGGCCCCCCCTCCTTCCTGCACATGAGAAACCGAATGGGAATTTCTACCCCTTGCCCCTTCAGGGGCCACCCCCCCCCAGACTTTTCAATATGACAATCAGCACAAAAGACGTGCTATTTCCACCATCTTCTCTTCTTCTTGCTTTTTCTAAGTCCTTTCCTATAAAATACTTCACTCCGAGTCGGAGATCTCGACCGCTCCTGTCCAGTTTACAGCTCACACGTTCCTCGAATCACCACTACGGCGCACACATCCCCTTTATGGGCACGGTTCCTCCCTTCCGCCGGCTTGTCCCCAACAATCGACCGGACCTCCTTGAATAACCTCCGAGGAGCCCCCAGTTTTTTAACCCACAGGCAGCTCCTCCATAGCTTCTTAAACAGCTGCTGAGTTTTCTCCCTTGGGGCCCTCTTGCCCACATTTAGTTAAGGACTTCCCCCCAAACCACCATCCTTCTGCCAGGTTCTTTTTCTGCAGAAGACATGAGTAGCCTAGACCTTTTTAGTAAATTTGCTTTCTTCTTACAGTTTTGTGTCGTGCCACCCCTCCGCGACATACCCGCGTGCTGCCCATTCTCCCCTCGTTGGGTTTTGTTGCACCGTGGAACAGCTCGGCGCATTGCATCATGCTTGAGGATGTCTCCCCCCCGTCGTCGGTCTAGCGGTTGTTTGTAGCCTGCGTGTTCATTTGGCGGGTTACCCCTTGGTGCGTTTCCACTCTTCCGTTCACTCCACACTTGAGTCCCCGTATCTACGGCGCATAGATTTGACAGGCTTCCCTTTCTTTGCGGATAAATCAAGCCACCGATTTTCCCCCTTTCCTTTTTCGTCCCTTGAAAGATTTTGCGATTCTTTCCCCATCTTTCCGCCGTTCAATGAATGGTTCTTCCTCTGTTTGAGTCACAGTGATGAACAGTGTCCACCCCTCAACGTCCCTTTAATTCCGGTGACTTTCTTTGTGTAGGTAGTAATCTTCCGTGGATTATTCGCGTATTGCTAGAGATTTCGCCCCTTCGTGAAGCACGGTGCAACCCCTAGGTGAACGCGAGAGCGTCTCAAACCATAACTTCAGTTTTTGTTCGACGTTTCAAATGAAACCGAAAACCCCACCCCTTTGAGATTATCCCCCCTGCCCTTCTACGCCCCGGTGGCTTTGCTTTGTTCTCGTCACTTTCTAGTCAGCGGCCTTTGACCCCCACCCCCCCCGTCCGACTTGTCTCCTTTCGCAGCCTGCGCCCGAAAGGTATTTTCTGCGATATTTCCTTCTGTTGTGCTCCCCCAAGTGATAAACGTAGGTCTTTTTAACGGTCGCATTAGGCCTGTCCGAGGGATCGTGAGTCTGTTCCACAACCACTCTTAGTAGACTTTATTCACATGAAGTCCCCCCTTTCCCCGTAAAAACTGGCTTTACTTTCGACCCCTTGATCCACGAAAGATTTTGACCCCCCGCCCCACCTCTGGGGCCGCGGAAATGTTTTTCTTGCTCTCTTTCTCTTTCCCAACCTGTAACCTCCCACCCTCCCGCATGGGCTATTATTTCCGCTCGATCTTCCGTTTGGTGGCGTCATGTGGACTCTCGTAATTCACTGCCTTTTCATTCTCCCCAACCTACTTGCCCCTTGGTAACTGACCACCCAGTTATTTCGGAGCTGTTCGCTTCACTCACGTTGATTATTTCCTCCCTCTTTGAGACTTTACGACGGTGTCCCTTACCTCTAGAGCTTTCTGCGGCTATGGGGTCCCCCACGCTGTAACTCTTTGTCCCACCCACGTACAGAAACCTTATCCTACTAACCAGTAAAGTATATAAGAATCCTTCCCGCTCCTCCGGAGATGCTGCATGCGTCAGAATGTGTAAGGTCCCCCAATTGGATTCCCCCCTTGATTTTTCCCCCCCTTCTATGCTTTCCCCCCTTAGCGTGCGGATTTTTTCAGATAGTGCTTCCCCGACCCCCGCGTTCATGTCTCTATACGGGATGCCTCCCTTTTGAGTCCGCAGGGTTGTACTGCCCCTCCCTCTGGCATGGGCGGGGAGAGAGTAGGAACTCCAACTAAGGAAGTGTTTTTTAAATCGGGAAGAGTACACTCCTTTCTGGCACCTTCTTTGATTTGTCGTATTCTCCGCAAGCTGGTTGGTCTGCCACCAATCCCCCATCCCAGCCTACTAAGACTCTCGTTCCCATTTCGGTTTTTTGTAGGCAGATTAGAAGTTATCTGCCCCCCCAACTTGCTTTCTTTTAATTCGGTTGTTTTTCCTTTTTCTTAGACGGCATCGGTTCCCCGTACCCCTTAGGGCTTTTAAAATCTTTTTCCTCCTCTTTGTTGTTTTTCTTTTCGACCCCTGCCCCCCGGTTCGGACCACCGATGCAAGCGTAACCTCCTCGTCCCCCCCCCCAGGTCGCTCCGGCTTAGCAGTTGGCTTCTCTACTGGGCTAACTCGCCCACCAGACTATTTCCAGTGTCCTGTCTACTCGATCTTTGCCCTTTGTTTTCCTCTCCACGCTAGGTCCTTTTGCTTTTTGCACATACGAAACCGCTCACAGCCCCCGTTGAATTCCTGTGCTGCCGATGTTCCACGGCCTGCTTCGTTACTCCTTATAATCTCCGAACATTCATGCCGCTGTAATCCTCCCCGTAGACGATCTCCCTCCCCCAGCCCGGTGATCATACATTCCGAAGCGTTTAGATTTCCCTTCTCTAATGGGCACCATCGCACTGTCTGGTCCCTTTCCCTCCCAGTGGAAATAAAGTCCCTTGTCTCCCTCTTGAAGGCGGCGGATATCATTAGAATACCGTATGTCGTACCGGTGGACTATTAGAACCCGGATTTCCTTTCGTGATGCCACCGTTATCTTTTTCTGAGTGAAACCTCTCCGCCAGCGATGCCTTTTTAGTACTGTGTACCCTTCCCCCTCCCGGTAACCGTTCTCCACTGATTTCTCAATGACCCTCCGGAACTGTCAGAATCAACATCCCGTCATTGCTTTCTTCCCCTTGGCACAATTTTTTTTTCCCTGATGAAGAATGCAAGTTGAAAGTTACCCACAGCGGCTTTTCAAAGGTCGGCCTCCACAGGAACCTTACTTTGCGAGTTGTGTGCCTTCGCGCCGCTTATTCCTTTCATAAGTCCCCCCTAAGCAAACCTTGCCTATGTCCCATTCTCTGAGGGTTCAACGCTTTTCCTTCGGTTTTAGCCAAGAATCGGGCGCCCATGCAATTCCTAATTTGGGTCGTTGATCGCTCGGGGCCGCTTGTTGTTACCTTTTTCGCCGAAACCTGCACCATAATCCTTAAACATCTAACGTCTCTCTTGCCCCTTTCTCCTTGGAAGCCATGGTGTCTCCCTGATAATGAACCACCCTGAGCCCTATTCTCCCCTCTCAATTTTTCCCACCCCCGACATTCCAGTGTCGAGAATTTAAAGCTAGCGCTTTTACCCACGTAAGTGTCGCCCTCACTCTCAAGCCCTTTTTTGCGTCTACGGTATGGGTAGGGGGAACGTAAAAGCAAGTTTTTTATGTTCATCCCCTTCTTTTTCCCACTCGACGTTTGGTTTACCTCAGGATTTTTTCCCACCGGCGCTACACATACCCCCTTCTCCCCCCCCCAGCTAGACCCTCTCGACCAGACGACGGCCGGACCCACCTTGCCCAGGCCACTAGCTGCGGGACTCTTTTTTTGAAGTTACCTCTCCCCGACTTCCTTCATACATCTTTTCAGTCTACGAATCTTTTATACACCCTTTTAGTTCGTTTTCCTTCAGACTTGGAGGAGGTTGATTGATTTTCTCCCCCCCCCTTTTCGTTGCACAGATTCTATCTCTTGTCGGTGGCTTTTTGGAAGACAAGTTTTCTTGGGAGATCGATCTTTGTGCGCCCCCCATGGGAATCGCAAGGATGGCCATTAACACGACACAACCTTAGATAGTTGACCCGATGTATTCCAGCAGGATGATGCGCCGCTTGTTCACCTATACCACCTGAACTCAGTGTTTAGACGATGTGGTCTGTCAGCGGAGGAGCGTTGAGCCACTCTAAGCTGATTTTCCTTGTCACCCCGATATAATTCATTTAGTGTAGAGCAATCCAATCCCTGTTGTGTTTCTTTCTTCCCAAGATTTCAACTCGTGCTTCACCACCCCGCTCATTCTCGCGTGTGTTCTGGGTCAAAGAGTATTCTTCTTCCTCTTTTTGATTTAAACGGTTTTTTTTTGGGGGTGGTGGTTTTTTATTCCGGTGCATGGGACATTGCGGAGGCTGCCTTGCCACCCCTACATGTTGACTTCAGCGGTTTTCAAAGATTCCTGTTCTTCTGGTTGTCACTGCGTCCCAATTTTGTTTCACTGACTTCATCACGACACTTTGCGGCCCCTGATGTTATTATACGGCACCGTCGACGTACGTTATGAAACATGTATTTTCTTGTTTTGTTCCTTTCTCTGACAGTAGTGTTCCCACTCGTCACGGGGCAAGGCTTGGCATAGATTTGCAGGTCCTCTCTTTGATTTCTAGAACAAAGTTTCTTTCACTGTTTGCGCGCACAGTGTCTAACTTTTCAATACTTGCATCCAGAAGGTACCTCAGCACGACGGATAGTCCGCCTTTTTTCCTTACATAGGTCCTTGTGTTCCCCCCATACCGCCGAACTATTATATATTTCCCCCCTCACTTGTTTGTTGTGAGTCTAGCCCGTGGCGAGGTTCCGTGTCGCCTGACTCTGAAAAGAATGAAAAATCCTTTTTCCCCCCCCCTGTTTCAGGCACTTCTGCGCAAGGCATTTCGTATCAAATTACGGCCACCGACCACCTCTCTTCCTTCTTTTCCCTCATGAAGACCCTCTGCCAGACTCTTTTCCAAAATCACTCTAGAAGGCTTTTTTTCCCTTTACGGTGCACCCGAAATTAAACGAGCCTTTGAAACCAACTCCCCCCCACTCAGCCCGACCACCCATTCCCCTCGACTTCCAAGTTCGAAGCAGTACTTGTACACCAAAATCATTACTCCCCCGTCCACGCGATCGTCGTATTCATAGAATAAGGGCCACAAGTTTAGCCTCTAAAAAGTTCATACGATATCACCATAGCCGCTCCCTCCTTGTCTCACCTCTAATAGCTAGGAGTTGCACTCCTGACTCCCTTTACGGAAAATTCCTTATCACATCCAGCGGTGCTTTGTATAACAGCCTTACCACCGCGTAGTGTCCCTTCCCGGTCTTCTATTTCACACCTCGGGCATTGGCCACTAAACCGACACTCTTTTTTGGCTGCTCTGTGAGAAACGACCATCATGATGATGAGCTATCAAGAGTCTTTTCGTATACAATCGCGACATCAGAGAAGGCGGGATAGCTCTCGTTACTTTTTTTGTACCAAGCTTTCACGATAGGGCGGCAGGACTCTCCTTCTGATCTTCCCGGGTGTTTCTCACGTGATTTGAGTCAGAGATCCTTGCGCCCTGTTGCGCACCCCGGTTCCGAACTGGGACACCTTGCAACCCCAGACTCCACTTGCAATTCTTTTGTTGCCACACTTCGACCCCATTGGAGGCGGTAATCACAAGCCCTCTAATCTCCGTTCGTTCGATTTTTCATCCCTACGGTGCCCGATTCTTTTATTCTCTCTTACGCAGGCCCCACGCATGGTGATCTCGGAATTTGTCCCGATAAGTTTCCACCCCGAGCACCCCCTCCGCGAAATTCGGGCCTCGGTCCCGTGTTACGAAGACGCTGATTTTTATCTTTTGATCGTTCGCAGTTTTTTTCAGCACGTCGGCCCTTCTCCCGTGTGCTTTCTCGCCTGAGACAAAAATCCTCCCCTCGGGACGTGGATAATCAACCCCCCGATGCTTGGTAGATATGCCCTTAAACTCCATCGACGACACACGGGGCTGATGGCCGGTTTAGAGAACTTTTCCAGCGCGATTTTCGTGTTCTGACCCCCCCCTCAGACGGGAATTTCGTCTAGCTGAGCAAGACAGTTTTTTCTTTTTTATATTATGGTAAGTCGATTTGTGAGCACAAGGTCTTACCCCATTGTAGTTTACTCGAAGTGGCGTCGGTAGGGCAGTGTCTAAGAAGTTTTCCTCTTTAGTCCTTTTCCCCAAAACAATGTCGATCAAAAAGACGACCTGCTCTGAACAAATGTTTTTTCCCTTTTTTTTTACTCCGATTTAGGTTTCACCTTACACAAAGAGGTCAGCATACATAGTTGCAAGCTGACCCTTTTTTGACTATCCCTCAGCACCGAAGAGAGTTTCCCTATCTTGCGCCGATATTGTTCCCCTTTGTGGTCAGCCGCTGGTTTTTTAAACTCTCTTTCCACCACTGGCAAAATTTCACGAACCAGATTTTCTCTGGTCATCGTACCTTTGATATTATAGATTTTGACCCGTCCCAGTAGTTTTTTCTCCTCGGACCACTCCTAGCATGCGGACTTCGATTGGTAAACTCAGATTACCGCCGGTGGAAAACCCCCTCAGCCGAGGTGGTTTCAGTCGCATTCAAAAGATTTTCACAGAGGACCCGGTACTTTTTGATATGGAAGGACGTTGTCCGTCACACTGGACTCTCCTTTACCGGTAGGTATCTTCCCATGAGTCGTTTTATTTTGTACCATTACGATTGGCCCGTATCCCTCGAGGTAGTCTTCTTTCATCAACGGGGGAGGTCCTGAGTATGCTGACCCCCCCCGTTTCCCTGCATCCCCTCGACCGCGCCTCGGTTTCGGGGAGAGTCAGTTTCTCGGGCCTTGAGTTTTTTCGTACCCATCCAAAAGAATTTTTGGGGGGGAAAACTTTGTACTCGGCAGAGGTGACCGTTCTTCCGTCCTGTGTCACTTTTTTGTCTTCTCACCGAAACCGTTGATGAGCTTTTTGGGTTTCGTTGTACCTCCTCCGGCCCCGGCCAGCACTTTCGAAATTTAGTCTTCCGGTTGGTGTGTCTCGTTGTCAGACCCACCAGCCTTTCTGCAGCCGGGGGGACACATTTTTTCTCTTTTTGTCCCGGGCCCTGAGGCCTGTCAAGACCCGTCTGCTTGAAAGATTTTATCTTTCCCTCCCCTCTGTTTGCGAACCGCCCCTGCGTTGTGAAACCGATTTCCGCGGCCCTCTCTAAACCTGTCGACTTCCCTGCTGCCTATTTTGTTTTCTGGCACGAACTTTTTTTCGCCTCGCTGACACCAACGACTACTCGCTTATTAGAGGTGTCCGGCGGCCCCGGTCGGACTCTTTCTTCTCCCCTTGCACATATCTCGCCCGCGTCCTCGCCCGCAAGGCCGGGATTTGTAGATGCTTAGTGATGCCGTACTCGCGCCTCGCAGTCTTTTTCTACTGTCGCATTTCACGCTTTTTTCCGCGACGGCGCTCGCGTGCATTCCCCCCCCCTCACGACCATTCCGCCGATTTCATCACTCATCCTTCTTCCCACCCCCATTGACACGCGGGCAGATCTAGAAAATACAATGTTCCACCTGTTCCTGAACTCTCGGCACGACCTGATCAAAGATCTTCGACGCACCTTTTTCCCGATTTTGGCGAACTGGCCGGGTTCTCGAGGGACCCCACCGTTGTATGGTGCCCACCTCGTCCACCAAGTCTGTCTCCATGTTGTCAGAGTCCCCTACTTTGACGTCGCAACGGCTTCCTTCTCAACTGAAAGACCGATTTCAGCCAGACCTCTAATGGGGGCTCTTTGCCCGTTTTTGATTAAGAGCCCTAAGTTGGAAAAACTGCTTAAACCCCGCAACCCCCGGTCCACAGATCCTTTAGTCCTGAGAGCATTGGATGAGGTAATTGTAGTGAACGACCAGCACCTGGGACGAAACCTGATGCATGTCTGTCCCGAGTTTTCGTGTATCCACGAAATGTATTACCATTTTCGTTTTGCCTTGGGTATTGTGTTTTCGCGCTCCTGTCTTTGTTCCCGCGAAAAAACCTCACGGGCAGACCTTCATCATTTGACTTGCCACGTCCTTAGGACCGCTCGTGACGAGGTGGAATGTGTTTCAACCCCTGCTCAACGAGTTTGGACCATCTTTTTTTCCCATACCTTTTACTGACATTGAATTCCTTCGCGATTTCACCTTCCGTAGAAGTGCCTTCAAACCGCACCCCTAAAGTTTTTAGTGCTTTCTTTTGCGCCAGAGTTTCCAAGAAAGTTTTAGCGTGTGCGTAACCCTCTACCCAATCTTGTTCTTTCTCCAAGCTCATTCCCCCCTTCGACAGTGCGTGCTGACCAACCACCGTCTCCATAAATCGACAACGCGGATCGTAAGCCCTTCCCGTTAACTTTTCTAGGTTTTGACGCCGGTGTGGGAACTTCATATGTTTACTCCCACGGTAATCACGCGTTCTAAACTTCTTTGGGAATTCGGCCTCCTCCTTCCTTGGCCTAATAGAAACTTTTCCCTTTTTTAGATGGTGACGATGAGCGTCTCGTGGATGTGCCACCCCAATGTCGACTTTTTTGCCAAAAGTTTTTCCCTGTCTTTCCTTAGGTGTTGACTTCTCGCAACTTTTTGTAGCGGGAAGCTCTCTTTTTTTCGCACATATCTGAACGGATCCTTCCTAACATCCCTTTCCCCAAGCTACTTGATCTCCCTCTTTCGCATCAGAGATGTCTCCTTTTCTTTCGATGTTCACTCCCCACATTCTCCTTTTATACATGGCCGCGTCCTTTATTTTAGATTCATGCACGGCAGTCCCCCGCGAAGCTGTTCCGATACTCCTCATCTTTTTCGCACCTAAATTAATCATACGTCATTATATTTTTGTTGGTTAGTCAAGATGCAGCTTGCACACGCCTCAGGAGAGCTCTTTTTTCTTTGAACCTTTAGTGCTCGCTGAGGATTTCCCCCCAAGGGGTGGGGCGACTGTTTCCTTGGCATGGGCCCCTGATCTGGGCCAATCCGCGTTTCTTCGCAGCGTTCCCCCTCTTCCAGATTGTTTTATATCTTAGAAAGGTGTTATGTCTCCCGGTGGCCCGACGTTATCGACGGTTGGCCTCGAAATTGTTCTTCCCTTGCCCTCGAAGCGTTTCCCCCTCCAAAGTTTGGCGAGCCCGCTTTGTCGTTGGTTTTCTCGGTGTAAGCCTGGCAGAGGTTGGTTCCAACCCTGCGGCTCACTGCTCTTTTTTTGAGCCGCGGGTTTAGTAGTACCCGAAGGGCATCTTGGTCCATTGTCGACATCTGTCACAGCCTGGAATACCGATGAGCAAGCCCGTCCGGATAGCACTTGATGGTACGTTTTTGCCCTTTCCCAATGGGTTTCTTAAAAACCGAAGTAAAGCTTCTATCTTTCAATCTCTTTTTTTTTTGTAGAGAGATTCTGTATTCTGTTGGTCGGTGCCAACCATTACCCTTTGAAGTTGACCGTCTCTATTCCGTGTGCTTCTTCACAAACTTTGAGTGGCCCCACGTTGACCCCCCCCCCCGTTTCCAGTCACCTCCAAAGCCGTGACCCCATCTCCAAAGAGACCACCTCAGGAGGTGAGATCCCCCCTTAGTGAACATGAGCCCCGGGCTCCAGAAGGATGAAAGATGACCCCGCGGCGCCAAAACCCAGAACGCGTCCCAAGACTCTTCTTTTCAGGTTTTGAACAACAAGCCCCCCAAAGACGAGCGACACAATTGTCCTCTCCCAAGGCAGACCGGTACATGGCCGTACTCAAGAACACCTTTTCAGGGACGGACACGCCGAAGGATACCCTAAGCCCTTCTTAACGCCAAACACAGGGAGAGCGACTGATCCCGCGTGAAAAGACCTCTGTCGAAAGACGACATTACGCCCCAACAAAGTATCCCCCCGTTAGATGTGGTGTTCCACAGACCCCCGCGGGTCTTCCCCCCATTCCACGTCCTCCCATTTCGGCAGCCCCCCGTTTTTTAAGTACCGCATTTCCTCCAGCCTAAGCGTGCCACTCCCTTTACCCGAGAGCAGAGATTGGCCCGGGGCAAAGACGAGCCCCCCCCCCTTAATTATTCCTCTCTTTTCTTTTTTCAGGTTTGATGAATCCACAACTTGATGTATTTTCCGCGCCGGAGAAGTTCTGCCTATTTATAAAAGGAGACCTAAGAGGACAGGGGCCATTGATACCCCCTCTTTGTGGGAGAGTGCCGCTTTATCGGAGGTATGCTTCCTTCCTTCATTCAAGTAGTACAGGTTTTCTTCGAAAGTTTGCAGGTAGTCCTTTCTCCTGGTATTTTCCAAATGTGAGCCCCCCCCTTCCCTTTTTCAGAGGAACCCGACTTCCCCACCCTCGAAAGAATTTTGATTACACCCGATTCATTTTTCCCCCACGCGACCTTTTCTTCGCGCCAATCCCGATACTCGACCGTCCTTGCACTCGACGTTTCTCCTTTTCCCAGCGATATCCGGGCAAGCGCACTCTTCCTTTTTCGTACCCGGAACCTCCACCCCCCCTGAACCCAGAATCTTCCCTTCCTGGAAGTTTGTTTCTTCCTTTCATAGTCTGATTCTCTTTGATTTCCGGTTTGTCAGCAACCCCCTTGCACGTCTCCCCCCGGTGGACATTCCCTCTCCCAAAAGGAATTAGATGGTTTCAGTTGGACCTAACACTCTGTACCCAACTTTTTTTTCGCTCATTCCCTTCCTCCAACGACACCGTTTTCTCCCGGTGTTTCCCTTTCCACTATACAAACTCCCTCTAGCCTTCTTGAACCCCTACGAAGTGGCTTTGTCCTTTCTCTTGTGGCGAAGGTACGCGCCTCCTTCCCTTTCTCTTGGGTGAGCACATTTTCAACCTCGATGATCTTCCTCTCAGTTCGCAGGTATGGCAGTCTTGAGGTGAGATGGTGTTCTTCTTTTCTCTTGAACACCCCACCCCCCCTCCCATCAAGATCCCCTCCGACCCCCCCCCCCCAATCCTAGAAACGTTTTTTGCCTAGTTATTTCCCCTCCCAACGCGGTGGCATTTTATGTGGGCCGACGTTGTTTTTCTTTCTCTTTACTACCCAGAAAGAAACTTGAGCATACGGAGCGCCCCCTCTTTTTTATGGCCACCTGTCCGAGCTGGTTTCCCCAATCACGCTTTCCCTTTCCCTTTTTGCAATAATTAATACAACTTCCACCATTCTGAGTCCTCCTATCTTTTTCCCGGGTAACTCCTTTCTAGTGGCTTTCACGTGTATTTGCCCCCGCTGTCCACAGTATAGTTCTGGCAGGATTTCAACCCCCCTCCTTCTTCAAAGCCTTTTTTTCAAACCTCTACCATCCCTCAGGTCAGGATCTTCACTAGAGACGGTCTTAGGCGATCTTATGGAAGCCCTGCCGAAGTCCACCCTTTTTCGTTCCCCCTGATGGAACTATTTTTATGATAGTGTGATTTTTTTCCCCCCTCTCTCGGGACGACTGGTGGCTTTTCTTCGATGTGGAGACTCCTCCGCCTTCCTTCCTCCCGCTGTGATTGCCCCCCCCCCAATTTAAATCCCCATACCTTGATGAGGTCCTTTGGCGATTTCACTTGAGTTGACCACTCTTCTCTGAGCCCCTTTTGCCGCCGCTACTCTCCTAAAGATGCTCTGTTTTCTTCCTAAAAGGAGCTCACCCTATATCTGTTGTCCCTCCTTCCCAGACCCCCAAGAAAGACCCCCTGCGCGTCTCGTTGGTGTTCTCTCTCTCCCCGTTTCGTGCCCCTCACTTAAACAGACTTTTTTCCTCAGCCTTAGACCAGGTGTGTTTTTGGCCGGGAACCCTTTTTCCCTTCCTTCTTCTTGAATAATTCTTTCTCTCTCCCGTGCTTTTTTTCTCTCGATCTTCAAGCCGACCTGTTCTTTTTTTTTGGACACGGATGAAGATTGCGCCCTCTCCCCCCCCCCCCTGCGTCGATCTGTCCGTCGGTCTTTTTCTTTCCCCCTCCGAATCGCACCACCAATAAGTAAGGTTTGCTTCTGAGTATAGATATTGTTCCCTCCCCCCGCGGGTTTATAATAGCTTTTTTTTTTTTCCCATACCCCCTTCTACTCCGTGAACATCTCCTCCTTGTCCTAGGGTTTTCCACTTCCCCTCCTTTTTTTCGTGACGACGTAAACTTGCCCTTTACGCAGGCGAGCCGCTTTCTTTTTTCTCAACGATTTTTCCCCCCCTACCGAGATACCCCTATCCTGAAATTAACGCGGCTCCTTTCCCCCCTCTCGATGGGACACATCCGGCCGTCTGTCTTGAGCATACTAACGTTCCCCTTCCAAGGAAGCCCCCTTTTTCTGACCGGAGGACCCTCCAAGATTCATTTTAGACCGGACCCATATTTTTTTCCCTGATGGCTGTTACTTCGTGGATGTAGATGGTTCCCCAAGGTCACTTACCGAGTCTATGGTGTTTAACTTCTCCCCTCAAGAGACAGGGCCCTGTTCACTAGTGCCCTTTCCCCCCTCGGACTCTCCCTTGCCCTCTGACAGAACTCTTCCCGAATCCCGGCTTGGGGGGTTGTGCCCAGGACTTTCCCTGTCCCCTCCGGCTCGTTGGAACCCCTTATGACCCCCAGGCCGCCCCCTTTCACCAGTGTCTTCTCTTCCCTGGCCGATATTACGAGACCGGATCTTTACTAGGTGTTTAAGCACCACTCCCCCCCCCCCCTTTTTCCTCTGCCCCCATTTTCCTGGTATGCTTTCCACGCGTTGTGCTTCCTCGAAAAGAAGAGGTCCGGCTAACTGCCACAAGGGGAGAGCCTTGGGGTTGTGGTGTTCCTAGCTAGTGTATTGCCAGGGTTTTTAAAGGAAAAACCGAGCACAAATGCGTGCTAATGGAGCCATGTCAGCACTGTAACTCCACTTAAGAGTAAGGCCCTTCACCCTTTTCCGGGTGGCAACTCCATGGGCCTCCACCGATTAAAGAGTTGCCCCTACAGTCCGATTCTTCCCCGTTCGGACTTTCCCCCCTCCTTTAGAACGATTACGTCGCTGGTCGTTAGCTTTTACCTCCTCTCTTGCTTCATTTCAGTTCGTCTTAACCCCCCCTTCTAACATTTTAACCCCTGTTTCTTCCTCCCGTTAGGGGTACTTTATGAACAAAAGCACACTGGTTAGAGTCACTACTTCAACCGTATCCCCCCTAGATCTGTCTGGCATCCCGAGAGCGAGCTTTTTCAAAAAGGTAGCTGGCCTAAAGGCTCCGGTCCCACAGCTTTTTTCCGACAATCAATCTACGGCTCCCAATCGCAGAGAGACTCTAAGGACGTGAGCACCCTTTTAAGGCGGTCTTTTGGCCCTAATTGCTTTTTCAGGGAACCTTTGAAGTTCAACGTTTACTTCCGAGAGTCAAGAGTTTTAGTGGACCTTTAGGATTTGACCCACTGCACCTAGATATGATACGAATTCTGTATTACCTTGCTTTTTCTTATCTCTGCCCCCAATGTATCCCTTTTGTAAACCGATCACCGATTATCCCCTTTTTTCCCGATCCCCCTCCGCCAGGTGTCTCGTTTGGGACCTCATGGTTCGCAACATTTATCATATCCCGGGATCTCACCCTCTCTTCCCCCTACCCCTCCCCCGTTGATCTCCATAGGATATTTTCTAGATTTCTCCGCCTAGCGTTGTTCAGATTCCCCGGACCTTTGAGCCGATGGTCGCCTTTCAGATGTTGCGACTTCTAGAACCTTTGCACCTTTTACGTTTTGTCCCCCGATTTAATCATTGTCTTCGCCACCCCCCCCTTTTCAACGAAACCGAGCTATTTGTTTTTGTTTTATTTTTTCCCAATCTTCCCCTGGCCCGACGGCTCCCCCCCCCCGCACTGGTGCCTTCTTTAGCCACGAGTATTCGGGCGGGGTACTGTGTTAACCCGGGTGTGCCGAGTCCGTTTGAGGGTGCATCCTCGCTTCTTGGAGGACCCCCCAAACAGCTTAGTATAACGAGCAGTGTCTCCACGAGGCAGATTTTTTTTATAGCCCCTTGACTTGGATTTGCGCGTCCCTTGTCAGTGAATTTTATCGATCGCATTTGAAAGACAAAAGTTTCTTAGAAGGCAATGTGTGACAACCTTCTGCCTTTTCCGACGATGAAAATTTTGGGGAGGTTATGGCGTCTGGTTTTCCCGGGTGACAGTTTTAACAGCGGACGGGCTAGGCTGCGTTGCCCCCTTCGCATTTGCAGTTAGCGGGGCCTTCTCGTTTTGGCCCAAGGCGATGTTCCACCGTTGGCGGCCTAGGCCCCTCTGGCATCTTGCCCCCTGAGTTCACCGAAGTCCCCCGCGTTCAGCTTGCACCGTTTTTTTGTGAGCCCGGCAACTGTTTTTTTCCTCCAACCGACAGCCCTTTCCCCTCCTCCGTTCTTTTGTTTGTCTGCTATCTGGTTTCCGTTCCTCCAACAGTTGCCGTCTTTCCCCAAGAAGGAACGCCGAGATGGATCCGTCTAGGTCCTTTGGGAGGGGCCTTCTAATTCTTTAAAATTTGCGCTCCAGCCTTCCGGTCCGAACCGAACTTCAAGAGCCGCTCCTTTTTTCGTGCCTCGGTCAACACACGCAGATCTTTCCCCAAGATGACCCAAACGAGCCAGCCTGCCCCCCCTGGTAATCCCCTGAGTCGCCACCCCTTTATCCCGGTCCCTGGGACGAACATCTTTTCGGTCTCTCCACATCGCCCTTTATTTCGACAACCCAATTCTTTGTTTTTCCACCAGTCTACGCTTCCTCAGCCCCCTGACTCTCACTCTGGCGTCCCACCGCCGCTTTCGAAACCAGAGCGGGTCGCCCGATCCCTTCCCCCCTACCAGTTCTTCCCCCGCATCACCCCTCAGACCCCCCAAGTTGTAATTTCCCACTCCGTCGCCGCCCCCTGGCACGACAACCGACCTCTCGAGTTTTTTTCACTCTTTGGCACGAGTGCGAATCCAACGGTCACTATCTCTTCTTCCTTTCCAGGTCTCTGCGACTCACATTCTTAAGATCTGATTTGCCAGGTGCGCTTCGTCTCCCCCTCTCGGACGACCCTATCTTCTCGTTCTTAACCCTATTACCGAGTACCTGCGTTACCGCTTGACGGCCGTCTCTCCTGACAGGTCGATACTCTTCTGACGAAGGTGAGGCCGCAGATCCCCCTTTTCTATTACCAGTGCGAAACAGTTCCCCGAAAGACATTGCTTGACAGAGCTCAAACGCACTACTCTCTACAACAGAGAGACATTTGAGGATAGAATTTTACAGCCACCCCGATTTTACGTCGGAAGACTATCCCCAGACCGTACTTCTTAGGAATTTCTCATTCTTTCGCCTGCCCACGCATGGGATCTATAATTCTTTTTCTTCTGAACACAGAGTACACACCTTCTGTACCCCCCGCGACATTCCGGGGAATGTCGAGTATGCATGTCGCGCGTCTGTGTTTTTTTTCTTGAGGTAGAACGGGTTTCAGGTGCCGGCGGGTTGAATCGCGACCCGACCTACAACCCTTTTTTATTTGTTCGACTTTTTGGCAGTACCTCAAAAGAACACCCGTTGTAAAATCACCCACCTGTCGCCCCAGAAATGCTTATGGGTTTTTTTAGAGTCCACCGTCGTTTCACCGCGCGTGAGCGGACCTTTTCCTCACCTGACGTTGAAGGGACTGGCCCTCAGAGTGAAGCAGGCACTGTAAGAGGCTCTTTGTCTCGTGCCGTTCGGTGAGCAAGGGCTTCCAAGAGGTGTTTAACCCTTTCCCTCTGGTGCAGGCCATTTAGATTGCTTTTACATCTGTTTTCGGTTAGTGGTAGGGAACAAAATCCAGTCTGAAGATCAAAAGAACCCCCCCACCTGATAGCCCAATGGGCCGGGGACATTCCTCTGGCTTTCGACAACCCACGCGGTTTGCCTCACCTGGGCATCGTCCTTTTAGTTCCGTTTTTCCCTAAGCCTCGAGGCGGCATATTTGCTGCGAGACTCGATCGTTTTTTTTGGTTTTTAACCTTTTGCAGCCAGTTTTTTTTCCCCAATTCGTTCCTTGCATTTTGTTCCCAATAATTAATTGGGCCCCCTGAAATGCCCCCCCCTTCTCTTGGGATTAGCCTTGAGCTTTCAGAGGGGAACTTCAGACCCAGAGAATCGGAGCACTCCCTTTGATTGTTAAAATACGACACCTTTATCTACCTTGCTGATGTCGGATCAATCGTTTTTACCCAGACGAGGATTAATCCTTTTTGGAAAATCAGAACACTACTTTTCATGTCTATTCATTTTTCAAATAGGTTATGTTGCACTCTAAATCTAGATTCTCTCTTCCTAGAATTGATGTCAAAATTGGCTTTCTTGATTACACTCTTTTTTTTCATTTTTGTTGGGGATTTTTCTTTGACAGATCTATGTCCATTAGATACTTTCCACTGACCGCGGTACGTTTTCCTTTTTTATCCGAATCCGATTCTCGGTTCGCGGCGCCCTATTTTGTAACATTCTCCATCAGGCCCTCCTGATTATTGAATATAGGAAGGAATAAAGAAAGCAGAGGTTCGCAAATAGCCTTAGGTTTTTTGACCCCATCTCTGTTTCCAGCGTTTTGCCGGTTTTCCCTCCGCACCTTCAGATGATCGTGAGATGTCGCCCTCAAGACCCCAGCACCGCTAGCTTGCCCCCACTCTCCTCCCCTCGGCGGGGGTCTTCTCTTGCGCGTGCCACGCACTCCCTCCGTCGCAAGGTTCAGTCTACCAGTGGGTGGCCTGACGCGGAGTTTGAGCCGGAATAGTTGTACAAAGACCTTTTTTTGGGTTTTGACAATTCTCTTTTATTTTAATAATCCCCACCGTGTGTGTTTTTTAGATTTTTCCTTCCGACCAGACTGGTAGTTGGCTCGTCCCCGCCTCGCCCCACATGGTAGAATCCTGCCTTTTTGTGCTGGCGGGCAGTTGCCTCCTCGAAGACCCACTAGCTAAACTGTCGCGCGGTGCTCTCGGTGGTGCGGTCGTTTGACACAACGCTCGTGTCGCCGGTGCTTTCAAATAAGTACCGCCAGAGTGAACTCCCTCTTGGGCCTCTGCCTTTCCTCAAAGGCATGATTTTCGCCCCGGAATACTGGCCCTAGGACGTAGAGCCCCTTTCTGTACCTCCCCTTTCTCTCTCCCTGTGATTTTACCTACGCAGAA
>Ga0179593_1678729_pt1 | contig 17254 bp, 14 predicted proteins | sample CZODoug2_1_08_16_FD_185931 | JGI IMG/M metagenome (GOLD analysis project Ga0179593, IMG submission 185931) | Vadose zone soil fungal communities from Angelo Coast Range Reserve, California, USA - CZODoug2_1_08_16fungal (PacBio error correction) | ecosystem: Environmental > Terrestrial > Soil >... | reverse complement strand
TAGTTTTTTTTCTTCCCTCCCCTTCGGGTAAGGTTTCCTGCCGACGGACTTTTCCTCCTTCCCCCCAACTCAAAGGATTGGGTTCCCATTTCGACCGTGCGATCCCGCCGTTTGTTGATTGGTTGGACTCTTCCCCCCCCATGGTAATGGAACTTCTTCTTGTTGTACGCCCCCCTTGTTCTGGCGTTTTTGAGAGAACTAATCGAGGAGATTGTAACGCGGTCCCCCTTCTTCTAACCGAAACATCAGTCCTAGTAATATCCCCGGCAGCCAGTCCCTGAAGTTAATTTTCTTGGTTGCAGTACTCGACCATATTTCAGCGGTGCTTGTTTTTTTCGAACAGTCTTTGCTCACGGAATCCCCCCCTCCCAAGTTTGATACAGCCTGATTGGCTCCGAAGCTTTTATTTTTTGTTCGGAAGTTTAATCGCAGCCGCCCTCAGCGCAGTTAAATGTTGGGTTCACGATGGCCCCTTTTGACGCCCTTCTTTACCGGATGGCCCCATAGGCGAGACCTCAGGTTCCCCCTGCCCTTTTCCACGGGACGGGTCACACGGCGGCTAGTTCTGTTGGATTTCGACGATAGGCTTTGGGTCCCCATTGACACGAGCTTGTCATAGAGTCGCATTGATGTGACTCTGCGACCAGGCGAAGCGTATACGCCTTTCCTGTGCCCTCCCGCATTGTTGCCTCTATTGCTGAACTTTTGCCCTGTTGTACGATTGAAATTTCGGCATCGATCCCCCTCTTTTTGACCCTAGCGGCTCCGGGGTAACCCTGGAACAAGCAGTTTTGTGCTCCCTGGATCGTGCCTTTCTTTTTCCCTGCACCGTGACTAGCCTGTACCCAATGTGGGGATCCAGTTTCCCCAATGCCCGAGAAATTGTTTCGATTTTGAAATTTCATCTTTTTCCTGCCCTCCTATTTTTTATTCTTCCTACGGGAGATTCTGGACGGTCCCCGAGCGGTATTATTTGGATTCCCCGTCACCCTTGCCCACTTCTCCGTTTCTGGATGATCTTTCTCTCTTCTGGTTGCCGGGACTCTTTTTTTTCAGGCCCATTTCGGTCCGGCGCTTCACCTTGGGTTCCCCAAGGGCATCGTTGGTTGCTCTTGTTTTTTCGCTGTCCGTACCTTCCTTTTTTCGGTTCGCCCCCCCGAAACGTAGTAGCCCTGCGACACCTCGCCCACGTTCTTGTTCAGGCAGAGCCTCCGTGCGTCTGTGTCATCTTTTCCCCTGTGGCCGGCCCTTTTTCACCTCGATTCCCTGTAATAAATTAAATCTTTCCCGTTTAGAGCAGATCGGTCAAAGGGCACTTGCCTAGGGCCTTTCCTTTCCCCCTTCTTTTATCTTGAACACCGCCGGATATATCTGGGTTTCCGACGCATGTTGCGTTGCCGGAGGTTGGAGTAGGCTTGAACTCCGGAACGGTTTTGGCTTGAATCCCACCATGACGCTGGGGCGAGCTCCGATACGGAGACAACTGACCATGAGCTGTCCTCAGCCTGACCTTTTTTTTTTGACCACTTTTCGGCCATACGGGTACGTCCCCTACCGCACGGTTAGCGATTATGGCCTGCACCCGTTGCTTTGTCTCTTTCCCGACCTTTTTTTTCCCCCGATCCTCTCCCCAACTGGAACCCCCAGAGCGCCGGTCTTTTTTTTCCCACCCCCGGTCGTTTCCCTTGATACGCACCTGTCCGTGCGGATAACTTGGTTCGCGACGCGCCCTCGTTTTTTTCTCCACGCCCGCGGCCAGATTCAGAACTGTCGGGCCGTCCTTTTTTTTCCCTCTTGTTCCTATTTATTGAGAAAACCGCTTTCGTCCTCGGTTGCGGGAAAGTAGCTGGTTTCATTTCTTATGTGCTCTTTGCATGGCCTCCGCCCTTCTGTAAATAGGCACTCCTCCCTTTTTATGGCAAGTTGGTTAGCAAGTTTTTCGTTTTTCCTTTACAGCTTTGAGAGGTTCCGCCAGCCTGGAAAAGGTTGATTTGCACTTTGGTCGTTCTGACCGGCTATGTTAAAGCCGCTTCTCGTGCAGTGCCCTACGACGGAGCATGGTGCCCTCTTTTCTCTCCCGTTTTTCCTACGGCCCCTCCCGATCTCTCTCTTTCCCGTTTTAGATCGTTCGTGGGCAATCGGACCTCATGTCCGCTTCCTGGTATCGTCCTTTGGCGCTGCTCAGCGATGCACGTGCACGCCCGTTATTTTTTTCCCACAATTTCCTTTCCCTCTTCGCCACGGGGTGCACTCCTTGGCGTTACCTTCCCAAACGCTGGTACATGCAAGCACAGGTAAGTTCTTTTGCTTGCGCTTCCCCCACTATTGAAGTTTGTCCTTTTCTCGTTCCTTTCTTGCAGCACTTCCCTAATTCAAAAACAACTTGAAATTCGCCCGCGTCACTCCCGCAACCGCTTTGGTTTGCAATTCTGCAAAATTTCTGCTCTTAATCTCCTTCACTCCTCCATTTTGAATCGTTTTGGCCGCGGGCGCTTTCTCCCTTCGGTTTCGCGGATCGAGAGGGCACCTTATCCGGCAGCCCTTGACCCTTTTGCCTTTTTTCATTCGACCTACCTGGTCGGTTGGCCAGGGTTTTTTTTCCAGTGCAATTTTATTTTCCCACCCACTGTTTGGCAGAAATATTACCGAGGCTCGTGTTGAACCTTTCTTTCTTGGTAGCTGCGAAACGGTCAATGCTCTCTTTTCCCCAATTCAAGTTTCATCACGACTTTTTCGCGCTAGCCTCAGAATTTCCATGGTGGCAACTCTTTCTAGGCCCCCTCTTTCGATTTGCCTAGCCCAAGGCCCACCCGGGGCAACCTCTGCGTTTTCCCTGCCAAGTAGAAGGCACGGATCAAGATGATGACTGCTTCATCGTCCACGTGCCCTTCTTGAGAGTGTTCGATTTCCGGTACTCTTACTTTAGCATCTTTCTGGGAACCATTCAGGTTTTTTTTGTCCCGGTCGAGGGTGATCCCCCCTCTGGCGTAGTTTTCTTACGTGTCCCCCCCGTTGGCGAGTTTTCCGTCCGAGGCTCCCTTTTTTCCTTTGGGGCCTGCGCCCCTGGGCACCCTTCTTTGACAAGCGCAACCACCAAAACGAGGTGGGGATTCCCCCCAAGGTCAAGGCGCGTCCGACTTCTGTTTTTCTTTCTCACCCTACGACTTCGGCAAGCTCTCCTGACCTAACCCGGATCCTTGGGGCCCTTTTTTTGTTCCCAATCTCAGCCATTATCGGACCTCGTCGCGATATTCTTTCCCTGGTAGAGTCCCCTTAGTTTTCGATTGAAATTCCCCATCGAAGTCCATTTCTGCAATTCGCGTGTCGGCTTTTCTTTTTGTCGTTGCGAGGCACCTCCTTCACGGCCAGGGACTAATCGCGTCTCCTTTTTGGGTGGACCACGGTCTCTTCTCGTTAGGCGCTGGATTCGGCCTTTTTTTCTACCGGCAGGGTGCCGGTCCCCAATATCGGCCCGGGCCGGTCTGATTGGATTTCGTTACCCTTCTGTTTTTCCCTCTCACATTCAATGCGACGCTCTGCAGGTTATCTTTTTCCCCGCGCTATCGCTACAAAGGGATCATCTTTCTCTCGTGTTGGGGACACCGTAGTTCTGCCTACCATCCTGTCCCATTCCCTTCTAAAGGCCAATCCGGGTTCCGAATCAACTTGTTGCCTCGGGACCCGCCCCCCCCCCCCCCCCCCCCCCCCCCCCCCCCCCCCCCCCTGTCAAGGGCGCCTTATAATGCTTGCTGCGTGCTTATACAGACGATGACCAAAAAACCCCCCACAGTTTTTTATCAATCGGCTTTTTATCCTTGAGCCCTGTGTAGTCAGGGGGAGAATACGCGCGCCCAAGCGTAACCCCTGATGCTGCAATTGGGCTCTGAATTTTTTCCCAACAGCTTAGGACCACGTCGTTTTTCTCTGACAGAAGAGGGTTTATTTCGGTTACGCGATCAATCAAGGACCGCGTTACATCCACTAGTCGTCTTGGTCACTCAACCAGGAAAACAAGGACCGCTTCCGGGCGCCCTCCACCCCCCTCAAAACTTTCCATTTTGGTCATAGCTCCCCCATCCCGCCAACCAAAACGCCGGGCGGGATCGCCATTGTCGAGCACTACCCCACCTTTTTTTTTTCTTTGCACTTTTTTTCATGGAACCCGTACCTAGTTCTGGCCCGCCTCCCCTCACTCTCCGTTGGTGTGAGAGATCGGGGCGTAGGCCCAGCCCATTAGGTAAGGTTCTGCCCAGAGCCCCTTTTCCCAAACTTCCCCTTTGATGTTTTTTATGTGACAATTGTGTTTGTGGGGCGTGTCTTGTCCGTTTGTTTATGACAAATGGATGTTCTGCTTTTGTTTTTTTGTGTTTCCGTCCTTCCTGTGTGTTGAATGGGGTGCTGTTTTCCTCACCACCAATCGACGCGTGATACATCTTTCGATGATCACGTAACCGAAAATCCGTCTTCTTTTTTGGCGCCAGAGAGACCGCCGGCCTTGTTCCTATTTTGTTCTTGTTGCCGTTCCTTTTTTTTTTAACACTTTCTGTTTCCCCTGAACGACCCAGGGTTACGTGACTATTTGCTAAAGCATAACTGCATACCCCTCCCCCTTGGTCTAAACGCGGATTGATAAGCGCTTTCTTTGTGGATCCTTTTTTCTGACCCTCCCCCAAGCATATCCCTTGAGAACGTTTCATGTCTGGTTTCCCGATGCGGTTCCTTCTATTTTTTCCTCTTACCGGCGATGATGACCCAGGGTTTCTCTAACGGAAACCGTATTCGTAGTCTCGGGTGATCCCTGCCCAATTCTCCTTTATTTTTTCCCTGAAACTGAGCTTGTCAAGCGTCCGTTACCATTTCCGTCGGACACGCAGAAGGAAGTCTAACGCCGTCCGGGTTCTTCCCGCTTTGTGCTACTTTTCCTGCCGGAACACTCCGGTTTCCGTATGAAAATTCTTGTGCCGCTCCGACAGATCGGTGACGTCAGTTTGCCCACCTCTCCTTGGAAATCCCGCGGCTTTACTTCTGCATTCGTTTTGCCCTCACGTGCCGTACTCCTTCCTCGCCCGCTGCCATTGACCGTCCCGGTCTTCGAGTTCCTTTATCGAGACCTCTCTTTTAGCTTGCCCTTAACAGGGAGATGTCGATTATGATACTTTCCGTCCCCTTTTTGATAGTTTTGAATTTGCGCCGCCGGATTCTCACACCGCAGGTTTTCGCCCCTGACGGTCGGGGCGGTGTTCCTTCACCGTGCGCCCAGGTCGCTTCGAGCCTTGCCTTGGATCCCCCCCTTTTTTTTTTTGCTTGCGCATGAAGTGTTCGGCGACGATGCCCCACACCCCTTTTCTCCCTTTTCCTCAACTCTTCAACGGTCGGCATGGGCCCCAAGCTCTCGAGCTTTTTCGTTCCGGGCGCATTCGACCTTGGTTACGATGGCCCTTTGCTTAAGTAATATGCCTGTTCCTTTGAATCTTTTTCCAAACGTAGAGCACCGCCACGATAGGGCAGTCGATTTCTCCCCCTGTCATCGAGCCACGGGCTGGGGGCGCCCCCGCTTCCCCGCCGCCCATGTTGATGTTGCCTGGATTGGCCTTGGCGAGTTTTTCTTCACTTTCTTTTTTTTCAAATGGGATGGATCCGATGTATGGCGGTGGGCTCGGGCTGCGATTGGTGAAACTGACAGATTGTCAAGATTTTTACGTTTTGAGAGACGGCGTCAATCCGTATGGCCATCCGTGACGAACACCTCCTACCCTCGATATTGACCATGCCGCAACCGTGCGGTTTTCTCCGGCCGAGAACAGATCCGACACACTGCCACCCCCAGATCAGGATTCCCCCTTCCTCGGTCTCCCAGAGCATGATACGCCTCTTTTCTTACTAGCAGTAAGCCCACCTTTTTTTTGCCGCCCCCGGACCTATTCAGCAATAGGCTTTTTTCCAGTTTTCTTTCTTTAATTTCGCTCCACCGGATTCTCGCGGTTTCCTGTCGGTGGAATTTGTCATTGTTGCGATTGCCCGACGGACCTTGATGCCGATCCCTTTTTTCCGAGACCTTTCTTTCTTGCAGCCTCTTGGTAGCAGAGCTTTTGACTGGACTTTTTTTGGAGGTATCCGCCCGTAGGAAACTGTTTTGCAGGCCTTTCCTTTATGTCCGGAGAATTTGTTGACTCAGCTTTTTTTTTTTTTTCCTTTGCACGTGTCCTATCGCGGCCTTAGCATCCATCCCGGACAGGTCGATGGTTACGGCCGACCTCTTATTTTTTTGTTGAGATAGTTAGTTGCGGTATGCCCCCGCCCTTCTTCTGCAAGCAGGCGACTCTCCATAGGACGGCCTCTATCGGCGCCTTAAGCGACTTAAACCACCCTTCCCCTTCCTACAACTTCCTCCCCAGTTTCTACGGATGGCGTCTACCTTTTCCTCCAAGATGTAACATTCCGCCCCCCTTTTTCCCTCGGAATTGTCCCAAAGATTAAACTTTGATATTTCGTTTCCTAGCATCGGCAGCAATGGTCGGCAGACCAACCCCCCTTCCCCCAACCGCTCCCGCGTAATTGTCCAACCGCCTTTCCCCCCGAAGCCAAAACATTTATGAGATTAACTCTGACACTCCCCGAGACAATCTGAATCTGGCCGCGTTCTTGGGGGCTCCGCTGTTGTCGAGGCTCGCGAGGGCACCCCTCATCTTTCCATTTTTCCTATCCTGTCGGTTTTTTGATGCCGTGTACGGCCCTCCTCGTCTGTTTGGCAGTGTTTTCTGACGTCTCGGCCATCTCGTTGATTTTTTTTCAGGCACCAAAGAGACCTGGTTTTTTGTGAACCGGATGGCAACTGTCGCCGTTCTCTCAAACGGTCAAGTCTTTCTCAGTCAATTTAGTTTCATCGAACTTTCTTCGTAGAGAGCCTTCCAGACCCGCGTCCATGTGGTCAATTCGTTTCTGCCCATTTTTCCCTTTCCCTCCCAATCCGGTCCAAATTTCCCGGGTCGGCGGCAGCGCTTTTTCCTCTCTGTCGAGGTTCAAGATGGATGGAGTTCGTGCCCTATCGTTGCCCGTGCGCTGCGTTGACCGATATGGCGGCCCTTTTAAATCACCCTTTCTGGGCCCACATCGAGCGTTCCGGTTTTTCCCCTTTCTTTGGTTTAGCAGGGGTTTAAACGCGATGGTCTCTGTCGTTGCCGACCGGTGGCGAGTTCGTCCTGATCCCTTTTCCCTTTTTTCGTTCGGCATTCGCAACGAGGAACCGTTTTTTCATCCCCACACCAGCCCCATGTGATCAAGCCGGCTTCCTTTCCAGCCCCCCCTCCGGTGTCTTCCCGGCTCCCCATAAGACTCGGCATTCATCTCCTGACTTTTAACCGGCAGGGGTCAGTTAGGCGGCCAATAAGCCCAAGCCAGACTAAATCCGCTTTTCGTCGTCTACCTTTCCTCCTTGGGACTCTAGAGAGGTCGACTTCACCCCTAATAAAATTTCTGACCTGGCCGCGGCGGTCCGGCTTTTCATTTTTAGGGCGCCTATCCGAAGGCTCCCCATAGGGATTTATACGTGGACCCCCTTGCGCGGTCCTTATCCTCCCGGATCGGCTCGGCCAGAATGTCATCGACCCGGTTTGGCGCAAACGCAACCCGGTTCGTGAAGGACCTCCGTTATGCTGTCGCCTCCGCGACTGGTCACTTGCGTTCTATTAGTACAGATTTTCCCCCCTTTCTTCCTCTCGCGACCTGCAGGGCCGCCGCTATTGCTGGTACAACTTTTCCGTTCGAGCCATCCATGATTATCGCCTATGTACTTATTTTTTGGCCCAGGCTAACCATGGCGTCACGTACGCCCCATCAGGTTCACGGGCGCCCCTTATTTGTCCCTTCGTGCTACCCGCCGATTTTTTCCCCCCCCTAAAGCTTTTTTGCTTATCCCCTCCTCCCAAGGTTGCTAATTGCCTGATTAAAAGGTTGTAGCTTTGTCTCCCACCCTACGCGTACCATATGCCTGACACTTGGGCCGCTCCAACTTTATTTAACCACATAAGACCCGGCCAGGCCCGTCCCTTTTTTTTCTTACTTCTCCGGGTTTTTTTTATTCGTACGATGATTTCCTCAAGGACGCGACCCCCCCACCCTGATGCTGGTGCTCCTCACAACCCGCACCTGAACACGCCAGTGATGCGTCCGGGCGCCTCCCCCTTCTGACATTTCCATTGCGTCAATTTTCCCCCCACATTGCTCCCCACCAACCCCCGATTTGTCCACAATGGTGTAATAAAACCCCCAATCCTTTCTTTAAGCGCTTCCCGTTTACGCTTGGAACCCTTACCTATGTTGGATCTATATTAATAATACGGTTGTGTGTGAGATATGTGGCGTCGCCGCAAGAACAATAAAGGGTTTGCCCGCCATTTTTCCGGGTACCCCAAACTAAACATTTGTGGGTTTTATGCATTCCCCCCCCCTTTGTGCCCCGATACCCGTTTTTGTGAGCTGTGCTTGTGTTGGAACGCCTCTGAAAACTGTATGTTTGTTGGTGTTCTTTTACGCCCTGACGCCTTTGTGTTTGAGGTGTGGCCTCAGCAAATTACGGCTGATTGTAAGTCCTTCTTGACTCGCCCTCCCCTTACGACCCTAGAATTGCACCGGTCTTTTCAGCCAGATTTTTTCCCTTCCCGGGCAGTGTTATTTGGGTGTGCAGGCGGACACTTCATATTCCCCCCTGCAGCATCAGTTTACTCTTTCGAAAGTCTCGTTTGACACGCCTACAACCTGCCTCCCGCCATCCATTTTTGATAACAGCGGACATTGATGCTGTCTAGGCTGGTAGACGCCTGCCCCCGATTATTTACCCGCGAGGCTTTCCCCGGTACTTCTTTTTTATTGTCTTGGTTGACGCATGTGTGATCCCCCCGGATTGGGCCTTGAGTTAATTGGATGGTTTTTCGGCACGCTGTTCCAGCCAGGCTGTCTGTTTTTCATTGGCGCATCTCGCTGGTCCAAATTGAAACTTGTCATTACAAGGGGCGCGGACCGGCGACCCCGGAGCGTCATAACTCCTCCGGTTTACGACCTCGGTTGCCGATTTGTTTGTTCACACCCCTGCCGGTTGGGACACATCCGAGCGCCCGTCCCGCGCGTATTAGGTTTTTTTGCCCGGAATCCCGCTGATGTACGCCTGGTTGTGTTGTGACTCTACGTGCCGTGATAGACGTACCGGCCAATGCCGCCTTTTTCCCAACAGAACTTGTATTCTTGGGGAAATTTTCGTTTCCATCGTTATATGAGCACTAACAGGTTGAGATTTTTGCTCTTATCGGAAGTCTGGTCTTGCTGATTGGCCAGATTATTCCCCTACCATTCGTTGCTCTTCTGCTTTGCCGGGTCGGCGGGTGTCGCGGTTCAGCACCGTGCTTTTTAGTCCTCTTTTTTTCTATTGTCTCCCCAGGCATCCTTTGTGTTTTCTTTTTTTCACCAATCTCGGAGGATCCTGTTGCCGCGGCCCCCCACCGAACCCCTATTTTTCGAACTCCCCAAAGGCGCACGTCAGGAGAGGCTCCTCCCGTCTCCCCTTCCCTCTACCGGGCCTGTTGAGTTGCCTGACCTCGATGGCAAAGCCTGTCTCCTTCCCTTTCATGCAGTCCACGTTACGCAGGCGAACCGCACCCCCTTCTTTTCCCTCGTCCACTCCTTAGCCTTCTTGCACTTGGCTGGGCGGGAGATGCCGTCCTCCGCCTTATTGCCTGATTGTTGGCGTAGGCGATGAAACCACGGTCTTGGCAGGGAACCCCTTTCCCACAATGCCTCTTTGGATTGGAGGCTCCGGCGGTCTCTCTTCTTCCACTTTTGTTTGTAATTTTGCCCGTTTTTTGAGCCGTAGATTGAATCTTTGCCCGCATCCCCCCAACTATTAGTGCTGACATGACCCCGTGAGTCTCTCCTTCCTCTTTCGTGAGACTCTCCGACGCAACAGCGCGCCAATGATGTCGCCCTGGGCAAACCAAGGCAGACATTATACGCACCGGCGGCTTTCCTTGTTCCCTGATACCCCGCGAAACTCGGCATCCAGCCCCAGCGCCCCTGCCAGATCAGTTGTCGTTTTTTTAATTTTTTACCTCAGAAAGGTGTGCTGTTTGAATTTTTCCCAGGATTCCGAATAAGAGTGCGGCCCGTTCTCTGGTCTTTTTGTTTCAATTGTTTGTTTTTCCCTCTAGTGGATGCTATTGCTAGGACCTGAATTCGGCATCCTTTCTTTTTCTCATCAGAATCCCTACTTTTCAATGCCAGCGTTTGCGAGGTTCAGCGGCCTTGACCTTTTTCTTTTCGGTCCACCGGCGACTTGTTAAGTCGCTTACTGTTTCGTTATATTTTCTTCCTGGGCAGAGCTGCCTGCCCCCCCCTCGGGCCAGCTTTCCTATGGTCATACACGAACGATCTATTTTCTTTTTCCCAGACGGTTTGCGAGTATCGTTCTTTATGACCATCGGATCCTTGATTCTTTTTTCTCCCTTCCGGAGAGGACTCCGCGAGTGGAACTCTCCTTCTCCAGTAACACTTCAAACAAATCCGCCGGTCAGATTCAGTTTTTTCCACCAGTTTTCTATACGGCTGTTGCGGATACTCTCAAACGCTGTACATTTTCCAACCTCCTTTCTTTCCCAAGATCACAAGGTTTGCCCGAATTTCTCGATCTAGCAATCGGACCACCTGGTTCTCCTGCCATTAATCGCAAAAATTCGCGCGCCTCTTTCCCTTTTTTCCCCACAGCGGAGAGACCGTTTCCCCCCCCCCTTCTTCTCGGAATCCGATTGAAACTTTTTTTCCGACCCCCCATCTGGCCGCGGAGCGTTGTTTGCGCTGGCTGCGGTGTCGCGGATACGCGTTTTTTGAAAAACTTTTTGCAAGTTTTCTCATTTCGGCTTGGCGCCGGGGTACGCCCCCCTCTTGGAAACTTCCCCCACTGTCCCTACCGCCTTATACACCTATGCCTAACGTTCTTCTCCTACTGTAGGGGAAACCCCCCAATAGCTCTCTAGTGCTTCCACTTCTCCATCGCTCTACATACATATCACTAATTACTAGATATTTGACACATTGTGGGCGAGTGAAAAAAAATTTTAACAATTCCCTCCTCTTTTTTGTCTTGGCCAGTGGTTGTCTTGTCGGTTCCTTCCCCTCATTTTTTTAGTAGAGAACCCGCCACTTGACAGGCCTAAGGCCCGTGCGTGCGTCACCGGAGCCATACGTGCCTTTTGTTTTCTTCCACAAGGTCCCCCATTCCCTCTCTCAGCTCAATTTCGTTTCATCGCGACATCGCGCGTTTTAGCGAGCCCAGCCAGCGTCATTTTTGTTCAATCCCTTTTACCGTTAGGAGTTAATCTCTACCAATTCCCCCTTGTCCACCTTCACCCATGGGTTCCTTCGGCAGCTTTTTTTTCCCCCACCCCCCCGACTCACTTCTGACTGACTGGTTGGCAAATACACGTGCCCTATCGTTGGCCGTTCCTCTCCTTCCTAGTGCTTCGGAGTAGTAATCCTTTAAATATGGCTGTTGGTTTACCCCTCTATCCTTCCAGGTCCTTCCGTTCTCTTTGAATCCGAGACGCGCCGGAAGTTTGATCTTCTTTTTTGAGTTTTTTCAGTTGGCTACTTTTTGAATTCGCTTTTCTGGTTGGGGCTCGGTTCTTACGAGTCTTTGGACACGCTTCCACCAAAGCCAACCCCCTGCATGGGGATCTCAAGCTTCCTCCCCTCCCTCGGTTCAAGGTGATTCCCTTCTCCCCCCGACTTCGTCCTCATGCCGACCCCCGAACCCGGAGATTGGCACATAATTTTTTCCCCTCCGCAGCTCATCCGCGCGCGTCTCTTTCCCCTTTCTTTCCTTTCTTTCAGAAGATCCCCCCCTGATGTCGTCTGAATCCCCCCTATCTTCAGCCTGGGGGCGGGTCATTGCCGGTTGTCTCTTACAGTCTCCTCACTGCTTTGCCAGTTGCGTATATCGCGGGTATTTCCGCCCGGCGGGCGTGTTCCGTGCTCGCGTCATCGCAATCTTTTAGGATGGCCAGTCCTTGTCATTTTCTACCCCCCCACTTTTTCGTCCAATATAGACCCTCTTGGTCTCATACCTCCAAGGCTTGGAAAGTTTGCTTTGTTTTTTCCTTCTCACTGGCTGGACGCTTGACAAGCTAAGTTGTTATTGTCCTTCCCTGCTGATTCTCCCAAGAACTCTCTCTCCTTTTGACACCCGTCTTTTTCCGGATGATTTCCCATCCTTCCTGCCCTTCAATCCGGTCCTCCACATTGGTCAACCGGCATTTTTGCCCCCTTTTTTCCAGGGGCGCATGTTTTTTCTGAAATTGGGTGATGATCCCCTCTGGTCAACCGCTTGTCTCCAATCCGGCGTTATCATTCTCTCCAAGGTTGTATGAGTTGTGACCCAAATTCCCCCCCAGGTACACCCTGATTTTGTCTTTTGCCCCCTGTCTGACTGGTCCCCCCGACCGGAAATCGATCTCAGGTGTTTTTCCCAGAGGGTAACTATTGCATTTTCGGTTATGTATCCCAACCCTGCACAGGTCCCTCAACTTTTTTTTAGTGTGCTTCAAACGAAACAGGAACCCCCATTTCCCCTTTTTGTTCCACCACCCCAACCATGAAGGAAACCACTCCGCTCCAATCCCCCTCACCTCCTCCCCAAAAACTATTGGGACCCCACTTTATGTCCCTCCCCCCCCACATGTGCAGTGGGTTACGTCTTCCCTCCCCTCCTTTCTCACCCTTACCTGTTCTGCGGCTATACGCCCCCCTGAATCCTTTGTTTTTTTTGAGCTGATCGTTTAGTGACCCTGTAATTCCCGTCCGAAGTTCTGATTTCTCCCCTTCCCCAATCACCTGGATGGGGGTTTTTTTTCCCGACACTTTTGCGATCGCCGCGTTTTTGTGGGCTCTCTGGTTTTTGAAGTACTTCCCCCCCACGACCTGTTTCTGGTTGGTTTTTTCTGCCCCTGGTGTTCTGCGGTTGTTGTGGCTTTTTTTTTTTCGCCCCCCCTCCGAGGCCTCCCGGTTTCTTGCTCATCGTAACGAAATTTCGTCTTCTCCCGTAGCCCGGTTGACAGCCATCGCGACACTGGTCCTTGTACTATTTTGATGGTTTGTCCGTCGCCCCTTCAATTTCAGTATCAGGTTTACTCTTGGTCCCCAGCAGATTTCCACCGACAACCCCTTTGTTTCATCCCCTCCATTCAATTGGGCGACCTTTCCATTTTTTTGTTTTTGTCATTGGGTATCCACGCCCAATCTACCCCTTCTTTTTCTCCAGTTTCACGCTTGGAGTCCCTTCTCCGGTTCCATGTGTTAACATTCTCACGATTCCAGGGATGGTATCGGGCCTTTGGACCCCAAGAACGCTGATATTAGGCTTCCCCCCCCTCCCCCAATTGGGACTTTCGCCTCCCCTTTTTTATTGACTGATTTCATCTACGAGAGTTTTGCATTGACACGCGTCTGTCGGCCCTTGTATAACCGTTTTTTATTCACTTGACCGCCCCCCTGTTGCCGATATTTGCTGCAGTCACCCTTCAGGGTTGGCTCACTGACCCCTTTTGGCCGAGCGCTACCCCCCCCCCCCCCCCCCTCCCCCCCCCCCCCCCCCCCCCCACCAGGCGCGCCCCCCCCCCCCTCAGGGTTTCCCATCCTGGGTGCGCAATCCGCCGATGATTCCCCCGCACTGCAGTTACCTTCTTTCTTCCTTCCCGTGCGAGACGCCCGGCAAGGCGTTTCCCTCTTCCCCCACATTGAATAGTCGATTTCTTGTCTTCGATGGGGACTCCCTTCTGCCCCACTTTGGTCTATTTTCCCATGGATAGCTTGCGCGCGCGCTCTTTTAGCCCTTTTTTGGCATCCCGGATACAATGCCCACCTCCCGTTTTAGTTTCCTCCTTCTTTAGCCTTCTGGTGTCGACTTTTCGCCCCAGGTAGGCAGGAGCGAATTAACTGGGTTTATCCAAGGAATTTTGGGTTCTCTTTTTTACTTCTCGGCGTTTTAGGTTCCTCTTTTTGTTGGCACCCTCTTCGGAGCCCCCTTTCGGCACCTGGCCCCGTCTTTTTCGCCTCCTGACTGCCTGCGTCGTTTCTGGGCGCCTCGTTCCTTGCTTTGCCCCTAATCGCTGTTCCCTCCCCTTAATAAAGTCAATGTGACTCTCTCCGGACCCTTTTTTTCAACGCAGTTCAAGACCCACTATTTCTCCCTTCCGTCCTCATCTTAAACATCTGGCTACGTGGCTGGGGGGTTCCCTCCGCCCCTGTTGATTGTGTTCCCAGGCTCCCTTTCTCGAACTCGGGGAAGGTCCCCCCCCGGTGGCCCTTTCCATGACTTTTCTGGGAGTTTATGCCTCGCGACCCGGGCTTTTGTAGTTTTTTCCTCTCGCTGTAATATACGCTTTTTTACGTTTTTTCCCGAGCCTTGGACCAAGTATGCTTGGTCCGCACGCACCGACCTCTCCTTGCTCATGACCCCGTGTTATTACGACGAAAAATTTTTTTCAGAGACGCTCCCGCTCCAAAAATGTCCCCACAACGCTCCAGGATGTCGGCCCTCCCCACCCCGAGCACACGACCCCACATACTCTCTCCCGCCGTGCGGCAATTCTTCAACCTTCCTTTACGCCTTGGCAGCGCAACAGCGCCGCGGGCCCCCAAGTTTTTTCCGGAATTTGTTAGGCGGTCCTCGGATTCCCTCTCAGAAATGGTTGCGAGAACCCCTTCTCGCTGTGCGCGGGTCATTGTAGATTTTGCGAGTGTGTTGTGCCTTCCCCCTTGGCTTTCCCCCTCTTTGCTCGGGAACGCTGAACCGGCATTTCCCCCTTTCGTTTTTAGGAGTTACTTTTGTTCCCCCCCGCCTTTTAACTTTTTTAGAGTTAGCGGGTATCCGCCACTTATAGGGAACGTTGCTTAGTTGTGGGACCCTTACGGCGCTTTTTTTCTTCGCTCTTGGCGCGAGATCGGCAATTTCCCCATATCGCCTGCTCATTCTCTGTACACCCGGCGGAAGCTTCGGATGGTTCCTGGCCTTCACTCTTTTCTCATACCGTTTTTTTAGCTCCTCTTTTTTCCCTTTCTGTTTGCATCTTTACGATCTTATCGGCAATGTCAGTTTCTCCGTTTTTCGATCTTCTGACGCCAGTTTACGAACTTAAACTTTCGGTCTCCCTTCCTGGGCGATGAACCACCGTTTCCCCTCTCCCTTCTTTCTTGATACTCTCCACCGCGCCTTGCAAGAACATTATTTTTGCCCCCTGCTTCCCATAAAAACGAGCCTTTCCCGCCTTTTTCTTCCCTTTACGGCAGAACTTGGCGTCTTTTCCAATTCGCCAAACAATTCCTTCCCACTTGCGTCCCTTTCCCCGTCCAACCCCGCGAAAGTTCGCTTTTCGAGAGGGGATCCCAACTTCAACGACAATTTCTGACTTCTTTTTGGTTCCTGTGTCGCGGATTCGATGGGCACCTTTACCCTCTTCCTGTCCCCGTTTTCATGGTCTCTGCTGAGTTTCCCTTCTGGTTGGGCAAGTTTTTGTCGTGTGGGGTTTTGCCGTCGTGTGCGAACGGCACTGCAGCATGCCCCCTCCTGCGGTCGTGCTTGCGACTTCTGTCCTACGTTGCTATTGGTTTCGCCAGGCGCTCCCCCCCCCCCCCAGTGGTTCTCGTCTCCTGACACAACCTCAATTTCATTTCCGTCCATCGGCCGGTCTCCTCTCAGCCTCAGACAGTTCCCCCCCCCCCCCTTGTGGTCCCTTCCATCGCCGATTTTTCCCTCCAGGCCCCTCCGGGCAACTTCCCCCATGTTTTCGGCTCCCCGCCCCCTCATCTGGCTGTTTCCTCTATGAGAGTGGAAATCTACCTCCATAGCGTTGGTTTTTTTGATTTCCGATTTGCTCGGCGGAAAGGTACTATTTAATTTAGCCTGTCGTTTTTTTCTCCTCTTGACGGGCCTTGCTGTCGTCCTCCACGGCCTCTGAGGCTCTGCCTGACGTGCTTTTCCCGTTTTTCGAGTTCCGCGGCCTGGCTCCTTTTTTTGGGCCTTGCGCACCGAGGTACCCTTTTCCTCCCCCCCGTCTTTCCCCTGCACAAACTTGCTTACCCCCACTCCCCCCCGATTGCCTTTGGGATCCACAAGTTTCCAGGCGAGCTTAAGACCTTTTTGAGGTTTTTCCCGGCTCCCCGCCGACATTCGTTCCTGCTCGATACTCATCTTTGGCAATTTCCGGCCGGGACCCAACATTAATCCGGGGCGCCGAGTCGCCGATCCATCCCCCCCTTTATCAAAAGTACTTGAATTTCCCATCGAGACACTTTTGAAATTGGCCTCTGCCGATTCCCCTTTCGGGTTCCTCGGCACGTCGAGAGGCCCCGCCCTCCCCCAGCCCGGAAATTTGTTCATCGAGTTTTTTCCTCCTTTGGAGGGTTTACCCACAGGAGATTTCCATAGGAAACATGTCCCTTTTCTTCGTCCCCGAAATGTGTCACGACAACGGGTTCCCTTAATATCGCAATGAGCTGGTTAGTTCCCTTTCCTGGACGGATTATCCGCTTTCTTTTAACCTGTTCCCTTCCCGACGCTTGAAAGCTCAGTTCTTTGTTTCCTCCCTTCCGGCCAATTGTCACAGCCCCCTTCTCCCCCCTTTTTTGTTTCCACCCGTCGCTTGCCGAGACTCATTTGTAAGGTCCCACTCGTTTAAGAATCCATGGGTCAACAGCTACTCCCCTCCCCCTCCTTTCTTTTGCCACTCGGGTTTTTTGCGTCCTTCACGACACACAACCACTCCCCCTTTGCGTATCACGGTGTTATCCCACTTGTAGACGGCTGATCTTTGGATCTTTGTGGAGCCCACTTCGGCCCCTTCCCCCTTTATGCTGCATTGTAGATTATCTGTCCCCCCCCGCTCAAATAGGCAGGTCCCCCCCCTTGTTCCCCACCCGTCCTGGCTGCAATTATTTGCGGATTTTGTATCACTCCCGACCTGTTACCCAACCCCTTTTTTTCTTTCCTTTTCCGAACACCCCGCGGAACACCAGTGAAGTCTTAAGTTCGCCACCCCGAACAAATTGTCCCATTTGGTCACCTTTCCCCCCCCCCCCCCCAAGGCCAGATACCAAATCGGCGGGACGAAACAATTGTCTTTGTTCCCCCCCCAACCCATCCAGTTGAGTTGGTCGAGGAAGAGCAGTTTTGTTTCCCCCTCAACACGTGCCATATTTGGTTTTTCTTCTTCTCCCA
>Ga0179593_1507571_pt1 | contig 17254 bp, 23 predicted proteins | sample CZODoug2_1_08_16_FD_185931 | JGI IMG/M metagenome (GOLD analysis project Ga0179593, IMG submission 185931) | Vadose zone soil fungal communities from Angelo Coast Range Reserve, California, USA - CZODoug2_1_08_16fungal (PacBio error correction) | ecosystem: Environmental > Terrestrial > Soil >... | reverse complement strand
TTTGCCCCGGGTGGAGGGCTGGTTTCCCCTTTTTGATAAGTTGTGATGACGGTCCAGGTTCCCTCCGCTAGGGAAGTGTCGTTAGGTTTTTGTGGTCGTTTTGATAGATTTCCGGGTTTTGTATAATTTCCCTCTAGTCAACCCCTCGGCGGCCCTCTTTTGTTCTGGTACGCGGGACTTTCTTGGTCTGGATGTGATGAGAGTGCTTTGCCTGTTGTGGATTTATTGCCTTTTTGTTTCTTTCTTTTCAAACACATTTCTTCGGAGGTTTCTGATTTTCTCGGGTGACCCGTCATTCAGGCTCCACCTAATGACCTCTTCCTCTCTTTTTCTTCTTGAAGACGGCGCGCTTCCCCCCTTTTTTCTTGATTTTTTAGCCTCGTTCGGCCCCCATGGATTTTGGTTTTGTGGTTCACGTCGCAGCGTTTACCGTTCCCTTATTTTTTTTTTTGGATTTCACCTCTGGGATTCTTCTCTTGTCTCCATTTTTGATTTCCTGTCCCTGTTCCCCCTTCTTTGCGGGGACTTTCCTTCAGGATTTGTTGGCTTTGTTTCGGACCCCCATGTTGCCCGACGCCATTTTATTTTCCCCCTTCTCTTTTGGTGCACTTTTTTCAATGAGTTATCGTCCCTTCCCCCCACGTGTTCATTGTTTTTTTTTTTTTTTTTTTTTTTGTTTGAAAAGGACCCACATCTTCGACTTTTTTTTGTGATATGGGTTTCATGTGTGTCGTTTTCTTTTATTTGCCCCGGCTGTTGGGTACCTTCTGGCGGGCCTCTTTCCCTGGCCTATCAAATGCGGCGTTTTGCAGCGAGGTGCAGATGAGCCGTTCCTCAATGCCGTACTGGTGTCTCATGATTTGCTTTCCCCCCGTCCCACTTTTTTTTCCTTTCTTGTTGCCTCCGTTAGGGGTCCTGTGATTGGCATTGCGCGCCGGATTGTCGTTTCCTTTTCTTTTCCCTATGCCCGTTCTGCGGTCCTCCTGGACCTTTCAGGAAAACCCCGTTCTCTTCTTGTTCACTCCCTGTAGCCTCTCTTTTTTGTTTCGTTTGTTCTTTTTTGCATATTCAAAACTGTTGTCCCGGCGAGACCCCTCCCCCCATGCACTTTGCGTTTCCCAGTTCCTTTTTGGAAGCCGAGCTGGCCTTCCTTTCCGATTTCCTTGCACCGCCCCCCAGCGTTTTTGGCCCTAATCCCCCAGAGCCTTTTTTTGTGGGGGGAGACGTCCAGAATGCCCTCTGAGTTGTTTACGTCCCTGTTTCTGCGGGAGGGAGTTTTTTTCGATGATTTTCTGCTTTTCCCTTCCCCTGATTCGCGTTTCATTTGCGGTACAGCGAGTCGGCTTGGTCTTTAAGGATTCACGATCGCCTTTTACCTTTTTGCTGGTTGACAGATTGGTCTCCTTTGGTCTGGGTTTGGAGCCACCCCACGATGCCCTCTAGGTCCAGCAGACTCCTTTTTGTTCTCTTGTTTAATCGGTACTTCCTCCCCTTTGCAGTTTCGATGCCCCCCCTACTCCCCTCTTATGACTTTGGGTCTTCCGGGATGCGGCTCTTTGTCCGCTTGGGAGTTCTTCCTGCCTTCACCCCGGCCTTCCCTTTTCCGTCCCGAACACGCACACTCGGGTCGAATCGGGCTGCGTTTCCCGTCCCCATCCACCCACCCCTTCTTTTTTTTTTTTTTTTGTGCGTTTTTTGGATGCATGGATATTCCCTGCCGACGGCGGGTCTCAACGCGGTAGTTCGTGAATTGGGGCGGTTTGCCGCTTAGTCCTCCCGCGATCCACCATTTTTCCCTTAGGTCCTGTCCTTTTTTTTCAAACACATCGGAGCTTTTTCCATTGGCGTTTTTTTTTTTTTTGGTTTTTTATGTCTTCATGAGCGACTTCTTGTGCCCCCCAAAACCTCTAAGATTTTTTTTTTTCGAGACTGAACACGTTCTTTTTCCCCCAGAGAGTCGATCGTGCCGTGCAGAGTTTAGTCCTCCTTCCGCAGATTTTTGTAGTTTTTTTAGAGAACTTTTCTTACAAGGATTGCCCCGGACAGGGTCCTTTTTTTTTGATTTTCCTTTTTGACCTTTGCACGTCGAGGATTTGGCGGAATCCCGATTTTGAACAATGGGGGGCTTTCTTTTTTTGCGTTTTGGCGGCAGTCCCCCCCTCCCTGCGGTATACCCCTTTTCATCCGACGGAGTTTTGGCAGAAAGATAGTAACGTGTCTTTCCCCGTGTGACTTCCAAGCCCCCGGGGAACATGGGATTCAACGGTAGCTGGTGTTTTCTTGAAAAATTCCTTGGCCTTGCCGTTATTGGGTTATTGCCGTCTTTCCCCCCTTTCGGCTAGGGCCCTGGGTTGGCGGCAAGGGTGCCTAGGTGTTGCTCTTTCATGGGCCCCGTCCCGAGTCTGACCCCCCAGAACGGTTGATTGAGCCAAGTTAGGGCCCTGACCCTCCTACTTCTTTTTTCTTTGATTTTTTCCTCCTTCCCAGGATGTGAACTTACCGGCTCTCTCCCGTCCCTTGCGGGTCCCACGATAACGTCTTTTATTCATGATGGCCAAGGTACAGTTATCTTTCCCCCTGGTAGTGATCCAACCTCTGGCCCTTGATCTCCATTTTGGAACTGTTGTGCGGAGGGTTTTAACCCACCCCCCGTGTTTTTTTTCGTTTTTTTATTGGGTGTTGACTTTTTTTTCCGTCGTCTTGCGTAGTTTCCTTAGCCCCCCAACACCCAGGGCAGAAGCAATCCACCCAGTAGTGCGTAGCGGAGTTTTTCTTTGCAAACCCACCAGTTTCGGTCCCTCAGGTCCGTTTAGTCTGAACGGGGATTTTTTCACTTTGTGGGCAGTGGGTCGTACGTTTCAGGGTGGCGTGACCTGTTCCTTTATCCGATAAATTTTCTTTTTTTTTTGAATGGTGTGGTGGGGTGGTTCCCTTCGGGCTTGGACCTTTTCTTGTCAGGATTTTTTGGAAGGGTTCCTGTTTGTTTTTCTAGTTTTTGTATCTTTTCGGCGGTACTTCTTTTCCTGCAAAAACGTTTACTGAGCCCTTCGTGCACTGCTTGGCTCACCCCCCCCCCCCCCCCTGCCCCCTCTTTCGGGATTTGGTGATTTTTTTTAGCTGAAAAGACCACCTTCCCCTTTGGCGAGGTTTCCTGTCCTCTTTGTGGTGTTAGATAGCTGGATTTTTTTTTTTTTTTTGACGCGGGTAGGCTCGCGCTTCATACGACCTAGAAGAGATTTTCGAGACCCCCGGGCGTTACGATTTTTTATGGTTAGTCAGGATAGGGTTGTCCTCCTATCTTTTCGACTTTTTTTGACTGAGCTGGCTTTTTTGGGGTCTCGGCAAGCTGGATTCTTCTCCCTCTTTTCAGCCTTTCTTTTTTCTTTTGGGGAGACCCACGGTAGATGGGTCATTTTTTGCCGTTTGTTCGGGACGACTTGTCCTTCCAGGGGAAGGCGCCTTGTGGTTCACTTCGGTGTACTGTTCATATGCCGGCATGCTTTTCTCATCTCCTACCCCCTTCTTCGGTTTTGCGTGAAGCTCTTAATTGGGTTTCCAACTTTTCTCCGGGATTAAGTTTACCGATGTTCCCCTCACAGATCAGCTCGTCCCCGGCCCCCTCCCCCCGACCGCTGAGGAAGATCCCTCGACTTGTTTTTTGAGGTCTACATTTCCTTCCCCTCCGGATTTTTTGGTGCTGCATTTCCCTTTGATTTCCGGAATCCCTTAGTTCCTTGTTTGGGTGATTTCGTGGTCCAAATTTTTTTAATTTTCGTGTTTTTTCATCGGCTTTCCACGTTTCCTCGGGGTTTTTTTTTCCATTTTTTTTTCCTTACAAGGCCCCACCTTCCCGCGCGGCCCATCCTCCTTTTTTGGTCATGTGCCCCATCCCTAACCCATTTTTTTTTTTGCGTGTTTTTTTCTATTTTGGAGACCTTGTCCTTTGTTTTCTTTTCGGTTTTTTTTGACCTCGTAGAGGTCTTTTTCCCCCCTTAGATGTTCTTTTCGCGGATTTGTGGAGGCCCTGTCTCCCCAGGTTCGGTTTTCCCTTTGGAGACATCGTTTTTTTTCCAGCCCTTTCCTTTCAGTGAGCCACCCTCCACCCAGTTTTTCCCCTCCCCATCTTGGCGTTTTTTGGGATCGCTTATGTCTCGAATCATCTGAAGGTTTTTTGTCCTGGGTCATCCACGCCCCTTTCGAGGTTGTTGTCTCCCAAAGTTTTTTCATTCATTCTTCATCGTTGGTTTTGTTCGGACCGTTGAGGCTTCTTTTGTGTACAAGTTTCACCGACTTTGGAAATGGCCCCCTCCACCCATGTTTTTTTTATTGCTGATATTTTTTTTTTGCGCCCGATTTGAAGTCCTCGACCAAACGACTTGCCAGCCTTGGCGACCCCTTCTCTGGACGGCAATGCCCATTGCTTGTGTTTCGTCCACAGCCCCTCCTTTAGACAATTTTTCCCTCTACCAGCTTTCCCACCTCTACTTTCCTTCCCCGATTTGAGGGTTTGTTTTTTTTTTTTCTTTGTCTTAGGTCAGGACCCCCCCCCCCACTCCTTGTTTTTCATGACAACGAACGCCAGGTCTTTCCCCTTTCTAAGCGGGCCCCCGGCCAGTTCCCTATTCCGCGTTCGTGTCGTTCTGTGCTTGATGCACCAAAATGGCCCCCCCCCCACCCCCGACTCCCCCCCCTTATGCCCTGCTGGCACTGAAATTTTTTTAACTTTCCCCCCCTCCATCAACAAAAGTGCATTGACTCAATGCATTTCCTTCCGCCCGGCCCCTGCTCTTTTTTCCCCATTTCCCCCGCCTTCCGTTGATCCGGACGTCACAATTTCGAGATCCTCAGGTTTGCTTCCTTCTTTGGATGGGTCAGTGTTCGGGCTTTTTTATTCCAATGTCCCTTATTTCAGGTACGGCAAATTGCCCCTTCTTCCCCCCCCGTTAGACACCCACATCTAGTTCGACTGCATTTTTCCCACCTGCATGAAGGTCTTCCTCGGGAGTTGCCGGCCGCATCTCACCCAGCCCACGATCCAAGGATTCCCGGCGTTGTTCCCCCCTTGTTAGTCCAAACCGGTCACCACTTCCCTGTCCCAACTTTTTTGGCTTTGCAGGTAGTTGCTGCCCCTCGCTAATCCGACTTTTGTGCTGTGTCTTCCTTTCGTCATTGCTCAAGTTTTCCCCAACCGCTTTTTTCTCCACTTTTTCTTGCAACCGACCGGTTTCAACCCCCGGCAAGAAAAATCGTCCTGTGTTGCCCCCACCGTCTTTCTCGGTTCTTTCTCTCGACGAGCTTTTTTTTTCCCCCTTTGGTCGCCCTTGTGCCGCCCTGATGGATTAACCACGTCCGCAACCATCCCCCTCCAGTGACCCTCTTGTCCCTGGTTTTTTTTCGAAGTTTTTCCGCTATTCTTGTTCTCGCCCCCCTGAATCGAGCTTTCGTGTGTTGGTCTTTTTGGCGGCGAGTGCACCCCCCCCCTGTCCCGCTCGCTCCCAACGCCCCCCCCCCAACCCAGGAACGTTCTCCGTTGATTCCTTTGTCCACCGCCCTTTTTCTGTCTCCCCCCCCCTCACCCTAGTACCCGAATAGCTTTCTCTAGGCCCCCCCCCCCTGCACCAGTTTAACCCCCGACGACCAAAATTTCACCCCCCCAGATTTTGAGCCCTGCTCTCCCCGTCTTTTGCCCCCCCAGACCTGTTTTGCTTTTGATCAAAACTTTCATCCGGCAAACACCTCCCCCCCCTTTGGTTTGATTTTTCTTCTTTGTTATGTTTTTACTCCTTCATGATTTCGAAAGCTCAGGTCTGCCCAACGAATTTGGAACCCCGCCTTCCCCCCCCTTGGTGGGCCGGTAATTTTTGCCCTTCCCTTGGCTTCCAGGATTGTTGCTTTAACACGGTGGTATTCTTTCTCCGTGTCCAGTTTTGATTTCTTGTGCATGTGGCGGACCGCCGCGTGACCTTTCTCCGGTCACCCACACCCCTCGCTTTACAGGCCTTTACGTTCGTGTTTTTTGTGCCTGACTCCGTTCTGGTTTTTTTCCAGGGGAGTTGCCCCTTCTTTGCACCCCCCCCCGAACCGCCGGCTTCGGCCTACGTGGAATGGCACTGGGCCTGCACCTTCTGAAAGAGAATTTTCAAATTTCCGCCCCCCCCACCCCCCCGGTGCCTTTTTTTAGGACGCCCCCCCCTGTTTAATTCCTGTCAGATGTTTCGCATCCTTTACCTTTTTGCGTCACTCAATTTCGGGCTGGGGGTCTCCGCACTTTCGGCAACCGCCTCCCATGGTCGCGGTTTTTCCCCCCTTTAGATACTACCACCGGCCCGTTTTTACCTCACGGTTGGCGTATTTTGGCGTTCCTTGAATTTGTCCTTTCATCTTTCCTCCCCCTTTATATAAGGGTACAACCACAACGTCTTCGACCCCAATCCTCTACCGCTGATCGCCACGTCTCTTTGGGGTGGCCAGTTCCTAGGTCCGTCCGCCCTCTCTGTGTTGTGGCCTCGTTTTAATCCACGTTAACAACCTTTCTTTTTTTCTAAACTGTGTCTGTTTTGAACCTCCTCACTGGCCTGAACTTTATCAGCATTTGGATAATCGTCTCGCACAGCAGGTTTCTTTGTTTTCCACCAGTCGGATTTTCCCCTTCCCGCCTGCTCCCTTTTTCCGCCCTTGAGTGGTAATGGACAGTCGCTCTCTCTTTCCTTTTTTCCCCGCCCGGCTTTTTTTCTTCTCCCCGCAAGAGGCGGACGGCATTAATCTGTTGGTTGTTCACCCGTTCCTCCCTTTTTTTTTCATCCCGCCCCAAATCAAGGAGGTTTTGTTTTTATTCTTCTAGTTGCGCAAACCGATTTCCCCCAGATTTACTCGGCGGTTCCCGAAGGTTTCCCCCAGTCAAGCCCTTCCCTGCCCATGCCCCACCGACGCGTAAAACGCTTCATTCGTTCCTTTTCTGACTTACGTAGGACGCACTGATCCCCCTTCCCCCCCGAGTTCAAAAACCCCCATCATCGTCGTCCCACCCTTTCCCCCTAGCCCAACCCCCCTTGACCTTTTCGGTTCAAACCCCGTGCCTTTTCCCCCCCCCCTGTTTTTACCCTGTCGCCGCCGGCCTGCGGATAGAGCGCGTCCCCAATGGCTTGCCCCTCCTTCGTGAGTTTTACTTCCTGGCCCGTTTTTTTGGTTTTTTCCCAAACGCGCACCCGTTTCCTAGTCTCGCCACCGTAACCTTTTTCACCCGGGTGCCCAACCCTACCTTTCACCACTTTTTGAAGCTGGGGCTCTCGGTTTTGACAAAGGGACGGTTGTCCGGGCTTAGGCTTGACGACTTGTGCCTTGGTGGTGGAAACCACTGACAGGCTCGGGTTGTTTTCCGTCCAAGCACTCTCTTGGAGTTCGAGTCCCCCCTTTTTTCCCTTTGCGCTTTCCCATGACTGGGTCCTTCGGGGCTTTTGTGGACTCACTCGGCTGCAACCTCCTCTCGAGATTCTCTTTTCTTCGGCACATAAGGTCAGTTACCCCGTTTTTGAGGCCAGTTCCCCCCTCCCACCCGCTTCCCCGGCAGAACTTGTCTTTCAGGTTCATACCAACGTGCTGCTTCTGAAGGGTTTTTTGCCTGCCAGGCCAGGTGTGCCCCCGGCACCTTTTTTTTGTGTTCAATGTTCCCCACTCCCCCAATCCCCCTTTCCCTTCCCTATCAGGTTCAGCGTCCTTCTCCCCCCTTCCGGTTCTTTTTTTTTGTTCGAGCACAAAAGAAGCCCCGCCATTCTTTTATAGCGGTCGGACCCGTCTAAAGCCCAATGGCACAAACCCCCCCCATCCTTTTCCCGATCAATTTTCGCCAACCTCATCTGACATCCGTCCCCTCCGCCCTTCATCTCCCGACGCGTTCTTGGTTGAGATGGACGGTTGAACCGGACCCCCCTTCCCTCGGTTTTTGGCTTTTGATCCAAGAACTGCGGTCCCACCTGGCCCCTTTTCCTTACTCCTCTCCCCCAGGCACCAGTCCGGTACCCCGCCCCAAACCCCCTTTCCCGCGCAATTTTTTTTTGCAGGTGGGCCTCTGCTGTCGTTTCAGGTGATAGTTTAAACCGTTTTTATTTTTTTCTCGACGATTTCCCCAACGGCCTATCTGTTTTTTCCTTGTTTGGTTTTGAAGCTGACCGTACAACCTTCCCCCCCCCTGTTTTTCCCAGTCACCCCGGGGTTTATCTTTCCTTTTCTTTTTTTTCCTCCCCGTTTTGGAAGAATACTTTGTGGACCGGTTTTTGGTTTTTTGAAGGCTGTCCAGCTTCGTGATGTGGGACTTGTTTAGGTTGCCTGCTTTTTTTGAAGTGTCAGGTTTAGAGGCCAGGGTGGAATGGATTGAGCTTTTCCTGTGTCCTCTTCTGGGCTGAGTAGTTATTTATTTTTTCCAAATGCCGTTGGGCCGACGTTGTTCCGGGACTTCCGGTTTTTGTGTGTTTGGGGGTGTGGGGGGGGGGTGGGTTTTGGGGTTTGTGTTTGTGGGGGGTGGGGGGTTTGGGGGGGGGGGGTTGGGGGGGGGGGGTGGGGTGGGGTTTTTTGGGGGGGGGTTGGGGGTTGGGTGGGGGGGTGTTGTGGGGGGGGGGGGGGGGGGGGGGGGGGGGTTGGTTGGTGGTTTCTTTCGGAGAGAGTGCTGTGTTTGTTTCTGTGCTGTTCCAAACTTGGGGCCGGGGTGTTTTGTGCGCGGTCCCCCTTCCCTCATTTTCTCACCGACGCGCGGGTTTTGGGTTTGATTGAGGAACGGAGCCGTTTTTTCGCTTATGCGCTCTTCGGCCGTTCTTTCCCCTTTTTGTTTTTTGCGTCCCGTTACTGCGCTCCTCCTTTTTGTTCTCCCTCCTCGGCTTCTTCTCTTCCTTTGCAAACGGCCGGGAAGGTTGCATGGGTTTCATGTTATCCACCTGGGGCCCTTTCTTTAGGATGTTTTTCCTTGGTTTGGACAGGCCGTCCTCATGTCCCACCCCCTATTTTTTTTTTTTTTTTGACCAAGGCCTAGACCAGGAGTCCTTCTCTTGCCCGTCTTGTAAGTCAGTCGACGCGTTTTGTTTCTTTAGGGGCCTTTTTTGTAGGTGTAGTCTTGTTCCTGCCCCTGTTTGGCCCTTAAGGCGTTTTGTGGCCTCCACTCTCGAGCGTGGTTGCAGCGGTTGCTCTTTTTCTTCCCCGCTTTTTCTCTTTTTCTTTTTCCGACCAGTTGGTTTGGAATTCTTGGCCTCGTCGGGGACCTTGGCCGTTTTGCCTTTGCCCTGTCTCTCTTTTTTCGGCGCGTTCTGCGTGCGAAGGCCTTGTCAAAAACGTTGTCCACCCGGCCTCGTTCACTTTCCAGGTTGGCGGCGTCTTGGGCGACCTTGGATACCGTTCTGGATCCCCCTCTCGGATCCTTTTTTGGAGGATGAGCTGGTCCTGCTGATCTCTGTCCTGACCAGGATTTTTTGGCCCCATCATCTCCATCTTGCGAACGGTCTCCCCCAGAACGAGTTTGATTTGCCTCGTCAATTGGTGTTGCGGCCCGGACCTTTTCTTTGGTAGTTTCGTTTTAGTTAAGTTTGTCCTCTTTCCTTTGACTCTTGTCCTCGCGTTTGGGGGGCCTGTTGATCATTCTCGGATTTCCCCCTGGGTGATTCCCGTTCTCTTCCCCCCGGTTTTGATGTTTTTTTTTCGACCCCTGGCATACTGCGCGTGCCTTGAAGGACTTAGTCGCACTTTTACCCGACCGGATGATTTTATCTTGCCTATCTGCCAGTTTCCCATGGAAGGCTTTTTTTACTGAACTCTGGTCTCCTTTTTGACCATCCCAAATCCCCTGGGGTTGTGATGTTCCTTTTTCCAGGACCCTTTTTTTAGGGGTCCAGAGTCCCAGGTCGCGAAGGAGATGACCCAACTGCCATTTGCGGGACGCAGTCTGGGCTTTTTGTTCACCAGTTTTTTGGGCAGCCTCTTTTTGCGTTCAACCAGGTTTTTAGGCGCTGGCCGGCGGAGGTTGTCCCCACCTCATTCCCGTTCCTGGGGCCACCCTGCGGTCATGCCGGTGACCGGGTTTGGGGTCCGGATGTTCCCCCGCTGGAAAGACCCCGGTTCCCCCCCCCCTTGGTTCCTTTTGCGGCGTCCCCGGAGCCTGCTGGGTGATTTTTCTGCCCGAATTTGACCCCCTTGGGCGTCGGCGGCTTTGGGCGAGTCCGTCCCTCATGCTTTACCCAGGTCTTCGTGTTCCCCCCCCGATCCGATTCCCCACGGCAAATTCCTGTCAATCAGTCCGGACCCTGGACCCGCCCACATTGCGTTTTTTTGCCTGGATCTTGAGGCACCTGAGATCCCCCCTCTTACGATCAAGTCTTCATTGTCCTGTTTTCAGGGTGCCCGGGGCGAGCCCCCCCTCAAAATGACGGATGACACATGATTTTTGATTTTGTTAAGTCCGATGGCCCTCGTATTGCGAGGCACAGAATTTTGTTTACCGTAAGAGCTCGGATGGCGGAAGGTCCTTTCAGTTCCGTCCAACCTCCCCCCTCTTTTTCACTTTGCTACCTCGCTTCATTTGTTTTCTTGCCACCTAAGTGGGCCGAGGCCCAGCACCGGGGGCGGGGGTTTTTTTCAACCTCTGGTTCGTGGTTCTTTCCCTTCGTAATCTTTTGATTTGCGGTCTTTTTGTGAGTTTTCTCAATAACAGAGAAAGGCCCAGTTCCAACATGTTTTATGGAATGAGTTGATGTCCCTCACCCCGGTTTGTACGCGTGCCGTTTGTTTTACTTCATGGTGTGGATGTCCGGCTTGGCCGGTGTGGGGTTTGGACATGGTCCGTTGCCTTTTGGATCCAGTGCGGTTGACTAGGGCTTTGTAATTAGGGTTTTTTTTTTTTTTGTTATTGAAGCCCCCCCTGGCGTAGCGGAATTCCGTTCTGACCGGTCTTCTTCCCGCGTTTTTTTCCCCCCCGTTCGTTCGGCCTAAAATGATCCTTCCCTTCCTCCCTTTTTGCCTTCACTCTCGGTATGGTCGGAGTGAAAGTGAACCCCCTGTCACCCCTTGGCGGCGGGCGTTGGCGATGTATCTCGCCCGTTTTTGGCGCGGGGTTTCGACCCCCGCGTTTTTCGGCAGTTCTTCACCCACGAGTCTCTGGTTTGCCACGGTGAGGACGATTTCTTGTTTTCCGCCGGATCGGTTTTCCGAGGCTTTTTTTTTAGGTTTCTTTTAACCCCATTCGCCTTTCCTTGTTTAAGTTAGGTCCACTGACCTCTTCTCTTTTCCCGCCGCGCCTGGTGTTGGACGGGACGTTGCGTTGTCTGTTTTTTTTTCCTTAATTTTTTTAGGTGGCCCTTCCCTCCTTTCTGGGAGTTGAGATTGCTTTTTGAAGGTGCGGGCTTCACTGCCTCCTGCGATGGGGCGGGTCGCCGACCGATTTGTGTTTTTTTTTTTCACTGATTTCCAGGTTCCGAAGATCTTCCCCGAGATTTTCTCGCTTTATGCCCCGGAACCTCCCCCTACCTCTTGGCGGGTTTGTGGGTTGGGAGGGATCGCTTGTTCGTTCTACGGGCTGGGAAGGGCGTTCTTTTTTCTTTCCGTCCCGCGCATGTTACAGATTGTCTTCTTTTTTTTTTTTTTGTTTCGGTTTCCCCCATTTTTTCCGTTAGACATATCGGTTTTGGCCACTCGCCGTAGGGTTGGGTGTTTGCCTTCCATCCCCAGGCCCTCCGTGTTCCCTCCTCCAGGGTTTTTTTTTTACTGGCTCCGCCCTCCGGTTCGTCGGTTATTTTTTCAGCCCATTCCTTTTGCTTTTTCTGACGGGACCTCGCCGGCGCTAACCAGACTTCCATTTTCTTTTGATCGAGCAATCCTTTTTGATCCAAATTTGGCTTGGTTCCTTAGCAGCTGTGGATCGAAAGTTTGTCCCATTTTTTTTTGTTGATCTCTTGCTTGGTTTTTCCTAGAATTTTCTGACGTGAATTTCTCCACGACCTTTTAGGTTTCCGAACCTTGTGAGATATATCATTCTTTTACATCCTCGGTTTTTTGTGAGCGAGCGGGACCCCAGGTTTTACCCACCTAGAACCCCTTTGGAGTGTTTTGAACCAACTTCCCAGTTGCCTCCCCCGTACAGAGGCTCGGACCTTCGACGCAGTTTCTCCCCCCATGCTCATTCAAAGACCCTTTCGGAGGCCCCTTTGATTCCAGTTTATGGTGGTGCCCAAGCCCCCTACGGCCCCCAAGGTGATTGTGATAGTACGCGCACCCCTTTCCTCCCCGGACGGTCGGTGGCGGTTGTCTAGAGGGGCGTTCGCCCCCCCCCTCCCCCACCCCAACTGCCAAGCGTTGCCCTTGTCTTCCCCGCTATGATGTGTTGCTGTTGATTCCCGCCCCCCCTCCGTTTTCCACAACTGTCCGTCGTTCTTTTTCCCTCTGGCGTTGGGGGGTGTGTTGATCCCACAAACTTTTTTGTACCACCATCCCCTGCCTTCTTTGTTTTTTGGGTGCACGACGTTTCTCTTCCCTTTTTGGTGGAAACCACCCCTGTTTTTCCCGCAATCCCCCCATTACCAGGTTTTGGACTCCTCGGCTGGCCTCGTTTGTTTCCTGCAGGCAAATCATTGCGGCCCGGCTTTATTGTCCGTTCCCCAATTTTCTCTCCCCTCCCGGCGCGGGCTGTGGGCTGGGACAACTGGCCCTCTTTAGTGCCCATTTCTGTTACGGCCAGTTTTCCCGGTCACCCCCTCCGAGGTCGACGGCCTGCCCCCCCATCCGGACCCTCGGCCAGTCTTTCCTCGATTTTCGGCACTCCCTCCCGAGAGTTCCACCAGTTTCTCCCTTAATGTGCTTTTTTTTTTTCCCCAGTCCGGTATCCCTACCAGTCAGTTCTTTTCCTGGCCTTCTTCTCACGGACTGCTTGCTGCCGGCGTCCCCCTCCCTTGATGAGGGGCTGGACTTTAAGTTTCCCCTTCTTTTTTTCCCCTTCAAACGGCCTGTCGCCCTCCCTCTCTTCGGATTCCCCACCCCCAATGCATCCAAACGTCGCCACCTTCCCCCTGGTGGTCTACCTGTTGATTCGGTGGATGTGCCTGTGCTCCTACGCGGCCCCGGACTTGGTCGTCCGTAGTGCTGACCCCCCTCGTTCCTGAGTCTACCCCACCCCCACGTTTCCGTACCCCCTCTGCCGCCCACCACTGGTTTTTTGACGTTTTTTTTTTTTACATTTTTGTTCCTCCTTACTCACTGGCCCAGAATTCGGTTTTTTAAAGAAACCCGGCTTTTTTGTTTTCCTTCTCCAGTTTGCGGGGTGGACGGCGACTTTCACTCTCCGCGCTAAACTCTACACCCCTTCTCCAGTGCCTTCTTCTCCCGCTTCTCAAAGTTTCACGACCCTTTCCATTTCTGCGCGGTCACCGCAAACCCGTACGTCCAAAACGTACTTTCGGATTGGGGGGATGATTCCCCAAATTGTTCCCCCCCACCGCCCCCCCACGTCCTTTTCCTCCCCAACTTCCACCCCCGATTGAAAAACGGCATGGCAACCAAAACTATGTTAGGCTTCGGGACCTCCCCCTGGTTTGATTTCACAATCCCCTTCCCTCACGACAATACATGGTGATTTTCGTTGTTTATTCTGTTTTTGGATGTCCCTCTTCAGATTCCCTCCTTCTCAGTCTTCGAACAACCCCCGGACACCGGAACCTCCTTTTTCAAACTTTGTTTCCCCCTTCCCTCTTTTTTTCCCCTTTTGTGGTTTTTTCAGGGCTATGTTGAAAGCCTTTCTTTTCTTTTCATTCACTGTGGCCTCCCTATTTTTCCTTTTGGCAGGCTGATCGCTGGTGAAGTGGCGAGGGAAGGACATTCTTCCTCTCTTTTTTTTCCCATGTTAACCACCCCCCTGCTCTTTTTTTTTTTTTTTTGGACTGTTCCTCCAGGACAGCCAGTCCTTTCGCTGGTTCTGGGCTTTCCTGATCGGCTTTTGATACACGGGCTTGGTTGTTTTCTCTTCTTTCTTTTGCCCCCCCCATTTCGGCAGCCCCCCCTGGTCCCTTTGAACCGTTCTGTGGCTTCCTTCATAGCATAATTGTATACCATGCCCCCCAAGCTTTTTCGCCCCATCCAAAGTTCCCATGGCACCATTCCCCTCTGAACTTTTGTTCCCAACTGGATCTACCAAACCATTTTCGATGTTTCCCTGTCTCTTTACACTTTTCCCCCCTTGTTTCACTGGATCATGATTGTCCTTTGTTTCAGTTTCAATTTCCTTATTTTTTGCTGCTCACCCCCCCAAGGACCTCCATTCTTTCCTGCTTTGTCTACTTACCTTTAAGGCAGGCACCGCACCGCCCGCCAGTCCACGTCGCCTTGGGTGAACATCTTGGTCCCCCTCTTTCTCCCCACCCGGCGGAGCTTGCCAGGCGTGCGCGCTCTGCCGTTGTTCGTTCTTTTTTTCTCTTTCCTTCCTTGTTATTCAAGGACCCCAACCTCGCCTCAGTTACGATTTCTGCCGCCGATTCCTCCTGTGCCCTCCCGTTTGATCGGTTGTTTTTCCCAATTCCGCTTCCGGATTTCCTTCGGTGCTTCTTTTGTGGTTTAAACATAATCCCTTCTCCCTGGTAATACCAAACCACTCTTTCCACGTTTTTTTTGTTTGTCTTTGGCCCTGGTTCCTCCCCCCCTTTTTCAGGCCTGGATCAGAGGCGTGCTGCCCATAGCTCTCTAATCCTTCCCGGTTCTACGTTCGGCGACCCGACCTGGCTTTGTACGGTAACTTTAACATGGCCCTTTCCCGCATTACACCACCGGGCAAGAGCCCCTGTTTTTTTCTTTTTTCTTCTCTTTCTTTGCGCCTCGGGTTTGCGGTGTCTCGTCCCTCTCTTTTTTTTCTTTTGGTTGGTTTTTTTTCTGGAGATACGGTTTCTCCCCGATCGCCGCATAGGTCCGTTACACCTTCTCCTTTTAGCATTTTTTCTTTCTTCAATTTCCTTCCCCCCCCCCTTTGCAAATTCCTTTGGGGATTTCTTATTCCCGTGAGAACTCTCAACACCCTTGCGGGCTGATGTGGTCCCTCGTTTTTTTTTGTCACGTGATTGGTAGCCCACCCCAGGACAGCCCAAAATCGTCCCAGCTTCATTCAACCCAGGCTCGTTTAACCGTGCGCTTTCTCGGTTTTTCCCTTCCCCCCTTTTCGATTGTCTTTAGGACCTCCCACTTGATGCCCCCTGCGGAAGAACTTTGTCATTCGCTTCATCCCTTTCCTTCCCACATCCCTTCAACCTGTTGACTCCCTTCCCCAATACTCCGGTTTGTTTTTCTGGCCTGCGAAAGTTTTTTCGTCAGGCCCTGCCCAATTTGATGGTCTTTGTGCTTGTCTTTCACCCACCACAGACTTTTCCCTGTAAGTTTCAACATTTTCTTGGCCCTTGGGTCACGTGTCCTTCCGGCTCCTTACCCGAAAAACTGGACCCGCTTCCTTCCTAATTCGCCCAAGTTACCCCCTTGCCCCCCCTTTGGTATAGAAAGGACCCCAAGACCCCTGCGCGATCCAGGCTTTTGTGAACAAGTCGAATGGTTTCGGGTTTATTTTTTGGTTGTGACGGCATTCCGTTGCCTTTTTCGTTGAAACCTAAACCCCCTTTTCCTTTTGGCTCCCTCCTGAATATCTGTTTCTTCCCCCCCCCTACCGCCATTGGTCTGGACTCATCCAGGAATTTTTTTACCTTACGGCGTTAAGTATTAATTTTTAGACCTCTCGCCACCCATTGCCATTCACTTTCGAGATCTTTTTGGGTTTTGGGGGCCTGCCTCGCCATCCTGCCCAACCTTGGCTGGTTAACAAGTACCTACCCCGCACCCCCGGTCCTGGTTTGGCCCGTCGTGACGTCTTTTCTTACACACAGAACTTTTTTTATCTGGGCCTTCTGTTCCTCCAGTCTCGTTGCACCAGACCTGTCGTGGCCGTCCAAAGTTTTGCTTCAACACCAATCATAGATCCGGTTCCTTTCTGTTCGACCTGTGCTGCCATGCCTTCCGTCCGTCCCGACAGGAAGATAGCCGCATGTCCCCAGACGGTCCCCCCCCCGCTGGCCCCGGGGAAGAAACCCAACGGGACGCGCCCTGGGCCGTTCAAACCGGCATCTTCCATCGCGGGGTCTCTCCCGTCCGCCCCTCGCGGTCGCGTTCTGGTTGGAGGGACGTGCACCCCGCGACCCTACACTGACCGCCCCCGTTGTTTCACCCTCCCTAACCCTCGGTCTTTCCAACCGCCTGCCCCGCAACTCTCTCCGATTTTAGTTCCGGTTGTCGTCCCCCCGTTCCGACAGGGCGGCAGGGTCCGCGTCGCAACTGATCCGAAAACCCGTTGGGTCTTTTTTCCGAAATTAACCCCCCCTTGTTCAGTCTTGCCCAGCTTCCCTGAGGGCGGCCCCTGCCCACCCCGTCTTGGGGACCCTCTCCTCCCCCACCCGGACCCCGCTCTCCTCTTTCCTCCCTACAGTTTTTTTCCTCAGGGTGGAGCCAGGGGTTTTGAGTTCTGTCATTTTTTTTCAAGTTGTGATGATGGTCAGGGGCTCCGCTTTTTGGTTTTTTCCTTCGTTTTCTGAGGGTTCCGTTTTTGGTGATTCCCTGTCGAGGATGATACTGTGTCCCCGGCAGCTCTAGCTGGCGGCACGCACTTTTTCGGCGGACGTTTTGAAGGGACCGCCCCTCCGTTGCTGGTACTTGAGAGAGTTTCCTTGTTTGGCCATTTTCGCGTGATTGAGGAATACCCAACCCTGGGCGTGTCTGAGGGTTCTAAGCGGTTCACCTTCTCCCCCGGGGCTACCCGTCCAACGTTTTTTTTTTTTGGTAGATCCGTTTCGGGCCTGGCTGCCGGCCTCGATTCACCCCCATTCGCTTGATCGGCTTTTCCTCCCTTTCCGCTTTGACCAATGATGGTGGTTTGCGCTTCCTTTTTTACAGCGTACATGGATTGATCACTCAGTTTTTTCGTGCTTCTTTTCTTCCTGCTAGGTCGCCCACCTTTTACGTGAAGGGGTTCGTTTGCATGGAGCCCCTTTCCTCCCCCCTTTTATTGCCCCTTGTTCTTCTTGTTGCAGCTGGTCGGTAACAGTTTTTTTCGATGGTAGGTTCTTAACCACGCGGCTGGGTAAGCCGTGCCCTTCCAAGGCGTGTCCTTCTACGTGCACCCTTTCTTTGTGGTCCACTCTCCCCCCCCCCCCTGGTTTGCGGGGTTTTCTTTGGCCTGGTGTCGGTTCTGAGGTTCTTTTGTTTCCCC
>Ga0179593_1349979_pt1 | contig 17255 bp, 36 predicted proteins | sample CZODoug2_1_08_16_FD_185931 | JGI IMG/M metagenome (GOLD analysis project Ga0179593, IMG submission 185931) | Vadose zone soil fungal communities from Angelo Coast Range Reserve, California, USA - CZODoug2_1_08_16fungal (PacBio error correction) | ecosystem: Environmental > Terrestrial > Soil >... | reverse complement strand
GAGTAATCTTCCCTTTCAGCCCTTTTTTCCTTTTGATCAGAACCGGGGAACGGTTGGCACGCCGCTTCGCCAGAGTTTTCGCCTATCGGAGGGTTTTTTTTGCCCATTGACCAAGGCGCTGTTCGCTTTTGTGGGTTTTTAACTTGTTTGCTCATTTGCAAGTGCGACGGCCTCTCAGAGGCGTGGATTCAATTTTGGCGGTTGTTTGACTTCTGTTAGCGCCCCCCCCATGTCTGAGAGGCTAGATATTCCCCAAGTTGCCTGCAGATGGGAGGTGAAAGATCGTTCGCAACTCTTTCTTGACCCGGCCTCTTATGATACAGTCGCCGGGCTGCCAGGATCTCATCGATTTCGCCAGACGGCCAAAGTTTCGATGCCCTCCGCCTTTAACGGGCTTGTGGCTGAAATGCTTTTCAAATGGGCGGTCGTGCCCTTTTGGTTCCCCGGCTTTCCTTTTTTCCTTCCTTTCTTTTCTTCCGCTTGCGTTTCTAACCATTCCCCCCGGCCGTTTTTTTTAGAAAACTGGGTTGCTGCTGCGTGCAGGCCCCCTGCGGGGCCTTGCTTCAAGGAACCCGGCTGTCTACCTACCGACGGTGTTGGTGCGCCGCTCGTCGGGCTTCTGACCCGATTTGACTCCATCATGGTTTGCCGGGATTTTTCCCCCGATCGTTCTCGTAAACTGTGCCAATGGAACCACCACTTGACGCATCCCTTGGAACGTGGAATGTGTTCCCCGCTACCAACCACCTTAGCGGACCTGTGTTTGCCTGCCCCCCCAGGCAGAGGCTTTTTTTTTCGCGCGCCATCAGGGCCTTACTGTCGTATGGCGGTGAAAGACTTTCCCCCGATATTCTTTGCCCCCCCACCCCCTTATTCTTTTCTTCCCTCTCCTTTTTGGTTGTTTTTTCTTCCGAGATTAGGTGTGTTTTTGACTGACTTGTTTTTTTCTCATGCGTTTCCTTTCCCCGGCCCCCCTGTTTCAGTAATTGTCTGCGTTGGTTTCGCCCGCACGTTCGAGTGTTTTGTTGGCATTTTCACTGCTTTGTTTTTGAAGTTTAGCTTTTACCCTAAAAGCTTCTTCCCTTTTCCGGTTGTTTTTTTTTAGAAGGGGGAGACCAAGCATTCTGTTTTTTTGCCACTCCCCTTTAAACACCTTTTTCGCTTCTTTTTCCTTTAATAGCAGACTTGCGCTTTTCCCACACCGGTCTCAGTCCTATCGGGGATCTTTGAGATTCCTTTTTTCCTACGTGGTTCCTTCGTATTTTTTGCAAGAGGTCCTGCCCCAGACTTTCTCGATTAGTTGTTTGTCACATTGGTTCCTATAAGTTTTTTATCCAAGGTTTTTTTTTTTTTTTTGTCTCTTTTTTATTCTGCACCCCTTTTACGTTTCCCTCCTACTTATTTTAAAAAAGTTCTGGATCATTTTTTTCAGCCCACGCCCCGTGTTCCTTTAGTATAGACTTTGACTTGCCGCCTGGTACATTCTGATATTCCCGTCCTTTCTTCCGTGATTATCCTCCTTTTCTTCCTTTATTTAATCCCGGGTTTATTTCTTTCTGTCTTTTGCCGAACTTTTTCTTTGCCTTTGGAAGAAGGTCCGGGCTTCACTTATTTTTGGTCCTGTTTCCTCTTGATCAATGCATTTTTGCTAACCAAGAGCGCACCTGCTCTTATTCATTTTTTTCCCCCTGTCATCCTCGTTGTATTTTTCGTTTTTTCCTCCGGAGGTGGGCCTGGCGATCTCCTTTGCTTTTTTTTCAGGAAATTCTCCCGTTTCGTCTTGTTCCGTGTCGTCACTCGCTCGGGCTTTACCCCGGCGGGCGGGGAAAGCGGCTTACTGTCCAACCGTTCCTTTTTTTTCGTTTTTTTTGGCTTCCGTTTGCTAATAACCAACGGTTCTCTATGCCCGCCTTCACCGGATCGCTTTTTCCAGCTTTTCTTGATTTGATAGTTAATGCACGACTCCCTTACCACCTGGACCGTGTTTGTTGTTTTCTGCCCCTCCCCCTGTTGCCGGGTCTTGGCACCCTCGCTAGTTTCCGAGTCATCGATCATGGGTAGAGTTTATCTTTGAGCTTCTGCATGGCCACTAAGAAAGCCCCCACACCTTCCAGGGGGTTTTTGACGCGTGGTAATTGTGTGAACCTCCCCCCCAACCCCTTCCTTTTATCGTCTCCCCTGGATCCTCACCCCTGGTTGTTCTAGCTTCTTTCTCGAGTTTTTTCCCTAATGAACCTCGCACCCTTTCTTTTCACTCACTTCCGCCCCCCCCCCCCTCCTCCGTTCAATACCGACCCTGGTCCTTTGTTTTTTTCAGGACCCTTCCGCAGGAGTTTTTCGGATCGAAATCCGCGTGGAACCGTCTTTGGGCCGGTTTTAGTCCTTTTTCCCATTATTATTTCTTTTCTGTCTTTGATATTTCTGTAACCAGCATTGGACTTGCTCCCTCTTGCATTCCGTGTTTTTATTGCTTGCCCTGAACCACTTAGTCCACCTTTCGTTTTTATAGTCTGGCTCCCCTCACCGTGACGGAATCCCCTTGATAAAGAATTACTGAAGTCCCTTCCCTTTTTCTTTTTTACTTCTGATTGGTTATTTTCTGAACCTTTTCCCCTTCTTGTCTCCCTTCATATTCCCCTCGTCCCACGGCTCCCGTCATTCTACCCCGTAGATTCTTTGGATCGCGCTTGACCCCCAAAATTTCTTCGGTCCTCTCCTTTTTCCCCCCGTGCTGGTTGGACTTGATGTGCTTCATTTTTTTTTTTTTTGATTTTTGTCCTCCCCCCCCCTACAGGACCCTTTACTTTTCTTCTGTCCCACCCTTTGAAGCTGGGCCCCAGCTTTGTCACCTCCCCTTGGACGGACCTTCCCCCCGCTCTTTGGTTTTTTTTTTCCTGCATTCTTCCCAGTGGGACATGTTGATCCCCCCAATTTCCCCATTTCTCACAGTGCCCCTGGGCTCTCTCTCATTGTTCCTTTGTTGTCTTTTTCCCCTTTTGCCATCTTTTTTTAGCAACCCCATTAACCCCTCGGCCGTGTGCTGACCCCTATTCCCTTTGTTGGTCTTTCTTTCTCCACTGTTTCCCCTCTTCCTCCATCTGTCTTGAGGTTTTTGTCACCACCTCATGAGACCTTCCATGATTAAGCCGGTAACCGACAATATTCTTTCGACCTTTTCCGTCCTAGTTGTTTTTTGCTCCCACCACCCATCACCCAATTAGTGCTCGATCTCCCCTCGTTTTCTAGTTGAACTTCCAGTACAGTTTGTTTTTTTCCCTCCATCAGTTTTTTTTCTTCCGGTGAATAATTGATTTTTCCTCGAAATTTTTTCTTTTTTCTGAGAATTCTTTTGTCCTTTGTCCCTGCAAGTGCCCCCACCCTTTTTCCTCAGCCGCTCTGCGAAACCTTTGACTCCCAACCGGTGTTTTTTGTTTGTTTCTTTGGTTTTTTTTTTTCGTCCTTCCCAGGCCCGCCCCCCTCTTTATTCCCCAAGAGCCGCAATTTGATGCCCGTGCCCCTTCCTTGACCGCGTTTATCCCTTTCTTTGTCATCCGCCTTTCTTTTTTTTTTTTTCTCTTTTTCTCGTGGAAAGCCGTTGTTTTTTCACGTGTCCACCCCGAGGTTCTGGTTGACCCCTTGCCAGATGAGTCTTTCCTGTGCCACTGACCCCCTTTTTCTTTTCCCCAGACGCTCCCACCTTTTTTTTTCCCTTTTTTTTTTATTTCCTCCATTTTTTCCTTTCTTCTGTGTCCCATGCGTAGCATCTCCCTTGCGATACCTTTTTTTTGGACCCAATCCCTCTCTGTCCACCACTTCTTCCCCCTTCCACTCTTCTTTTTTTTTCCCCTTCCCGTTGGTCAATATCGCTCTCGTTATTTTCCCCCCCTCCCCACAGTTTCCTTTCACTGAACGTCTCCTCATGACATTCCCTTTCTCCCTCTTGTCAGGGATTCCCATCTACACTTCTTTTTATTATTCTCAATCTCCCGCTTGGTCCCCCCTCTTTTTCGGGCTTGTCCGCCCCCCTCAGAATCTTTTTTTGAACACCCCCTATTTTTTTTTTCAGGTCCCTCCAAATACTTCCTCCACCCGAGATTTTTTACTCCCTTATGGCCCAGTCCCTTCTGCGACCCGATGATGTTGGGCTTTTTCCCCCCCCTTTTGTTGTCAAGTTCTTCTCTCTTCCTTTTCCCCCGACCCTGGATGGGGCTTTTTGTTTTCCCCTCCCTTCCACTAATGTTATGATTGTAGTTGTTTTATATACCTAGTTTATCCAAGATATCTGAATTTGTCTTCTATTTTTCCTCACTTGGTTTTTGAGTGTTGCTTGCCCCAATTTTGATTTTTTTCTTATGGAGTCTTTCCCCTTTCCCCCTCTGTTCCCTCTCTCGGATGTCTTTTCTGATTTTATTCTTGGACTTCTGCCCCCCTTTTCTAGTCCATTTTCTTCCCCCTCCCCCTATCGTCCCCCTTCCGGTCCTCTTCTGCAGTGAGCGTTTTGTTTACTTTCTGCCGATGACCCCCTGAAAACATTTGGCCCCCGTCCCCCGTTTTTTCCAGGCCTTTCTCTCCACCATTTTCTTTCGGTTAAATCTCCCCCCCTCCCCATTCCTCCTTCTTCTTGGTTTTAGATATGGTCTCTTGGTTTGCTCCCCCCACCCTGCCTTCCTTGTCCATTGCTGTTGTGTCCCACAGTGCCTGGATTTTTTCCTTTTTCCTTTGTCCTCCGGTTTTTTCTTCCCGATTTTGGTTTCCTCCTTTACTTTTTTTTCCTAATCTGGGACGTTGTATTTTTTTTCTTTTGGTCGGAGTCAGTCGAGCTTTTATCCTCTTTTTTGGGGAGGTTGACCCTTTTTTTCCTCTTTTTAAGTCCTTTTTTTTTTTTTTCTCTCTTTTCCCGTGCCTTTCTTGTACCCCCATCGTGAACACAGTAGAGGTTTACACTGCCCCCCCTGCACTTCCTACCCATTCCATTATGGTATCCTGTCTCCTAATTAACAAGGCCCCTTTCCCTTCTTCTTTTTCCTCCCTCCCCCCACAGGACCTCGCTCTCCTAACCTTAATTACCTTCCCTTCTGTCCCACCCCGCCAGAAGTACTTCTTTTTTTTTGACATCCCTCCCCTGGACCGAAGTCCTTGTCCCCCTCCTCCCCCCCCCCCATAGGAAAAAGTGCCCTGGACTCAATTTCCTTGGTTTGACCTCGCCGATGTTTTCCGGGGTACCCGACTTTTTTTTCCTTTCCTTTGCGTCTCCTTTTTTTTTCCTTTGTACCCTTCCGGTGTGCCCTTTTTTCTTTTTTTTTTGCCTCCATATCTTTGAATTCTGCCCCAAAGCCTTTCCCCCCCCGTCCTTCAATTCCCCCTTTTTTTTTTTTTTTGCGCACCCCCCCTTCTCGTCATTTCCTTTCGCTTTTTGCAACACACCATTGTGATTTTTTCTTGTCACCTTTTTCTAATCCCTGCAGGGCTCGTTCCCATCCCTTTGTGTCTTTTTTTCTGTCACTCCTTCTGTTCTTCTATCCCCAGCACTTCCAAAGAGGGAGCCCTGATTCCCGGTTTCCTTGCCCCCCTGACGTGTCCCCGACAACCCGTTAGACGTTCCCCACAGTTCTCTCAACTGCCCCTTTACCCCCCTTCCGGTCCCCCCACCCAAATCCCTTTTTATTTCCTTTTCCTTTTTTCTTTTATTCACAGTTTTCTTTTCTTTTTTTTTTTTGAGGTTTCCCCCTTTTTTAACCGCTCCTTCCTTTTTTTTTTTCTTCCCCATCGTCTTCCCCATCACGAACGGATCTATTCCCCAATTTTCTTAGCTTCACCCTCCCCCCTTTTTCTCGATTCTCTCTCTTTTCTTCTTCCTCCCTTTTTTTTTTGTTTTTTTTTTTTCTTGAGATTTCTTTCAGTCCCCCTTTTTCGTTTGAGTCCTCCTGCCTTCGACTGCTGTTTTGATGGCCTTTCTCATTTTTCACCCCAAGTTGTATCGTTTTACACTTTTTTTTCTCACGCAAGTTCTCTTCCCCCCACGTCATGTGGGGGTTCTCTTTTTTGTCTTTTCCAAAGGTGCTCTCTTTTCTTTTGCCCTTGTGACTTTCTTCTTTTTTAAGTGTTCCCCCCTCTTCGTTTTTTTGTTTTTTAGATTGTTTTTTTTTAGTTTTCGCCTCAAAGACCGGCTCGTTGCCTCTTTGCTTCCTTTGGTTTCTCTTTATTTACCCCCCTTGTTTCCCTTCCAGGCCCCCCCCTCTTTTTGAATATGCGTGGATTTTAAGCACCCTTTTTTTTCCTCCATGCCACCTCCTTTTTTTTTGCAACCCGTTCCTTTTTACCACCCTTTTCCTTTTTCTCCCCCCCAACCCCCCCTTTGCTCTCCTTTCCTTTTTCGTTGTTTTTTTCCCGCTCTGTTGGTGTCCCTCCGAAGAAGCATTTTCGTTTTTCCCCGAACCCCCTCTTCTCCCTATCTGATTTGATGTCGCCGCTTTTTTTTATTCCCCCCAGTTTCTTTCTCCCCCATTGTTACTTTTTTTGTCTTTTTTCTTTGACGTCCTTTTTTTCCTTAATTAACCCCCTTTTCCCCCCGGATTTTTTCTCTTTCCCCGCCGATTTTCCCTTTGTCCTCTTTGCTGCTTTTCATTTTTCTTTTGGTGTTTCCTCCTCCAGATCCTCCCCCCATGTTCTGCCCACCCTCCAGACCCTCCTCGCACCTCGGGTTTTTTGTTGGTTCCCCCCCCGTCTTTCAGATTCCCCCCCCTTTTGATGAGTTGCTTTTGTGCCCTCTCTCTTTTTCTCTTGTTTCCACCTCCCTTGCTACTTTCCTGTCCCCCCACACCCCGTCATTAAAAGATCTTAAAATGCTCCCAACCCTTCCCTTCTTCCGCCAGTTCTTTCCTTTTTCCCTTTTTTCACCTCCCTCCCCTGATTTCCTTTTTCCTTCTCTAAAAATGGCCGCCCAGGGCTTTTAATTTTTTTAAAATTTTTCTCCACACCTCAGGAAAGGGTCCTTTCTCCTGGAACCCCCCCCCTTCAAGTTGTTTTTTTGCGCCCCCCTTCTTACTTCCCCCCCCATATTGCCCCGCCCAAGACTGCTTGACAGGGAGTGTTCTTACGCCCCCAGTCGTTTCAGTTCTCCCGGCAACAGTTCCTCCATTGAAGTTTTTCCCACTTTTTCTTTTTTTCTCCCCTCTCCCCAAAGTCCATTTCTCAGCCATCCCCCCTCTCTTCCTGGCATTTTTTTACCCCCCCGGCACCGTTCCCCTGGTTGATCTTCCCCCCCCCTCTCCTAGAACCTCCTTATCCTCCTTCCCATTTCCTTGGGCTAACTTAACCCGAAATTCACCTCCTGCTTTCATTGCACTACCCAGGACAACGGTCGTCCCCTTTAGGTCTTCCCCCCCTTCCTAGTTTAGCGGAACCCCCCCTCCCACCCTATAAGTTACCACCCATCGCCATTACTTGTCCGCCCCCCAACGCCTCCCTTGGAGGACGAATGTTTTTTCTTTGTCGACCTTCCCCGGTTTTTTTTACTCCCCCCTTCCGCTCTCCGAAGATTACTTTTCTTTTGTTCCATTTTCCTTTTTCGTGCCAATGATTCTTTTCCCTCAGTCTTTCCCCCGTCTCCCACCTAATTTTGTTTTTCCTTCCAATGTGGATAGGTCTTTTTTTTTCTGACCCAGATTTCCCCCTTTTTCAGTTTGCCGTTTTAAAGTGGTTTTCTATTGTGATCCCCCATCCCCTTCTTGTCGTGATTTTTTTCCCTCCTTTTTGGTTCTTTCCTGTAGATTTTGCGGCGGTTGCTTTTCTCCTTTTAGTTTCCACCCCGGATTTTTTCCTCCTTTTACCCCCCCCCTCTATATGGTCTTCCGTTTGCCTTTTTTGTCTTAAAGTTACCTTTTCCCCCCAGGGATATGCTTTTTTTTTTTTTTTTTGCCGGACTCTCATTGGACCATCCTCTTGACCTTTTCCCACTTTCCGGTCATACACCAATGTCCATCTTTTTTTTCTTCTTTTGACCTATGCTTCATTTGCCTTTTACCCAGTTCTTGATTGTTCTCTCTTCCCCCCTTCCCTGTTTTTCCACCAACCCTTCCCCAAGAGATTCCTCTTGTTTCTTTTTTATTCCCCCCCACCTCCGAGCGACTCCCCTTTCCCCTTCCCTCCCGCTCATATGGATTTTCCCTCCTTTTTGCTGGTCCTCGTGTTTTTCTTTCCGTCAAACCCAGCACACCCCCCCCCCCCAGGTTTTTTCCACCTTTGATCCGATTCTTTCCTCTTTTCCTTTTTCAGAGGGAAAACCGTTTCACCGCCCTCACTTGTTTTTTTCCCCCCCCTTCTCCCGAACCCTTTTTTTCGTTAATGTCCCCAACTTCCAGTTGAGTGACACCGCCCTCTCTTTACCTCCAGTCTCTAGAAAAGATTTTTTGGATGGTTTTTTTTGTGTGTAAACACCCCCGTTTCCCTCAACCTTCTCTTTTTGCGGATTTTCTTGATGGAAGCTGACTTGATTTTGTTTTTCCCCCCCACCGACTGAGTGCTGCGGATTTCTCCTACCACTTGTCACTACATCCCCTCCCCTTCCCCCCCCCATCCTTCTTTCGCATCTTTTTCTCCCTGCGACCTTTTTCCCTTTTTTTTGTGCGCAACAACAACCCTTTTTTTCCCCCCCCTTTTCAAAGGCATCCCCATGCTATATTTTTTCTGATTTTTCTCCATTTCTGAAATTTTTTTTACCTTCGTTTCTCCCTTTTTTTTTTTTATATGCTTCCCCCCCCCCCAACTAGCCTTCCTTAAGTTTCTTTATTTTTTGTTCCCTTTTTTTCTTGGCCTAGATGGTGTATAGTGACATTTTTTCTTTTTTTAATTTTTTTTTTTCGGAACTTTTACACACCTCTTTACAATTTGAGTCATTTTCTGATTGTTCTATCGAATCTCTTCCTACTCGCCTTTGGTTCTTCTCGGGTCCTTTTTTTCTTAGAGGCCCCCCCCTTTTTTCTCTGCCTTTTTTTGCCCTCTCCCCGCCCCCCCGCTTTCTTCGAAGTTTTTATTGTTTTTTTGTATCCGATATTTCTCTTGAGCTCTTCGGCGATTTTCCACTTTTTGCATCAAAGTTTTTTCTTCCCCCCCCTGCATCGATCTTTTTCTCCTTTTTTTTTTCTTTTGGTCCTACTGGGTCAGATCGTCCCATCATCCTCACTTTTGAGGCTGCTTGTCACGGGCACCTTTTTTCCCCCCTCATTATGTCTGGTCTTTCTCCCCTCCTTCAGTCTAGTCCTTTGCCTTTTATCGGATGGGCTCTTTTTTGCTTGCCTCGCTGGAGTCTTGTGGTTCGCTGTGGTCTTCCCCCCCGGTTTTTCCGTCTAATAGTTTCCCTTTCTCCTGATCGGTTTTATCTCCTCGGGTTGGGGGTCCCAGAGCAACCCCCCCTGGCCGGTGGTTTGTTTTTTTTAGTTTGTTCCCACTTGCGATTTTTTTTTCACGATCATCTGACCAGTTTTTTGATAATTTTCTCCCGTTCTCCTATTTTCGACGGGTGTCCCATTCTTTTTCGCCCCCCTGGCGGTGGTCTGGTGATGCGTGTTTCCTTCTCCTACATCCGCCCCAACTCGTACCGCTTTGCTTTTCTGGCCCGGCAGACTTTGGTTCTTCCTCTTCTGCCCCCCGCTTGAAATTTTTTGGTGCCGAGCTCGCCCTGTTCATGCCGCTCCTTTTTTTTTTTTTTTGCTACCACACCTCCCCCACGGGCGCTGTTTTCTTCTTTCTTCCACGTTTTCTTTTTTTTTTTTCGCCCTGCCCGCTTTTTTCCTAACCCTGACTGATCTTTTTCCCCGGTGTCTCCTTAGCGGTGTTTTTTTTTACTAGCACCTTTTCTTCTTTTTTTTAAATCATATTTTACCTTCCCCCCCCTCCGTTTCCTCCGCCTTTTTTGGTTCTTTCTGTCCCCTATCCCTTTCTCCACCTGACAGCTCTTTCTATCTCCATCTTTGTTTCTTTTTCTCCCCCCCTATAATCCTGCTTTTTCCAAGCCTCTTTTGTTATCCGGGGCTTTTTTTTTCTTGCCACTTCTTTCCCCCCCTGTTCGGGATCCTTCTGCTTGTGCTGTCGCATACAATCGAGGTCCCGTCTTCCTTTTTTTGACAAAGACCCCGGTCCGGACTGTTGCTGCGCGTTGTGTTTTTTTGCCTGTTTTTTCCCTTCTTTCCCCTTAAAAACGTGTTCAACCCCAGCCTCGAATTCTTGACGGTTTGGGCGGACATTGATCGGTCGTTTTTTGTTCTTCTTGCCGTCGCGCTTTTTTGTCACGTTGGTCCGGTTTCGGTTTGCACCCCGTGTTTTCGTTCAAACATGCAAGGGAAACCGATTTAGTGACCGCCCCTGTATTTTCACCCCCTGTTTTTGCGCCTGCCAGCAGATTAGGCTTTGTGCGTTTTTGCAATGACGGGGACCCATTGATTTTTGGTTTTTACCGGGCCCATCAACGATCCTGCTACGGAGCGGCGAGTTTTCCTCTCCTCCGTTTTTGTTGTTGTTTTTTTTTTTGAGTATCCAGTTTGTGTGTCGAAGTTTTTTTGAATTTTTGGGTTTTCCCCGGGCCACAGTTCTGCAGTGCAGTAACGTAGCTTTCCGTGCTTCGTCCGACCCTTTTTTTTTTTCCATGGCTTTTCCGGTGAATGCGACTCAGTTTTGCGCGTTTGCGTCGTCGGTTCCAATCCCCCCTTCCGTTCCCTTGTGCCATTTTTTTTTAACCGAATGGGAAAAGCTTTGGGTTCCTCCCGAGGAAACCGTTTTTCGCCTCCCTTGCAGAACCCTCTTCCCTGAGCTGCGAAACCCACTGTTTCGACTCCGAGTAGTTTTGCGACCTTCTCATTTTCCTTTGGCAGGATTTTGATTCACGTCTTTCGCCAGTTCAGCAGCCCGGTTTTTTTTTTTACCTTCGGGTTCTGGGGTTTTCCTGGTGGTCCAGTTTTTTTTTCGCAAAAGTTGCGCTGCTGATGGCCGCAAGCCGGTTTTCCCGCGATGCGCGAAACTGACAGTCTTTTTTTTTCCAGGTAATCCCACACGCATCAAGTCTCGTCGGGTCCCCTGGCAAAGATCTGGCGTCTTTTTTAGACCCCCCCCATCGATGCTCCTCGGCCTCCGCGGGTATATAATAATGGGTTTTTTTTTCTGTCGTTGTTTTTCCCCTCTTTCTTCTCAGGACAGTTTTGCTGCCCCCCTTTGGCGGCACTTGGGAGGATTCGTTTTTTTTTGCTCTCCATTGGCGGCGCCCACTTTTTTTCAAACCCGCTGCTCGTCTTTGCCCCTTTTACTCGCGTCGTTGTACATTTCTGCCACGGGGTTTCTTTCAGGAGCTTTCCCCAGGCGCATCCTTGCCGTTGTCGATGTTGGCACCCTCGTTTCCGAAGGTCGAAGGCGGCTTTTTTTTTTTTTTGCTTTTTTTTGCTTTTGAAGATTCCAAACACCTTTTTGTAGGGGTCTGACCTGCCTAGATAGCTGGTTTTAAGTTGCCTTCTTTTTTTTTGGTTTTGCTCATTGCAACTTCCCCTCCCCGGCCAGGTGTTTGTAAGAGATGGACCGCAAACGTCGATAGGTGTGGAGCCCGATTTTCTTTTTTTTGATATCAATTTCGATTGCTCGGAGGCATTTCACGTTCCTCCCGCCACCGGGAGTTGCGGAGATGGACCCCACCAAAACACTTTCGATTTTCGCGCCAGGCATATAATTTCATGGTTCTTGATTGAATCGTGATTTTTCCGCACAGCATCGCCACCTCGTCTTTTTCATTGCTCCCTTTCCACCAGGCTTTTTTTTTTTTTCAAAAGTCTGTAATTTCTATTTGGCAGGCGGTTGCGACGGCCTGACCGGTTTTTTGGGTCTCCGGTCCCTTTTTTTTTCTTTGAGTCGCGTGTTGATTTCTTCTGATCTTGACTTTTTTTTTTGCGTGCCGCTCGCGTGACGAACAACCCTTTCTTGCCGTCTCCTCCGCGCTCCTCCCGGACTGATATCGGCTTCACCGTTTCCCTTTACACTCTTGTCGTTTTTTATGGGCGGCGGGTTTCGTGCAGACCCCTTGCCGGCCTGCACTTTTTTTTACCACCTCGGCCGGCGCCCAGTTTTTCGTCTTTTTTGAGGCTGGATTGCGAATCGCCGGCGTTTTTTTTGGAGAGGCCCGTTCCGCCCCACGCCATACCCAGTTTTTGACATTTCGTCCTCCTGCGGGGACACGGAACGTTGGTACGCAAGGAACGGCCGTTTTCGTGTTTTTTAGACTGCTCCAAAACCCCGGAATTGGGGCGACTCTTTCTTCACCAAGACGGCGTGCCGATGCGGCTTTGAAATAGCTTGTTTTTTGTTTTCCGGTGTACTCGTTTTTTTCACCCCCATCCCACATCGCTGGGAAAGAGCGATCCGGTCCGTTCTGTCGGGCCTTTTTGATGGGAAACCTGGTTCCGCGAATACAACTCCGACTCGCTGCGTTTTTCTGCAGCCGCTACCCGGCCCTGGCCAGCAGCCAGTTCACGCACCCCCTGCCTTTCGGTTCTGGGGGCTTTTGTTGGTTTTGCCTACAAACAGCCCCAATCGTGATCTCTTGTTTTTTTCGCCCGCGGGTTTCCCTCGTAAGTCTTCATTTTTTTTCCCCCTTTTCGGTGCGTTGTTTGGCCTAGCGCTGGTTGGCGTCCATGCTTTTTTTCTTTTGTTTCCTGATTGAGACGTTTGTTTTCCCCCAGTTCCCCATTTTCCCCCTCAGTTTACTCTTGACTCACCGGTTGTTGTGGTTGTGGGTTGCTGGGCTCTTTCCGCCGACGCGCTTCTTCATCCCTGACCAGAAGTTTTCTCTTTTTTTGATTTAGTGTGCCGTAGGTCTGCCTTTTTGCCTGTTTCATTATGTTCGCGGTGCTTTTTTTGTAAACGTTGACCGTTTTTCCATCGTTTCGTGCCCCTTTCCCCTTTTTTTCAAGCGACATTCCGCCCTTCCACCGCGACCACAACCTCGGCCTTCTTCTGCCCGTTGGTGTACGTGCATTCTTTTTTTTTCCCCTTTTTTTTTCCCTGACCCCAGGTTTCTGGTGTTTTAAAATGGACTTTTCCAGACACCCCCCCCTCCTTTTTGGCACCCTCCCCCCCCCTCTGCTTCCCCATTCGTCAGTCCGGTCTTTTTTACTCCCCCCAGGCCCCTTTTGAAGGTGTTCCCCCTTTTTTCAACTCCCGTCCACGCTGCCCCCTCCCCCTCGCCCTACTTTTTCCCCTAGGGTCACCATTCCAGTCCCTCGTTATTTTTTTTGGTTCACACATTGCGGCTCCCAAACAATTTTCTTTTTTGTGTGACGTTCCCCCCCAAATCCTAGCCCCTTTCTTCCCCCAACATTTTTTTTGGAGACTCCTTTCCCCCCCTCCCATAGTGCTTGCACTCTGTCTTTCTTCCTTGTGCCCTCTGTTGTCTTTCGCGTAGGAGCTGATCGTTTTTCCCCCCCCGTGTCAAGGTCTTACCTTGAATACTTTTTTTCCCGGTCCGATTTTCATTTTCTGTCTCACCATTACATTGGTTACCTTTTTTTTTTTTTTTTAGTGTTTATCAGTTTTGTTTCTTCCTAGCCCGCGCATTTGAGGTTCCTTTTATGTAAGCCCGAGGCCCCCGTTCCGGGTTCCTCTTGTTGATTTGCCTCTTTCTGCTCCTGCCCGCTTTCAGCCCTTGCCGAGACTTTTCTTTTTCTCCCCTTGCCCTTGTATTGTACACCTTTTTCTAAAACCCGGTGTTTCCTTTTCTACCCCCTTGGTTTCCCCTTCTTACCCCTTTTTTTTCGGAACCTTTCCCGTTTGACGTTCTCCTTGGGGGTATTTTCTGCATGCTCCCCTCCCAACAACCTTTTCCCCTCCCCTTCTTTCCCTTAATGGTAAACTCTCCCCCCCCACCTTTTTTTTCTTTCGTTCAGAGACCCTTCCTTGCCCGTCGCCCCTTAGTTTTGAGTTTTAGATATAGAGCTTTCTTGTTCCCCTGTTACAACCAACTCTACTTTTTTTGTTTCCCCCCCTTTCCCCACCTTGCATGGAGGTGTTTTCTTTTTTTATTTTACCTTTTTTGATTCGTCTGGTACAGCCGTTTTATGGTCACTCCCGAAGGTCTCTCCCCTCCCTTTTGTTTTTTTTTTTGTGGCTTGTTTGATTGGCCAGTGATGCTCTTCTCCCCGCTTTGCGTGCAGGTGTTCCCTTTTCTTTGCCCTTTTTCAATTAGTTTTTTTTTTCTCCCCCCCTGCCAGTTCTGTTGCATATCCAGGTCCCCACTTTTTTTCGTGACCCTTTCACAAGTACCCCTTTCCCCCCTACATCGGGAAGCCATAAACCTCTGATCCCTCTCCACGTCTGATATTATTTCTTTCCCCTCCCTTCCCCAACCCTGGTTCACCTCTATGCTGATTTTATTTTTCCCTTTCATTAGCGCTCTTCCTGACAGTTTTTAGCTTTTTTTTTCTTAGGTCTGCTCCTTTCCCTCTCAACCCTTTCCCATTTGTTGGTCGATTTCTTGTGGCGGCCGCCCCCCGCTGATTCGTTGCAGTTTCTTTTCCTTTTTCGTCCGATTTTTTTTATTTTTTCCTTCCCCACAATACTCTTTCTCGTGAACCCTCTCTTCTTGACTTCCCCTCCTTCCTCACACGGAGGATTTTTTTCCCCTTTTTTTTTTTTGTTGGTTCTTTCCCTTTCTGCCTGGAATCCTCTTTTTCAACCCTTCCCTTGGCTTTTTTTACCCTCTTTTGTCCTTACATCCTTCAAAGTTTTGTTCCCCTCCCATCGGGATTTTCTGTGACTTTTCTATTACTCATTTTTTCCGCCCCTAATTCCCCCCCCTGACTGCGTTCGTCTCCAGGTTTTTCACCGCCTTTCCCTTACCGCTTCCCCCCATCTACCGGCCAAACCGTTTTTTTCTTTCCCCCCTTCAGTTTTTTCAGGTGGCCCTTCCTTTTGGCCGGGAACCTTTCCACCTCGCGGCCCTTGGTTCATGATCTAGGTTCCCAGTCTTTTTTCCGTTTGCTTTTGTTTTTTGTCGCAACCGTGCGTTACCGAGTGGTTGAGTTTGGTGTTTTGCCAAACTGATGCCATTCAACAGGCCCTGTCGTGCCATTAGTGTTTCAATCCCTTGTTGTTATCTTCGATCATCTCTTCTTTTTATTTTTTAGTGAGAGATGCGCTCGCTTCACTTTGGCTGTTGAGAAAGCTTAATGAGATCCGCCCCGTTTTTGCTGGCATTCGATGTGACGAAACCCACCCTCGTCTCGGATACGTTTTTCCGCCGCGGAAAAATCTTTTTTTGGGGTCGTCGTGATTCGAGGTGCTACCGTGTTTGGCCGTTGCCGTTTCGTGCTGGCTCGTTACGGGTTGGCCTGGGACGGTGTCGTCAGATGTCTGTTTGGGTTGGGCGGGGCGTAAACCGTGCTCGGCGCCTCTTGGTTGGTACGGCTTCCTCGCGGTCGACCCCCGGCCCGAATTTGTGCATGTGATATTCCAGCAACTTTTCCTGTTTTCCCGCCAGATTGCCTTTTTTTCAAGCGGAAATGCTTCCTGCATCAAACCGGTGCGTTTTTCAAACCCCCGGTTTCTCTCCGCTGCTGGTTGGGGCTGGTCTGTTTTGGTGCGGAATGTTGCCGCTGTTGCAAAACAAGGGAGCCAAGGCTCGACGTTCTCCCGGAGAACCCGCCTTCAGGCGGCTTGTTGGAGATTTCCCCCCCTGTCGAGTTTTGTTCCGTTGGCACCCAGGGGCGTCGGTCGTGCTTTTTGAAACCTGGCGGCGCGTTCGTTTGAGCATTGCGGAGCGTCTGGTTGTGTGTTTTGTTTGGTTTGCGTCTCAAATAGGCGTCCAAGCGCGGTTATGCGTGCTCCGGCTCCGCAGTTTGTGCTTTGGTGTTGCGGCTGTGCTTCTCGACTTGCTTTTCTCGCCGGAGATCATTTGAACCACCCGTCTTCACCGTCTCTTTTTTCCCCTTGCTCCCAACGGGCGGATACTTTCAGCTCCTCCTCCCTTTGCCAAATTCGGCGTCTCTCCTTTTTAGTTTGTCCTCTCTCCACCGTGCTGACCTCGCCAAGCCCAAGACCCTGGGCACGTTGCGCCTTTCCCAAGACGGCAGTTTTTTTCTACTTCCGATTCCCCCCATGGGTCGGTCCTTCTCTTTCTCGGCGTGTCTCAAATAAAACAGAGTTTGTTTCGTTTTTTGAGGAACTGACCTTTAACGCCTGTAAGTTGCCCTTTGGGGTTTCTAGCCTGACAACCAAGCCCCTACCTTCTTCTCCTTTTTTCTTTTTCTTTTACTAAAGACAACCCTTTTCTGATGCCCCCAGTTGACTTTGATTTACCGCCTTCCTTCCCCCCCCTTTCTGGCCGTTTCGGGCCATCTTTTTTTACCCCGTCCTTCTCCCCTCGATCCCGACAGAACTGCCCGTTTGTTGCTAGCCCTCATTGCCCCTCCGCGCTTTCTCCCTCCCCCCACCATCTCACTGTGACCTTCCATTCGTAACTGTTACTTTTCTCCCACCCTTCCCTTCTTTTTCCTTCGTCCCTCAGTTTTCCCCTGCTTACTTCCCCGGGGGTAATCCCCCCTCTTCAGGACTAGTTCGCATTTTCCTGTTTTTTTCATGCTTGTTTCACCGCTTTTTTCGATTTTGTTCGGTCCTTCCCCCCCCCCCCCTCTTTGTTTCTCCCTTTTCCCTGATTTCTGACAACGCCGCCATATTTTCTTCAAGTTCAAGTTGTTTCTGCAAAATAAACCCCCCTTCCCCTGTACGGATGTTAGCCTCCTTTTCCTTTTTGCGCTTCTTTTTCCTTCGTTTTCCTTCCCGCCTTTTTATTTGTCTTCTTCCTTCCCGTCTAGGGGAACGTGCTTTTCTTCCTTTGGATTGTGCTGGCCTTGTTTTCCTTTTTGCGCGTCTTTTTCCCAAACAACCCCAGGGATTTTTTCTTTGTTTCTTTTGTTCGCGAATTGTCCATCCGCGGCCCTCCCCCCCCAACTGTTCAATTCACCCCCTTCCCGATGTTGGTTTATCGAGGGGCCTCTTCTTTATGGCCTTCTTCCTTTTTCACGCTGAATTGCCTTCCTCCTTTTTATTTCCCCTTTTTTCCAGAGTTCCCCCTGCGAAAGGCTTTCGCGACATCTCCGGCATTCAAAGCACGTTCCATCTCGTTCCCAGTCCGTCTGCTTTTTGATCTTTTTTGGATGTCAGACCCGGTCGCGGCGGGGTTGGAACCATGACCCACCCCACAAAACACGTTGTGTTGTGCGGCGTGG